>ERZ773146.2502-NODE-2502-length-12437-cov-5.038604_pt1 | contig 12437 bp, 9 predicted proteins | sample MGYA00580847_ERZ773146 | MGnify/ENA primary metagenome ERZ773146 (study PRJEB29015, sample SAMEA2737830) | human gut metagenome | biome: human gut; feature: human-associated habitat; material: faeces | place: China | collected 2012 ...
TATAATATACAACAGACAAATAGCTTATGATGAAAAAAACGATTCTTGCCTGTGTTTTTCTGCAATTGGTTTTAGGAACTGTCTTTGCCCAAACGGTGGATTCCACTCATATCAAAAACATGCATGCTTATTACAAAAAGCATTTTAGTGATCCGACTGATCCCATAGTGTTGACGGCATCGGATACACTGCTGGATATGGCAATCAGATGCAATGATACAGTAATGTCTAAAATAGCACTGGGGGCTAAGTTAGACTATTATTATTATGGTCAAGGTGAGAATCGTACTGATAGTGTCATAGCTGGAGTCAATCGCTTAAAGAGATTTGCCCGAAGTGTTGGGAACGCTGAACTTTACTACTGGGCATGGGCTGCCAGACTGGTTAATTATTATATCATACAGGGAGAATATAATATTGCTCTTCTCGAAGCAGAAAAGATGCTGCAGGAGGCAAAAAAGGAAGGAAAGCAAGAAAGTATTGCTGAATGTTATTATGCATTGGCCAATGTCTATGCAGCGAAAGGTTTGATGAAAAAATCTCAGGAATTTATGCTTAAAGAGATAGATATTTTTGAGAATACCGATGTCGTAAGATATAATATATCCTGTCAGTACAGTGATGCTGCAAAAATATACATTGATCTGGATGAAGAAGAAAAAGCTCCCGAACTACTTAAACAAGCACTTAAGGTAGCTAAGTCTCCCTATCATGAAGTGACGGCAAACTTGGTTTATGTATCACTTTATCTTGCGCAGGGTGATACGGTGGCTGCCCGCCAGGCGTTAGAGAAGTGTAGACAAATGTATGCAAATGAGCCTTCACTGAAACGCCATATACATTATTTATATGATGTGGAAATTGATTATAACTGGAAAGTCGGTAATTATCAGGAAGCTATTAGCGTACTGGACGAGCGGGAAACTGAGTTAAAGAAGAAAAATAATTTAGCCACCTTGATGCAGTTGAGAAAAACAAAGGCGGATATTCTTTGGGATATGAACCGTAAGGAAGAGGCTGCCGGATTATACCGTGATTTTCTCTTGGAACAAAAGAAGGAGAAAGAAAGAAATGAAGAGGTTGCTACCGGTGAATTTGCTACTATGCTGAATCTGCAACAACTTACTGCTGAAAAGGGACGGTTGGAAAAGATTTCTCAAAAGAAGCAACTTCAAAATACCCGTATCATTCTTTTTTCTGTCATCGGAATTCTGTGTATTGTTGTTGTTTTCTTGTGGCAACAGAGAAAACTCAATGCCAAATTAGAGAGATCAAGGGATAAGTTGGATGAAAAGAATCGTATATTGATTGAAGCTAAGGAAGAACTGCATAAGGCCAAGGAGGTTGCAGAACAGAGCAATTGGCTGAAAACAATGTTTATTCAGAATATGTCCCATGAAATTCGTACTCCCTTGAATTCCATTGTCGGATTCTCCGGAGTATTGGTTGACATGCTTGATGATAAAGAAGATATCGGGCAATATGTGGCATTGATAGAAAGTAACAGTAAACTGCTGTTAAAGCTGGTAGGTGATATTCTTGATATTTCTATCCTTGATAGTGAGGTTGAAATTAAGCACAATGCAGTTGATGTCAATGCTTGTTGCCAAGCCTCAATAGATGCAGCAGGAACATTGTTTTCTCCTGGCATAAAACTTATTTTTAAACCGACCTGTGATGAATTGATCATAAATAGTAATTATAACTATATAGTGCAGGTGCTTGATAACCTGCTGAGCAATGCATCGAAATTCACCCATGAAGGTTCTGTCACATTGGCTTATGAGACAAGGAAAGAAACGAATCAATTGATTTTTACGGTTACGGATACCGGAATAGGTATTCCCATTGACGAGCAAGAACATGTGTTTGAACGTTTCGTTAAGCTGGATAACTTTAGTCAGGGAGCGGGACTAGGTTTATCTATTTGCCGTATCGTTGCAGAAAGATTGGGCGGTTTTCTGATTAAAGAATATACCCAAGGAACCCGTTTTATCTTTTGTGTGTCGATGTAAAAGATCAAATGAAAAAATAGATGTGTGTATTTATGGCATTTTAATTACCAGTAAGCGTACTGTTACTTCCTTTTTTCTGATACTTTTCGCTGGTCCCCAAGTGATTAGCATAACTTATCAATATCCGGATTTTTATATTCTTTCAAAATACTGCAATATATCAATACTTTATCCGAATCCTATATTGGTGTTAATATGATAGGATTTATAATGACGTTGTCGGCAAAAATATGGTGTCTGCTACGTTTTAATCCTATTGGAATGGCATCCTTTTGCGAGTAATTTGCCAGAAAATAACATTATTCTTCTATCTGATATATGAATTTCAATTTTGGGTGATAAATGCTAATATCTGGTCGAATAATATTATCAGATGCTATGGTGCATCTCCTATTTTTGCGTCAGAACTAACGAAAACAAGGCTATAGATTTATAGCGATTGACCGTTTTCAAGAGTGTGTTTCTACTTGATAATATTACTTGTTTAGAAGTGCAATTTGAATAAGGTTTGGTATTGGTCAAGATGATGATTGAATAGGTAATAAGAGATTGTAGGGATAGTTTTGATATAATGAGGTTGTGTCAGAAATGTGTGATATCGGCGGCACAGCCTCATTTTTTACAGAATAAAACAATGATACGAGGAAGATTTACTATGCTGAGCCATCTTAAAAAATAATTTGAAATAAGAATTATCAGGTTGATTAACTATAATTCAAATTTATGTGAAACTTTAAATCTTTAAAAAATGAGACAAGTTAGAAAAAAGAAAAACATTGTGCAATTGTTTTTGCTGCTGTCCTTGATTTTCTGCTCTTGTAGTTCTAATGAGGACGATGGGGTAACTGCTCCTTATGACGCAAGTAAGCCGATAGAAATTAAGGATTTCACTCCTAAAAAAGGTGGTGGGCAGATGCAAATGATTATTTATGGTAGTAATTTTGGTACGGATCCCAAACTTATTTCAGTAAAAGTAGGTGGGAAAGATGCGATTGTTATCAGCGCTAAAGGGACGAGTCTTTACTGTGTGACGCCTAACAAATGCTATGAAGGTACAGTAGAAGTATCCATACGAGAGTCAAAAGCTTTTGCTAAAGAGAAATTTATTTATGAACGGCAGAAAGTAGTGACTACTGTATATGGTCATAAGGATGAGCGTGGAAATTATGATGTCGCTGATGGTACTTTTGCTGAGTCTTTTGAAAAGAATCATGGACTATTAAATCCTACCTGGCTTTCTTTTGATCCCAACAGTGATAATAAGATATTGTATCTGGCACAAGATGGACAACCGATGCGTATTATTGATTTGGAGAATAAGAGAATCAGTACGGGCTTAACTAATACTGGTACTACTCTTACACGTATGCGTACGATTGCATGGACTGCCAAAGGCGATACGATGGTTATAGCCAATGATGGTGGTGGTCCGAATGACAGGGACGAGAATTTTGCAAGTACTGTTTTTGTTACCCGTGAAAACAATTTCCAAAAAGATGTGCAGGTATTAGCCATCGGTAAACAATGTAACGGAGCTGCATTACACCCTGTTAATCAGGAACTGTATTACAATAACTTCAGCCGGGGAAATTTATATCGTTATGATTTTCTTACCTATGGAGCAGGTGTAGAGGCCTCCACCTTGAACCGTGAGTTTATTTGTACGATTCAAGATAGTAACTGGGAGTTCAATATTACGATGCATCCAAGTGGCAATTATGCTTATCTGGTTGTGAAGAACCAACACTATATCATGCGTATGAATTATAATTGGGAATCAAAAACCTTCGGTACGCCTTATTTGATTTGTGGTGGAGTTTCGCAGGCTGGTTGGCTGGATGGGGTAGGTGCGAGTGCCCGTTTGTCTTCTCCTTATCAGGGAATATTTGTGAAAAATCAGGCTTATGTAGCTGAAGGTAAAGAGGATCAATATGACTTCTATTTCTGCGATAGAGATAACCATGCAATCCGTGTTCTGACTCCGGAAGGTATTGTAACCACTTTTGCCGGGCGTGGTAGTACGAGTGTAGATGGAAAGCCGGAAGGATATATTAATGGAGCTATCCGTGCGGATGCCCGTTTCAATAAACCGGTTTCATTGGCTTACGATGAGAAAAATGATGTTTTCTATATTGGAGAGACCGGAAACAATCTTTTGCGTAAGATCGCTTTGGAAGAGTTGGAAGAAGAACCGGAAGAAGGAAAATAATTTTGTTCAGATTAATGTAGATAATATGAAAAACTTTATAATAACGATAGCCTTGCTATTTGTTTTCTCGATAGGAGTCTATGCGCAGAATACTATAGAAGTAACAGGCATAGTAACGGACTCGAACAAGGAACCACTGATCGGTGTGAATGTAGCTGTAAAAGATATGCCTGGTTTAGGTACAATTACCGATGTTAATGGTAGATATAAAATCAAAGTGGAGCCTTACCACCGTTTGGTCTTCTCTTATATAGGTTTTGATAAAGAAGAGGTATTGATTAAAGAGCAGAATGTAGCTAATGTAGTAATGAAAGAAGCATCGGACAATGTTCTGGATGAAGTTGTTATTACAGGTACGGGTGCACAGAAGAAGTTGACTGTAACCGGTGCCATCACTACAGTGAACGTACAGTCGTTGCAACAGACCTCTACCGGTAACTTGACAAATGCATTAGCAGGTAATGTGGCTGGTGTGATGGCAATGCAGACTACCGGACAGCCAGGTAAAAATACATCCGAATTCTGGATCCGTGGTATTTCTACGTTTGGTGCCAGCACTTCTGCTTTGGTATTGGTAGATGGTTTTGAGCGCGATATGGATGATGTCAACATTGAAGATATTGAAACGTTTTCAGTATTGAAAGATGCTTCAGCAACCGCTATTTATGGTAGCCGTGGTGCAAACGGTGTTGTATTAATAACCACCAAACATGGTAAAGGCGGTAAGATTAATATCGATGCAAAAGTAGAGACCTCTTACAATGCCCGTACACTCACTCCGAGTTTTGCCGACGGATATACGTATGCGAATATGATGAATGAAGCCCGTACTACCCGTAATCTACAACCTATTTATGATGATACGGAGTTGGAAATCTTACGTTTAGGACTTGATCCTGACCTATATCCTAATGTGGACTGGATGGATGTCTTGATGAAAGACGGTGCTATGACTTATCGTGCGAATTTAAACATGAATGGTGGTGGTTCTACTGCACGCTACTTTATTTCTATGAGTTATGTACAGGAAGGCGGTATGTTCAAGACAGATGATACTTTGAAGAAAGAGTATGATACCAACTGTAACGCCAATACATGGAACTACCGTTTGAATACGGATATTGATATAACCCGCAAGACTTTGCTAAAAGTCGGTGTATCCGGTTCTTTGAAGAAATATAATGAATCAGGTTTCTCGAGTGATGCATGGCAGTCTTTAATGTATCAGAGTCCTATTAATATTCCTGTGATGTATTCCAATGGCTATGTTCCTGCTTATGGAACCGGTATTCAGGCGAATCCATGGGTACTTGCCACACAGACCGGTTATAAAGAATTTTGGGAAAACACCATTCAGACCAATATTACACTGGAGCAGAATCTGGATTTCCTTACGAAAGGTTTAAGATTTGTAGCCCGTTTTGGTTTTGATACTTGGAATAAGAATAATATCGAACGCATAAAGTGGCCGGAACAGTGGAGAGTACAACGCAGACGTGATGACAATGGTAATCTGGTATTCGATCGTATTTCTCCGGAATCACCCATGTTCCAAAAAAGTAGTGCGGAAGGTAACCGTAAAGAAGTTTTTGAGGCTGAATTGCATTACGAACGTACATTCAAGGGGCATCATGTGGGTGGAATCGTGAAACTGAATCAGGATTCAAGAGTATTTACTGTGAATGTTGGAGATGATTTGAAGAATGGTATTGCCCGTCGGCATTTGGGACTATCCGGACGTGTTAACTATAACTGGAACTATCGTTACTTCGTTGATTTCAACTTCGGTTATAATGGATCGGAAAATTTCGCTGACGGACATCGCTTTGGTTTCTTTCCAGCTGCGTCTGTTGCGTGGAATATTGCTGAAGAGCCTATTATCAAGAAGAATCTGCCTTGGTTGAGTATGTTCAAAGTACGTTATTCTTATGGTAAAGTGGGGAATGATGTCCTGAAGATCGGTAATAATGAATTCCGTTTCCCGTATCTTTATACTATTGGTGATTCCAAAGAAGGATATCAATGGGCGGATTTTAACTATGATAAAGCATATACCAGCAAACTCTATACAGTGCTGGCTTCTAATGATGCTACTTGGGAAATTGCTACCAAACATGACTTGGGAGTAGATATGGCATTGTTCAACGATAAGTTCACAGCCAGTATTGACTACTTCCACGAGCAACGTGATGGGATATGGTTGGAACGTAAATTCTTACCTTACATGGCAGGAATCACTGCATGGCCTCATGCCAACGTAGGTGCCGTTCTTTCTGAAGGCTTTGACGGTCATTTTGCTTTCAAGCATAGATTGAATAAAGTTTTTTTGACTGTTCGTGGTAACTTTACCTATAGTAAGAATACAATTCAGGAGAAAGATGAAGAATATCATGTTTATCCATATAAAATGGAGAAAGGATATCGTGTGAATCAGGCAAGAGGTCTGGTGTCTTTAGGCTTGTTCAAGGATTATGATGATATCCGTAATAGTCCGACACAGACTTTCGGTACAGTGCAACCAGGTGATATCAAGTACAAGGACGTTAATGGTGATGGTATCATTGATGCAAATGATGAAGTACCTATTGGTGCGACTACCCGTCCTAATCTAATGTATGGTTTCGGTATTTCCGCTAATTGGAAAGGCCTGGATGTGAATGTACATTTCCAGGGTACAGGTAAATCTTCATTCTTTGTAGAAGGCGCTACAGTATATGCTTTCAGCCAAGGTGAATGGGGTAATATTCTCTCTCAGGTAGCTTCTTCTGATCGTTGGGTTTCTGCTGATATTTCAGGTGATCCGGCTACTGAGAATCCGAATGCTTCTTATCCACGTTTGAGTTTTGGAGGAAATGATAATAACTACCGCCATTCTACATATTGGCTACGTGATGGTTCTTATTTGCGTCTGAAAACGGTAGAACTCGGTTATACTTTGCCCAAAGAGATTGTTAATAAAATTCACTTCAACAATATTCGTATTTATTTTAGAGGTACCAACTTGCTGACTTTCTCAAAGTTCAAATGGTGGGATCCGGAATTAGCGAGTTCAACCGGTACGCAATATCCGTTGACTAAAGCATTCTCTTTAGGATTATCTGTTAACTTATAAATTAAAATCGCATATATGAAAAAGAAATATACTTTAATGTCCGCTCTTTGTGTATTGGCCTTTGTACTGGCCTCTTGTGCGGATGTCTTGGACGCTGATCATTATTTTGAAGATCGAATGACGATTGAAGAAGTCTTTACGGACAGAGACTATTCGGAGCAGTGGCTGGCAAATGCATACTATTATCTGACTATCAATAATACTGATGTGTCCAGTAAGAAATATAATCCGTTTTGTTTTGCAGATGACATGTATTATGGTGATACCTCGACCTCACCAGCGACACCAAGGCCGTCGAGGACATGAAGGGCAACCGCCTGCTCCTGTTTACCTCCGATTGGGCTATCCGCTGGGCTGAAACGCACAATGAGACGTTAAAGCTGAGCGAATTTGGCAATATTTAAGTTACAGGTTCCCAAGAGCTGCTGTGCAGAAGACCTGCATGGCAGCTCTTTTTGGAATAAATCTAAAATGCAACAATATATACCAGTCAGCGACAACACCCCCCTTCGCGGGGCGCTGCCGGAAAAGAAGGTAACGATTTATGGAAAAACGTAACATTGGCAAAAGCGGCCTCTCCGCACCATTTCTGGGGCTTGGCACCTGGGCCATCGGCGGCGGCAGCTGGTGGGGCGACAACGACGACGCCCTGTCGGTAAAAGCCATCGAGACTGCTGTAGAGCAGGGCATCACCTGGATAGACACCGCCCCCATCTACGGCCTTTACCACAGCGAAGAGGTGGTGGGCGAAGCTTTGCGCCACATCGACCGGGACAAGGTCATCCTCTCCACCAAGTGCGGCCTCGAGTGGCGGCACGAAAGCCCCGTTCTCCACAAGGTGGTGGACGGCGTGCAGACCTACCGCGACCTGTCGGCCAAGAGCATCATCGAGGATGTGGAAGACAGCCTGCGCCGTCTCGGCACCGACCATCTGGACGTGCTCTACACCCACTGGCAGACGCCCGACCTGAACATCTTCCCGCTGGAAGAAACTGTCGAGGCCATGATGAAGCTCAAGGAGCAGGGCAAAATTCGTGCCATCGGCGCGTCCAACACCACCGCCGAGTTCATCCGCGGCTACTGCAAATACGGCCAGCTGGATGTCATTCAGGAAAAGTACAGCCTGCTGACCCGCCGCATCGAAAAGCAGCTGCTGCCCACCTGCAAGGAGCTGGGCGTGTCCATTCAGGCTTATTCTCCCTTGGAGCAGGGCCTGCTCACCGGCAAGGTGACCATGGACACCACCTACCCCGAGGGCAGCACCCGGAACACGAACCCCTGCTTCCAGCCCGCCCGTCGGATGCAGGCCATCCGGCTGCTGGACAGCTGGTCTGACCTCTGCGAGAAGTACCACTGCACCAAGGCGCAGCTGGTCATCGCCCTGACGGCCCGGATGATCCCCGGCCTGCACGTGTTGTGCGGCGCACGGACGCCGGAGCAGGCCATCGACAACGCCGGTGCGCTCCACATCGCACTGGAAGGCGCCGACGCCGTCCAGATGAAGTGGGACGTGGACGCCATTTCCTGAGCAAAACCGCAGATATGAAACGAGCAGAGCCTCCACCGAAAGGTAGAGGCTCTGCTCGTTTTATATCTGGATTCTTTATGATAAACTTGAATTTATCTAACTTTTCCTTGAAAGCCTAAATTCTTCAAAGCATCTTCTCCAAACTTTGCAAAGTCACCTTCTGCACCAAAAGAAAAGAAAGCTTCTTTACCACCAGTGGCAATAATATCTGCACTCTGATACCCCTGATACTCGGATAACATAATTACTAAACTGGCATAACTTCCTGTTCGTAAAAACCAGTTTTCAAAAATTAATAGTAGTGTTTTGGTGTCTCCCAATTCACGTATAATTTCGTCTTTGAATTCCACATCGGAGAACTTACGTTTATCAAATTCTTCTTTGATTTTATTTTTGATTTCATCTAATTCATATCGTTTTTTAGCATACATTTCGACTTTCTTGCTTGCCATTGAAAACGCTCCTTTCAAATTCCGATTTGCCGACCTCACCCATTCTCCTTCCAGAACAGCCCGCCGCTGGTCTGGAAGAGCAGCCACGGATTGATGCTCTTGCTGCCGAGCTTGAAGTCCATGGTCAGGTCTTCGCCCAATGCGCCCACGGCCTGCCCGCGCTCCACGCTCTGGCCCTCGCTCACCGAGAGAGCATCCAGCCCGTAGAGGTAGCTGCGCATCCCGCAGCCGTGGTCGATGACGACGGTGTTGCCGGTGAGGGCGAGGTTCCGGGCCAGCACCACGACACCGTTGGCGGGGGCGCGGCAGGGGTCGCCCGGGATGGTGTAGAGTTTCGTGGAGTTTGATTTGCTTTCCTGCTTGCCGCCGGTGACTTTGGTCCAGCCGAAGTCCACCAGAGTCATGTAATTCTCCGCCGGGCAGGCGAAGCCGCCGCTCCACAGCTTTTCGCGGGCGGGCTGCTCATAGAGGGGCCAGACGGCGTTGCGGAACTCGGTGTTGGCAGCTTCGGAGACTTCCGGTTCGGTTTCGATTTCAACCGTGCCGAAGTCCTTCGGGATGACGGTGATCTTCTTCACCACCGTCTCGCCGCCCACGGTAAAGGTCACTTCGTGCGCACCGGCAGCGGCATTGTAGGCCGCCGGGATATAGGCGCGCCACCCGCTGCCCAGACGGACAGCCTGCACATTGCCGAGGTCTGTTTCCACCGTGGGGGCCGTCTCGCCCACCATGCCGGTGAAAGCCGCGGCCACCGTGCCGCCCTGCTCCATCCGTTCGGCGGAAAGCTCCACCTCGGCGCTTGCCTGCAGCGTGAAGCGGAAAGAGTAATAATACCAACCGATGGGCTTCGCAGGCTTTTCGAGCCGGACGTCCTGCCGCAGCTCGCCGGTGCTGCCGCCCTCGAACTGGGTGGCCAGCATATTTTCCGGCAGACGCCAGACGGTCAGCTCGGCCTTATAGTCGCCGTTGGCCGGGAACAAAAAATCGTCGTAGGAGGCCGCAGTCCCCTCGAAGACCACATTGCCCGCGCTGTCGGTGATGGTCAGCGGGCCGTAGCTGTACCACTCGGGCAGGGCGAAGGCCGGGTGGGCGTCGTAGAGAACACCCAGCTTCTGCACCGTGAGGGTGCGGGGGCTGGCGAAGACTTTATCCACCTGCCCGCCCAGCAGCGGCACCTGCCAGCACCAGCCGTTGGGCTCCAGCTCCTGCCCGGCGAACTGCACCTCAGACACAGGCTTCGCGCCCTCCGAGGTGAACGAATAGCTCACGCCCAGCACCGCCGCAAGCAGCACCACGACGCCCAGCGCAACGCTGATGAGCCATAACAAAAGCCGCTTCATATATGTATCTCCTCCTAAAGTTTGGGTGCAAGCGCCTGAGAGGGTATAAAAAGGCGCACCGGCACAGCCCTGTTACAGACTGCCGGTGCGCCCTTCGTCATTTTGTTCTGTTTCGGCCCGCGTTATTCGGCAGTATCCTCAGCGGGAGCAGCCTCTTCTGCAGCTTCGTCTTCGGCCTCAGCAGGCTCTTCCTCAGCGGGGGCGGCGGTATCCTCGCCGAACAGCAGACGCTCGTACTCGTCCAGCTCCTTCTCACGGCGGCGCAGATAAACAGCCACAGCGGCCAGCGCACCAGCCACAGCAGCCAGCGTTGCGATAACAGCAATCAGACAGGATTTCTTCATAGGTTCAGCACACTCCTTTTTGGTCGAACCAGCGGTCCAGCTATTTTCAGCGGTCGTTCCGCGGCACAGGCTCGGTCTATTCTGAAACTATTATACCCGGACTTCACGAAAATTACAACCAAAAAGGCAAAATTTTGCTTTTTTCAGAGTCCTAGCTTTTTCTTATACGCCTTGAATGCGCCGGGCAGGGTGTATTCGTTCTGCAGCTGTTCGCGGCTGGCCCAGACACAGCCCGCCGGAGCTTCCGCACTGCCGACGCAGACAGAATAGCCGCTCATCCGCCACTCGATGTGGCTGAAAATATGCTTTGCCGTCGGCAGAGGTTCGATGCCCTCACAGGCAAGGCCCAGCGCTTCCAGCCGGGCGCAGACTTCTTCGGCGCTGAGGGCTTCGCCCTCCCACAGAAGCGGCTGCCACAGACCGGCCAGCAGACCTTTTTCGGGCCGCTGCTGCAACAGGAAACGTCCTTCGGCGTCTTCGGCCAGCACTACCGTCACCGGCTCGATGCGCCGTGCTTTGGGCGCAGCCTTATGGGGCAGTTCCAGCGCCGTACCGGCCCTGCGGGCTTCGCACAGAGAGGCCAGCGGACACTGCTCACAGAGCGGTGCGCCGTTCGGCACACAGACCAGTGCGCCCAGCTCCATCAGAGCCTGGTTGTAGTCGCCCGCCTTCTCGGGGGGCTGATGCTCCATGACCCGGGCCGTAAAAGCTCGTTTTACCGCCGGTTCTGTAATAACGCCAGGGTCATTATACAGTCTGGAAAACACCCGCAGCACATTTCCGTCCACCGCCGGGACAGCCAGCCCGAAGCTGATGGACGCGATGGCTCCCGCTGTGTAGTCCCCGATACCGGGCAGAGCGCGGAGGGCGTCGTAGTCGGCTGGCAGCTGCCCGCCGTACTGCTCACAGACGATGCGGGCCGCCTTTTGCAAATTGCGCACCCGGCTGTAGTAGCCCAGCCCCTCCCAGAGCTTGTGGAGCTTTTCTTCTTCGCACGCCGCCAGCGCGGGAATGTCCGGCAGGGCGGCGAGGAAGCACTCATAGTATGGCAGCGCCGCTGAGACGCGGGTCTGCTGCAGCATGATCTCGCTGAGCCAGACGTGGTAGGGGCTGGGGTCGGTGCGGAAAGGCAGGATGCGCTGGTTCTTGTAGAACCATTCCAGCAATGCCGGGGCGATGTTTTCCACTTGTTTTGCTCTCCTTGTTGAAAATAAAAGAAAACCTCTCAGTCAAAGCCTTCGGCTTTGCCAGCTCCCCTATCGAGGGGAGCCTCTGGCGAAAAGGAAAAGTTTCCCGTTCTGCCAAAGCCTCTCCTCGTCAGGAGAGGTGGCATTGCGAAGCAATGACGGAGAGGTTGACTCACTGATTAGAAGCCGTAAGCCGTGCGGGGGAAGGGCAGCACGTCACGGATGTTCTGGATGCCCGTGAGGTACATGA
>ERZ773146.2507-NODE-2507-length-12425-cov-4.187308_pt1 | contig 12425 bp, 8 predicted proteins | sample MGYA00580847_ERZ773146 | MGnify/ENA primary metagenome ERZ773146 (study PRJEB29015, sample SAMEA2737830) | human gut metagenome | biome: human gut; feature: human-associated habitat; material: faeces | place: China | collected 2012 ...
TGTAACTATAAAAGCTGAAGTTTCCAAACACGCTCTAATGCAACATGCTTATTTACATGTATTTTTATGCAAAAAAAACAAAATAACAATTTTTCCAAAAGCTGATATTGTAAAGAAGAGTGCCTTGAGGTACTACTTATAACATGTCATTGACAGAAAGTCTGTCGATGTTTTCCCGAGCCCTTAAGTTGGGGGAAATGTTATGAATCAAGCGGTGCAAGGGTGCTATGATTTCAGGTGGAGTGACATCATTTCAGGGAAAAACATACTACACCTATGGGGAATAGTTGTATTATTGGGAGTAATAGCTGTTTCGCCACGTAGCTCCATTGTCGCCAACAGCTTGGACGTAATGGACAGACAGCGCGACCAGAAACGACCTGCTCCGCTCTCACAACCCAAAATCCAGATTACGGAAGAGGGAATACCTACCGACCCTACAGATGGTGCGCAACTCACCTTACGATCTCTTCAGATAAGTCTCAGGCGTGCACTGCAAAACGTGATAGATGAGCATAATAAGGACGGTTGGCGTGTCCATCAGATTCTTCCACATTCCACACGCAATATTTTTATGATGATTTTAAGCCTCTTGGTTTTGGTAGTTACGCTTGGTATATGGACCTTTGGAGCTAGTACATCATTTGCCTCGAAAGGCAAAAATAGGTTGGCTTTATGACTGGTACTAAGAGTATTCCGGCATACTTTTTGATTTTCAAAAAACGCAGTAAGTTCTTCTGATAAAGCAAATAGACTTTTGTGATGCACTTGATGCCTATGCGAGCGTATCGGACTACTCCTTGCTCCGTTCAAGAGAAAGAGAAAGGCGGTAGCTAGCCGAAGTCTGCGTTCGCGTTACTGTTGCTACCTCGTCGATTTTATGGGGCTACTCTATCTGGCTCTGTCCTGTATTCTTTGGAAAAAGCTTGTTTGCGCAAAATTTATGCCGGGCATTCTCTAATGACTTTGTATTGTTTTTGGCTATAAAAAATGACGGAAAAAATCGTACACCCAAATATCAACCGATGGAGGTGTTAAAAATGTAAGAATTCAATGAAACAAGAAAGATAAAATGGAGGATACTCACAGTGAAGTAATAACATTGTGGCGACAATTTAATTGTTCTTCTATACAGTCTTCGGAGATAATAAATGAGACATGCTCTTTCAGCCTTACTAGTGATTGCCATGTGCAGTGGGGGATTCGTTCAGCCAACCATAGCAAAAGATCGTATACCCGTTTCTATTGGGGAATCCTCTTCCCTGCCGTTGCGTGTGCTCACACGCCCTCACGCGACGCTATACGCTAGCCCCGACGAGACGACCGTCGTCCAAAGTAACTTGCCGACCTTCCAGTCATATTTCGTCTATGATAGACCTATTGGTGAATCTTTGGCTACCCAAACCGGCTGGTATGAAGTTGGTACGGATGACAAGGGGGCTATCGTCGGCTGGATAAAGGGCGAAGATGTCTTTGAGTGGAAGCAAACCATGTGTCTGGCCTATACACATCCCGAAGGCCGAAAGTCTGTCCTAATGTTCGAGGATCAGGAAGTCTTGGAAACACTTGTACAGGCAGACTCTAAGAAACGTATTGAGCTGGCTGAATCGTATTACGGTGCCATTGATGCTGCAGCCAAGGGGGACGCCCTCCCTGAAGAATTCCCCATCATATCCGTCGAGCCCAAGATGGTCGTCGATATCTCCAAGCAGTTCTATCTGCTCCCCATCCTTGAGCACAAGGCTGTCTCCATTGATGGCAGGGAAAGCCGTTTGCTTCGTATCGCCGCTGTGAGCAGCAGTGGTGAAAGATCGGGAGAAAAGAGCGATATCCGCACCAACAAGGATTTTCTGAGCGCGGCCACAGCTGATTCGGAAAGCCAAGCGAAGAAGCTCGAAGACCTGAAGATCGACCTTGTCTGGGTCATCGACACCACCCGCAGCATGGGCCCCTATATCAAGGCTGCCCACGGCGTAATGGAAAAGGTCTCCCGTGATGTGGCTGCCGACCCGGTACTGAACGGCAAGATCGCTTTCGGTGCCTGGGGGTACCGGGACTCTGAAGCCATCCCCGAGATCGGATACAACACAAAGAACTATACCCCCGAACTCCAGCCCATCGATACTTTCCTGACGACCATGAAGGACATCTCGGAGACCAGCACGGATTCCGTCGATGTTGAAGAAAATATGTTTGCCGGCGTTGCTGATGCCATAGAAAAGACGGCATGGCGTCCCGATGCCATACGCATCATCATCCTTGTCGGTGATGCTCCGGCCCACCCCGCCGGCCATAAATGGAATTCTTCGGGTCAGGATGAAAGCACGCTCCGCGCTTTGGCCTCGGACAAGAAGGTCACTGTATTCTCACTCCACATAATGCCGCCCGCCACGAAAAAGTATAACAAGATCGCTGCCCGCCAGTTCAAGGCGCTCGCCGTGAACCCTGGTCAGGATAAGCCCATGTACGGCAAGGTGATAGGAAAGAACATCAACCAGTTCAACAATAACGCCGAGACCATCGCTACCGCGGTCATCGGCTTTGGCAGTGCTGCTGCCAAGGGCATCCTTGCCAGTACGCCGGCCGAGCCTGTCCAGCCGGAAACGAAGCCCGCCAGTGGCGCCCTGGACCGCAGTGATGTGGACAAGACGATTCGTGCCGCGGCGGTCACCTGGCTCGGCTCCCAAACGGAAGTCCAGGCGCCCCGGGATATCGAGGCCTGGGTCATCGACAAGGATCTGCTCAACACCAGCTCCTCTTCCCTGGAAGTACGCCTCCTGCTCAACAAGCGTCAGCTCGACAGTCTTGCCACGCTGCTCACCGAGGTCCTGAAGGCCGGGCGTGAAAACCAGCTCAGCGGAGATGATTTCTTCACCTCGCTGCAATCGGCATCCGCTGTGGTCTCCCGTAACCCGGACATGCTGGCCGATGCCAGCTCCCTGGCGGAATCCGGGCTGATCCCCGACTTCCTTGCGGGGCTGCCCTACCACAGCCAGCTCATGGATATCTCCAATGATCTCTGGGCCAGCTGGGGACCCGACGAGCAGAATGCGTTCCTTGCCAAACTGGAGGCGAAGTGCAGCGCCTATGCGACCATCCATGATTCTCCCGAATTGTGGATCGCCCTCAATCCCGGCGATGACCCCGCCGAATATGTCACTCCCATCCAGCTTGAACTGATGCCATGAGTATATGTATGACCGTGCGTCATGCGAGAGTGGAGCGGGAAAAAAATGATTTCCGCTTCACTCTCAGCATACCGCATCTCGATATCCATCGCGGCAGGATGATGGCGGTTCTCGGGCCCAGCGGTTGCGGCAAATCCACACTGCTGGACATGCTGGCACTCATCCTGCGCCCAGTGGAGGCACAGGCCTTCCATATGTATCTGGACTCGGGCAGATCGAAATTCGATCTGTTCCAGGCCTCCGATGCACGGCTCACAGCTGTACGGGGGAACCATATCGGATACGTGCTCCAGTCCGGGGGCTTGCTCTCGTTCCTGTCCGTGCGGGACAACATCCTCCTGCCGGGGCGTCTGCTCGGCGTCCCCGAAAAGGTTCTGGATGCCGGTCTGAAGACACTCGTGTCCAGGCTTGGCATCGCCGGGCAGCTGAACAAGAAGCCACAGCACCTTTCCGGTGGTCAACGCCAGCGCACGGCCATTGCCCGTGCGCTCATCACCCGCCCCGCAATCGTGTTCGCCGATGAACCCACGGCTGCTGTCGATCAGGAGACTGCCTGGGAAATCTGCCAGATATTCCACAGTCTCGCTAAAGATATGGGAACTGCTCTTGTGACGGTAAGCCATGACCAGATGCTGATGCGGCAGTTCTGTGACGATGTCGTGGAGTTCAGCGTCCACCATCGGTCGCCATCCGATATCGAAGCTACCGTGAACGTGATCGAGGGGATGCATGAGCAATAAACGTTATTTCTCGCGCAAACCGGCCGCTACCGCCCACGCCCGCATAGTAGCGAAGCTGGCGTTCGCCGATGTCTGCCACGAATGGCGCATGAGCCTTTGCATGATACTGGCCGTGGCCGCTATCGCCACGCCGCTGCTGCTGTTTTTCGGTCTGAAAAACGGCACCATGGAGACTCTCCAGAACCGCCTGCTTGAGAATCCCGTCAATCTGGAAATCTTGCCCAGTACAGAGAAGACCCTGGAAACGAACTGGTTTACTGAAATACGCCAGGATGACCGCGTGGGGTTCGTCGTCCCGCATACGCGCAAGCTTTCCGCTCAGGTCGAGGCGAAGGCCGCCGACAAAAACAACAGCCGTCGTCTGGACGCCCGTCCCACTGGCGAAGGGGACGTATTGCTCATGCGCTATCAGGCTCCCATCCCGAAGACCGGCGAGTGCGTCCTCACCGCTGCCGCTATGGAAAAGCTCGGCGTACAGCCGGGCCAGGATGTCATCTTCACCGTCACACGCGACAGCGGGCGCAACCGGGCCACCCGGCGTTTTCATGTGGTCGGCGCCCTGCCCCCACAGGCGTCTCCCCTCCTCTCGGCCTATATCCTTCTGGAAGATCTGGAACGCATCGAAAACTATAAAGACGGCTATGCTGTCCCGGCATGGGACTGGCCCGGCACTGCTCCTGCCGCCCATCCGGAATTCGCCCGTGTCCTCCTGCTCCCGCAACAGCCGCTCGATCCATTGAAGCGTGTGACGCTCCTGGAAAATACCGGGTTTGCCACGCTGAAAAAATATGGTCCCGACAGACAACGGACCGATGCCCTCCCCTGGCAACTGCCTGCCGATGTCTGGGAATTGAGTACACTGGGGTCCATGGCCGATGCCTCCAACTTGGTGACTATCCGGAACAAGATGCGGGGGATACCGTATCTTCTGGTACCTCTGGGGCAGGACCTTGAACTGAAACTGCTCCAGCTCGAAGGCACGTCCCCGCTCCGCCTTGCTCCGGCCACTGCCGAAGGCAAGCCCCTGCCTTCCTTTGCGCTCCCCGCAGAGTGCAAGCTGGACGAGTGGTCATCGCTGCAAGCCAAGCCTGTGCCGCGCCTCCTCCTTACCGCACCGGAGCTGGCCGAACAGGCAGGGACCAAAGAGACTCTCGTGCAGGTCAGTGGCCGGGGAAAGGAAGATGATCGTGCCATCGTGTTCCCCGTACGCCTCATCCCCTGTCCGGGACTCCCGCAGGATACGGCGCTCGCGCCGCTGGCGTTGCTCGGTACCATGAACCTTCTCCATCAACGCAGTCTTTCCTTTGAGCAGACAGGGGGAAAGGAGGCCGGAGCGAGGGACTTCATGCTGGGGAGACGCGGCTATTCCAGTTTCCGCATGTATGCGGCGACCCTAGAAGATGTCGTACCGCTGGCCGCTCTGCTGGAAAGCATGGACATCAAGACAGTGACACGGGCCGACCGCATCGCCGAAGTGCGCTCGCTGAACACCTATCTTTCCCTGCTTTTCTGGCTCATCGCCTCGGCCTCCATCATAGGCGGCATCGCCTGTCTTACCGCCAACATCTACGCCAGCGTCGAACGGAAACGCCGCGAACTCGCAGTCCTGCGCCTCCTTGGTGTACATGGCCTACCGCTGTCGCTGTTCCCGCTGGTCACCATATCTACGCTCTGCTGTACCGGCCTGGCAGTTGCCCTGACGCTTTTCCATGTCATGGCTGCCCTGACCAACTTTCTCTTCAGGCAACACCTTGAACCAGGAGAGACCTTCATCCGCCTGTCCTGGTACGACCAAGGCGCTACACTGGTCGTCGGGCTCTTGGTATCCCTGCTGGCCGGGCTCCTCGCCTGTCAGCGCATGGCCCGTATCCAGCCTTCAGAATCCCTGAGAGACGAATAACTTCCGATACCGACAAGGAGAAGGTCATGTCCCCGTCTCGAATCCACATCCTTCCGGTCCTGCTGGGTATTCTGCTCCTCCTGGGCTCCCCATCCCGAGCGGCCGATGCGGACGAACTCATCTTGCCGGGCCCCGGAGGAGTAACGTTTTCCTTTCGCCCCATTTATCTGAAAACACAGGACAATCCATTATCAGGTGTCCGTTTCATCATGGGGGACCCCAGCGGTGATTTCCGTGCCCCGCCTACGGCCGTCATCGTCGGGGGGTGTTTCCCCTCCACCGACCCCCGCGGGGCCTGGCTGTATTATCTCGGCACCTGTGAGGTCACACAGGCCCAGTACGATGCCGTCATGGGAGCGCCTGAAGGAAAGACAGCGCGTACAAGTGATCTGCCTGTGACCAACATCTCGTATATGGACGCGCTACAGTTCATGGACAAGCTAAACCACTGGTTCTACGCCAATGCCATAGACAAGCTCCCCCGCTCTGGAGGATTCCCGGCCTATGTCCGCCTGCCCACAGAGACAGAATGGGAATTCGCCGCCCGTGGCGGCTCCGCTGTGGACTCTCTGACGTTCGACGCGGGCACTCCGTATGGCGAAGATGAGGATCTAGCGATGTTCGAATGGTTCTCCGGTCCGTCTTCTTCCCACAACAAGGTACAGCCTGTCGGCAAACTGCAACCCAATCCCCTTGGATTGCACGATATGCTCGGCAATGTCAGCGAGATGACCCAAGGCATGTATTTTATTGAATACTACCAGGGCAGGAACGGTGGTTTCGTCTCCCGCGGAGGCCATTATCTCAGTAGTGAGGATCGCCTCCATACGGCCCTGCGTACGGAAGAACCGCTCTACCTGGGCTCTGTCAAGAAAGGGATGCGCCCCAATGCCAAGGCCACCATGGGCTTCAGGCTCGCCCTCGGAGCGCCCCTACTGACAGACAACAATGCCATCCAGGCCATCGAGACTGCCTGGGAAAAACACCGTTCCGGTGCCGGAGCGACCATGCCCGCCGGTCTTTCCGTGGCTGCCGTGAGCAGTCAGGAGGCCGTTTCCGCCCAGGATGCCATGGAACGCCTGCGGCGTATCCAGAACGCGGTCCAGGCGGCCGGGCTCAGCGATGCCCTAAAGAACGATCTCGCGGGGACGGAATCGGCATTGCGATCCATGGCGCAGCTCCGCAAGCAGGCAGATGAGGACTCCGCCCGCGTCTGGGTCAAGATCGCCGGGGAGCGCGGACTGTATCTCGTGAACAATCTCAGAGGCCTGGCCATCACGAGGGAAGCACCCACGGAAAAACTCCGCCGTCGCGCAGAACAGTTTGCCTACAATGTCAACACAGGATTGGCCAACTATGGCGAGATCATGAGTGAACTCATCAAGCTTCCTGCGGAAAGTGTGGAAAATGCCTTCGACGAATATGGTGAATGGCTGCAGGGTAAAATAACAGAAGCCCAGACAGGGGATACTGCTGACAGGAAATTACTGGTACGGGACCTCAGCAAGCAGCTGTCATGGCTTTCTGTGACACGAAAGCACTATACGAGGATGGCCAAAGGAAAACGCTCTGACGCTGTTGTCTGGAGAGCAGATTACACTACTGATGTCACAAAATAATCCCAGGGAGGATATCTATGCAATCTTGTCTCAAACTTGGTGTATGCGGTCTTCTTTGCCTCAGCCTCACGGCCGGTGTCAGCGGATGTGCCAATATCCAGAATGATGCCACGCGTACCAAGACGGAAGGGACCCTAGTCGGTGCCGGTGTAGGTGCCGGTGTAGGTGCCCTGGTGGGGACGGCCATCGGGGGAAATTCCACCAGCGCGCTGATCGGCGGCGGTATCGGTGCCCTTCTGGGCGGTCTCTCCGGTCTGGCTGCCGGAAGCTATGTCGCGGACAAAAAGGCGGAATATGCTTCCCGTGAAGAGTGGCTGGATGCCTGCATCGAAGAAGCCCGCAAAAGCAATCAGGCCGCTGTGGAGTACAATGCCAAGCTGAGCAAGGAGATCAAGGAGCTGGACAAGCGTTCCACCAAGCTTGCCGCCGATTTCAAACGCCAGCAGGCGAAGCGTGAGACCCTGCTTGCGGAAAAGGCGACCGTCGACAAGCAGCAAAAGGATGTGGAAGCCAGCATCAAGTCTCTTGAAGAGCGTTCCGCAAAGCAAAAGGCTGTTGCCCAGGATGCCCGCTCCGGTAAAAACACTACGGAAGCCGACATCATGGATGCCGAAGTGAAAAAGCTGGAGAGTCAGATCGCAGAGCTGAAGAAGCATAACCAGAAGTTGGCGAGCATTTCCGTTCGTATGGCCGTGTAATGTTGTACCCCGTACTAGGAGATCTTATGCGTATCCCCGTTGTCATACTGTTGAGCTGTACGGTACTGCTGTCCGCCGGTTGTTTTGGAGCCTCCACCAATCCCCGGGAAGGCGGCCTGTTCGGCTACAGCCCGGAAGCCTATGAGGCACGCCAGCAGGAACGTCAGGCTAGACTGGCGGCCATCCGCCAGGAACAGGCCCGTGAAAACGCCGCGCTGGCCACTCTGGAACAAAAGAAACAGCATAAACTCGCCCAGGTGAGCAGACAGGAGCAGGAAGTAGCGGCGCTCTCGACGGAGATCAGCGGACTGTCCAGCAAAGTCAGTTCGCTGAAACAGGGGAGCAGACAGCAGCAGGAAGGGGCCGCCGCCCTAGAGCAGCGCCAGCATGACCTGCAAAAAGCCAGTTCGGCCCTGCAGGCCCAACCGGATTCCGCCGCCAAGCAGCAGAAGATCCTCCAGCTTCGGGAAGAGCTCAGGAAACTTGAAGAGGAAGCTGAATACCTGAGCAACCTATGAACAGTATGCCTGGTGTGCACACCCTGCCTTTGCTCTTTGTCTGGATGATGGTCTGCGCGGTGGCCTTGATGACCGTGCCGTCTGCCGCCGCGCGGACTCCCGTCCGGGAGATACTCGAACTCGTGCATGACCATGCCCTCAGGCAGCCTGCGCCTGGGGCCCTCGTGGCGGGGCTGGGGGACCCGGCTCTGTCGCAGTCGAAGGGCTTGCAGACTTTTTTGCGGACCTTCGACCCGTATGCGGCCCATATCCCGCGCAGAGAGCTGGAGGAACTCAAGGAGCTCCAGAAAGGCTTCGCTTATGGCATAGGGATGGACATCACGCAGGACCAGAGCGGCCGGATCATATGTATCCCTTATGCCGGTGGTCCGGCGGCCAGATGCGGCATCACTTATGGGGACGTCCTGTTGGAAGTGGACGGCTACGACACTGTCGAAGCTGACATCGCCGACGTGGCCGTACTGGTGCGCGGAGAGATCGAGACCACGGTCCGGCTCGTCGTACGGAAGCTGCGGGAGGGCCCCGGGGCCAGGCTCCGTACGTTCCTAGCCAAAAGGGATGCTCTGACGCCCCCTCTTGTTCATCTCGAAAAGAACACTGCTGCAGAAGCCTGCATCAGGATCTATGGCTTTTCTCCATCTGTCGTCAGGCGTCTGCAGCAAACGATCGCCCTTATCCAAAAGAAGCGCCCGCAGCGCCTCATCATCGACCTGCGCGGGAATACGGGTGGGGATATGGAGTCGGCCCTGCGCTGCGCATCCATATTCGTGCACAAGGGGACGCTCATCGCCCTCGAGAGAAGCAGGCATGCGACAACGCCACGTTATGCGGAACAGACAGGCGTGGCCGCGAACATGCCACAGATCATCATACGTCAGGATGGTCTGACGGCCAGTGCGGCGGAGCTGTTCATCGCGGCCCTCTCCGCCGCAGGAAGGGCGCATACCGAAGGTACCGTCAGTGCCGGCAAGGCCATGGTCCAGGAAGTGTTCAAACTTTCCAACGGAGACATGCTCAAGCTGACCACGAAAGAACTGCTGTTCCCTGGCCGGAACACCTCATGGCAGGGGCGCGGCCTCCTGCCAGACAAAGATCCTGCTTGGGGGAATACATTGTTTTTTATGTCCAGAACTAAGGGGAGATCCCAATGAAACGCTATGTAGCCTGTTGCCTTGGAGGCATACTGGCCGCACTTCTTGCGGTCGGTCCAGCGTTTGCTGTCGAGTACAACGTTTCCGCCAAAGGGAAAAACGAGAAGGTCGCGGCGACCAACGCCGGGGTGAATGCCGTCCGCACCTGCATGAAAGAACTGGTCACCAGGGAATTCCTGCAGGCCCATGCCGATGCTGTCCGCCTCAATATCATCCTGAAAAGCAGCGACTTCGTCACGGCCTGCACGATCCTTGAAAGTAAACCGCACGGCGCATTCATCAGTGTGCAGGCCGTCGTCGATGTCGACAGGGACCGCCTGAAGAGCACTCTGGACGCCCTGCAGTCCGGGACGCCTCCGGCAGACAAGGCTTCCCCCTCTGAACCCGGAAAGACCGCTCCCACGACACCCGCGCATGAAGCCGAAAAGGCCGTGCCCGCGACGGACCCTGCGGCGAAGCCCGCGGAGCCGGAAGCCAAAAGCGTACCTGCGGACGATGCCATCCCGGCCCTGCCCCCGGCTGCTGTCCCTGGACCGGTTTCCCCAGATCTGGCTGCAAAGCTGCATGTGGAATTTTATGTATCAAATCTGCGGCAAGCTCTCGATCCCCACCTTCCCCCTTCCTGTTTCAGCCTGATGGGCCAGGAAAATGCCCTTTTTGCCGAGCTGCTTACAAAAGCCGAGATCCATGACCTGCAGGTCATTTTCACCGAGCATGGGACGACTTCCACATCCACCGACAAGACAAAGCGCCCCTTCTACGCTACTGCCGTGGCTGTCAGGCTGGAGAAGCATCGCGAACAGCTGCAGAAACTCCTTCGCTCAGAGCTGACCTTCCGCGAGTTTATTGGAATGTTTGCCATGAAGGTCGAAGGATTGCCTGAAGAGATGCGGCAGGATCCCGACAGGGTCATCTCTGTATCTCCTTTTAAAACAGGCGAGGATGTCGATATCGCCGCATTCAATGATATCTTTCGCGTAAAGGGCCTTTTCAACAAATTTGATACACACTATATATGCGTCGCCAGTGATACCCTCGTTGCCAGCGACCAGCCTACACTGGTTGCAGACGTAAAAGGACAATTCCAGAAAACAGGCCGCATCTTCTCCATGCCTGACGATGCCCAGATATGGGGAAGGACCATCCTCCCGTTCAGGACCCTCAAGGATGGCCAGGAAGTGACCGTGCCGGATGAAACAGTCTTTTCCATGAAGGTCATCCCTGAAGGCTGGGCCTTGTCTGCGAAACGCCTCTCACAGGAAACGTCCTCCCTGCCCACGGCCACCGGAGCACAGCTCCCCCTTGCGGACAGCCCTGTGTACGGCACGCTGCAGCCGAGCATCCTGATAGCGGGCCGGGGAAAAACGTTGCAGGATCTGATCCCCTCCAGTCTTGAAGAACAGCAAATTCTGGAAATAGTCAAAGATGTCGATACTATAACATTTGGTATCGGTGCCGCGAAGAGCTCACTCATGGGCATCCCGATACCGGCATGTCCCTATGTGTACCTGACAGGGAAAGAAGAAGCTCTGGCTGGGATAACGCAGGTCCTCAAGAGTGCTTTCCCGGAAAACTGGGAACAGACCGCTATTGAAGGCTGGTCTGCGGTCGAAGTCAACAAGGCCTGCCAGGTGGACGATGTCAGCGTTCCCCTCGTGACAGGCAGCAAGGCGGGGGGCCTCGCCCTGGCCATGACGGACTCCACGGATTTCCTGAAAACGGCGCGGCCTGCCGGGGAGGTCGGGCAGAGCATCACCCAGACCTATGCTCTCGGTATCCAGTGTCCTTTTGGGAAGGCAGAGAGCATGGTCGTTCTCGATGTCAAAAAGCTCTGGCAGGACACAGCACAGCTGGTCGGTCCCGGCTCCCCCCTTCATAGCCTGATTAAGCAGTCAGCTGATGCAAAAGTCCTGTCTGCCTTTGATCGTCTCTGTGCGCTCGTGCCCCCGGTCCTCGCCATCGTCGGCTGGGAAAACATGCCCGGGACCTTAGAAGGTTATATCCTGATGAACAAGGCTGGCTCGACCGAGTTTTTTGACACGCTGTCAGAACTCCTCCGTGCCATCGATAACCAGTAAACCATCACGTCCGTGCGGATGGCCATCTACCATCCGCACGGACACTGTTCTGTGATATCCGGGTAAACAGACTTTTTCATCTTCATGGAAATACCATGCGCAGACTCCTTCTTGTCCTCCTTCTCGTCCTTCTGCACACGGCTGCCTTTGCCCATGAGCGTTATTCCTATAAAGTCACGTGCCATGACCATCAGGCACTTCTCAATTTCCTGATCAAGGACGATATCGTCTTCGTTGATGCCGTAGCACTCAGTGAAGCCATGAACGTCCCCTGCCGTTTCTATAAAGAACGCGCATTCTTCCATCTCACGCCGGAAAAAAGCCACAGACAATATTTTTTCAAAAAAGGACGCGATGTCCGCTTTATCTATCTTCCACATGTCGATACGACCCTGAAGATGCCGGCAGAACCTGTATTCATAGATGACAGGATATTCATTCCTTTTGATTTCCTGACAAGACTCCTCAATACAGACTACAGGTTCTCTGCAAAAGGATTTCATATAGGGCCTGCTATCCCCACAGCTGCCGAT
>ERZ773146.2516-NODE-2516-length-12399-cov-6.563918_pt1 | contig 12399 bp, 10 predicted proteins | sample MGYA00580847_ERZ773146 | MGnify/ENA primary metagenome ERZ773146 (study PRJEB29015, sample SAMEA2737830) | human gut metagenome | biome: human gut; feature: human-associated habitat; material: faeces | place: China | collected 2012 ...
AGGTGGTTAGAGCGCACGCCTGATAAGCGTGAGGTCGGTGGTTCGAGTCCACTCGTGCCCATTAGGAGAATTACTCAAGAGGCTGAAGAGGACGGTTTGCTAAATCGTTAGGTCGGGTAACCGGCGCGGGGGTTCGAATCCCCCATTCTCCGTATAGAATGAAGTTAGCTTTCTAGCTAACTTTTTTTGTTACTTTGATACATCAATAGAAATAAAAATGTAACAAAGGCGTAACATAAAATCTTTCATTTTCTGTTATACTAGTTAGTGTCTTATATGAAGGAGTCTTTTATTTTATGAAGAAAAAATTATTAACGACTATTTTACTTAGTACAGTTGCTTTATCACAAGTAGGTACAGTTATTTCTGTAGGAGCTGATTCTACTGATGATAAAATCGCAGCTCAAGATAGTAAGATTGCTGATTTGAGTTCAAAAGAACAAAGTGCTCAAGCAGAAGTTGATCAAATTCAATCTCAAGTTTCTGAAATCAAAAAACAACAAGAAACTCTAAAAGCTGAGAATGAACGTTTGAATGAAGAGTCTGCTCGTCTCTCTGCTGAGATTGAAGAACTCTCTAAAAACATTGTTGCTCGTCAAGAATCATTGGCGAACCAAGCACGTAGTGCTCAAACAACAGGAACTGCTACAAGTTACATTAACGCTATTGTAAGTTCTGGTTCTTTGACTGAAGCTATTTCACGTGTTTCTGCAATGAATGAAATTGCTAGTGCTAACAACAAAATGCTTGAAGAGCAAAAACGCGATAAAGAAGCAATTGACGCTAAGCAAAAAGAAAACAATGAAGCGATCAACACTGTTATTGCCAACCAACAAAAATTAGATGAAGATTCGCAAGCATTGACAACTAAAGAAGCTGAGTTGAAGGTTGCACAATTGAATTTGGCAGCTGAAAAATCAACTGCAGAAAATGAAAAGAATGCTTTGCTTGCAGAAAAAGCGGCTGCAGAGAAAGCAGCAGCTGAAGCAGCAGCGGCTGAAGCAGCATACCGCGCACAACAAGAAGAGCAACGTAAGGCTGTAGAAGCATCTGCTAATACGAACTTGCAAGCACAAGTGCAAGCTGCTACTCAAACACCAGCAGCTGAAGCAGCACAACCTCAAGCAACTGTTTCAACTCCTGTAGCACCAGCAGTTCAAACTCAAACTGTTGCTACACCTGCTGCAACTAGTCGTCCAACATACAGCAGTTCTGCAAGTTCATATCCAGTAGGTGAATGTACTTGGGGTGCCAAAGTATTGGCTCCTTGGGCTGGTGATTACTGGGGGAATGGAGCGCAGTGGGCTGCAAGTGCTGCAGCAGCTGGATTCCGTACTGGTAGCCAACCACAAGTCGGGGCTATTGCTTGTTGGAATGACGGTGGATATGGACACGTAGCAGTGGTTACAGCTGTTCAGTCAAGTACAAGTATCCAAGTATCTGAATCTAACTACTTAGGTATCCGTAGCATTGGGAATTACCGTGGATGGTTTAATCCAGTGAATGCACAAGGATCACTTACTTATATCTATCCAAACTAAGAATTCAAAACACCCGCTTTTAGTGGGTGTTTTTTACTATAGTTACTATTTTAATTTTTGGTGGATTATGGATTGAAAAATCATGTAAAAAGCGTTACAATGGGTAAAGAGAAGATTTGTACAATTTGTACATTGTGGTTAAATTTATGTGGAGGAAATCATGTCGTTTTCGGATTTAATGCTGTTTGCTTTATCTTCTAACCAAGATTTGGCTAAACGTGTCTCTAAGGAGATGGGACTGCCACTTGGTAAGTCGACCGTACGTCAATTTTCAGATGGGGAAATCCAGGTCAATATTGAGGAGTCTATTCGTGGTAAAGAGGTTTATATTCTTCAGTCTACGAGCTCTCCTGTAAATGATAATTTAATGGAAATTTTGATCATGGTAGACGCTTTAAAACGTGCCAGTGCTCAAACCATTAATGTAGTGATGCCCTATTATGGGTATGCTCGTCAAGACCGTAAAGCTCGTGCTCGTGAGCCGATTACATCCAAATTAGTTGCCAATATGTTAGAGATTGCTGGTGTTGATCGTCTTTTAACAATTGATTTACATGCAGCTCAGATTCAAGGGTTCTTTGATATTCCGGTGGATCATTTGATGGGGGCTCCATTGATTGCAGACTACTTTGAACGTCGTGGTATGGTTGGTTCTGACTATGTGGTAGTAAGTCCGGACCACGGTGGTGTGACTCGTGCTCGTAAGCTAGCCGAATTTTTGAAAACACCGATTGCCATCATTGATAAACGTCGGAGTGTTGATAAGATGAACACCAGTGAAGTCATGAACATCATTGGGAACGTTGAAGGGAAAACTTGTATCCTGATTGACGATATGATCGATACTGCGGGAACAATTTGCCACGCTGCAGATGCACTTGATGAAGCAGGAGCAGTGGAAGTCTATGCTAGCTGTACGCATCCGGTATTGTCTGGCCCAGCTATGGACAATATTCAGAAATCAGCCATTAAGAAGTTGGTAGTATTGGATACCATTTACCTACCTGAAGAACGCTTAATTGATAAAATTGAACAAATCTCCATCGCAAAACTATTGGCAGAAGCGATTATCCGCATCCATGAAAAACGTCCTCTGTCTCCACTATTTGAAATTGGAAATGCGAAAAAATCTTAAAATGTAAAAAAGAGGTTGTAGAAAGCCTCTTTTTTTAGAAAGGAAAAATATGTTTTTCAACTGGTTAAAAAAAGAAAGTAAGATCAATAATCAGAGGGAGGAGTTGCTGAAAGAAGCACAAAAAAATGAGGATAGAATGGCTCCTTGTCTACCCAAAAAGACCTTGCCAAAAAGTGGTGTAGTCAAATAGAGTAAGAAAGATATCCTAGAAAATCAAGATTTCCATTATAGAAATCAAATAGTTTGCATTTCTAAAAAAATCTAAAAAAATTTAAATTTTAGCAAAAAAAATGTTGACAAATAAAATATATCGTAGTAAACTAATAGTAGTTACGAAGTAACGAACTATTTTTTAAAATGAAAAAAGGAGATAAAACAATGAAAAAAGTTTTATTATCATCAGTAGTTGCACTTTCAGTATTTGCAGCAGCAGCTCCTGCATTTGCAGCAGATACTACAGGACGTCCAGTTTATAAAACTGAAAAAGGTGGAGACACACCTACTTTAAGTGAACTTAAAGGTGAAGCAACTCCAGCCGCTCCAGCATCAGCAGCTACAGAAAAACACCCAGGTGCTACTCAAGTAGACCCATCTATCGGCAAAGGTACTCCAGTTGATAAAAAAGGTGATGTTTCTACTGCAAACTACGATGGAAACAAATTTGCTGATACATCTAAAGAATTGACTGGTGTTCCAGCTCCAGAATACTTCACACAAGGTCTTGATCTTTGGAATGGTAGCCAACATGGTACTTTCCGTACTGAAGCTGGTATCCAAACAATCGAAGTTACAAACCCACACGATGGATCTAAATGGTTTGTAGACGTTAAAGTTGAAGCTGGTGCTAACACTCCTAGTGGTTTCTACGCAACTGCAGTAAGTGGTTCATTGCGTCCTGCAGGTAAAGCTGATGCAAAAGCTCCTGCTTCTAAAGAAGATGTAGCTAAAGCAGAAGCAGCAGCTAAAGCAGCAGAAGCTGGAAAAGCTGGATCTAAACAAGCTGACAAAGCTCTTCCAAAAACAAGCGCAGTTAAATAATTTTTATTAATTAGCTCTTAAATTAAATATCACTGAGCCTTCGGGCTCGGTGTTATTTTTTAGATTAAATGGAATATAGGGGATCTTATTTTTATGAATCGTACAGATAAACATTCTAGTTCTAAAAGAAAGGGCATTTCGCTTATTCTTGCTTTGCTTGCTCTTGTAGCCCTTGTAGGTGGTTTTGTCCTCTTTAATCCATTTGGGAAACATACCTCATCTGATAAAAAGGATACGAGCTCATCATCTAGTGCAAGTAGCAAAGAAGTCAAGTATGAGCCAAGTCAAGAAGAAAAAGAGTATTTAGCCAACCGCTTTGCTCAATTAACTGCTGTCAATCCAGAAACGATTGCCTATGTTTATGCTCCAGGAACTGAGTTGGATGAGCCTGTTGTTCAAACAGGGGATAATGCTACTTATTTGGATAAAACTTTTGAGGGTGGAAACCAACCTTTATTGGGAACGGTTTTCATGGATACTGATAATAAAAAGGACTTTAGTGATCGTTTGACGTGGTTATTCGGTCATGCTCGTGGTAGCCAGGTTGAAGATCATCGGATGTTTAACGATGTTAACTTCTATGATAACCAAGAGTACTTTAATCAGCATCCTTACGTAGTTATTGAAACACCTGAACGCAAGTATTATTATGAAGCAATGGGCTTGGTCATTGTCCCTGAAACAACAGCTTTCTATCGTACAAGTTTCACGGATGATGAAGATTTCACTACCCAGTTGAAAAATATCTATGAGTCAGCTCGTACCAAGAATCCAAATATCAAAATCAATGCTTCTGATAAGTATCTAGTTTTGTCTACTTGTCGTGAAGAAGATGATACTATTCGTTCCAATCTCTACCTTCGTCAAATTCCGGATTCGGAAATGAAGGATTTCTTGGCGAAACATGGTGACCAGTTGAATTATGTGGCAACACGTGGTCAAGAATAAAAAAGATTTGGTAACATTTATTCAATGAGAGGATTTAGCATGTGCTAAGTCCTTTTTTGATGAGAAAGGTCATTTTTGTATCATTTTAGTTGGGACTAGCCCCTTTTTTGCGATGGCTTTCTATTTATAGTATAATGGTGATAGAACTTTTTTGGAGGTGGCTATGGATTTAACAAAACGGTTTAATCAAAATTTGAATCGAATCGAGATTTCCTTGATTCGTCAGTTTGACCAAGCCATTTCTTCTATTCCAGGTGTCTTACGATTGACCTTGGGTGAGCCAGATTTTACGACACCAGATCATGTAAAGGAAGCAGCAAAAGTAGCTATTGATGCTAATCAAAGTCATTATACGGGTATGAGTGGCTTATTAGCTCTACGAGAGGCTGCTAGCCAGTTTGTAGCTGAAAAATATAACCTACAATATCGACCAGAGGATGAAATTTTGGTCACAATTGGGGCAACGGAGGCTCTTTCTACTACCTTGACTGCTATATTGGAACCTAGAGATGTGGTATTATTACCAGCACCTGCTTATCCTGGTTACGAACCCATTGTTAAACTGATGGGGGCTAGTGTCGTCGAAATCGATACCACTGATAATCGCTTTGTCCTTAGCCCAGAGGCTTTAGAAAAGGCCTTAGAAGAGCAAGGAGATCGCGTCAAGGCGGTTATTCTCAACTATCCAGCTAATCCAACAGGTGTCACCTACTCTAAGGAGCAGATGAAGGATTTGGCTAGAGTCTTGAAGAAATATGAAGTTTTTGTCGTTTGTGATGAGGTCTATTCAGAATTAACCTACACAGGTCAGCCTCACGTTTCCTTGGGATCCTATCTACGGGACCAAGCCATTATTATCAATGGCTTGTCTAAGTCTCATGCTATGACAGGCTGGAGACTCGGTTTTATCTTTGCGCTGGCTCCCTTGACAGCTCAATTAATCAAGAGTCATCAGTACTTGGTGACTGCAGCGGGAACCATGAACCAGTATGCAGCCATTGAAGCCTTGACAGTTGGAAAAGATGACGCAGAGCCGATGAAACGGGAATACATAGAGCGTCGAGATTATATCATCAAAGAAATGTCTGCCATGGGCTTTGACATCATCCGCCCAGATGGGGCCTTCTATATCTTTGCCAAGATCCCACAAGGGTATCATCAAGATTCGTTCGAATTTTTGAAGCTCCTAGCCCAAGAAAAGGCCGTTGCCTTTATTCCAGGAATGGCTTTTGGCCCATATGGCGAAGGTTATGTACGCTTGTCTTATGCAGCCAGTATGGAAGTGATCCAAGAAGCGATGAGTCGGTTGAAGGAGTTTATGAAAGAACATGCTGGAGAGCATTGAGAGTCGAGGCATTGTCCTCTACCATCGGGATTACCGAGAGGACGATAAGCTGGTTAAAATCTTTACGGAGCAAGCAGGTAAGTTGATGTTTTTCGTGAAACATGCCAATCGTTCTCGGTTGAATTCTATGATTCAACCCTTGACCTTGGCGGATATGTATCTGAAAATCAATGATGATGGACTCAGCTATATTGAAGATATTCATGAGGTTCAAAGTTTTCAAGGGATTAATCAAGATCTTTTTCGTCTTTCCTACGCAACCTATATACTGGCTTTGGCAGATGCTAGTATACAGGACCGTCAACCTGATCCAGCTTTGTTTTCTTTTTTAGAGCAGACCTTACAATTGATGGATCGAGGCTTGGATTATGAAATCTTGACCAATATTTTTGAAATGCAGATTTTATCCCGATTTGGTGTCGCCTTAAACGTCCATGAGTGTTGTGTCTGTCATCGAGTAGGGCTGCCTTTTGATTTTTCATTCCGATTGGGTGGTGTCCTTTGCCCAGATCATTATGATCGTGACGAAAGACGAGCTCACTGGGATCCAAATGCCCTCTATTTGTTGGATCGTTTTCAAGCTGTGAAATTTAGTGAGTTAGAGACGATTTCCATCCATGATGCGATGAAGAAAGAGTTGAGAAAGTGTCTAGACCAACTCTATGATGAATATGTAGGTATTCATCTCAAAGCTAAGAAATTTATTGATTCCCTGGGAAGCTGGGGAGAGATCTTAAAAGATCAGTCTGGAGGTAAGAAATGAAAAAAATTGCAGTTGATGCAATGGGTGGAGATCATGCTCCACAGGCCCTAGTAGAAGGGGTCAATCAAGCTATACAAGAATTTAAGGATATCGAAGTCATTTTGTACGGAGATGAGGCTAAAATTAAGCAATACCTGACAGCAACTGAGCGGGTATCCATCGTCCATACAGATGAGAAAATAAATTCAGATGATGAGCCTACTCGTGCCATTCGTCGGAAAAAGCAAGCCAGCATGGTCTTAGCAGCGCATGCGATTAAGAATGGGGAAGCAGATGCCATGCTTTCTGCGGGAAATACAGGAGCGCTTTTGGCCTCTGGTTACTTTATCGTCGGTCGGATCAAGGTTATTGATCGTCCAGGCTTGATGTCGACTCTTCCTACCCTTGATGGGAAGGGTTATGATATGCTGGATCTGGGGGCAAATGCTGAAAATACACCAACACATTTGCACCAATATGCGATTATGGGAGCCTATTATGCAGAGAATGTCCGTGGCATTAAGCGGCCTCGTATCGGTCTCTTAAATAACGGAACTGAGGAAAGCAAGGGGGATCCCCTCCGCAAGGAGACCTATCAATTGTTAGCAGCAGATCCTTCTCTCAATTTTGTAGGAAATGTGGAAGCACGTGACTTGATGGATGGAGTTGCTGACGTCATTGTTACAGATGGATTTACGGGAAATGCTGTCCTTAAGACTATGGAAGGTACTGCTTTGGGGCTCTTTAGACAGTTGAAAACAGTCCTGAGTAGTGGTGGGTTGAAGGCTAAGATTGGAGCCTTCCTCTTAAAGAATGATTTACGAGGTTTGAAAAAGACTTTGGATTATTCAGATGTTGGAGGTGCGGTCTTGTTTGGCTTGCAAGCCCCTGTCGTAAAAACCCATGGTTCTAGTGATGCCAAGGCAGTCTATAGCACGATTCGCCAGATCCGGACCATGTTGGAAACAGATGTGATTCGTAAGTCTGTGGTTGAATTATCAGAATTGGAGGAAGAGAAATGAGTCGTCGTCAAGAAATTTTTAAACTAGTTGAAGGGTTGATCAAAGATCATAAAGGATCTGAGTATGAGGTTTCTATGGATTTAGATTTACGAAAGGACTTGGAAGTGGATTCTGTTGATCTAATGGAATACATTATTTATTTGGAAGAAGCCTACCAAATTGATATCCCAGACAAAGACATTGATGCTATGGCAACCGTGGGAGACATGGTAGACTACGTTTTGAAGAAAACAAGCAAATAAAGTTCGGTTTTTACGAAAGAATAAGTATCTAAAAATAAGAGGTTGAATCTTTTTGATTCAATCTCTTATTATTTTTGTGTTACAAACGAACAAGATACGGATTTAACTTGAAAAAACAACCTCTCTGTGATACACTGTAAGGGATAAAAGATGAAAGGCGAACAAGAAGATGTCCGATCAATTAATTTATACGGGGAAAGCAAAAGATATTTATAGTACAGAAGACGAACATGTGATTAAGTCAGTCTACAAGGACCAGGCAACCATGCTGAATGGAGCTCGCAAAGAGACCATTGAGGGGAAAGGTGTGCTGAATAATCAGATTTCGTCTCTTATTTTTGAAAAATTGAATGCTGCGGGTGTAGCGACACACTTTATCGAACGTATCTCTGATACCGAACAACTTAACAAGAAGGTGACCATCATTCCTTTGGAGGTTGTTCTTCGTAATGTGACTGCAGGTTCTTTTTCTAAACGGTTTGGCGTTGAAGAAGGTTTGGAATTGAAAACTCCAATCGTTGAATTTTACTACAAGAACGATGAATTGGATGATCCATTCATCAATGATGAGCATGTCAAGTTCTTGGATATTGCTAACGATGAGCAAATTGCCTATATCAAGGAAGAAACGCGTCGTATCAATGAGTTGCTGAAAGATTGGTTTGCACAAATTGGTCTTCGCTTGATTGACTTCAAATTGGAATTTGGTTTTGATAAGGATGGCAAGATCATCTTGGCAGATGAATTCTCACCAGACAACTGCCGCCTTTGGGATGCGGAAGGTCACCATATGGACAAGGATGTTTTCCGTAGAGATTTGGGCAGTTTAACGGATGTATATCAGGTTGTGTTGGAGAAATTACAGGGCTTGAAATAATTTGGTTGAAAGGGAAAACCTTCGTCTTTCAAGTAAAAGGACTCAGGCTGAAAAGGTCTACTAGACCTTTTCACTCCGTAGGGACTTGGGCAGTCTGACAGATGTGTATAAGGTTGTGTTGGAGAAATTACAAGACTTGAAATAAGTTGGTTGAAGCGGGAAGCCTTCGTCTTCAATAGCCTGTTGGAATAGAAATAAAGGAAATAAAATGGATAAACGTATTTTCGTTGAGAAAAAAGCTGATTTTCGTGTAAAATCTGACTCTTTAGTAAAAGAATTACAGCATAATCTTCAGTTGAAAACCTTGAAGGATCTTCGGATTGTTCAGGTTTACGATGTCTTTAATTTGGCAGAGGACTTGTTTGCGCGTGCGGAAAAACACATCTTCTCTGAGCAAGTGACTGATACTGTTTTGGACGAGGCTACGGTTCAAGCTGATCTTGAGAAGTATGCTTTCTTTGCTATCGAAAGTTTGCCTGGTCAATTTGACCAACGTGCGGCATCTTCACAAGAAGCTTTGCTTTTGCTTGGTAGTTCAAATGAAGTAACAGTGAACACAGCGCAATTGTACTTGGTTAACAAAGATATTGATGCGAATGAGTTGGAAGCTGTCAAAAACTACCTTTTGAACCCAGTAGACTCTCGTTTCAAAGATATCACTGTTGGTATTGCGAAACAGGATTTCTCTGAATCTGACAAGACCATTCCAAGCTTGGATTTCTTTGAAACCTATACGGCAGAAGATTTTGCACAGTATAAGGCTGAGCAAGGATTGGCCATGGAAGTGGATGACCTTCTCTTCATCCAAGATTACTTCAAATCTATTGGACGTGTGCCAACTGAGACGGAACTGAAGGTTTTGGATACTTACTGGTCTGACCACTGCCGTCATACCACTTTTGAGACTGAGTTGAAAAACATCGACTTCTCAGCTTCTAAATTCCAAAAACAATTGCAAGCGACTTATGACAAGTATATTGCCATGCGTGATGAGTTGGGACGTACAGAAAAACCTCAAACCTTGATGGATATGGCGACTATTTTTGGTCGTTATGAGCGTGCTAATGGTCGGTTGGATGACATGGAAGTGTCTGATGAAATCAATGCCTGCTCTGTTGAAATTGAAGTGGATGTCAATGGTGTCAAAGAACCTTGGCTTCTCATGTTTAAGAACGAAACTCACAACCACCCAACGGAAATCGAACCATTTGGTGGAGCGGCGACTTGTATCGGTGGTGCCATTCGTGACCCATTGTCAGGGCGTTCCTACGTTTACCAAGCCATGCGTATCTCAGGTGCTGGTGATATCACGGCTCCAATTTCGGAAACTCGCGCTGGTAAATTGCCACAACAAGTGATCTCTAAGACAGCGGCTCATGGTTATTCTTCATACGGTAACCAAATTGGTTTGGCAACAACTTATGTTCGTGAATACTTCCACCCAGGTTTCGTTGCTAAGCGTATGGAGCTAGGTGCAGTTGTCGGTGCGGCTCCTAAAGAAAATGTGGTCCGTGAAAAACCTGAAGCAGGTGATGTGATTATCTTGCTCGGTGGGAAGACTGGACGTGATGGTGTCGGTGGTGCGACAGGTTCTTCTAAAGTTCAAACGGTTGAATCTGTTGAAACAGCTGGTGCTGAGGTTCAAAAAGGGAATGCCATCGAAGAACGTAAGATTCAACGTCTTTTCCGTAATGGGGATGTGACCCGTCTGATCAAGAAATCAAATGACTTTGGTGCTGGTGGTGTCTGTGTGGCTATCGGTGAATTGGCAGATGGTCTTGAAATTGATCTAGACAAAGTGCCATTGAAATACCAAGGCTTGAACGGTACCGAAATTGCCATCTCTGAATCTCAAGAGCGGATGGCTGTCGTGGTCCGTCCAGAAGATGTAGATGCCTTCGTTGCAGCATGTAACAAAGAAAATATTGATGCTGTTGTCGTTGCGACAGTGACGGAGAAACCAAATCTTGTCATGCACTGGAATGGTGAAACCATCGTTGATTTGGAACGTCGTTTCCTTGATACAAACGGTGTACGTGTGGTTGTAGATGCTAAGGTGGTTGACAAGGATGTCAAGCTTCCAGAAGAACGTCAAACATCTGCTGAAACCCTTGAAGCGGATACACTTGAAGTCTTGGCTGACCTTAACCATGCCAGTCAAAAAGGTTTACAAACCATCTTTGATAGCTCAGTTGGTCGTTCAACAGTTAATCACCCACTTGGTGGTCGCTACCAACTCACACCAACGGAAGCTTCTGTACAGAAATTGCCAGTCCAACATGGAGTGACCACAACGGCCTCTGTCATGGCGCAAGGGTTCAACCCTTATATCGCCGATTGGTCTCCATATCATGGTGCTGCTTATGCGGTCATCGAAGCAACTGCTCGTTTGGTTGCTGCTGGTGCCAACTGGTCTAAGGCTCGTTTCTCTTATCAAGAATACTTCGAGCGTATGGATAAACAAGCAGAGCGTTTTGGTCAACCAGTAGCTGCTCTTCTTGGATCCATCGAAGCTCAGATTCAACTTGGTTTACCATCTATCGGTGGGAAAGACTCGATGTCTGGTACCTTTGAAGAATTAACCGTACCACCAACCTTGGTTGCTTTTGGGGTGACAACAGCAGACAGCCGTAAGGTTCTTTCTCCAGAATTTAAGGCTGCTGGTGAACATATCTATTACATCCCAGGTCAAGCTTTGGCACAAGAAATTGACTTTGATCTTATCAAGTCTAACTTTGCTAAGTTTGAAGCCATCCAAGCTGATAACAAAGTGACAGCAGCATCAGCTGTCAAATATGGTGGTGTCCTTGAAGCTCTTGCCCTTGCAAGCTTTGGGAACCATATTGGTGCCACTGTTCAATTAGCTGATCTTGACACTAGCTTGACAGCTCAATTGGGTGGATTCATCTTCACTTCACCTGAAGAGATTGCAGGTGTGGCCAAGATCGGACAAACAGTTCCAGACTTTACACTACTTGTCAACGGTGTAATGCTTGATGGACACAAGCTTGACAGTGCCTTCCAAGGTAAGTTGGAAGAAGTTTATCCAACAGAATTTGAACAGGCTACTGAACTGGAAGAAGTACCTGCTGTAGCATCAGATGCTGTGATTAAAGCTAAAGAAGCAGTGGAAAAGCCAGTGGTTTACATCCCAGTATTCCCAGGAACCAACTCTGAGTATGACTCCGCTAAGGCCTTTGAAAAAGAAGGTGCAACAGTCAACTTAGTTCCATTTGTCACATTGAATGAAGAAGCGATTGTCAAGTCGGTTGACACCATGGTTGACAACATCGAAAAAGCCAACATTATCTTCTTTGCAGGTGGCTTCTCAGCAGCAGATGAACCAGATGGATCTGCTAAATTTATCGTCAACATCTTGCTCAATGAAAAAGTGCGTGCTGCTATTGATAGCTTCATCGAACGTGGTGGTTTAATCATCGGTATCTGTAACGGGTTCCAAGCTCTTGTCAAATCAGGTCTCCTTCCATACGGTAACTTTGAAGATGCAA
>ERZ773146.2518-NODE-2518-length-12388-cov-47.483905_pt1 | contig 12388 bp, 10 predicted proteins | sample MGYA00580847_ERZ773146 | MGnify/ENA primary metagenome ERZ773146 (study PRJEB29015, sample SAMEA2737830) | human gut metagenome | biome: human gut; feature: human-associated habitat; material: faeces | place: China | collected 2012 ...
ACAGATGCGAAAGCTGCTTCGGAAGTTTTGGCATATTGGATTATCAAGGTGCTATACAAGAGTATCTTAAAAATACGCTTGCTATACCCGTATTATAGCGTATCTTTAAGATACTGTCAACAATTTCAACTGACTTTACATAAATATTTTTTCAGAGAACCGGCCTTCTTGCAAAAGCTGCGTAAACTTGTTACAATGAAAGCGTATCTTAAAGGCGCAGAAAGGCGGGCTGCAGAATGAGCAAATCGGAAGAAATCCTAAGACCCAGCGATTTTATCAACGACCCGGAGAATTGTCTGTTTGACGAGTTTAAGCACAATCTCCCGCTTAATACGGAAGAAGTTACAGACCCCAAACAACTGTTGGGCAGCCGGATGCGCTATCTGCGCACATTCCGCGATATGACGCAAGAGGAGGCAGCTGCAAAAGCAGGCATCAACACAGCGCTTTGGCGGCACTATGAGCATGGTATGAAGATGCCGCGCCAAGATCGGCTGGAAAAAATCGCTGAGGCCTTGAGCGTGCCGGTGCAGATGCTGCAACCTATTGATACTTTCTCCCCTGCAGGCATAGCGGCGGTTCTATACAATATGCGAATGCAGAGTCAAGAAGTAGAAGTTGTCGAAACGGACGGTGACATCTACATTAAAATTCCCAACAACGAAGTAACAGAAGAAACCCGTGCTGCTTTGAAAGAAATACAAAGGCGTATAAATCAAGTTACTTTTGAGGATGCGATAGAGTACTATTTTCAAAAACACACCCCAGAGATAGCGTTTGGTCACAAGGAACTCGCCTTACGAAACATCGAAAAGTATAAGGCATATTTGGACGGAAAAATCCCCATGGATGATATCCCGGTATTCGAGGAAATACTGGCAACGCTTATCGGCAATACAAAGTGGCAAATGAGAAACAAGCTTTTGATGGAGTATATAACGGAGCTGTTTCAGAAAAACCAGTAAAAGATAATAAACAGAACGGTCTTGAGATAACAAAAATTGAATTTTTGTTATCTCAAGACCGTTTAATTTTGCAAGAAAAACATCTATCAATAGTGAGAAATCGCGGCAGTGGACACAAAATGTCCACTGTGTCTGATATGCTTAAAAGGGTTAAGAGCATGGATATACGCAGTAAGGTGTAGGCTGACTTATATTGGACGGTGAAAATTATGTTTAACTTCCCCTCTTCTCATTATGAGATACTTGCAGATGTGATTTCTCACAAGTACCGTAGCGCAATAATCCCAAAGTACAGCCGTAAGCATTTTGAGAATAGGCTGTTTGTTTGCGACAGCAATATCTCTTGCGCCGGAAAAGTTTCATTCTATAATTGTACATTTAACTGTGACATATCACAGAATAGTGAATGTATTACCATTCTTCCACTTGGAGAAGTCGTTTTTAAGAACTGCACTTTCAAGAGATCACATTCAAATTCAGGGCTGTTTCTCAGTGGAAACAAAGGAGGTCTTGTATCTTTTATTGATTGCACTTTTGTCGAATGTAATAATTTTGTACAGTTAGATGACTGCGCAAGAGTCGCATTCACCCGATGCAAATTTCAAGATTGTTTTGATGCGGTAGTAAAGGTTTCCGTTCAACCGGAAGCACAGTTTGCTTTCCATGACAATATCTGGTATGTAACTGCCTCTCCGGTGCATCAGAAAGCGAGTGCATTTACCCTATTAGGTGAAAACCGATTGTTTGCTTTTGAAAGCTGCTGTATACAGTACGCAGGGATAGATAGCTCTTACAGCCTTATTACAGCCCCACAGAACAGTCTATGCTTTTTAAACTGCAGCTTTGATGGCAGCATATTTCCCATCCATGCAGTAGCCGTGATAGGCTGTATATTTAGGCATTGCAGAAATGCACTTGTCACAAATTCTGTGGTATCGGCCTTGTATCCGTCTTTGGTTGAGAATTGCCGTTTTATACAATGCTCTGAATGTATACAGGCTGGGGCAGATACAGAAATTCTGCACAGCATATTTACCGCCTGCACGGGGGCACTGATTCGTTCTGCGAGCAAACTCGGTCATGTACATATTGCAGATTGTAAATTTTTCGATTGCGTTGTAAATGCACGGGGATCAGCCTGCATCGAATTGGATAGGGATTGCAGTGTAATCACCGGGAAAATCAACAAAATGGAAAATTGCACATTTGAGAACTGCCGCGCCGAAAAAGGCAATTTGATCGGCTACCAAAACGAGATAACTCCCGGCTATGTTGCGGTTATTTCCAACTGCCGCTTCACTGGCTGTTCTGCCGGGGAAAACGGAAATCTTATTGGTCAAAAGGTTAGTACAAGAAATTTCTATGGTAAAGCACAGAACTATCAGATATATACATTTTATCGTGAACGCGCAAAATTCATTCTGACGAATTGCAGAATTGACAGTGATACAGTTCTGGATAACACACCAAAAACACAGTATGACACATACGACAAAGCAAAATGTGCGGCGCGGCGGGGGCTTCTCAAAGAAAAAATCGAGTCCGAATCTTCTCAGGCATCGAAAAAAGTTTTGAAATGGACAATTTGAGTCCATGCTACATGGTATGCTAAAAGTACAAATCAATCAAACAACACAAACGGAGGTAAAACCCATGAGCGAACAATTCAAATCCAATCTCGAAAGTATTCTTGATTATTTAGGTGTGGATAATGACGAGCAGACCAAGGAAAAAATCGGGTCCCTGCTAAACGAAAAAGTAAATCTTCTGCTGGTGGGGGCTACCGGCAGCGGTAAAAGCTCTACAATCAATGCGATGTTCAATATGGAAGTCGCTAAGGTTGGCGTCGGCGCTGATCCAGAGACCTCCTGCATCGAGCAGTATGAGTTGGGAGAGCTGACGATTTGGGATACACCGGGTATGGGTGATGGCGTGGAGCGCGACATCGAAATCGCGACTGCAATCAAAGCAAAGTTGGAAGAGGTCGATGAAAATGGGCAGCAGATTATCGACATGGTTCTGATTGTGCTGGATGCCTCCACCAAGGATCTTTCTAATGTATATACACTCATTAATGAGGTACTTCTCCCCAGTCTTGGTGATGAAGCCGAAAAGCGCATTGTAATCGGTTTGAACCAGTCCGACATGGCCATGAAAGGACGCCATTGGGATTCTGAAAAGAACGAGCCGGATCAGACACTGAAAGACTTTCTTGACAGCAAGGCTACATCCGTTTCCCAGCGTATTCAGGAAAATACCGGCCTGAATTTGAAAGCTGTTTGCTATTGCGCGGGCTATACCGATGAAGATGAAAAGCGTAATCCGTACAATCTGACGAAACTACTGCATTTCATTTTAAGGCACACGCCGGAAGAGAAGCGGCTGGTTCTGGTTGAAAATCTGAATGAGGACAAAGAAAACTGGGAGCACAACGATGACGATGAAGACCATCGCAGCGGCATCCTTGACGACTTGCTGTTCAGTATCTGGGATGGTTTTGACTCTGGTGTAGACACCGGGTGTGAAATCGGTAAGGAACTTCTTGGTCTGCCAGGCCTTGCACTGGGCGGTGTGCTTGGCGCTGTAATTGGCACGGTCGGTGGTGCAGTAGCCGGTATCCGTGACTGCATTTTCTAAGCCTCTGTACCGCAATTTCATAGACCCCGTGCCCCCTCGGTGCGGGGTTTTCTCAGTGGAGATAATCTATCGTGTTTGACGCAGACGCAGTGGCCACTGCTTATATTATTATAGTATTTCTAATTCTGTTAGGTGCATGGTTGCGCTGTAAAGATTTGACTACAGCACTCAAATTTACTGCGCTTGTTATTGTGACAGCACTTGTGATTATCATTGTGTTGTGTGTAGTGTTTGGCATCATGGCTTTTATCGCCTGCACTGTGCATGGATACAATTTTATAGATGCGTTAAGAAAATGTTCTGTATAAAACAGACAAAAAAGTGTGGCGTTTATAGTCATGATGTGTTATACTACATCTAGTAACAATCTGTCGAATTATGGGTGATGAAATGTCAAAGAGCAACCGCGTTCTTGACCTGTATCAGGCACTGCAAAATGGGCAGGTCATAAACAAAAAAGCAGCGGCAGAAGCCTACGGTGTCAATGAAAAATCCATCCAGCGCGATCTGGACAGCATCCGGGATTTCCTTTCCGAGCAGACGACCCGGCAGGGGCTGATTCAGAGCGTGGAATTTGACCGCATCGCCAACGGGTATCGGCTGGTAACGGAGGAAATGATCCACATCAGCGAGGGCGAAATGCTGGCAATCTGCAAAATTTTGCTGGAGAGCCGCGCATTTGACAAGGCTGAGCTGGAATCGCTGGTGAATAAGGTCATGAACCACTGTGTTTCACCCAAAAAAGTAAAATCCATAGAGCCGTTTATCTCCAACGAATTGTTCAATTACCGTGAGCCTGCACATCGCCCACCGAATATGTCGGTGCTGTGGCAGGCGGCGCAGGCAATCCAGACACAGAATATGCTGGAAATTGCATATCTGCGTAAGGATGATACCGAGGTCAAACGCAAGATCGAACCCGTTGGACTGCTGTTCTCGGAATACTATTTTTACGTTATGGCGTTCATCGCAGACAAGGCAAAACGGGAAACATTTGAAAAGCCAAACGATGCCTACCCCACCGTATATCGGCTTGACCGCATCCAATCAGCTGTCGTGTTGGATAAAAAGTTTGATATTCCCTACAAGGACCGCTTCAAAGAGGGCGAATACAAGAACCGCAATGTATTCATGTATGGCGGTGTGCCGCAGACTGTGGAGTTTACTTATTTCGGTCCTGCGATTGAATCGGTGCTTGACAGGTTGCCTACCGCGGAGGTTTGCCAGAACGAGGACGGTAGCTATACGGTAAAAGCAGAAACTTTCGGCAAAGGCATCTTGATGTGGCTGTTGAGTCAAGGAAGTTATATCAAGGTGCTGAAGCCACAAGAGTTGCGTGAACAATGGCTCAATGAAGTTAAACATATTATGGCTGAATGAAGCCGTAGATATATTGACGAAAGAAGGCAAAATCTATGATTATGGATTACAAACAGGTTAAGGATGATGTGCTGAAACAGTATGATACTGTGATGCCGTTGATTAAGGAAATCAAAGGAGATTCTGAAACCACCTTTGATACTACTTTGGCTCAGTTGCAGAGAGACGTAGAGAATATCAGAAATGATATTTTTCGTCTGATGATTGTGGGTGAGGCTAAGAGTGGTAAGTCTACTTTCATCAATGCCTATTTGGGCAAGGAAATTCTTCCTATGGATGTCAAGCAGTGTACTTCTTCTATTGTTGAAATCCGTTATGGTAAGAACTATGCTCTGAAGGCTACATATGCGGATGATAGAGTCAAGACCTTTACTGAGGAAGCTGAGATTGAGAAGTTCCTTAGAGAGAATGCAGCCTTGGATGATGAATACAGAGATATTCCCGTGGGCACTATCAATCTTCAACTGATTATTCCTAATAAGGGCAAGCATATTCCTCAGTCTGAAATCAATGAGCTTCTGAGAATGATTGCAGATGATAATCTCTACAAGCTGCCCCAGAATGTCTACAATCAAAAGGTACTGAATTATATCGATGCTAAGAATCCTCGTTGGCAGGACCTTGTAAAGAAGATTGAGATTGAGTATCCGTTTGAAGATAAAGATTTGAAGGGTATTCAGATTGTTGACACTCCGGGCGTAGGTGCAGAGGGGCGCGTTGGAGAAATTACGGATAAGTATATTGCCAATGCTAATGCTGTGATGTTCCTTAAACCCTTGGTGGGTGCTACTTTGGAAACCAACTCTTTCAAGAACTTCTTGAAAAAAGTGGGTAAAGATCGGGCATCTGATGCCATGTTCTTGATTCTGACAAGAGCAGCAAACGAGACCCTTAACAATGTGGCTCGTATTCATGAGGAGGCATATAAGCAGTTCCCAAACATCAACAAAAAGCAGATTATCCATTTGGATAGCAAGGTTGAAATGTTCAGAAACAAGGTTAAGTCCATGACTGAGGAAGAACTTCAGACCTTTATGGATGAGAAGATGCAGGAAGCCGAATGGTACAACGAGCAGATTAGAAATCTCTCTGAGAAAGAAATGCATGACTTTATGGATGAACATAAAGACATGGATATTTTAGATTCTTTCTTGGAGACACCGTGGCATCGTTCTCACTACCAGAGAGAACCCTACCTTCAGAAGTTGGCTGAACTCTCCAACTTCAAGGAGATTGATAGTGCCCTCAATCAATTTGCTCGTAAGGCACAGTATTTACTTTTGAGTGAAGCTCTCGGACGTATGCTGACTATCTTGGGTAAAATTCAGTCTGAGTTAAAGGAAAATATCAAGAACTATAAGGAAAAAGCTCAGAACCCCGCTGAGTTGGAGTGTAAGCTGCTGAACGCAGAGCAAGTTCTGAAGGATTTGCAGTTAAAAATCAATGTAACTGTAACTAGGATTTCCCAAAAGTATAAAGATATGGGCGGTATCATCGATTCCTCAGTAGCTCAAATAATGGAAGGATACAAGAAGGAAATGAATGCCATTGACCCTAATTTGTCTACCAGCATTTCAGAATTGGAGAAATTGACCTTTCGCAAGGTTGAGGCTTTTAGAAAGGCTGAGGATGATATTACAAAAAATATCATAGCTGAATGTGATGAGGCTTTAATTGCATTCAGCCAAAAAGGTGATTTGAACTACACCGCCTTAAAGCCTGACATTACTCCTGACACTTTGGAAAAAGTGAAGTCTGAAAAGAGAAAGGAAGCTGAGTATACCTATACTACGGGTCTTTGCTTTAAGGAAACACATACAAAATTAGACCAATCTCGGTATTTCAAACTCATAAGTCAGGACATCCAGAAAAGGCTTAATAATATTATGGATGACATCGTTATTGCTTTGCAGGAATATGTGACCTCTGTGACTTCTGCCTATCGTACTGAATTAGTTCGAAATGCTCAGATTCAGGAGAACACCTATCGAAAGATTCGTGAAGATAAAGCCAATGCTGAGGAAATGCAGAAAAAGATTGCTGCTATGGATAGCAAGCTCAACACCATTACCCCCCTGATTTCTGAGATTAGTGCACTGAAAGGTGGTATTGATAAAAATGTCTGAAATGAAAGTGAAGGCTCATATTAAAGAATTGTTTATTACCATGAATGATGAAGTAACAAATATGGTGCAAAATTCCTATTCTTCTGAGAAGGCGACCAAGGACATTATGCAGTATGTTTCCGGTAAGATTGCTTCTACAAGTCGTGGGTATATGTCTACTCTGTACTCCGCCCTTTCTGACCAGACCTTGCAGGAACCCATTTTTCAGAATGTAGACAATGCCAATAAGTTCTTCAATTTGGAGTTAGATAAGAAGATTGTGGATGCCTATAAGTTTGATGGTAAGGACTCTGCTGTTTTTGAGAACGGCTTGAGCCTCCATGAAATCAACAGAGTTTATGCATCTGCTGCTGCAGGAGTAGGTACTGCTGCTGTTGGCGGAATTCTGTTGGGTGTCCTCTCTGGCGCTGTTGATATTCCGATGGTGGGTATTATTGCAGGTGCTATCGTTGCGGGGCTTGCTGGTTGTGGTGTGACCTATTGTAAGGTTGTCCCCGACATTAACAAGCAGCGCTTCATTGAGGCTGTAAAGGCATTTATGGCTGACCTTGAACAGGAAATGTATAAGTGGGTTGATGGGGTCATTGAGTTCTATAATAAACAGGTTGAAGAACTGAAGAAAACCCTGTAAGTGAGGTGCGATATGAAGATGGAAGAAGAAAGAGCCTTACAAGAAATCAAAACAGAATTTAGCAACAACACCTCTATTTTGAGCTCTCAAATGGGTAATTTTATCAATACAGTTGCCCCTTATTTGATAGCGCCTGATTGCAAGGAACTGAGAAATGAGGATTCCGCTAAATATTTGAATAGCATGACCTTTTTCCGTCTGAAGAGCTGTACTACCGAGAATGTTCATGACCTTGCAGCTTATCTGAATAAGAAGATTGAGAAGCTGTTTATTGCTATTCATTCCATCAATAGACCCATTGTGTATGGTGTTGTCAGTCGTGAAGGCGAGGCAAATATTGTCTTTGGTGTTGAGACTCAGAATGATAAAACCATTATTGAGTCTATGCTGAAGGGACTTCTCTTGGGGATTGAGGTAGAACCTTATTCGCCTAATTTTTCCGTTAGAGATGGAAAAAGTGGTCATGGTGGCTTTATCTCTGCTATTCCTGTTCTCAAGGTGGATGATGAAAAGCAGAAATTTGATTTGTCCACTTTAATGAGAAGTCTGAATGGGTATGATTATACTGTTCTGTTCTATGCAACTCCTATTCCTGCTGAAGATGTCCAGGATAAGTATAGTGCTGTCCTTCAGATAAGAGATACTTGTGCAGCAGTAAGCAAGCGTAATATTTCTCTGCAAAATAACATCAATAAGACGAGGACTACAACGCAGAATACTACCCGTCGTGGCTTGGTTCAGGAGGCTTTGAAGCAAGCTGTCAGAGACAAAAAGTTTAATGGTAGAGCGTTGCTTGATTCTATCATTGATGGTGGAGCTTGCAGTTCTTCTGTAAGTGAGGTTGAAACCCTTGAAGCGTTGACCTCTGGTGTCTCCTTTGATATGCAGAATGGCATGGCTATTGAAATGGCTGAGTTCTGTGACAAGGCTATTGAGAGGTTGAAATTTGGTCAGAGTATTGGACTTTGGGGCGTTACCATTACTTATTCTGCAACAGACAAGATTGCCTCTGATATTTTGGAGTCCTGTATTTCCGGTGAAATTGCAAAGCCTACAACAGACATTCTTCCTATGGGAAAGAATCCTTATGCATTAGAAAATGGGCAGGGCGTTTATCTGCCAAAGGCTATGCTGAACAATCCGCTGCTTGCCCCTATTACTTCTGCTGAGTTGGGTATGTTGTGTACTCCTCCTGCTGATGCTGTGCCGAATTTTGAACTGAAGCAGGGCAAGGTTTATCCCATGATTCCGTCTGGACAAGGTGTTGTTGTGGGTAAAGTTTCTGATGGTCATAGACCTTTGGAGAATATGGAGTTTTCTCTGAGTGAAAAAGACCTCAATAAGCATACCCTTGTCTGTGGCATTACGGGTAGTGGTAAAACAACGACTGTTAAGGGGATTCTGAGAAATTGTGATAAGCCTTTTATGGTGATTGAATCGGCTAAGAAGGAGTATCGCAATATCAAGCTTCCCGATAACAGGCAAGAACTCACGGTTTATACATTGGGTAAGCCCGAAATCAACTGTTTGCAGTTTAATCCTTTCTTTGTTCAGAGGGGCATCAATCTGCAAACACACATTGACTATTTGAAAGACCTATTCAATGCATCCTTCTCTTTCTACGGTCCTATGCCCTACATATTGGAGAAATGCCTCCAAAATATCTATAAGAAAAAAGGTTGGAATCTGACCTTTGGCTATCATCCTTATCTTGTGGATTTGAAACATGTAACAGACACCTTTGATGCTGACTATATGAAAAAGCAGTATGCTAAGGCGACTTGTGGGTATATCTTCCCCACCATGCAGGATTTGAAGAATGAGGTAAAGCGTTATATTGAGGAAGAACTGCAGTATGACAGTGAAGTAGGTGGGAATGTCAAAACTGCTATTCTTGCTCGATTGGAGAGCCTTTGTAATGGGGCTAAGGGTTTTATGTTTAATACTCGTAAGTGTATTGATATGGAATCTTTAATGAATCAGAATATAGTTTTTGAGCTGGAAGGACTGGCGGATGACTCTGACAAGGCTTTCTGTGTAGGCTTGCTGGTCATCTTCATCAATGAGTACAGACAGGTTTTTAAGGAAGAAAAGCGCAATGAGAAGCTAGGATTGCAGCATCTTCTTGTTATTGAAGAAGCCCATCGTTTGTTGAAGAATGTCGAAACTGAGCGTTCTTCTGAGAATATGGGTAACCCAAAGGGCAAGGCAGTAGAACACTTTACTAACATGATTGCAGAAATGAGGTCTTATGGGCAAGGTGTTATTATTGCGGAGCAGATTCCGAGCAAACTGGCTCCTGATGTTATCAAGAACTCCTCTAACAAGATCATTCAGCGTGTGGTATCTGCTGATGACCAAGCCTTAGTTGCCAATACAATTGGTATGAAGGAAGAAGATGCTGTGTACTTGGGTAATCTTAGCACCGGCGTTGCTCTTTGTCATAAAGAGGGAATGAGTCTTCCAGTTTATGTGAATGTCAATCCTGTGGATGATAATTATGTGTCTGACAGTGATTTGATGGATAAGGATATTTTTGAAATCTTTGAGTCGATCAATCGTCAGCAAATCGCAGAAAATCTTTCCATGACGTTGGAAACCATCAGCCTAAAATTGCTTAATAGCATTATGGCATTGGATGGGGTCGCTGTTAGCAATGTAATTACCAAGTGCAGAGAATGTATCAAGACTGAACTTATCAAAAGAGATGTTATTCTCTTACCTCTTAGAGAAGAGAATACCCTTTTGGGGGATGTTTTAGCAGATGGTGTTTTGTTGTTACTGAGTAACGGTGTTTATGGTATGAATCAACTCATACCCGATGACCTTTATAATAGCGTGAGAAACCTTTGCGAGACTGGACTTGAGACGTACTTAACTAAGGTTCAGAATAGCATGAAGAAGGCTTACAAGCGTACAAGTAGGAATCATTGTGTCATTGTTATTTCCGAATTGCTGAAACGACAGTATTCCTCTAAGGTGGATGTGAAACAGAGCATTGAGCAATATTTCTTTGAAGTCCCTAATGATTTAGTGCAGACAATATGTACCAAAGTGAAAGGAGGGGTCTGATATGTTAGAAGCTATTGGTGAAGTAGCTGTTAAGACAGTTGAAGTTGGTGCCGAAGCCGCTGAAAAGACAAGTGAAATTGCCGCTGAAACTATTGAGGTGGGGACAGAAACTGGTGAGACCGCAATCCATGAGTTAGGGTCTGCTCGTAACATTATCGTAACTCCTGACATGGTGGTAATTAAAGAGTCATCGTTGAAATCCCTTATGCAGAGCAATATTGAGGGAACTTCTCACAAAGTAACAGATGTAAAAACGAATTCTGTCTTTGATGAGATAAAGGGAAAGGCTAAAATTCCTGTTGTCAACGAAACAGCTAATGCTGCTGAAGGCATTGAAGGAACTTCTGCTGAAAAGACAGGTCTTACAGAGGATGAAAAAGCCAAAATTATCAAAGAAACTGGATGGTCTTCGGAGATTGTAAACTGTATTGAGAGCATGGATCAATATGAGGTTTATAAGAATGCTGATCTCCATGAGGCTGAAATTGATGGTCGTAAATGCCTCGTTAAGGACATTGATATGGACTATGTTGACCCCAAGACAGGACTGACGAATCGAGAGTTGATGGAAAAAGGGCGTGCGCCTATTGATGCAAAGACAGGAGAGTCTATTGAACTGCATCATATGGGTCAGAATTTCAATAGTCCATTTGCTGAACTGTGTGCCAATAGCGAGCATGGAGACGGTAAGGATGCTATTCTTCATGACAAGAAGGTTGAAAGTTGGAGGCAAGACCCTGAGAAGAAAAATCAGTATAATAACGTCCAACGTCCCAACCATTGGAAGGCACGAGCAAAGGAGGTATAAGCTATGGATATTAAAGAGTTTATTACAAACAACGACGTAGACCAAAGCAAAGACACCATCAATGTCAGTATGATTGAGCAGGCTGAAAAGGCTGTGGGTGTTCATTTTGGCGAAGAACTTACTGAATATCTGTTAAAGTATGGGTATTTGGGCTTTGAGTATGTAGAATTCTTTGGAATGAATCCTCGTCAGGGTTTGAAGTCTGATTTGATTGAGCAGACTTTGTATATGCACAAGTATTTCCCTGCCACTTCTGACTTGATTGCTATTGAGAACCAAGGCGAAGGTGACTATTATTTGGTAGATAGCGAAGATGTTGTCTATGAGTACGATGTTAGTTTGAAACGTGAGCGAAAGACAGGAAAAAAGCTGTTCGAACACATTGTGCAACGTTTTGAGAACGTCTGAGAATCCCGATTTTGGTGTCCGGATACGACAAAGCGGCAGGAAGGCACAGTTTCCTGCCGCTTTATTTTACCGAATAAAATTTACTCTTCTACTTCCCAGTGTCCACTATATCCTCTACCAATATAATGGACATTATTCATTTCTTTTAGATGTCTCCGTATGGTTCGAACGCTTACACCTAAGGCTATGCTCAACTTTTCAGCGTTGATTTTGCTGTTCTTCTTGATGAGGGCGAGGATTTTGGCATTCAAATCGTCTTGGGTGCCATCTTGGGTGCCACCTTGGGTGCCATCTTGGGTGACACCGTAATTCAAGTTCGGCATAATGACTGTAAACTGATACCGATCCGAACGGAACGTAG
>ERZ773146.2522-NODE-2522-length-12384-cov-7.048909_pt1 | contig 12384 bp, 10 predicted proteins | sample MGYA00580847_ERZ773146 | MGnify/ENA primary metagenome ERZ773146 (study PRJEB29015, sample SAMEA2737830) | human gut metagenome | biome: human gut; feature: human-associated habitat; material: faeces | place: China | collected 2012 ...
CGCCCAGCATGGACATTCTGGTGTCCTCCAATCTGGAGCGCCTGCTGTACCATGTCACCGGCAGTGATGCCGAGGTGGCGGGCCTGATGAAGAGCCTTGCCGAGACTGGCAGCTATACTGTGCGTCCGGAGACGCTGGCTGCCATTCAGGAGAACTTCTCCTGCGGCTGGAGCAGTGAGGAAGAAGTGGCAGGGGAGATCCGTGTCCGCTACGAGAAGGACAATTACCTGTGTGATACCCACACCGCCGTTGCGTTCCATGTGGCAGCGCAGAAAAAGCGCGAGGGCGTGCCCATGGTGGTGCTGTCCACCGCGTCTCCCTTCAAGTTCCCGCGCAGTGTGCTGGAAGCACTGGGCCGCACCGCCCCGGAAAATGATTTTGAAGCAATGCAGCAGCTGGAAGCAGCTACCGCGCATACCGCACCGGCAAGCCTTGCCGCGCTGCGCCAGAAGCCGGAGCGCTTTAACACCGTGATCGATCCTGCGCAGATCGCCGAGGTGGCGCTGGGCTATCAGGAATAACACATCCTGCTGCATTTAGAACAGGAGAAAAAACATGGCACTTTTTGTGCTTGGCGATACCCACCTTTCTCTGGGCGCTTCCAAGCCGATGGATATTTTTCCCGGCTGGAATGATTATGTGGAGCGCCTTGAGAAAAACTGGCGCAAGCTCATCAAACCAGAGGATACCATTGTATTGGCGGGCGATATCAGCTGGGCCATGCGCCTGACCGATACCCGTAAGGATTTTGAATTTCTGCAGAGCCTGCCCGGGCAGAAGATCATCATGAAGGGCAACCACGATTACTGGTGGTCTACCGTGAACAAGATGAATGCCTACCTCAAAGCAGAAGGCTTTGATACCCTGCACATTCTGCACAACAACTCCTACAGTGTAGAGGGGTATGCACTGTGCGGTACCCGCGGCTGGCTGTTTGATGCAGGCGAGGCCCACGACGAAAAGGTGATGAACCGCGAGATCGGACGGCTGCGCATGAGCCTTGATGCCGCCGAACCCGGGCTGGAAAAGCTGGTGTTCCTGCACTATCCGCCGGTGTATACCGGCACCAGTGCGCCGGAGATCGTGGCCACCTTAAAGGAATACAGCATCAGGACCTGCTACTATGGCCATCTGCACGGCAATGCCATCCGCTATGCGGTGCAGGGCGATGTGGATGGCATCCACTACAAGCTGGTCAGTGCCGATGGGCTGCGTTTTTGCCCGTACCGCATCAATTGAACCGTTAAAACCAATAAAAATTAACAATTTGGGCTGGCAATTGTGTCAGGAGCGTGCTATAATAGTTTTTGACGCGATTGTTGCACCCAATTGAGCGCGCGCGTCCCCGCATATTGCAAAAGCAAGTTCATCCAGGACGCAGTGCGCGGTTGCAAAGGGCAAAAACTTCCTGCCCCGAGCAATAGATTTTTTGAGTGGAGGAAAAACAAATGAATCTCATCAAGTGTGAAAAGCTCGAGAAGAGCATGGCAGAACTGCAGTTCTCCATCGACGCAGAGGCTTTCAAGAAGGCTGTTGCCGATGTTTTCAAGAAGGAAGGCAAGAAGTACGCTGTTCCCGGCTTCCGTAAGGGCAAGGCTCCCCGCGCTCTGATCGAGAAGATGTACGGCGCTGATGTCTTTACCTATGATGCCATCAATGAGCTGTTCCCCGAGGCTTTCGAGGCTGCTGTCAAGGAAGCTGGCGTTGAGCCGGTCGGCCGTCCGGAGGTCACTGTTGACTCTGCTGATGAGACCAACGGTGTCACCCTGACCGTCAAGGTCGCTGTCAAGCCCGAAGTCAAGGTTGGCAGCTACAATGGTCTGACGGTTGAAAAGACTGTCCATACTGTTTCTGACGAGGCTGTTGAAGCTGAGCTGAAGCGTGTGCAGGAGCGCAATGCCCGTGAGCTGACCCGTGAGGGCGCTGCTGAGAACGGCGACATCGCTGATATCGACTTCGAGGGCTTCGTCGATGGCGTGGCTTTCGAGGGCGGCAAGGCTGAGCACTACAGCCTGACTCTGGGCAGCGGCAGCTTCATCCCCGGCTTCGAGGATCAGATCGTCGGCCACGCTGCTGGCGAGGAGTTCGACGTCAACGTCACCTTCCCCGAGCAGTACCAGGCTGCTGAGCTGGCTGGCAAGCCCGCTGTCTTCAAGATTAAGCTGCATGAGGTCAAGTACAAGGAGCTGCCCGCTCTGGACGACGAGCTGGCTAAGGACTGCTCCGAGTACGACACTCTGGATGAGTTCAAGGCTTCCATCCGCAAGAATAACCAGGAGCAGCTGGACAAGCAGGATGACCTGGCTGTCGAGAACGCTCTGGTCGATCAGGTCATCGACGGCATGGAGGCTGAGATCCCCCAGGCTATGTACGATGTCCGCATGGACGAGCTGGTCAACGACTTTGCTTTCCGCATGGAGCAGCAGGGCCTGCGCCTCGAGGACTACCTGAAGTATATGGGTCAGTCCATCGACCAGTTCCGCGCTTCCTTCATGCCTCAGGCTGAGAAGCAGGTCAAGATCCGTCTGGCTCTGGAGGCTGTTGCAGCTGCCGAGAACATCGAGGCTTCTGAGGACGAGCTGAACGCAGAGGTCAAGCGCATCGCTGACCAGTACAAGATGGAAGAGGACAAGGTCCGCGAGCTCATCAATGTCGATGAGGTGAAGCACGACCTGGCCATCAACAAGGCTATCGACTTCATCAAGAGCCACGCTAACGTCGTGGAGAAGGCCGCTGAGGCCGAGAAGACCGAGGACGCTCAGTAATTCTGGCGCACAAGGTCACACAGGGCAGGGAGTAATCCCGGCTCTGTAAGCTAAGGTTGTTGAAATTGACCGATACGGCTACGGCCCATGTGCGCTTGCCGTATCGGTCAATTTTGCAAATACAATAATTTTCATTCAGGAGGCGAACCCTATGAGTTTTGTTCCTTACGTTGTCGAGCAGTCGGCGCACGGGGAGCGTTCCTACGATATTTTCTCCCGTCTGCTGAACGACCGCATCATTGTGCTGAGCGAGGATGTCAACGACACCTCTGCCAGCCTTGTCGTGGCACAGCTGCTGTATCTGGAAGGGCAGGACCCCGATAAGGACATCAGCCTGTATATCAACAGCCCCGGCGGCTCCATCAGCGCTGGTATGGCCATCCACGATACCATCCAGTATATCAAGTGCGATGTCTCCACCATCTGCATGGGCATGGCTGCCTCAATGGGCGCATTCCTGCTGGCCAGCGGCACCAAGGGCAAGCGCTTCGCTCTGCCCAACGCTGAGATCATGATCCACCAGCCGCTGATTGCAGGCGGTCAGGGCGGCGGTCTGTCCGGACAGGCTACCGACATCAAGATCCATGCGGACCATATCATCCGCACCCGCGCCAAGATGAACCGGCTGCTCAGCGAGTACACCGGCCAGCCGCTGGAAAAGGTGGAGCAGGATACCGAGCGCGACAACTTCCTTTCTGCGCAGGAGGCCAAAGAATATGGCCTCATTGATGAGGTCATCACCCACCGCTGAGCGGCAGAAAGCAATACACCCAGGATAAGGAAAAACGGTTATGGCTAATAACAATTCCGGCAGAGATAAAAACGAAAAGGATCTGGTCTGCAGCTTCTGCGGCAAACATCAGGACGAAGTGGAGCGGATGATCATCGGCCCCGGCGTGAACATCTGCAGCGAATGCATCGGCCTCTGCGCCGACCTGCTCTCGGACAAGCCGGATCATCCGGGCAGCAACAGCTCCCGCCCCAGCCGCGGCAGCGCCAGCCGGGCGCGTATCCAGCCCGCAGATGATCTCGCCATCAACATCAAGACCCCCGCAGAGATCAAGGAGGGTCTGGACCAGTATGTCATCGGTCAGGACGAGGCCAAGCGTGTGCTGGCCGTCTCGGTCTACAACCATTATAAGCGCATCCTGAGCGGCAAGGGCGCAGACGTTGAACTGCAGAAGTCTAACGTCCTGCTGCTGGGACCCTCTGGTGTTGGCAAGACCCTGCTGGCCCAGACGCTGGCCAAGATGCTGGGCGTTCCCTTCGCCATCGCAGACGCCACCACCCTGACGGAGGCCGGCTATGTGGGCGAGGACGTCGAGAACATCCTGCTCAAGCTCATCCAGGCCGCAGACTTCGACGTCCAGAAGGCTCAGATCGGCATCATCTATATTGATGAGATCGACAAGATCACCCGCAAGAGTGAGAATCCCTCCATCACCCGCGACGTGGGCGGTGAAGGTGTGCAGCAGGCTCTGCTGAAGATCTTGGAAGGCACCGTCAGCAATGTCCCCCCGCAGGGCGGCCGCAAGCACCCCCAGCAGGAGTTCATCCAAATCGACACCACCAACATCCTCTTCATCTGCGGCGGTGCGTTCGACGGTCTGGATAAGTATATCCTCCGCCGCACCGACAAGTCCGCACTGGGCTTTGGCAGTGCGCTGAAGGATAACTCCAGCGAGGCTGAAAAGGCCCTGCTGCGGAAGGTCGAACCCCACGACCTCGTCAAGTTCGGCCTCATCCCCGAGCTTATCGGCCGTCTGCCGGTCATCACCGTGCTGGACGACCTGGACGAGGATGCACTGGTGCGCGTGCTGAAGGAGCCCCGCAACAGTCTGGTCAAGCAGTATAAAGAACTGCTGTCGATGGACAATGTGGAGCTGGACATCACCGACGAGGCCCTCCATGCCATCGCCCGCAAGACCATTGAGCGCAAGACCGGCGCCCGCGGCCTGCGCAGCGTGATGGAGAACATCCTCATGCCCATCATGTACGATGTGCCGAACGACCCCACCATCATCCGCGTCACCATCGACGAGGACACCGTGGAGGGCGGCGAAGCGCACATGGAGTACGGTGCGGTGCGCAAGCGCTATAAGAGTCAGACTTCCCTGAGCTGAGCGTCAGCGCACAGTAGGGAAGAGCAGCCCCGCTGAAAGCTTTTTGCTTTTTGGCGGGGCTTTTTTGTGCCATCTGACTTGTTTCCGAGACCAATTTGTAGTAAACTATAAAAGTCTGGAACTGCGAGGGGAATACCGGGACGGTCCACTGGCATGGGACTGCTCTGCGGATGGCAGCGCCGGACATTTTGTGGGAAACAGAAAGTACGATAAAGGAGTGTGTGTTATGGCAAATTATTTTGAGATGACCCGCGACGAACTGACTGCTGAGAAGGCAGCTCTGGAAGAAAAGTACAAGAAATTTCAGGCAATGGGCCTGAAGCTGAATATGGCCCGTGGCAAGCCCGGCCCTCACCAGATGGACCTGGCAATGGGTCTGCTGCAGATGACCGATTACACCACCGACGCCGGCACCGATGCCCGCAACTACGGCGACCTTGAGGGCCTGCACGAGGCCCGTGAGCTGTTCGGCGACGTGATGGGTGTCAAGCCTGAGGAAGTCTTTGTGGGCGGCAACTCCAGCCTGCAGATCATGTACAACCTCATCTCTATGGGCTACTGCTTCGGCTTCCCCGAGTCTCCCTGTCCCTGGTCTCAGGTAGAGAAGCGCAAGTTCCTCTGCCCGGTGCCCGGCTATGACCGCCACTTCGCCATCACCGAGGAGTTCGGCTTCGAGCTCATCAGCGTTCCCATGACTCCGACCGGCCCTGATATGGACGTTGTTGAGAAGCTGGTAGCTGAGGATGATACCATCAAGGGTATCTGGTGCGTGCCTCAGTATTCCAACCCCGACGGCTACACCTACAGTGACGAGACCATCGACCGCTTCGCCAAGATGAAGACCGCTGCTCCCGACTTCAAAATTTTCTGGGATGAGGCTTACATCGTCCACCACCTGACGGACGAGATCATCGAGACTCCTGTCCTGCTGAACGAGTGCAAGAAGTACGGCACTGAGGACCGCGTCTTCATGTTCACCTCTACCAGCAAGATCACCTTCCCGGGCGCAGGCGTTTCTGCGCTGGCCTGCAGCGAAGCTATGATGAAGTACATCTGCAAGCGCTTCTCGGTCATGATCATCAGCTATGATAAGATGAATCAGCTGCGTCACGTCCGCTTCCTCAAGAACAAGGAAGGCGTTCTGGCCCACATGGCAAAGCACCGCCGCCGTCTGGTACCCTGCTTTGATGCCGTCAAGACGGCCTTCAACGAGGAGCTGACTCCCTGCGGCGACATCGCCCACTGGACGAACCCCAAGGGCGGCTACTTCATCAGCCTCTATGTCATGCCCGGCTGCGCCAAGCGTGTGGCCCAGCTGTGCAAGGACTGCGGCCTGACCCTCACCGGCGCAGGCTCCGCTTACCCTTACCACAAGGACCCGGACGATGCCCATCTGCGCATCGCGCCCACTTATCCCAGCCTGGACGAAGTGGAGACTGCGTCCGACCTGCTCTGTGTCTGCGTCCGTCTGGCCGCAGTCGAGAAGCTGCTGGCTGAGAAAGCCTGATTCATCGCACAAGATCCCCGCTGTGCTGCCGCTCTGACGGCGCAGCGGGGATTTGGAAGTTGTTTTCATAGCCAGAGTGCGCCAAAAGGCAGTTCAGGCGGTGTGCAATGGTTATGAAAACAGCTTCTTATTATATTTGGAGGTTTCCCGATTCATATGAAAACTAAAGGCAAAGCATGGCAACTTGTCCTCACTGTGCTTTTGATCGCGGCGTTCGTCTATACGGCATTCTTTGGCGTCGCAGTCAAGTACGGTGATGTGACCACCACCTACATCAAGGGCGCGAAAGACATCCGCTTCGGTGTGGACATCAAGGGCGGCGTCAACGTCACCTTCGTCCCCTCTGACGGCTACGACGCCACCGACGACCAGCTCGAGGCAGCTCAGCTGGTCATCGAGAACCGTCTGGTCGCCCTCAACGTGACCGACTATGAGCTGTATGTGGACAATAACTCCGACAGCCTCATCCTCGAGTTCCCATGGCAGTCGGGCGAGACGGAGTTCGACCCCGAAGCCGCCATTGAGGAGATCGGCACCACCGCCTATCTGACCTTCCGCGAGGGGAGCAGTGCAGACGGTGAGCTCGTCCTCGATGGCTCGATGGTGGAGAGCGCAGCTGCCCAGTATGGCCCCGTCAACGGCAGCAGCTCCGAGTACTATGTGGCGCTCAAGTTTACCGATGAGGGCGCCAAGGCATTCGGCGACGCGACCACCCGCCTGTATCAGACGGGCGGCACCATCAGCATCTGGCTGGATGACGAGAATGTCAGCACCGCCAGCGTCAACGCCGCCATCACCGACGGCTCTGCCATCATCACCAGTTCTGCGTCGAACCCCTTCACGCAGGAGGACGTCGTCAAGATGGCCCGCCAGATCAACTCCGGCTCTCTGCCCTTTGCGCTGACGGTGGACAGCTACTCCACCATCAGCCCGAGTCTGGGCGAGAACAGCCTGAGCGCCATGGTGCTGGCCGGAGTCATCGCCTTCGCCCTCATCGTGGTTCTGATGACGGCTCTGTACCGTCTGCCCGGCTTCCTGGCCTGCATCGCTCTGGCTGGTCAGGTGGCGGCTACGCTGGCCTTCGTCTCCGGTTACTTCCCGGTGTTTGAGAGCTTCACCCTGACCCTGCCCGGCATCGCCGGCATCATCCTCGCCATCGGCATGGGTGTTGACGCCAACGTCATCACTGCCGAGCGCATCAAGGAAGAGCTGCGCAGCGGCAAGAGCCTCGACGGCGCCCTCAAGAGCGGCTTCGCCCGCGGCCTGACTCCCATCATCGATGGCAACGTGACCATCGTCATCGTCGCCATCGTGCTGATGGGTGCCTTCGGCCCGTCTGACGGCTTCTTCGCCAAGGCCCTGCACTTCGTCTTCTTCGCCTTCGGCCCCTCGACCGCAGGCACCATCTACGCCTTCGGTTACACGCTGCTCACCGGCGTGCTGCTCAACTTCGTGTTCGGTATCTTCGCTACCCGTACCATGATCCGGGGCGCTGCCGCTATCAAGGCTCTGCGTGACCCCCGCCTCTACGGTCCCGATGCTCCCGGCAAGATCCCGGCAGAGAAGAAGCAGGTCAACTTCGTTGGCCTGCGCAAGCGCTTCCTGACCTTCTCCGCCTGCCTGATGGCAGCTATCGTCCTCTGCGCTGTGGTGCTGGGCGTCCATCTGGACACCGAGTTCACCGGCGGTGCGATGATCACCCTGAGCTACGAGAACAGCTTTGAGATGTCTGCCGTCCAGAAGACCGCCTCCGAAGCGCTGGGCAGTAACGGCCTGACCCTGCAGACCGGCGAGAACGTCGCGACAGGGGAGCAGACCCTGAAAATTTCGATGCCCGGCACCGAGACTGTCACCACCGACGAAGTGCAGACCCTGCTGGACTCCCTGAATGAGAGCTACCCGGATAACTCCTTTGCACAGCTCTCTCTGAGCAATGTCAGCGCCGCAATGGGTACCAAATTCCTCCAGAAGAGTCTGGTGGCCGTGGTGTTCGCACTGGTCCTCATCCTTGCCTACATCGCCTACCGCTTCAAGAATATCGGCGGCCTCACCGGCGGCATGATGGCTGTTCTGGCCCTGCTCAATGACCTGATGGTGGTGTTCGGCACCTTCGTGCTGCTGCGCGCCCCGCTGGACGGCAACTTCATCGCCGCCATGCTCACCATCCTCGGCTACTCCATCAACGATACCGTCGTCGTCTACGACCGTATCCGTGAGAACCGCGGCCTGCTGGGCAAGAAGGCCAGCTTCGAAGAGCTGGTCAACCATTCCGTCAACCAGTCTGCCCGCCGCACGATCATCACCACCGTCACCACGGTGATGGCTCTGGGTGTGATGTGCATCGTCTCCAAGCTGTACGGTCTGGACAGCATCTTCACCTTTGCCTTCCCCCTGATGATGGGTATGCTCAGCGGCGTGTATACTTCGCTGTGTATCTCCACTTCCGCATGGGTGGCTTGGAGCGAGCGCAAGGGCGCAAAGAAAAACTGAGCTTCTATCCTGACGCAAATCTGTCCTGAATCTAGGAGGAACGACCATGAAATGCCCCTATTGTGGCGCTGAGGAATCCAAAGTCATCGACTCCCGCCCTACCGAAGACAGCGAGCGCATCCGCCGCCGCCGGGAGTGCCTGAACTGCCATATGCGGTTCACGACCTACGAGGTCGTGGAAACGGTGCCGCTCATCGTCATCAAAAAGGATAACTCCCGTGAGCCGTTCGACCGGCAGAAGCTGCTCAACGCCATGGTGCGTGCCTGCGCCAAGCGGCCGGTCAGCTACGAATCGCTGGAGCGTGCGGTAAGCAGCATTGAGCAGACGCTGCTCAGCTCCTACGACCGTGAGATCCCCAGCGTGCGCATCGGTGAGCTGACCATGCAGGAACTGAAGAAAATCGACGAGGTGGCCTATGTCCGCTTTGCCTCGGTCTACCGGCAGTTTGCCGACGTAGAGAGCTTTTTCAATGAACTGAAAAAGCTCATGGGCGACCGGAAGGACGCACAGTAACCCGTAATTTGCAAAGCACCGCTTTCTCTGTACAGCAGCAGGGAAGCGGTGCTTTTTGTGTTTACACAAACCGCCGGGCCAGCCATTGCAGTGTTTCCACCTGTACCTGTGCCCGGCGCAGCTCCCCAAAGGCTTCTTCGGGGGCGTTCTGCTCCAGGTGCCCGTCGGCGGTGCGCAGGGCCGCTTCCAGCTCGGTAAAATCCTCCGTGCGCAGCAGATGGTTCATCTTTTCCCGCATCCGGTCACACCGGTCGGCCCCGCGGGCCAGTGCCTGCCGGGCGGTGGGCAGGTCACTGTTGCGAATGGCCTCAATGGCACAGTCCAGGTCGGTGGAGATGTCATCGGCAAAGCGCTGTACCTGAAAGCTGCTGTAAAAGGCAGTGGCCAGCAAAGCGGCCACGATGGCAAAGCAGGCGTAGATCCGTTTCATTTCCGGCCCTCATGCACCGTAGCGCGGCGTTCCTTTTTCAAAAGAAAATAGTCCTCGGTCTCATTGCCGACAAGAAGCAGGATTTCCTGCGGCAGCAGGGTATTGGCCTGTGCCGTGCGTTCCAGCCAGGCACGGTCTTTGCCGCACCAGTGCAGGTTGTCCTCCAGCACCTGCCCATCCAGCACAAAGGGGATGGTTGCGTGGCAGTGTTCCACCCGCAGCTGCAGGTCAGCCAGCCGCGCAGGTTCCTTTTCTGGCCGCAATGCCACCGAAAGAGTCCCGTTCGTCTCAATGACCGCGTAGGACACATCCCGCGGATCAAAGACGTCCTTGCCGCGCAGGGCTTCCATCAGGTCGGCCACCGTCAGGCGCAGGGTGCGCAGAGCGGTCTGGTCGATCTCTCCGTTCAGGATCACGGTTTTGGGCCGCCCGGACAACAGATTGAAAAACTTCTGGCTGCGGAAGCTCAGCGCGGAGCCCAGCAGCTCCAGCGCAGCAATGAGAAACGGCGGGATCAGGCTGGCTGTCACCGGAACATCCTCCGATTCAATGGAGATGGACGCCAGATTGGAGATCAGGATGGTGGACACCAGTTCTTCGGGCTGCAGTTCCCCCAGCTGACGCTTGCCCATCAGCCGCATGGCAAACAGCACGCACAGGTAGATCAAAATCGTGCGGAAGATCAACAACTTCATCGTGGAAACCTCCTGTCGGCACCCGCCGGTATGGAACCGGCTCCGGGCGGGCATACTGCTGTGCAAAGGAGTGGATGTTGTGTGCAGCAGTTGTCGTTGCATCTGGCCGAAAATCTGGCAGAGCTGGACGCCCGGTTCGGTGCCTCTGCGGATTATTATGCCAAGGAAATCATGATTTATCATTGCCGGGGCTGCATTGTGCTGTTTGACGGCATGGCCAGTCTGGATTCACTGTGGGAGCTGCTGTTGGACGCGGCCAGTCGGCAGGCGCTGCAGCAGCCCTGCCCATGCACCGGGCAGGAAGTGTATGAGCGCATCCTGCATGGTTCCGCTTCCCCGGCCGAGAGCACCCCGGTGGAGGATCTGCCGGATCTTGTCAAGCGGTTAACGGCAGGCATGGCTGTGCTGCTGCTGGATGGCTGCGCGAAAGGCATTGCCTTTTCGGTGCAGGCCCTCAAGTACCGCTCGGTGGACGAGCCGGAAGGGGAGGGCAACCTGCGCGGGTCGCGGGAGGGCTTTGCCGACCTGCTGCGGGTGAACCTGAGCCTGCTGCGCCGTCTGGTCCGTACCGATGATCTGGTGTTGGAGGTGGCGCAGGCCGACACCGCCGCAGGGACAGAGTACGCTATTTGCTACTGCAGGGGCAAAGCAGACCCTGCCATGGTGCGCCAGGTGCGGCAGACCCTTGCCGCTGCAAAGCCGGAGCTGCTGCTGGACAGCAGCTATTTTGTACCGTGGCTTCTGCCCAGCCGGGCACGGCTGTTCACTCCGGTCAGCTACACCCAGCGCCCGGCGGCGGCTTCGGCCAAACTGTGCGAGGGACGCATTGTAGTGCTGGTCAACGGCAGCCCGTCTGCCATGGTGCTGCCGGCGCTCTTCTGTGAAAACTTTGAATGCTTGGACGACTACGCGTCCACTGCCGTGTTCGCCTCCTTCTTGCGGGTGCTGAACTATGCTTCCTTTTACCTCACGGTCTTTCTGCCGGGGGCGTTCGTTTGTCTGGCGGTCTATCTGCCGGAGCTGATCCCGCCCCAATTGCTGTATAAGATCGAAGCCGCCGAAAAGGCTACGCCGCTGCCCTTGTTTGCAGAAATGCTGCTGGTCATCCTGCTGCTGGAAGTTATCCGGGAGGCCGGGCTGCGGATGCCGCAGTCGCTGGGGCACTCGGTCAGTCTGGTGTCGGCGCTCATCATTGGCGATGCCGCCATTGCCACCGGGCTTATGAGCACCCCGGTCATCTTTGTGGCCAGCATCACGGCCATTGCGGTCTTTGTCACCCCGGGTCTGTACGAGCCTGCCACCCTGCTGCGCATCGGCACGGTGCTGTTGGCAGGGCTTGCCGGACCAGTGGGACTGGCAGCAGCGTTTTTCGGCTTTTTGCTCAGCCTCGTCAGCACCGAAGCATTGGGTGTGCCGTATCTTGCGCCGCACCCGTTCCCGCAGCAGCCGCTTTCCGAGGACGGCGTTCTGCGCCGCAACTACCGGCAGCTGTCCCGGCGCGGGTTCAATATCTGGCAAAAGCGGGAGAAGGGAAAACGGCGGTCATGAAGCAGCAGACAGAACGTTTTACCCCGGCGGCGTTAACCCTCAGTGTGGTAACTGCGGCGCTGGCAGACGGCATCCCGCAAAGCGTTTCGGTGTGCCGGGCGCTGTGGCTGGGCGCTGTCAGCGCGGTGTGTCTGTGCATCCTTTCGGCGCTGGCAGTGGCAATGTTGCAGAACAAAGCGCCCTCCCTTGCGGTGCGGCTGGCACTGACAGCCGGGCTTTTTATGGAACTGGTGCACACCCTCGTGCAGGCACAAGGGCTGTGCACGGCAGAGTTTTCCTCCATGGCGCTGCTGGGCTTTCTGCCGCTGCTGC
>ERZ773146.2528-NODE-2528-length-12365-cov-14.767181_pt1 | contig 12365 bp, 12 predicted proteins | sample MGYA00580847_ERZ773146 | MGnify/ENA primary metagenome ERZ773146 (study PRJEB29015, sample SAMEA2737830) | human gut metagenome | biome: human gut; feature: human-associated habitat; material: faeces | place: China | collected 2012 ...
TGTTTTCCATACTCATGTCTCCTTTTTTCTCTGCTGTCCGCTTCCGGGGACAGCGGCGGGGCAGCACCCGGCCGCTGTGCTGCCGTTGGGTTCCTCCTGTGCGGGGGTGCGGCCGGTGTCCTCCGCAACGTGGCCGGGGTAGGCCTCGGCAAGCTGCCGTAGGCCTGTCACGGCCACGGTAAACGCCGCGCGCACATCGGTCCGGTCGTCCGCTGCGATGGCTGCGTGTCCGGCGCTGAGCGTCCGCTGCACGCCCTGTGCGCCGAGTGTGTCGAGCGCACCCGCCAGCGCGCACATGAGTGCCGATGCCCCGGCGCACACGATGTCGCTGCCCGGGCAGTACGCCGCGTGACCGTCCGCGCGCAGCACGCACCGGCCGTTCCGGCAGATGTACGCGAAGCGGGTCACAGGCTCAGCTTCACGCGCTCACCGCGCTCCGCGCGCGCGGCAAGCTCCGCACGGTCGGCGCGGCTCATGCGCGACACGTCCGGCCGCACCACGATGCCCGCGCCGCCGCTGCCCAGCCCGTTTTCGACCGGGCGCAGACCGCGGGCGCGGATGTGCTCGCTCACGCGCTGCTCGGCGCTGCGTCCGGCGCGCAGACAGGCCGTCTCCAGCAGCGCCTGTGCGTGCAGCGCAAACCATGCCGTGCGCACGTCTATGCCCGCGCGCAGCAGCGCGCAAAACCGGGCATCCTTCAGCGCCGCACCCAGATCAAAGTCCGGGCACTGCGCCGTCAGCTCGTCCGCCTCGTGCGACCAGCGCGCGGCGGCCTGCTCGGCCGCGCGGCGCATATTCTGCTCCTGCCTGCGCTCGATCGCGCCGCGCAGCGCGCCGATGGTCACGGTTTGTTCAGCGGCTTCCGCCGGCGCTTCGGTCTGTGCCGCAGCGGGGGCGGTCTGCTCGGCTGCGGTCATGTTGTTTTCATCCATGCTCTGTGCTCCCTTCTGCCCTCAGCGGGCGCTTTCTGTGATGATGCGGTTTTTTTCTTCCTGTGCGCGCAGCAGCGCATCCGTGCCCGCGTCCGCCTCCGGTGTCTCCGGCTGCGGCGGCGCGATGCTGCCGCGCACGGCCTCGAGCACCTTGTCGCGCCCCGGAAACTGCATCATCTCCAGCATCGGCACGGCCTGCTGCGCGAAGGCGGGGTTAAAGACCCCGAGCTGGTACAGCTGCCGCGCCAGCTCGTTTTGCGATGCGGTCGCATACGGGCTCTCCTTTTGCGCGTGCACGGATACGTCAAAGGCCGGCGCGCGGCAAAGCGCCCCGCCGTCGGTGTCCGTGCCCACGACGCGGGCGCGCAGCCCGGCGTTGGAGTAGGTGCAGAAGGTATAGCCCTGCGCGCCCGGCGCCGCCACGCGAAACGGGCGCGTCTCGGTGTAATAGGCGCGGATGAGCTCGATCACGAGCTCGACCACGCGCTCAAACGCGCGGTAGCTCGCGCGCAGCGTGTCGCGGCTGGATTTGCTTCCGGCCTCCTGCAGTGCGGCGATGGCGCTCGCCGCCGTCACGCCGCCGGACACGCTGCCCTGCGTCACGTCGCGGCTGTTGCTCGTCTCCTTGAGCTCGTTGATCTTGAGCTGCAGCATATTCACCCACTGCCCGTCGAGGTTGTAGAGGCTGATCTGGCGCAGCCGCTCGTCGTCGATGCTGCCCTCGACCTCAACGAGCGGCTTTGACCAGTCGAGAAATTCCTGTGCATTCACGCCGCAGCCTTTTTTCACCCAGAAGCGCGGCGTAGAGGCCTTCATGCTCATCTCGAGCAGGTTGCCGCTCAGCCGGTCGATATACTGCTGCGGATCTTTGCTCACGGCGATCATGCCGAAGCCGCACGGCGTTCCGGCCTCGGGGTAGAGCACGTCAAACACGACCGGGTACTGCCCGTGCGGGTAGAAGCCCCCGGCCATGGCGGGGTCATTCTCGCTCGCGTAGAGCAGGTCGCGCCCGGTGAATTTCACGAGGTGCAGCGCCGTGCCGCCGCCGGGCAGCGGCTTTTTGTAGTACCAGTCGACGACGATGCTCTTGTTGGAGGTATCCACCGCGTCGTCGTAGAGATACTGCGCCAGCTCCACGCCGCAGCTTCCGGGACGCGCATCCGGCCATGCGGCCGCGATGTCGTCGTTGTCCACGAGCGCGCACACGAAGAGGTTGCGGCTGTCCTGAATGTCGGTGATGCCCGGTTCCCAGAACAGGTTCAGCAGGTCGAGCTGCCGCACGGCCACGTCGCCGAGACCGCCGCTGCCGGCGCTGTCCCAGAACACGCCGTAGGCCGCGCACCCGTGCTTGAGCTTATACCACCACGCGTCCGACCACACCTGCTCGAAGTGCGTCTTTTCCAGCACCGTCGGCACGATGGCCGACAGCGCCTTCGCGTCCGGCTCATCTTGCTCGCTGCGCGGCAGGATCACCGCCTCCGGAAAGCTGTCCATCGCGTCGGCGTGCTTCGAGACGATGGCGTTGAACAGCCACGCGCTCGTCGGCTCCACCACGTCGGCGCCCTGCTCGCGGCGGCGGTCGCGCAGGTACTGCCAGTGCCGCAGGCGGTACCACTGCTCGTCGGCGATGATGCGCGCCTCGAGTGCGCGCTTGCCGTCCTTGTAGCGGCGCAGCAGCTGCGTGCCGCGCGCAACGTCGTCGGGCGTGATCACGGGCTCACGTATCTCCGGCAGCCCGGCCTCTGCCGCCGCACGGTAGGGCAGGGGGTTCGTTTTTTCGTTTGTCATAGACGCTCCTTTGCTGCCGTTTTCGGCAAATAGTTTACATAACTTTTAAAATTTTTCGAGAAAAAGAGACTGCCATCGCAGTCTTTCCGTGTTTACATAATCAGTTGCTCAGCGGGTCAAACACCTGCGGCGTTCGCTGCACCGCCGGTCGCGGCGCAATGGGATCGGACTGGCACAGATACCGGATCTCGTCGGCGATGTGGTCCTCCTGCCGTGTGTCGACGTCCTCGGGCGCGTGCGCGTCGTAGCGCAGCAGCGGCAGCGTGCGCCGCGTGTCCCGGCAGTTGCGGAACACGTACAGCATCGGCAGCCCCGCCGCATCAAATGCCAGCCGGTAGTGTACCTGCATCCAGCCGGGCAGACGCTGGTGGTCGCCGGGCTCGAAGTACACGCCGTACCGGTCGGCGATGTCGGCGATGCTGTCGCCGCGCGATGCGTCCCAGATCGCGGGGTCTGCCACACCCCGGATGTCCCGTCCGCGCAGATAGGGGTGCGTGGTCTCGGTGGCGCGGATCTGCGTGAAGATCTGCTCCGGTGTCCAGCGCACGCCGGTGTCCGGCTCGCCGGGCACGCAGCCGTACAGCTCGAGGATGCGGTAGAGCCGGCCGTCGAAATCCACCGCCCACCAGCCCACGGAAAACGGCTTTGCATACCCGAAGTCGAAGCTGCGGTATACCCGCCATGTGTCCGGAATGTCGAACGGCTCGATCACGTGCGTCCACTTTCCGTCGGCGTAGTGTGCAGGGTCGTCGCGCCATTCGGCGAATACCTGCCCCTCGTATACGTTCCAGTCGCCCTCAAGATGCGCGCGCCGCTTTGCCGGCGGCAGCGCCTCGAGCCGCCTAAGATAGCCGGGGTCGCGCTGCATCAGCACCTGATTGTCATAGACCTTTGCCGGTATGAACACGTAGTCTGCCGGGTCCTCTCCGTCCCGGAACGTCCGGTCGATGAACAGACGCTTGATGTACGCGTGCCCCGGACCGCCGGGGTTGCAGGTGTAGTAGATGCGCGGCGTGAAATCCGTGCGTGTCGTGCGCAGGCAGGTCGCGATGAAGGTCAGCCAGTCGGGCTCAAAGTTCGTCGCCTCCTCGAAGCCGATCACCTCGTACTCCTGCCCCTGATACTGCGCGCAGTCGCTGTCGTTGTCGCAGTAGCCCATCACGAGCCGCGATCCGTTCGGAAAGCGAAACGCGCGCTCGGTGCTGTTCCACGCGGCGTATCCCGCAAGCTCCCGCTGCAGCGGCAGGATGTGGTTTGCGCGCAGCTCCGGCAGCGTCCGGCGCAGCAGCAGGAGCTTTAGCCCCGGGTAGCGCATGGCGAGCATGACGAGCTTGCGCCGCATGGCCCAGCTCTTGCCGCCGCCGCGCGCCCCGCCGTAGGCGATGTTTGCCGCCTCTGCGCGGAAAAATTCCTGTTGGCGCGGACTCGGCGTCTCGCGCCGCAGCACCTTATAAATATAGGGCTCGTTTTTGCGTGCCATTGCCTCACCTCACCGGCTCCATTGCTCGAGCGCGCCCTCAAAGCGCAGCACCTGCGGCTCTGCCTCGCCGGCGTCCTTGTCGCTCGCCTGACCGAGCACCATCCCCGCTGCCTTGAGCCGCAGCTCCGGCTTCACGGTCGTGTCGGCTGCCATCTCGGCCAGCTGTTCGAGGATGCGCACCTTTTCGTCCTCAAGGTCCATCATGTCCCGCGCTCCCGGTATGAGAGCACGTAGTCCTCGCCCTCGGCCGCCGCCGCGAATTCATAGCGCGTGAGCGCATCGTGTACGGCTTGCTTCGGCAGCCGCAGCGTGCCGCCGTCGCCCCGGCGCACGCACAGCGCCGCCATGATCGCGCCCGCGAGCCCCAGCAGCTCCTCATAGGCCGCGCGCTGCGCGCGCAGCTTGTGCCGCAGCGTCGCGTTTGTCTCCTGTCCCATGTACCATCCTCCTTTTGTGTTTTTCCGCTTGCCAAGCACCTGCCCAGCCGCCAAGCGCCCGCTGACCGCGCCCCGGCTGCACCCACGCCCATCTGCTGACCTTGTGCCTCTTCCGGTAAACGGTTTACATAATGTTTCGCGCAGCTTTCTTTTGCGGCTGTCGTGCGGTTTTTTTGGCGGTCGTATTTGCACCATGCGGTGTGCACCCCTTCTATTTCCATTTTATTATGCATTTGCATATATGTCAAGCGAAACGTTATCTTGTTTTCGCTTTTCCGCGGATGCAGATGTCACCGGCTCGTGTCATAAGTCCGGAACTGTCCGGCGTTTCGGTTGACATAACGATAAATTCTGCTTTCGCTTGTTTTCTTTTCGTCCCCACTTTGTGCGTCAAACCCGGTCAAAATTCACTGCCGCGCTCCACAAAAGCTGGAAAGGAAAGCAAAAAAGGTTGCAATCTCGTAACACTTGGTGTAAAATATGCATCTGTGTGTGCGTGTTATGTCAACACTCAGCAAAATCCGGAACAGAGGGTATTATCTATGAAGAAACGAATTGTCAGTCTGGCGCTGACGCTGTGCCTGCTCGCGGGGCTGCTGCCCTGTCTGACGCTGGGCGCCGCGGCGGCCAGCCGGGTCGATGCCGCGCCGTATGCGAGCGTGGAATATGCGAAAAACTCCGGCGTGAAAGCGGGCACCGTGCGCTACATCTCGCAGGTGCCGTCCTATACGGATCAGTTCTGCGCCGACTACTGGGGCAGCTATGTCGGCTATGCCAACCATGAGTGCTTCACGGCGTGCATTTCCATGGCCCTGTCCTACCTCGGCATCGATGCCACGCCCGGCGCGCTCGGCGACTATTGGCGCAGCCGCGGGCATTACGGCACGCCCTTTGCCACCACGCCGGAGGATGTCGGCTTTTGCGGCGCGACGTATTACAAGACCTCGCTCGCCGAGGCCATCTCGCGCTACGTCGGCGGCGAAGGCAACTACAGTCCGCCGATCATCCACCTTGACAGCTATTCAGCCAACGGCCACTATGTCATGATCATCGGTCAGGTCTCAGCCACGGAGTACCGTGTGCTTGACCCGGCTTACCAGACGATCTACACCATGACGCTCACCAACGGCAGCACCGTGAACTATTTCAAGGGCAGCGAGCGCGTCACGGAGGCGGTGCAGTATTATTATCCCGTCCACCACTGGAGCACCTGGACGGCGATCGAGACGGAGGACGGCGCCGTGAACATGGAGCGCACCTGCTCCATCTGCGGCAAGACCGAGACGGCCAAGATCCCCGACCCCTGCATCGGCGATAAGTATTGCGCCGGGAGCGCCTTTGACGATATGGTCTCCGCCGACAGCTGGGCGCACAAGGGCATCGACTACTGTGTGCTCTTCGGCCTCATGAGCGGCGTCGGAAACGACCTGTTCGACCCCGACGGCATGACGACGCGCGCCATGCTTGTCTCGATCCTCTACCGTATGGCCGGGGAGCCGGACGTGTCCGAGCTGCCCGAGACGCCGTTTGAGGACGTCGGGCCGGATGCGTGGTACGCCGACGCGGTGCGCTGGGCATATGCAAACGAGGTCGCTGCCGGCATGGACGACACGCATTTTGCACCCGATGACCGCCTCACGCGCGCGCAGCTCGTGACGATGCTCTACCGTGCCTACGGGCCGGAAAAGGGCGTCCGCCCGCGCCCGATCGGCGGCTATACGGACTGGAACACGGTTCCCGAGTGGGCATACCCTGCTGCGACCTGGGCCGTCTCCATGGGCTTGCTCTACGGCACGAGCAGCTCGCAGCTGAGCCCGAATGCCGGCGCCAACCGTGCGCAGCTGGCCGCCTTCATGATGCGCACCTGTGAGCTGCAGAGCGAGCTGGATGCTTGAAAAATCGGACAAACGAGTAGATTAGTTTCGCAAAGTGTGCAAAAATGTTACAAACAGAACATAATGACCAATGAATTATGGTGACAGGTGGGTTACTATAAGAACATTCAAAACAACGGGCCGGCCTCTGCCGGCAGCGAAACGGAGGCACACTTCATGAAGCAGAATCGGACGCGCATGGCGCTCGCGGACGCCTATCTGCGTCTGCTCAACGACTATACGATCGACCGCATCACGGTCAAGATGATCACGGATGCCGTTGGCTGCAGCCGCAAGACGTTCTATTATTATTTCACGGATGTGTATGTGCTCACGCAGTATGTGTTTGAGCTGCGCGTGCAGCACTTCCTGAACACGAACGGCAATTTCGAGACCATGCGCGAGGGCTTTCTGACGCTCGCATCGAACCTCTCGAACGATCGTCAGGCCATCCTGAATATCTACCATGGCTACGGCAAGGAAGAGCTGGAGCGCTTCACGTGGGAGACGAGCGATTACTATGCCCGTCAGGTCATCACGCGCTACGCGCAGAACATGGACATCGCACCCGAGGATCTCGAGGCGATCATCCGTATGTATACGGACATGATGTTCGGTATGCTCATCGACTGGATCAACAACGGCATGGAAGGGGACTATTCCCGCAAGCTGGACATCGCGCTCACGGCGCTCATGCCGGTGCTGCGTGCCAACTGCCGCGGCGCGAAAGCCGCCGCCGTGCAGCCGTGATCCGATAAAAACGTGATAAAACCGCGCAAAAAGCGCTCGGGCAGTTTGCCCGAGCGCTTTTTGATTTGTCCGGTTTACTGTTCGCAAAATCCCATCATCACGGTCGCGACCTCTGCGCGCGTGCCGGTCTTCTGCGGCGAGAGCGTGGTGGGGGACGTGCCGCAGACGATGCCCGTGCTCACGGCCCAGACCATTGCCTCACGCGCCCAGGCCGACACGTTCGCCTGATCCCGATAGGGAGACAGCGCGCCCGCGTCGCCGGTGAGCTGCTCGCTGCGGCTTGCATAGCCGTAGAGCATCGTCACCATCTGCTCGCGTGTCAGCGGATCGTTCGGCGCAAATTCCGTTGCCGACACGCCTGCTGCCACGCCCGCATTGTATGCCCAGATGACGGCGTCGGTGTACCAGCTGCCGCCGGCATCCGTCAGCGGGCAGCTCAGACCGCTGACGGACGGCGAGCCCTCCAGCGCGTAGAGCACCTGCACGAACATGGCGCGGGTCATCTGCGCGTCGGGCTGGAACAGGTTATTCCCGGTGCCGTACATCAGCTGGCCGTACTTGACGTAGTCCACGCCCGGCGCGTACCACGCGCTTGCGGCCACGTCGTCAAACAGTCCCGCGTAGCTGACGCGCTGTTTGTTGGTCATATATGTGTCCGACAGGCAGCGCATCCACGCCAGACAGCTCTCGCCGAAATGTGCGCTCATGATCACGAGCAGGTTCGCCAGCAGCGTCATCGTCGTGCCGGGGTACTTGAGCGCCATCTTGGACAGGCGCGGAACGAGCGTTGCAAACGCGTCGCGGATGCCGTCAAGGTCATAGGTCACGATGCCGTTTTCCTTGAGTGCCTCGACCAGATACTCGGTGAGGAGCTTGACGGCGGTTCCGTTTTTGAGCATACCGGGGATGGTCAGCGAGTAGAAGAGCTTCTTGGCGTTGTCCTGCACCTTCTTGGCAAAGCTCTCCGCCACGCCGGAGGTGTCGCGGTCGGCAGCGCCGAAGATGTCGCCGAGCAGCGCGATGAGATAATCCTGCAGATTGTCGGCATAGTCCTGCCGCGAGGAGACGAGGCACGTCGTGATCGCCTCACACAGGTCGGCGTAGAATTCCTCCTGCGTCATGTTGACCTTGAAGATCTTGCCGAGGTCGCCGCTCGTGATGTCCTTCGGGTCGATGCCCCACGCCTGGAAGTGGTCGGGCCAGTAGATGTTGCCGCCGTTGTTCGGGATGCGGTAGAACTCGCTGAGCATCTTCGCCTTGTAGTTGAGGTAGTTTGCGTCGCCCTTGGTCGGCACGACGCGGTCGACGCCGTAGCGGGCAAAGTCCCAGCTGTCGAACGCGACATAGGTCACAAGGTCGTTGGTGTTGACGATGTTGTGGATGTTTTCATATACGCGCCCCTGCACTTCGTCCTTGGTCGCGCCCATGGGCGGCTCATAGCAGTAGCAGTACAGGTCGTGCGGGCTGAGACTGACGCGCGCGCCGAGACTGCAGCCGTCGTCGAGCATACCGCCGACCATGTTGGCCACGGACGCGCTGCGGCTGTAGCCGCTGATCCAGAGCTTCACGCGGCCGGTGATGCCGGTCTCGGCGATGTAGGCGCGCAGGTAGTCAAGCACCTGATCGCGGCCCATGGCGAAGCCTGCGTGCTCGCCGGAGGCGCCGAGGCGCGCATTGCCGCCCCACTCGGCGTGGTAGTTGTTGCCGCGCACGCCGACGGCGATGAGGGTGTAGCTGCCGCCGTTGTCGCGGATGGTCTTGCTGGCGCAGTTGATACCGATGGAGTCGGTCTCGGCCGGCTGGGTCATCCACTTGTTGGAGCGGATGTTGTCAAAGCCGCACTGCTCGGCAAACGAGATGAAGTTGCGGTTGCTCGTTGCCAGCTGATCCTCCTTTTCGGAGTCCTTGCTGGAAAATGCCGCGAAGGCGAGGCCCAGCGACATCTCCGCGAGATCCTGCCGGTAGGTGTAGCCGCTCTTGGTGAACAGCTCGTCGCTGTAGGTAAAGGTCGCCGCGTAGTCATGGGTGTTCACTCCGTGACCGGAGGCGTAGCGCACCGTGACGGTTTTGCTGTCGCTCGTGTTCGCCGCGGCCGCAGCCGGCATGAGCGATACGATCAAAACCAGACACAGCAGCAGGCTGATGATGCGTTTTTTCATGTTTTCTCCTCCCAATTTTGTAGTTTTGTATTCCAAATCCACCAAATTTATTATACGGAACAAAGCCGCGCTTGGCAAGCGGCACTTTCCGCTGCGCCGCTCAAAAATAGAAGACAGATACAAAAACACCCCGCAGCGTGAGATGCTGCGGGGATGTGGATATCGGTCATGGTCACTGCCGGAACATGGTGTAGGCGCGTCCGTCGCCGACGGCGTCGGCGATCATCATGCGGCTGTTGAGCACGGAGAAGCGGTAGAACGCTACGGCGCCCTCGTCCGCGCCGTCATAGATGGCGTTGCCGCGGATGGTGCAGTCTTTTTCGCCGAGACCGGGCAGGGAGCAGGTCACGCCCGCGTCGGATACGGTCAGCTCACCCGCGTCGCTGCTCCAGCTTCCGGTCAGGAATACCTGCGCATAGCTGCCGTTGCTCATGAGGAGCTGGTTCGTGTCGGAAAAGCCGATGAGATCCAGAAGCTTCTGCGCCGCCTGTGCGTTGGTCATGTCGGATGCAAGCGCGAGCTGCTGCAAGCTTTCGCACAGGTGGGCGTTTGTGAGAAACAGGCGCTTGGCGCTGTCGGAGTAGTTGCGCTCGGCGAGCACGGTGTACTCGGCCAGCGCGGTCTGATAATCCTGCGCGCTGTAGTCGTTTGCGGCCGCGGCGTAGATCTGCGGCAGACTCTTGGCCTCCATGGCATCGAGTACGCCGCTGTAGACCACCAGCTCGCTGTCGGCGTAGTTTTCGTGCAGGTCGTCGATATACATCAGCGTCTGTGTGTACTGTCCGGCCTGATAGAGCCGTCCGGTGCGGATGATCTCCGTGCGCAGGTCGTTGTCGCCTGCGGGAAAGAGTTTCACGTCGTGCCGTCGGGTCTCGGCGGTGTCGAACTGGAAGTTGCAGATGGCGTCCTTTACGCTGCGGTTGACGGCAGCGTCCTGTGAGGCGACGACGGCGAACCCCGCGCCGACGGCGATAAGCACAATGATGATCCCGATGAACAGTGCGCGCAGACGCTTGTTGTTCCAGATTTTTTCGTGCAGAATCGGTCGCCCGCAGTGCCGGCAGCGGTGGGCGCTGCGCGGCAGCTCCGCGTTGCACTCGCGGCATTTCATGTGCTTTTCCCCCCTTTTATGCGATTGGCTGCGTCCGTTCGTTCCGGAACGAACGTGATGTTTATTATAGCCGATTTATGCCCGGCGCGCAAGTCGACAAACAGGAAAAGCATAGGAATCCTGTCAGGACTCCGCTAAGAAACCGGCAGGAAACGTGTTTTTCGCCATCGTGCATGCTTTTGGGCGGCTACGGAAGCTTGACATTGCGTGTCATGCGCGTAAAATGTAAATAAACCGGTATTGCCGCCAACCATCCGCCGCGAAAGTGTGTGTCGCGACGGAACGCAAAGAAAGGGGTAAAGAACTATGAATGCAAATGCTTTTGTCCACTGGGGGCTTGACCTTGCGTCCGAGATTCTCGACATCTGTCAGGAGGGAAAGGCCAAAGCGATCGTGGATGCGATCAACGACTGGTATCCCGAGCTCTTGTAAGCTGAAGCAAACGCAGGAATCCCGTCCCCGGAGCTCGTCTCCGGGGCTTTTTTCGTGTCGAACCGTGCCGATTGGGTGAATAACCACGCACGCAAAGGTTGAAATCCGGCGCGCGGCGCGCTATACTATCGCCAGGCCAGACTCCGGCTGGTCACTGTTTTTCATAAGGAGATTGACCCATGCAAAGGTTTGAAAAGCACAGCCCGGTCGTCGTGACCGAGGTCACGACCAGGCACGAGCTGCGCCAGTTTATGCAGTATCCCAACCGGCTCTATGCCGACAACCCGAACTATATCCCCTCGTTTTACGGTGACGACCTCGATGACTGGACACCGGGCAAGAACCCCGCATTTGACTATTGCGAGGCGCGCTGCTGGCTGGCACGGCGCGATGGGGAGATCGTCGGCCGCATCGGCGCGATCCTCAGCCACAAGGCCAACGAAAAGTTCGGCACGCACTGCATGCGCTTCAGTCAGGTGGACTTCGTGGATGATTCCGAGGTCTCGGCGGCGCTCTTTGGCACGGTCGAGCGCTGGGCGCGCGAGAAGGGGTGCGATCAGGTGCACGGCCCGCTCGGCTTCACGGACTGTGACCGCGAGGGCATGCTCGTCGACGGCTTTGACCGCCGCAGCCTGTTTTTCACGAACTACAACGCGCCGTACTATCCCGAGCATCTGACCCGCCTCGGCTACCGCAAGGATGTTGACTGGATCGAGTACCGCATTGCCGTGCCAGAACCGGGCGGAACGGAGGCCGAGCGTCTGCACAAGCTCTCGCAGTACATTCTCAAGCGCAAGAACCTGCACGTGGCCACGCTGCATCACAAGAGCGAGTACGGGCCCTATGTCCGTCAGGTCTTTGAACTCATTAATGCGGCCTATGCGCCGCTCTACGGTGTCGTGGAGCTCTCGGACGCGCAGATCGAGCGCTATGCCAAGAAATTCATTCCGCTCGTCGACCCGGAGTTTGTGTGCTTCGTGCTCGATGAGCAGGAACACCTCGTCGCCTTCGGCGTCACGACGCTCGACCCCTCGGTCGCGCTCAAGCACTCCGACGGCCGCCTGTTTCCGTTCGGCTGGGCGGGCGTGCTCAATGACCTGCACCACGGTGACACGCTCATCATGCTGCTCACGGCCGTGCGGCCGGACCTGCAGACCGAGGGCATCAATGCCGTCATGATGGATCATGTCTGCCAGAGCTGCAACCGCCACGGCGTGCAGTTTGCCGAGACCGGTCCCATGCTCGAGAAGAACGACCACATCCTCGCACAGTGGAAGCGCCTCGATAAGGAGCAGCACAAGCGCCGCCGCTGCTTCATCAAGGATCTGGATCACGATGTGAACGCGGCCAACGCCGCTGCTGCCGCCGCCGCGGAAGCGGAATGCGCGCAGTAAAAACGGAC
>ERZ773146.2529-NODE-2529-length-12361-cov-6.519259_pt1 | contig 12361 bp, 10 predicted proteins | sample MGYA00580847_ERZ773146 | MGnify/ENA primary metagenome ERZ773146 (study PRJEB29015, sample SAMEA2737830) | human gut metagenome | biome: human gut; feature: human-associated habitat; material: faeces | place: China | collected 2012 ...
CGGTCTACCGCTGTGCCCAGTGCGGCGGCTTCGGCGTGCTGGACGAGATCAACATGGCCAAAAACGAGGCCCTGGCCGTCCTCCACGCTGTGCTGGACTTCCGCCGCGCCATTGATGTGCCCGGCTACGAACGCATCCCGCTGGCCGAAGAGACCCGCTTCATCGCCACCATGAACTATGGCTACGCGGGCACCCGGGAGCTGAACGAGGCCCTGACTTCCCGCTTTGCAGTCATCCAGATGCCCACCATCACGGAGGAAAACCTTGAAAAGCTGCTGCGGGCCCAGTTTGCCGACCTGACGGACAAATATGTGCACCAGTTTGCTCTGCTCTTCCTCGACCTGCAAAAGAAATGCGACAGCGCCGAAATTTCCACCAAAGCGCTGGATCTGCGCGGAATGCTGGACGCTCTGCGCCTGATGCGCCGGGGCGTGGCTGCGGGGCCTGCGCTGGACATGGGCATCACCAACAAGGCCTTTGATTCCTACGAGCAGGGGCTGATTCGGGACGTGATCGCCGCCCGCATCCCGGCCAGCCTGACGGCTGAAAAGCTGTTCCGCTGATGGATGCCCGGAGTTATACCGCCGAGGAGCGGCGGGCCGCCAATCAGGTGTGGGCGGCGGCGGGAGCCTACGGCTTTGAGCCGCTTTTCCTGGCCCGCAACACCGACGGCACGATCGATTTTTATATGAACTGTGTCGTGGGGCTGGTGCACAAATACTATGGCGACGACCTGCTCCGCGACCTTTTTGCCACATGGGACGGCGATCTCCGGGAGAGCCAGCTGGACGATCTGACATGGCTCTACCTCGAAAGCGCGGTCTATCTGCTGGAGCTGCCCCGCCGCCCGGTCCTTTCCGAGCTGCGCCGGGCCCACGCGGACTATTTCTTCGGCATCCAGTACAAGCTTTCGCGGCAGGAGTGGATGGCAAAAAATCAGCTGGTCTACACCATGCAGGCTGACCGCTGGCGCACCGTACAGGGCAGGCATCCCCCTGTGATGACCCCCTACGAGAGCCGGCTGGCAGAGGCACTTTCTCCCTCCCAACCGCCCCAGCCCGGCCAGCTCAAGGGTGAGCTGCTGGGCCTGTTTGCAAGGTTTGCCCTGTTTGACGGCAAGATCCGGCACAAAGTGGGGCTTCATCTGCATCTGGAGGGGCTGCTGGCCTCTCTTGCCACCAAAACGCTGCCCACCCAGATGATCAAGACCGACCGTCTGACCGTGGAGCACTCCGGTTCTGTGGAGGCGGGCGGCTCCGGCCCCACGGCAGACAAGCGGCTGGCCCACATCACCCTGCGGCAGAATGCCGCCGAGGACCGCGCCTACATTGAAAGCTGCTTTGGCCGTTCCCTCTATCCGCCCGAGCGCCTGCGCAAGGCCGAGCAGGCGCTCTGCACCGGGGCGCACCTCGGGTGCCGCCTCTGGTTTGCCTCCGGCGTGCCCAGCCCGGAACAGGCCCCCACACCGGAGGCAAAGCACCTGGCCGAGCAGGCTCAGCTGCAGGCCGACCGCAACCGCGCCTACTACGTCAAAAACCGGGCGCTTCACCGCAGCGTGGTGCTCCGGCTCACCGAGCAGATCCGCAACTGCATTCTGGTCCACCAGCAGCCCAATGCCCGGATCGCCCGCAGCGGCGCTCTGGACCCGGAGCGGGTCTGGCGCGCTCCCCTTCTGAACGACAGCCGGGTGTTCCGCTGTGCCGAGGAGGAGAATCAGCCCTCCTTCACCGTGGACCTGCTGCTGGACGCTTCGGCTTCCCGGCTCCACTGTCAGGAGGTCATTGCGGCGCAGGGCACGATCCTGGCCCAAAGCCTTGCCGCCTGCGGCATCCCGGTGCGGGTCAGCAGCTTCTGCAGCCTGCGGGGCTATACGGTTCTGCGGGTGCTCAAGGGCTTTGCGGACAAAAGCCTGCAGGGGATCGACCAGTATTTTGCATCGGGCTGGAACCGTGACGGCCTTGCCCTGCGGGCGGCAGGTGATCTGGTCAGCTTTGACCCCGGTCCCGCGCCCCGGCATCTGCTCATCCTGCTGACGGATGCTTCCCCCAACGACAGCCGCCGCGTGCCGCCCAGCCCGGAACAACCGTTGGGTTGTGATTACGGCGGCTCCTACGGTGTGGACGATGCCGCTGCTGAGGTACGCGACCTGCAGCGCAGGGGTCTGCGCGTCTCTGCCGTGTTCATGGGCGAGGACAGCTCCAGCCACGATGCAGAACGCATCTACGGAAAAAATCTCGCCCGCATCCGGGGCATGGATCAGCTGGCACGCGCCGCGGGGCGGCTCATCCAGAATGAGATCCGGGAGCTGGGCGATTGAATCCTGCCACCACAAAAGGCTTCTCCGACGGGAGAAGCCTTTTTCATTTACAACCAATCCGTTTGTCAGCATCCCCGAATTTCCAAAATATTTTGGTTTTTGTCAAACTTATAGTTGTATTTTGTTGTCGTATATGTTATAATGCAGGCAGAGAACAACCGATGGATGGTTTCCGACACATCATCCAAAACCAGAGAGGAGACCCGCTATGGATGCCAGCCGCTATTTTGAAGAGATGCACCGTGCCATGTCCGCACAAAAAAACAATTCTTCCCTGCTCCTGACCGTCAAGGTACAGGACCTGGGCGGCGCTGATGCCTATCTGGAGCTGCGGCAGTCTCCCAATGGCCGCGCCCGGGTGTTTTACTCCACCATGGGCCGCCGCAACCTGAACTTCCAGCTGTTCCGCAAAGGCTGGCAGCTCTGCCATAACGCATCCGGCGAGATGACAGGGCAATTCCCCACCCGGGCCGAAAACCTGCTGGACAGCGCGGACTTTTCCGCCTGCATCCGGGACGATGCCCTGGATGCGGGCCGTACCGAGATCATTCTGCGGGAGCTGCGCCGCGCGGCAGGCACCTCCCGCTCCTGCCTGCCTCAATCTGCCCGGGAAGGTGCCATGATCACCGTGGAGAGCTTTGTGGGCCGGGGCGGCGAGTGGAACTACTGGTCTACCCGTGCCGCCGACTGCCTGCCCATTGCGGCAATCCTCTGCTGGCTGGGCGATTTTCTGGCCGGAACGGAACGCCGCACCCTGCAATCCAGCCCTGAAGCCATGGCACTGGCCGCCCGATGGCAGGCCGAACTCGCCTCCCCCTTTGCGCAGCCGGCTGACTGCGTCCAGCGTCCTGCCCGCACGGTTTCACCTTCCGCGCCCCGCCGTGCCGCGCAGCAGGTGCAGAACCCCCGCTGGCAGAGCATCCTTGCCGTGCTTGCAACCGTATGATAAGAACAACAGGCGGTGCCGGAACTTTCCGGCACCGCCTGTTGTTTTCTGTTTTACTGTGCGGATGCGGCATCCACCACATGGCCCACCAGCACAGAGGTGGTCACTGTGCCCACACCGCCGGGCACCGGGGTAACAGCCTCCACGATGGGTTCTGCCTCATCAAAGCGGACATCGCCGCAGAGCTTGCCCTCTTCGTTAACGTGGATGCCCACATCCACCACGACCTGACCTTCCCGCAGGCAATCGGCCCCAATGGCTCCCCGCCTGCCCATGGCGACCACCAGCACATCGGCCTCCCGGCAGAGGGCGGGCAGGTTCTGGGTACGGGAGTTGCAGAGGGTCACAGTGGCGTTTTCCCGGTCCAGCATCATGGCAGCGGGCTTGCCCACCACCAGGCTGCGGCCCACGACCACGGCCCGTTTGCCGGACAGCGGCACGTTGTAGTATTTCAGGATCTCAAGGCAGGCCTGCGCCGTGCAGGGCGGATAGCCGATGGGCATATTGGTGAACACACCAGCCATCGAGCCGTCCGTGATACCGTCCACGTCCTTTTCCGGGGCAAGCGCCTCCTGGACCCTGCGGTCATCGAACCGCTTTGGCAGGGGCCGGAAGATCAGGCACCCGTGAACCGATGCATCCCCATTGATCTGCCGGATCACATCCAGCAGTTCCTCCTGCGTAACATCTTCCGCCAGATGGAACTGCCGCACCTCCACGCCAACCTTACCGCACCGGGTGACGATCCCCTTTTCATAAGAAATGTCATCCTCCCGCGCGCCGACCCGTACCACAGCCAGCGTGGGCACGATGCCCTTTTCCTTCAGCGCGGCACAGCGCGCGGCGTTTGCTTCGTTCATGGCGGCCACCACGGGCGCACCCTTCAAGATCTGAGCCATTTTCTTCTCCCCTCACTCATTTGATACAGTCTGATAGACCCTGTCAGCCTGCGGCACAAACTCGGCCAGCAGCTGTTCCGCTCTGGCCTCCAGCGCATCCGCACGGGCTTTGTCTGCCATCAGGCGGGTGTTGACCTTCACGTTCAGCCCCGCCGCCTGCATAGCCGCCTTGCAGAACAGCGCCGCGCATCCGGCATCGGAACGGGCCAGCACGCTGCCCTTTTCGGCGTACTCTGCTGCCAGTGCGATGCCCTCACCGCAGGCAGTCATCACCTCCAGCGGCACGGCGCAGGCTCTGTCCAGTGCCTTTTCCAGCACCACGGCCTTGTGGGCCTGCTGTTCCGGGGTCTCTTTCGGCAGCTTGTAGGCCGCCGCCACGGGCAGAAATGCCTCCGCGTCGGCCTGCACCAGCGCTTCCAGCCGCTTGCGCAGGGCCTCGGCCCGGACATTCAGGGCAATGATGTCCGCTTCTACGGCAGCATATTTCTTTTTGCCCACGGTCAGGCTGCCCACCATGCTGCCCAGCGCCACACCGGCCGCGCCCACCAGCGCCGAAGCGCCGCCGCCGCCCGGAGCCGCCGCCTTGCTGGCCAGCTCCTCCAGAAAACCTTCACAGCTCAAATTCATCAGTTCCACGATATACTTTCCTCTCTGTTACAAATCCATCCAGCCGCCGGTCCTGTTCATCTGCAGCCGCTTCCGGCACCCGCTGGGCCTCAAAGGCCACGCCCAGCGCCACGGCGTTCCGGCACCTGGGCAGATAGCGGTCATAGTAGCCCTTGCCCATGCCCACCCTGCGGCAGGCCGCATCAAAGGCAGTGCAGGGCACCAGCACCAGATCAAGCGCCTCCGGCCGGATGAGCGCCGCCCGTTCCAGAACCGGCGTGCGGATGCCGTAAGCCCCCACCTCCCAGCCGTCCGGCCCCGGTACGGCGGCGGTCAGGGTAAAGTTTTCCCCACAGACCGGATAGGCCACCGTTTTGCCCAGCCGGGCCGCCTGCTCTGCCAGCACAGCAAGATCCACCTCCCCGCCAAAAGCGGCGTAGAGCAGCAGATTCTCAGCCTCTTGGAAGCTGGGCATGGCCAGAAGGCGGGCACAGATGGCCGCATTGGCCGCCGCTCTTTCTGCCTGCGGCAGACCCCTGCGGGCCATGATGCCCGCCCGGCGCTGCGCCGCTTTCCAGTCCCGGATCTCCATTGACACTTCTCTCCCCTGAAATTTCATACCCACTCAATATATCTGAAATGCAGAAGAATTGCAAGAGCATGGCTGGAAAATAACCGCAAAATAGGCTATAATGGTGCAGAACAAACCAAAAAGGAGAACGATTATGCTCATTTATCTGCTGCGTCACGGCCAGACGGAGTACAACGCGCAAAAACGATATCAGGGCCAGCGGGACATCCCCCTTTCCGCCGCAGGCATTGCCCAGCTGCGGCAGGCAGATTTTGCACCGGAGGTGGTCTATGTCACCCCGCTGCAGCGCACCGCCCAGACGGCGCGGGTGTTCTTTCCCGGGGCAAAGCTCATTCCGGTGGATGGGCTGAAGGAGATGAACTTCGGCCGGTTTGAGGGCCAGACCTTCGTGCAAGTGGAGCAGGACCCGGAATATCTGGCATGGGTGCAGGAAAACGAGCACGCCGCCCACCCGGACGGGGAGCGCAGGAGCGATTTCTGCAACAGGGTGTGCAAAACGCTGGCCGACCTCATTGACAAGGCCCTTGCCGAAGGGCAGGAGCGGTTGGTCATCGTGGCCCATGGCGGCACCCAGATGGCCGCACTGGAGCGGTTTGGCGTGCCCCGCCGCAGCTTTCACGACTGGTGCGGCCCCAACGCGGGCGGCTATGTGCTGGATGCCCGGGACTGGCCGGAGCAGCACATCCTGCACCTGGTGGAGACCGTGCAGTACACCAAGGAGAACGGATGATGGAACAGGGCCTGCTGCATCTCTACTGGGGCGACGGCAAGGGGAAGACCACCGCCGCCATGGGCCTTGCCCTCCGCGCACTGGGCAGCGGCAAACGGGTTGTCATCGTGCAGTTCCTCAAGGGCGGGCAGAGCGGCGAGATCCCTCTGCTGGCCCAGCTGGGGGCAAAAATTTTCCGGGGCAAGGGCGGGCAGAAGTTCGTGTTCCAGATGAACGAAGCGGAAAAGGCCGCTGCCCGGGCCGTGCAGAACGAAAACCTGACCGCCGCACTGGCCGAGCCTGCCGACCTGCTCATTTTAGATGAGGCCGGTTCGGCCTGGGAGCTGGACATGGTGGACAAAGACCTGCTCCGGCGGGCCGTTCTGGAGCGTCCCGCCGCGCAGGAATGCGTGCTGACCGCCCATAAGGCCCCGCAGTGGATGCTGGATGCCGCCGACTACTCCACCGAGATGAAATGCTGCCGCCACCCCTACCAGAAGGGCATCAAGGCGCGCAAAGGCATCGAATACTAAAAATGCCCGGAGAACCGCAGCTTTCAGCGGACCTCCGGGCGTTTTTGTGTTTACTGTTTTGCAATGATATCGCGGCTGGCCGCCAGCAGGCCAAGGGCCAGCGCAGCGCTCAGGATGTCGGCCACAGCCTGAGCCATCAGCACGCCCTGATACTGGAACAGATGTACGCAGACCACCAGTGCCAGCAGAAACACCACGCCCTGACGGCTGATGGAGAGCAGGAAGGACGGTATGATTTTACCAGTTGCCTGGAACAGCACCGTGAGCAGGAGTATCACGCCGCCAAAGGCTGCGGTGTAGACCTGCCAGCGGAGCATCTGCGCACCAGTGGCGATCATCCCGGCATCCTGCACGAAGAGCCGCATCAGCGCCCCGGAATTCAGGCAGAGGATGAGGGACAGCACCACGGCAATGGAGACGAGGAAGGTCAGACAGAAGCGGATGAGCTTGCGCATCACATCCCGCTTTTTTGCGCCGTACAGGTAACCGAACAGCGGGATGCCGCCGAACGAGAAGCCCACCAGCACCAGCTGGGCGATCATGCTCACCTTGCTGGCAATGCCCATGGCGGCAATTTTATCGTTGCCGTAGGGCAACAGGAACTGGTTCATCACAATGACAGTCAGGCTCTGCATCAGGTTGCTCAGCGCGGCAGTAACACCCACGCCCAAAATCTGCTGCAGCTCCCTGCCCGTGACGTGGCACTGGGATAGCTTGACAGACAGGCAGCGGCTCTTTTTGTGGAGCAGCCACAGGAAGTACAGGTCGCTGCACAGGTAGCCCACAATGGTGGCAATGGCCGCGCCCCCTGCGCCCCAGCCCACTGCGGTGATGAGGATGGGATCGAGGATGATATTGATGACCGTGCCGCCGATGCTGCCGATCATGGACTGGGTGGCCATGCCCTCGCAGCGGACGAGGTTGGAATGGATAAAGTTCAGCACCGTGGCCGGGGCACCAATGGCAAGCACGGTGTAATAGGCCTGTGCGTGCGGCATCGTCTCAGCAGTCGCACCCAGAATGCCCAGCAGCGGGACGCGGAACAGCATCATCAGGGCTGCCAACACCACGCCCGTGGTCAGGGCCACATAGAAGCAGAACGAGCTGACCCGGCCGGTGCCCTCACGGTCGTCCTGTCCCAGCAGGCGGGAAATGAGTGAGCTGCCGCCCTGGCCGTAGATGTTGCCAAAGGCCATGAGGGCCGTGAACACCGGCGCACAGAGCGAAACACCCGCAATCAGCGCCGTGTCGTTGGACTGCGCAATGAAAAAGGTATCGGCAAGGTTATACACTACGCTCACCATCAGGCCGAACACCGAGGGCAGCGCCATCTTGAAATAGGTGCGGTACAGATGATCGAGATCAAAAATAGAATCCATTGGTTTTTCCTCCACTTTCGTCCCTATTATAAAGGTTTTGCTTGCATTTGTTTGTGACACATGGCGCAATAAAACAAAAGAAATGAGGTGAACTCATGCCGGAAATTCGTGACCCAGCCTGTCTGGAAACGCTGGCCCGGAAGCTGGAACTTTCCTCCCGGACCAGCACAGCAAAACGCCCGCGCAGGAGCTTTCCTGTGCGGGCGCTGCATTTCCTTTTGTGTTTTACCGCACCAACAGCAGCAGCCAGGCGGATGCCACAGCCTGCAGGATGAGCCAGCGGGCCACGACCTGCTCATCACTCCAGCCCAGACGCTTGCGCACATGGTCGTGCAGCGGGGTCAGGGTGTTCTTGAGGATGGAGATGTGCAAAAACCGCTTGAAGCTGATCTTCAGGATGCCCAGGCTGCCGTCCACAATGAACACCAGCGCGGCCAGCAGAAAGGCGAAGGGATGGCTGCTCTTGAGGGCCAGAACGGCCAGGAAGAAGCCCATGGCGCGGCTGCCCGCGTCACCCATCAGCAGGGTGGAAGGCTTGGCGTTCTGCCACAGGTAGGCCAGCAAGGCACCAATGAACACGATGCCTGCGGTGGCGTAATCCCCCAGCTCCTCCCAGTAGGCCAGCAGGAAGGTTCCGATGCTGACCACGGCAAGGCTGGCGGAAAGGCCGTCCACGCCATCGGTGCAGTTGACCACGTTGATGCTGGCCCAGATCAGAACGATGATGAGGATGAGGTAGACGGCATAGGGCAGGCTGAAGCTCCAGCTCAGGAAGTTGACCTCCGTGCCGTTGAAGTTCAGGTAGGTCACGCCCGCCACAACGGCGATGACCAGGTCGATCAGGCCCTTTTTGTACTCGTTCCAGGCAGTCTCGGCGGCATCGTCAAAGTAGCCGGAGAGCATGGACGCAATGAGCAGGACGGTGTAGATGACATACTCTGCTTTAAAGGGCACCACGGCCAGCGTGACCAGTGCAATGCAGAGCACGAAGATAAGGCCGGAACCCCGGGCCTTGCCCTTGGAGAGTTCGCCGTTCACGGCAAACGCGCGGCCATGGTCGTGGGGGAGCTTATCGTGGAACACCGAGTCCATCAGCGCGGTCAGCGCAAATGCAAGCAGAAAGCCCAGCGCATCCACGGTGCGCGGGTTGCCAGAAAGCAGTTGAAGCATAGTTTTTTCCTCTTTCCCGGAGCGGCAGAGGCCGTTCCTGTTCTTTCACGGCTGGATACAAATGAAGTGTATCACGCCCGGGCCAAAAAATCAATCTCTGGGGCAATGGCTACCCCATGGGCTGATGGGTTGACATTTTTCGCCCCCCTGTCTATAATGGATGGACAAACGCCCTTTCGAGGGTATTTTTTTGTCTCACAGGAAAATCGGAGAAAAAGGAGAAGACATGAAACTTTCACTTGAACAGCTTTCGGCCCGGATGCGGCAGGGTGAGACCATCCCCTCCCGCCAGACGGCCCAGGTGGCTCTGGCGCTGAGCATCCCCTCCATTCTGGAGCAGCTGGTGGTCACTGCCATGGGATACATCGACGCTGCCATGGTGGGCCACATCGGTGCAGAAGCTACTGCTTCCATCGGCATCGTCAGCTCCAGCACCTGGCTGCTCCACGGTGTTCTGGTGGGCCTGTACACTGCCCTCTCCATCCAGATCGCCCAGTATCTGGGGGCCGACCGGCAGGATGATGCCCGCAGCGTACTGCGGCAGGCCATGCTATTCAATGTGATCCTGGGCGTGGGAGCCGCTCTCTTCGGCCTGGGCATCAGCCCCTTTCTGCCGGGGTGGCTGGGAGCTGATCCCTCCCTGCGGGCAAACGCCACAGCCTACTTTGCCATCTGGTCAGCGGCGCTGCCCTTCACCATGGCCATGGGCTTGTACCTCTCCATCCTCCGGGCGGCAGGCAACGCCCTGACCGCCAGCCTCATCAGCGTGTTGGTCTGCGTGCTGGATGCCATCTTCAACTTCTTCCTCATCAACCCCACCCGGACGCTGTGGGGCATCACCGTCTGGGGTGCCGGGCTGGGTGTGCCCGGCGCAGCCCTGGGCACCGCCCTGGCCACTGTGGTGGGCGGCCTGCTGGCTTTGGCCATCCTGCTGCTGCGGGAAGGCTCCCTCTGCATCCGGAAGCCCGCTCCCTGGAAGATCACCCGCTCCTGCCTGCGGAACCTGCTGTGGGTGGGCGGCCCTCTGGCGGGAGAGCGCGCCGCCATCTCTCTGGCGCAGGTGGTGTTAGTGCGCATCGTGGCCGGCCTGGGTACCGTGGCCATTGCCGCCAACAGCCTGGCTGTCAACGCCGAGGGCCTGTGCTACATGGCGGGCTACGGCATCCAGAGCGCAGCTGTCACCCTCATCGGCCAGGCCGTGGGTGCCAACCGGAAGGATATGGCCAAGCGGTTTGCCTGGCTGTGCACCGGCCTTGGCATGGGGGTCATGGCCCTTTCCGGCGTTGGTCTGTGGATCTTTGCCCCCACCCTGATGAGCCTTTTCACCACCGATGCGGCTGTCATCGCTCTGGGTGCTCAGGTTTTGCGCATCGAAGCCTGGGCCGAGCCCATGTTCGGTGCCTCCATCGTGGCCAGCGGTGCCATGCAGGGTGCGGGCGACAGCACCTCCTGTTTTGTGTTGAACATATTCAGCATGTGGTGCATCCGGCTGACGCTGGCGTTCCTGCTGGCTCCCCGGCTGGGCCTGATGGGCGTTTGGGGTGCCATGTGCTGCGAACTGAGCATCCGGGGCCTGCTGTTCCTTATCCGCCTTGCCCGGGGCAAGTGGCTGGAAAAGGGCGCGCTGTCTTAAATCGAATCGATAAAAGCAAAAAAGAAAGGACGCTCTCGCGTCCTTTCTTTTTATCACTCACTTCCGGCCATGCAGGATGGGAGAGAGCGGCTTATAGATCAACATGCAGATCAGGGCATCCAGCAGGCCCTTGACCAGAGTGAAGGGCATATTGAAGATGACCAGGCACTTGATGAGGCTGTTGGCAGAGGGCAGAATGGCCTGATACATGCCCAGGATGGCTTCCAGCGGCATGTGGTAGAACTTGACGTAGGCCGGGTAGGTGATGAAGTAGTTGGACGGCACACTGAACAGGGCCATGGCCACGGCACCGGCCACGGCACCGATGATGGCGTTCTTGCGGCTCTTGTGGTGCTTGTAGAGGTAACCGGCCAGAGCGGAGAACACCGCACCCAGCATGAAGTTGCACAGCTCACCCACCAGCGCGGTAGAGGTGCCCTTGATGACCACATGGAGCAGGTTCTTCATAAAGCTGATGATCACGCCGTACACCGGGCCAAGGGCAAAGGCACCCAGCAGAGCGGGCAGGTCGGAGAAGTCCATCTTGACGAAGGACGGGATGAGCATCGGGAGCGGGAACTCGATGAACATCAGGATAAAGGCCACCGCGCTGAGCATGGCGGCAACGGTCAGGTTGTGGGTCGTATTCTTTCGCATAGGTTTTGTCCTCCCCCGGGGTTCGCCCCGTTCAAAAAATTGATTGGAAAGCCCTTTTCGCATGGAACTCGGAACGGGTAAGACAAACAGAAAAGCGCCCTGCTGCAACAAAAAACACTGCAACAGGGCGCGTAGACAACAATTTGCCTGCCGTTTCTTACATCCGGACTATACCGTTGGTCCCGGAATCACACCGGGTCAGCACCCACAAAAGGTGGTCGCGGACTTGGAGATTTCTCTCATTGTCATTGCACGCCGTTTGAACTTTTTTGTTCCTTCGGCACGCTCCGGCAACGAAAGCAGCTTCCTTACCGCCAGTGGGGAATCACACCCCGCCCTGAAACGAACTTTCTGGCACAGAGTATAGCGTGCCAGCCCCGGCTTGTCAAGAGGAAACTTTTTTGATTTGTATATTTTTTATCAAAGTATTCCTTTTTTGTTTTCCTCTCGGCCTTGCTCCGGCGGGTGTGATATGATATCATGGATGCGCTGTAAAAATTCAGGAGGTTAAAATGATTTTCTCGATCCGTGATCTCTCGTTTGAGCTTGGCTCGCTGCTTCTGGAAGGCTGGCTGGCGCTGGCCGCGCGTGCGGTGTGCGCCCTGCTCATCCTGCTGGCCGCATGGCTCGTGCGCCGCCGGCTGAACAAAAAGGGCATTCCGGCGCTGCTTGCCCGCAGCTGGTATTTTACCGGCACGCCCATCCTGCTGCGCAGTTTTTCCACCCCCATCCTGCGCATGTGCAGCGTCATTGGTGTGTATCTGGCCGCCGCTTCCCTGCCATGGGCCATTTCCGGCATTCCAAAGCTGCTGCTGCTCTGTTTCCGTCTCGCCATGACCTTTCTGGTCTGCGAAGGGCTGTATGCCGCAACCGATCTGACCATCATTAAACGAGAAAGTTGCCGGGCGCATCATCATGAA
>ERZ773146.2547-NODE-2547-length-12314-cov-6.046986_pt1 | contig 12314 bp, 9 predicted proteins | sample MGYA00580847_ERZ773146 | MGnify/ENA primary metagenome ERZ773146 (study PRJEB29015, sample SAMEA2737830) | human gut metagenome | biome: human gut; feature: human-associated habitat; material: faeces | place: China | collected 2012 ...
GTTCAAAGCGATTTTCGATTATTTTCAAAAGAAAAAATATAAAAATGGTTGAAAAAATATTCAAAAATAAAAAAGAGGAACGTTATGAATGTTACATTGAAGGGAAACGGTGAAAAAATTATTTGTATACAACAAAAAGAACAAAAAGTAATATATAACGGAGAAAATACTCTAATAGATAACAGAATGCCGATTTCTCTTTCGTCTGTCAATACGAAAACAATAGAATTATTTTATTGTATATGTAAATTTCCGCTACGATTAATAGTAGCAATATTTGATATAGTATTTATATATGGATTATAGATTGTTGCATAATTTTTGCTTTAATAGTGAAAATATCATTAGAGTATCATAAATTTTGCAATATCAAAAGACAACTCAATCTACAAAAAAAGAATAAGAATGGGTTTGTAAATTATTAAATTAGAATAAAAAGAATAAAGAACCCTGTGTTGTACCGATTCGATGTACAACACAGGGTTTTGTTTATTATAAAGCACCAAGTGTTTCAATTGCTTTGTTTGCAAGTATTTCGTCAAAGTGTTCCATATAGAAAAGTTCTTTGGCATATGTTGGATTCTCACGAACTCCGTGTTCAGTAAGAATACTGTATATACGGTTAAGTTTCTTACCCTGTGAAGCTTCAACACATAAAGATAAGTAATACTTGTCATTGAATGGTGACTTGTATACTGAGCTGTCACCTTTAAATGTTGGAGCAATCAATCTTGAAACATCAATTACCTGGCTTAAACTGTCGAATATATAAATGCTATACAACAATGAATCATCGTTGTCATCTTTCTTGTCATTAGCGGAAGCGTCAATATCTTCCATGTCATCATCAAATTCTTCGAAATCTGTAAGGTCCATATCGGAATCTTCTAAGCGTGAAAGAATACCGTCTTTCATCTCCTTAGAAAAGAATTTTGAGAGATGTTCTTCGGTTTCGGAAGGATTCTCAACCTTGGTTATAACAAGGACGATGGTTTCAGGAGAAACAGGTATTGCTTCTACCATTAGTGGGATGTCATTGACCTCAAAACCGAAATCATCATTAGCCTGCTGCATCATATCCTGAAAAAGTTCACGGGTTTTGCCTGTTCCGTAAGCCAATTCGCTAAGTTTAATGTTGCGGTCAGCTAAGTCTTCCTTACTCAGAGTGCAACGAATCTGATTATCATTGATTTTTTCAATTTTCATAAAAATCACCTCTCCATCATTAGATTCGTGTAAATTCAAAATAATTAAAACAACTATTTCTTACTATTAGTATATCCAATATCTTAAATAGTGTAAAGTTATTAAGGTAGTAAAATCTTACAAATTGTAGTAAATAAAGCTTTTATGTAAAAAAATATATAAAAAACAAGTATTTGCAAAATAAAAAATTACTGTAAAACAAAAATCCAAAATAACATTATCCCAATTGCATAAGCAAATATGAAATAAGACCTTTTAATACTGTAATATAATATATATACGAAAAAAATGTACGAAATATTACAATTTTTTGAAAAATAATGAATTAAGACAAAAAACTATTTGAAAAATAATTGAAAAGTACATTCAATATGTGTATAATAGAGACACGGATAATACGAATACGGAAATGTACACATAATAACAACTGTTTAACTTAATATATATCACAAGGCATTGACCGCCTATTTAGTTAATATAGTTAGATTTATTATGGAGTTTCCCTAAGAACGAGAAAGAGTCATATTTTGTGGCTCTTTTTTCATTAATAAAAATTACAAAAAATTTATATTAATGAAAAAACCTATCGTGGATATTTATTCTTTTTTTATGTTGAATGTGGTATCATAGTAGATAGACATTAGCTTAAGGAGGATTTTTGATTTGAGAAAAACTATAAATAAACTATTTTTGATTATAACCGTAATATCAGCACTTCTGCTAACTACAGGATGTGACTTGTTTATAAAGACTAACAAGGGGCAGGTTGACCAGAAATGGTACATGGGACTTACCTACGAGGATGACAATGGCAACGACACGGATTACACAATAGAGACAGATGGAACTATTGCAGCAGTGGCTTTGGAAGATGGATATGGCGATGAGTTCGGAATTATAAAAGGCGAGGATGCTTACCTTAATATCAACACCATTATAAAAAATATTGACAAAAGATTTTATGTGGACGCAACCAACAATCTTGTAATGTTTACTGACGCCACAAAAACTTACAAAACTAAAATAGGTGGTAAGACAATAAATGAAACTGAAAATACAGACTATGTTATTTCTTTTATGGACGGAAAAAATTGCTATGTTAATGTAAAGTTTGTTAAGAAATACGTGGACTTTGATTATAAAGTTGTGAAGGCGGAGGGAAAATCTCCTGCAAGAATTGTTCTTAAATACACATCAGGCGAGAAAAATCAGATGACTGTTAAGAGTAGCATTGAAATGCGTACAAAGGCAGATTACCAGAACCTTATTGTAACTACTTTGAAAAAAAATACCAAGGTTACAGTATTGGAAGAAAGCGGCGACTGGACAAAGGTTGGAACTGACGACGGTTTCATGGGCTATGTGCCTGCAAAGAAATTAAAAGATAAAGAAACAAAGAAGACTGATTTTAAATCTGACGCAGATACATATACACATGTTTTGATGGATAAAAAGATTAGTTTAGGTTGGAATGCAATAACGAATCTGACTGCTAATGGCAATTTGGAAACAATAATCGAACATACAAAAGGTTTAAATGTTATTTCTCCAACATGGTATTCTTTGTCTGACAATAAAGGCAACTTAAGATCATATGCTTCAGCAACTTATGTTGAAAAAGCTCACAGCAAAGGGCTTAAAGTATGGGCTTTGGTTAATGATTTTGGAACTCAGGACAAGGCAAGCAAGGAATACACGAAGAAAGTGTTAACAGATACTACTAAGAGAGAAAATCTTGTTGATAACATTATGACAAACATAAAAGATTATAATCTTGATGGCATTAACATTGATTTTGAGTTTATTAATAAGGATATTATTAACAGTTATTTGCAGTTTTTGAGAGAACTTTCAATTGAATGCAGAAAAGCAGGAAAGGTTCTTTCAATAGATAATTATGTGCCATCATCAGGCTCAGAATATTACGACATTGCACATCAGTCTTTGGTTGCAGATTACATTATTATAATGAGTTACGATGAGCATTACGCAGGAAGTAAGGAAGCAGGTTCTGTTTCATCAATGACTTTCACGGAAAAAGCCGTAAGCGATGCCATTGCTTTAACATGTGATGCGTCAAGAGTAATTAACGGTATGCCTTTCTACACAAGAGCTTGGATTACAACTCCTGCAACTGATGGCAAAAAGGGCGAAGGCGTTTATGTGGAAGATGCAACTAATGGCAATTACTACCTTTCAAGTCAGGCAATTACAATGGATAAAGCTAAAGAACTTTATACTAATGCAAAAGTAAAGCCGACATTCGATGAAACAACAGGTCAGAATTTTGTTTCATATGAAAAGGGAGACAGCACAGTGAGCATTTGGCTTGAAGATGCTACATCCGTAAAATCAAGACTTGATATTATGGAAAAATACAAGCTTGCAGGTGTAGCTTACTGGAGATTAGGTCAGGAAACAGACAGCATATGGGATACAATTTATCCGTATTTCAAATAGGATGTTTTCACAAACTAATCTAAATAAGGATGAAAAGGATAATCGGAAATCGTTTATTAAAAAGTGATTTTCGCAATGACTATTTATGAGTGGTAAGGTTAACGATTTAAATAAAGACATTAGCAACAATGTTGATTTAGAAGAAAGTTATGATTCTAAGAAAGCTAACAAGTACATGAAAGAAGCAATTAAGCAGGCTAAGAAAGCTGATTCAATAGGTGAAGTGCCAATTGGCTGTGTAATTGTTTATCAGGACAAGATAATAGGTCGTGGTTACAATCGAAGAATGGTTGACAAGAACACGTTATCTCATGCAGAGCTTAACGCAATAAAGAAAGCCAGCAAGAAACTTGATGACTGGCGCCTTGATGATTGCGAATTGTATGTAACTACTGAGCCTTGCCAAATGTGTGCAGGTGCCATAGTTCAGGCAAGAATTAAAAAAGTCTACATAGGTTGTATGAATCCAAAGGCAGGTTGTGCCGGCTCTATTATGAATCTTCTTCAGGTTGATAAATTTAACCATCAGGTCGAAATCGAAAAAGGTATACTTGAAGAAGAGTGCAGTAATCTGCTGAAAGATTTTTTTAGAAATTTGAGAAAAAAGCAGAAGGATTGAAAAATCTTTATTGACAAAGAAAATTAGTATAAGGTATACTATATTTCTGACCGACAGTTGTCGGTACTAAATTTGATATAACATTTCCGCGCAGCCGGGAAGATAGCGGCGTCCTGTACCTGCAATCCGCTACAGCAGGGGTGATGGTCGGCCTCGGGTTTATTTTGTAGGGCTGCCCTTTATAAGTGATGTTGACGTTTGGGTCTTATGCAATGGAATCCTGTGAACCGTGTCAGGTCAGGAATGAAGCAGCACTAAGCAGATCATTTCATGTGACATGAGGAAGCCTAGACCGAGTTAACTGTAAAGGTAACGCTTATGGAATACTCACAAAGCAGATCGCGCGGATTTAATAATTAATAAAAAGGTGAAACACAGAAAGAATTGTGTTTCACCTTTTTAAATGCCAAATTACCAAAATATATTGCTTGTAACCATTTCCAGTTTATTATATAATAAACTCCAAAGGTGTAAAAGGGCTTACAACGCCCTTGGAATCCATAGCAGTTACTTTTAGGAAAGGAGATATTATGTCTTATACAGCATTATATAGAAAGTTTCGACCTTCAACATTTGATCAGGTTAAGGGACAGGACCACATAGTTCAGACATTAAAGAATCAGATTAATGCCAACCGTATCGGACATGCCTATCTTTTTTGTGGAACAAGAGGAACTGGTAAAACAAGTGTGGCAAAGATTTTTGCTAAGGCTGTCAACTGTGAGCATCCCGTTGATGGAAGCCCTTGTAATGAATGTGAAACATGTCGTGGAATAACCAATGGAAGTGCCATGAATGTTATTGAAATCGATGCAGCATCCAATAACGGTGTGGATAACATTAGACAGATTCGAGATGAAATACAATATTCGCCTTCAAGTGGTAAGTACACAGTGTATATCATCGACGAGGTACATATGCTTTCCATAGGTGCTTTTAATGCATTATTAAAGACACTTGAAGAACCACCGGCATATGTTATTTTTATTTTGGCTACAACAGAGCCACATAAAATACCTATAACAATATTGTCACGTTGTCAGAGATATGACTTTAAGAGAATATCAATAGACACAATTGCGGCAAGATTGTCCGAATTAATGGAAAAAGAATCAATTGAGGTTGAGGACAAGGCCATAAGATACGTTGCAAAAGCAGCAGACGGTTCAATGCGTGATGCCTTAAGTCTTTTAGATCAATGCATTGCTTTTTATTTGGGACAGAAGTTAACATATGACAATGTGCTTGACGTTCTTGGTGCTGTAGACAATGAAATATTCAGCAGACTTACAAGAAGTGTAATTGATTCAGATGTAGCAACAAGCCTTAATATTCTGGATGAAATAATTATGCAGGGCAGAGAGCCGGGACAGTTTGTTAACGATTTTATATGGTATTTAAGAAATCTTATGTTAATTAAGACATCAGATGATGACGAAATAATGGAAGTAATTGATGCGTCAGCAGAAAGAATAGAAGCTTTGAAAGAAGAAGCACAGATGGTTAATGTAGATGTTATTATGCGATACATTAGAATCCTTTCAGAACTTTCAGGACAAATCAAATATTCGTCACAAAAACGTGTTTTAATAGAGATTGCATTAATAAAGCTTGCAAAACCGGCAATGGAAAGAGACGTAAGCTCACTTAATAACAGAATCGCTATTTTGGAAAAGAAAATAGAAGAAGGAAACTTTACGGTTAATGTGGGGGCAGTTCCACAGGTGGCAGGCAGTTCAGGTGCAAATCCGGAACCAAAGCCTAAAAAGGTATTTGAAAAGGCTATACCGGAAGATGTGCAGTATGTTGTGGATAACTGGGGTTCAGTTAGAAGACACATATCCAATCCGTACAAGACTTTCCTGCAGGATGCAAGATTTAGCGTAAAAGGGGAAAACACACTTTTAATAGTTTTTAATCCGGGAGCAATAGGCTACGAAGGCTGCTCGAAACCGGAAGTAATTGAGATGCTTAACACTTTGATAAGTGAAGAAATAAAAAAGCAGGTTAAAGTTGAAGTAACTATGCTTGAAAATAATCAGACTTTCAGCGATTACTATCAGGAAGTCGTAAGCAAAATAAACATGGACATTGAAGAGGAGGATTTTTAAAATGGCAAAGCGAGGAGGATTTCCGGGAGGAATGCCTGGAAATATGAATAATATAATGAAACAGGCTCAGAAGATGCAGAAGCAGATGGAGCAGGCACAGGCAGAATTAGAAAGTTCAGAATATACAGCAACATCAGGTGGTGGAGCTGTTGAAGTGACTATTTCAGGCACAAAAGAAATAACAAAGATTAAATTAGATCCTGAAGTAGTAGATCCTGATGATATAGAAATGTTAGAAGATCTTGTTATGGCGGCAGTTAACGAAGCTATCCGTAAGATGGATGAAATGTCAACACAGAAGATGTCGAAGATAACAGGCGGGTTAGGTGGACTTTTCTAGAAAGAGGTAAGCACAGTGGATTACTACAGTGGTTATATAACAAAACTAATCGAAGAATTATCAGGGTTGCCGGGAATAGGACCTAAAACAGCAGGGAGACTTGCTTTTCATATTTTGGATATGCCAAAAGAACAGGTTGAAAGTCTGGCAAATTCTATGATAGACGCAAAGAAGAATGTAAGATATTGTAAGTGTTGTTACACACTTACAGACCAGGATATTTGCCCAATATGTAGTAGTAAGGAAAGGGACCACAAGACCATTATGGTAGTGGAAACAACAAAGGATATGGCTGCATATGAGAAAATAGGTGAATACAAGGGCGTTTATCACATTCTTCACGGAGCAATTAATCCCATGGCGGGTATTGGCCAGAATGACATTAAGCTTAAGGAATTGTTTGAGCGTTTGAAGGACGATGTTAATGAAGTAATTATTGCAACTAATTCAAGCGTGGAGGGCGAGGCTACAGCTATGTACATTACAAAGGTCATAAAGCCACTCGGAATAAAAGTTACAAGAATAGCAAGTGGTGTTCCCGTAGGTGGGGACTTAGAATATGTGGACAACGTTACTTTGCTTAGGGCTCTTCAGGGAAGAGTTACAGTTTAGAATTGACAAAGGAATGAGGAAGTCAAATGGATAAAAGCGAGTACAACTTAAAAATAGAAGAGTTAAAAGCAGCTATGCATGCTCATGATTTTGATAAGGCGGTAGATGTGGCAGATTCATTGGATATCAAAAAAATCCGTGACAACAATCTGTTAAGTCTTATTGCCGACGCCTATGAATTAACAGGCGATAATGAGCAGGCTAAGAAAATATTGCTTATGGCATATGAGAATACTAACACAGGAAGACAGTTAGCATATAGATTATGCCTTATTTCCATAAAATTAAAAGAACTTGATGAGGCAAACGAATTTTATCAGGACTTTATTGAAATGGCACCAAGAGATTCGGCAAGATTTATTTTAAAATATAAAATGGCAAAAGCTAAGAAGAAGCCGGTGGAAGAATTAATAAAGATTCTTGAAGATTACGTTAACATTGACATGGAAGAAAAGTGGGCTTATGAACTTGCAAAATTATATGATATTGCAGGCGAGGGCGAGAAATGTGTCAATATGTGCGACGAAATAAGCTTATGGTTTGCGGAAGGAAAATACGTTGTTAAGGCAATGGATTTAAAGAAAAAATATGAATCTTTAACATCCACACAGCAGGACAACTACAATAAAAAATCAGAAAATAAGTCTAAAGAGCAGGAAGAAAAGAAAGCTTCAACTCAGGAGCTTATGGATAAAATAATGGAAAAAACATCTATTAAGTCAAGAATAGATGAAGCTGTAAAAGAAGCCAACGAACGTAAGGCGGAATCTAAAACAATAGAAGAAGTTACAGGCACAGAGAAAAATATAGATAAGATAAAAGTTGTTGGAAAAGAAGCGGCAGATACAGAATCTTTTGATTTTCCGGAAATTAATGAATCTGTAGTGGAAGAAATCAAGCCTTATGATGATATAGAAGGGGCAACAATTGATGTTAACAGCATGACTCATCCCCAGGAAGTTGAAGAAATAAAAATTCCGGGAATTAGTGATGAACTTAATGAGCTGGAATCAGATTCAAGTGATAAAGCTGAAGCTGAGAAGGAAGATGTTGGAGCTAAGACTGACAAAGAGAAGAAAAGATTGAAGCTTAGACCTTTTAGTGTTAAACCTAAAAAGACAGAAAATCCTTTAAAGGAAGATAAAAAGGTAGAAGCACCGGTTAATGCAAACGTTCCACTTGAAGAAGATGAAGATTTCAAATTGATTAACCCGGATGATGTGTCTAAAGTTGAAGAACCGGTTATAGATGACTTAGGTGAAGATACAACAGAACCGGTTGATATGGAATTTGATGAAGATATGGATATGGTTATGAAATCAGATGAAAAGAAAGAAGACATATTAAATGTTGATGATGTAGAAGATATACTTCATCAGTTGCAGGCAAGAGGGATTCTTAAAGCAGAAACTGTTAATAGTGCCGTAAGCATTATTGAGAATGTAAGAGAGACTAAGAAAGAATCTAAAGAAGAAAAGCCTGATGAAAAAGACGTTAGTACTCTTGACAGATGGCAGGAGGATAATGTTGAAGTAGAAAAGCCTTTGGAAAAAGAGCAGACTTCAGTTGAATACAATACTTCAGATAATGAGGAAAAAGAGCAGACTTCGGTTGAAGACAATACTTCAGATAATGAAGAAAATAAGGCATCCCAGGTTGAGATTCCTGATTTGGAAGAAATACCTGATGAAGTAGAGGACTTGCCAGAAGAACCTGAAAAAGAAGAAGTTGAAACCACAGAGAATCAGGATGCATCTGAATTGGAAGTAATAGAAAGTCAGGAAGAAGAACCTGAGGTTGATATTGAGAAGATAGCAGAAAGCATACCTGATATAGAAGAAATTCAGGTAGCAGAAGAGGCTCAGCCGGAAGAAATTCCGTCTGAACAGGAAGTAGCTGAAAATGTTCAGAAAGAAGCTTCCGAAACAGCAGAAGATTTAGGCAAAACAGCAATATTTACTATACCTAAAGCCGACATTGAAACAGGTAATAATACAGCTGAGGTTGTAGTAGATGAGGAACTTCCTAATATTGATGAACCTGAAATAGATTTAGAAACAGGTATTCCTGAGCTGGATTTAGGTGAAGATACTAAAAATGCAGAAGAAAGCACGGAAAACGAAAATGCAGAGAGTGTAGATGCTGAAAAATCAGAAAGTACTGAAAAGGAAGAAGCTGTACAGGAAGAACCGGCACAGGATAATTCAATTAATTTAGATATACATTCAACTAAGGACTTAAGTGCCAAGGTTGAGGTGATTTCAGGGACAGACTGGGAGCAACCTGAGTATGAGGAAGAACTTGAAGAGGAAGAAGAGCAATTAGAGGTAGCAAAGGAGGAAGCAGAAGAAGGCACTCCTGAGCGCACAAGTGAAGGTGAGTTACTTAACAGAATACTGAATAAGAACAATGAAGAAATTCCTGAACCGGAATTAGTAGCTACAGAGGAAGAATTAAGTGTATTTAAGAACTTCTTTAATGTAGAAGGTTTGGAAGACAATATTCAGGAAGTAGTTAAGGAACTTATTGCAGGTTATACACCTAACGGTAAGTCAACAGATGGTAATGTGGTTATTCTTGGCGAAGAAAAAACAGGAAAAACATCATTAGCAGTTGAAATCATAAAATTAGTAAATAAGAAACGTGGCAGACGTAACAGAAGATTGGCTAAGATTGATGCTACAGCACTTAACAAGAGAGGATTTAGAAATTCACTTAACAAATTACTTGGAAGTGATTTAATTGTTGAGAATGCAGAAAAACTTGGTGCAATGATTTTAAGTGAAGTTGTGGATGTTTCAGGAATGTTTACTGACGATATGCTTATAATACTTGAAGGTGAAACTGAGCCAATGGAAAAAATGCTTAAGGACTCACCACGCTTATCAAAGGTATTTAACCACGTTATCCGTATTAAACAGTACGATATAAAGGAATGGGTTGAATACGGAAAAAGATATGCTAAGGACAAGGGATATGTAATGGAAGAACTGGCAAGTCTTGCCTTTTACAAGGCTATCGATGATTACTTTGGTGAACACAAGGGAATCGGAAGAGCTGATGTTGAGAAACTTGTAGATACAGCCATTGCTAATTCTCATAAACTTGGCAGAAAATTATCAGGTTTATTCTCATCAAATAAAAATGATGATGGATTATATATATTAATAGAATCAGACTTTATTTTTTAACACAGGAAAGGATGTAAAAATGGAAAATTTACAACTTGCAAAAATTGCAAATCAGGTACGTAAAGACATTGTAACAGGTGTTTACAATGCAAAATCAGGTCATCCGGGTGGATCTCTTTCAGCAGCAGATATGTTAACATTTTTGTATTTTGAAGAGATGAATGTATCACCTGAAAAGGCAAAAGATTCTAACAGAGACAGATTTGTATTATCAAAAGGTCATGTTGCACCTGCACTTTATAGTGTATTGGCAGAAAAAGGATATTTTCCAAGAGAAGATATCAAAACATTAAGAAAACCTACATCATACCTTCAGGGACACCCTGATATGAAGAAAATACCGGGAATCGATATGTCTTCAGGTTCATTAGGACAGGGAATCTCAACAGCAGTTGGTATGGCTATGGCAGGAAAGATGGACAATGCCGATTACAGAGTATATACAATGGTAGGCGACGGTGAAAGTGAAGAAGGTCAGGTTTGGGAAGCTTCAATGTTTGCCGGATTCAGAAAGTTAGACAATCTTGTAGTTATCGTTGATAACAACAACCTTCAGATTGATGGTGCAATCGATGAAGTATGTTCACCATACCCATTTGACAAGAAGTTTGAAGCATTTAATTTCCATGTAATTAAAATAAATGGACATGATTTTGATGAAATTAGAAGTGCTTTAAAAGAAGCAAGAGAAACTAAAGGTATGCCTACAGCTATTATTATGAATACTGTAAAAGGTAAGGGAGTTTCATTTATGGAGAATCAGGTTTCATGGCATGGTTCAGCTCCAAACGAAGAACAGTACAATATCGCTATGGAAGAATTAGAGAAAGCAGGTGAAGCATTATGTCAGAAGTAAAGAAAATCGCAACAAGAGACAGCTACGGAGACGCTTTAGTTGAATTAGGAAAAGAACATGACAATCTTGTTGTTTTAGATGCAGACCTTGCAGCAGCAACAAAGACAGGAAAGTTTAAAGCAGCTTTCCCTGAAAGATTTATTGATTGTGGTATAGCTGAATGTAACATGGTAGGTATTGCAGCAGGTATGTCAACATGTGGAAAAGTTCCTTTTGCAAGCACATTTGCTATGTTTGCAGCAGGACGTGCATTTGATCAGTTAAGAAATACAGTAGGTTACCCACATCTTAATGTAAAGATTGGTGCAACTCATGCAGGTATTTCAGTAGGTGAAGACGGTGCAACTCATCAGTGTAATGAAGATATTGCATTAATGCGTACAATCCCGGGAATGACAATTATTAACCCTTGTGATGATATTGAAGCCAAGCAGGCTGTAAAGGCAGCTTACGAAATGGAAGGACCTGTTTATTTAAGATTTGGTCGTCTTGCTACACCTATCATCAACAGTGAAGATTACAAATTTGAAATCGGTAAGGGTGTTAAATTAAAAGAAGGAACAGACGTTACTATTGTAGCAACAGGTCTTATGGTAGCAGCATCTTTAGAAGCAGCTAAGAATCTTGAAGCAGACGGAATTAATGCAGAAGTAATTAACATTCACACAATTAAGCCTTTAGATGAAGACATTATTGTTGAATCAGCTAAGAAAACAGGCAAGGTTATTACAGTTGAAGAACATTCAATTATTGGTGGTTTAGGTAGTGCAGTATGTGATTGCTTAAGTGCTAAATATCCTGTTAGCGTTTCAAAGATTGGTGTTGAAGATGTGTATGGACATTCAGGTCCTGCAGTGGAATTATTAAAAGAATTTGGTCTTGACGCAGAAGGAATTTACAATAAAATTAAAAAAATCAT
>ERZ773146.2553-NODE-2553-length-12295-cov-4.147631_pt1 | contig 12295 bp, 10 predicted proteins | sample MGYA00580847_ERZ773146 | MGnify/ENA primary metagenome ERZ773146 (study PRJEB29015, sample SAMEA2737830) | human gut metagenome | biome: human gut; feature: human-associated habitat; material: faeces | place: China | collected 2012 ...
TATTAAAAAGCTTGTGTTTTCAGGATACTACAAGCTCTCCGTGTAGGCCCCTCCAAGGGAGTGTCTGTTTTCCGACATAAAAAAAAGCTCCCCGAAGGGAGCTTTTTTGACGCGAAGGAGATCAGCCCGGCCTAGAAGAACTGGCCCATGCTGAATTCCAGACGGCCCTGCTCACGCTCGCCGTCGTAGTCCTTGGACAGGGGATAGCCATAGGCCAGGCGCAGGTCGCCCATGGGCGAACGCCAGCGCAGTTCCAGACCGGCGGAGTAGACGATCTTGTCGTTGAAGTCGTCGGCCATGGTCTTGTGGTCGATGTTGAAACCGGCATCGAAGAAGGGCACCAGGGCCAGGCCCATGTCCTTCTGGAAGGTCCAGATGTATTCCACGTTCAGCACGCCCATGCGGTCACCACCGATCTGGTCGCCGCCGTACTTGTCGTCGCGGGGCGAGAGGTCGGAGTAGGAGTAACCGCGCACGGTATCCATGCCGCCCAGCCAGAAGCGTTCGAACACGGGCACACGGCTGCTGGTGTTCTGGAACACCCCGCCCACGCGGGCGCGCAGGTGGAAGGTGTTTTCGGGATTGATGGACCAGAAGCCCTGCCAGTCGGCCACGGCCTTGATGAAGTTGTCGGTACCGCCCAGGCCGCCGCCGCCGTATTCGGCCCACAGACGGGCGATGGTGCCCTTGGTGGGACGGGCGCGGTCGTCGGTGGTATCGCGCAGGATGCGGGCGGAGATGGCGCTGGTCCAGTTGGTGCCCTTGTAGTCGGAGATGTAGGGCGAAGCATCGGCATCCACGTCATAGAGGTCGTAGCGTTCCAGGCGGTAGCCGATACCCACGGACGTATATTCACCGATGGGATAGCCAAAGCGGATGGTGTCACCGATGGTTTCCTTGGTGAAGTCGTCCCAGTAGTCGTAGATGTAGTAGATGTCGTTGCCGAAGGACAGGTCGGTATCGTAGACGCGCGGGTTGGTGAAGGAGAACACGCCCGACGTGCGGCGCCAGGAGAAGAAGCCCTGCAGCTGCACCTGATAGCCGCGGCCGAAGAGGTTGCGCTCCATGATGGAGGCCGTCACGCCCACGTCATAATAGGTGGAGTAGCCGATACCGCCCATGAGGGCACCGGTGTTGTCTTCCTTGACCTTGATCTTGAGGTCCACTTCGTCAGGACGATCGGTGGGGATCAGTTCGCTGTCGATGGCGGAGAAGTAGCGCAGGCGGTTCAGGCGTTCGGCGGAACGGCGCATCTTTTCGCCTTCGTACTGGTCGCCGTCGCCCAGGCGCATCTCGCGCAGGATGACGTTGTCACGGGTCTTGGTGTTGCCGTCGACCATCAGGCGGCGGATGAAGACCTTTTCCTTCTTGTTGACCATGTAGCCCACGTCCACCATGGGCTCGTCGCCTTCCACCTTCATGACGCGGGTGTCCACCTCGGCAAAGGCGTAACCGCGGTCGGTGTAGAAGTTGGTCAGGCGCTTGCTGTCTTCCTGCATGACGGTGATGGAGAAGTAGTCGTTGTCCTTCTTCCATTCGTCCATCTCGACCACGTCCAGCATGGCCTGTTCTTCGTCGATGATGTCACCGCCGAACTTGATGTCGTGGATCTTGTAGCGGGGGCCTTCATGGACCTTGAAGGTCACATAGATGCCGTCTTCCTTGTACTGCACGTCGGGAGCGGCCACCTGGATGTCCACGAAACCCTGGTTCAGGCCGTAGGCGGCGATGGCGTTGGTATCACGCTCCAGGTGTTCTTCCTTGAGCACGCCGGTGCCCGTGAACCAGGAGAAGATGTTGCGGGGCTTGAGGGCCAGGTACTTGTCCATGTCGCCCTTGTCCAGCTGCTCCAGGCCCTCGATCTTGACTTCCTTGATGTAGAGCTTGTTGCCTTCTTCCACCTGGATGACCAGCACGGCGCCGCGGCCGCCGGAGCGGCTGTCCAGACGGTAGCTGGACCGGGCCAGGTAGTAGCCTTCCTTGCGGTAGAGTTCGTTGATCTTCTGCAGGTCGTCGGCGATGAGCTGTTCGTTGAGCACGTTGCCGGACTTGGTGCCCATGGCGGCGATCACGTCCTCGGCATCGATCTCGTGGGAACCTTCCACGATGATGTTCTCGATGCGGGGCTTTTCCGCCACGGTGAAGACCAGCACGTTGCCTTCCATGTGGGCCTGGACGTCACTGAAGTAGCCCAGTTCCCAGATGCGCTTGACTTCTTCGTTGATGTCGTTGGCGGAGGGGGTATCGCCCTTGCGGATGGAGAGGCGCATGAGGACCACTTCGGGGTCCATGACCTGCAGGCCGCGCACCTGGACGTCGGCCAGAGCACCCTTGGCGGTGCCCATGGGCACGAAGTCGGCGCGACCGATGGGATCGTTGGGTTCGGTGCGGGGAGCGCTGCTGGCAGCAGGGGCGGCGGCAGCGGCACCGGCCAGCATGCCGGAAGCCTGACCGGCCATGGCGGCGGCGCATTCATTGAGGCTCAGCAGGGAGGGGCGATCGAAGTTGGCAGGCTTGGCCTGGCCTTCGTTCACCGGCACCAGCAGGGACTGCAGGGCAAAGCCTTCGCCGTTCTGCTTGAAGCTGCCGAACAGCACCAGGTCGGCGCCCGCTTTTTTGCCCAGCTCGCGGGCAGCGGCCATGTCGATGCTGCCGCCGCGGGAGGACAGCAGGCTGCGGGCCTTGTCCATGGGGATGACGGACAGACCGCGCTGCTGCATCTCCGTACCGATGATCTGCGGCACATCCCGGGCCGCATTGGGCATCTCAGGGCCGGCAGTGACCTGGAAGGGCAACACCAGCACCGTGTTTCCCGCAGCCTGCAGCGGGGCGGCTCCCCACAGGCAGGCCAGCAGGGCGAAACAGAACAGGCCCAGCCAATTACGCAAATGTTTTTTCATACAGAGTCCCCGCTCTCAGTTCCAGACTACGATTCATGGTGGCGGCCAGCTCGCGGTTGTGGGTGACAATCACGAGGGTCATGCCCAGTTCGCGATTCAGTTCGCGCATCAGGGTGCTGACCTGCTCACCAGTATTTTCGTCAAGGTTGCCCGTGGGTTCGTCAGCCAGCAGCACCCGGGGGCGCAGCAAAACGGCGCGAGCGATGGCTACCCGCTGCCGCTCCCCGCCGGACAGGGTGGAGACCTTGCTCTCCACACGGTGGGCAAGACCTACGCGTTCCAGCATGGTACGGGCATCGGGCAGCACATCGGCACGACAGGCACCGCCTATCAGGGCCGGCATGGCCACGTTTTCCAGGGCCGAGAATTCCGGCAGGAGATGATGGAACTGAAACACGAAGCCCAGCGTCCTGTTGCGGAAGCGGGCCTTTTCGTCAGGCCTCATCTCGGACATGTCCCGGCCGTCAAAAAAGATTTTTCCACTGCTTGGAGTATCAAGAGCCCCCATAAGATGCAAGAGGGTACTCTTGCCGGAGCCGGAGGTCCCCACGATGGCCAGGGACTCTCCTTCTTCCACGGAAAGGTTGATATCCTTGAATATCTCCAGGTTCTCCGGGCCGGAGAACCGCTTGCCCACATGTTCGAATTTGTAGAGCTCGGCCATGATCACTCGTAGCGCAGGGCTTCCGCGGGCTCAAGGCGTGCGGCCTGCCGCGCCGGGTACAGGGTTGCCAGGAAACAGAGCAGCATGGCGCTGGCCCCGATGATGAGCACGTCCTGCCAGGTGATGATGATGGGCAGGTGATCCAGGGTGTAGACGTTCTCGGGCAGCTTGATGAAGCGGTAACGCTTCAGCGCCCAGCCCAGGCTCAGGCCCATGCCGTAACCCAGCAGGGTGCCCACGAAACCGATGATGGTGCCCTGGAGCATGAAGATGCGGCGGATCATGGAACGGGTGGCGCCCATGGACATGAGGATGGCGATGTCGCGGGTCTTCTCCATGACCAGCATGACCAGGGAGGTCACGATGGAGAAGGAGCCGATGAGCACCACCATGGTCAGCAGGATGAACATGCCGATCTTTTCCAGCTTGAGGGCCGCGAAAAGGTTGGCGTTCATCTCCATCCAGTGGCGCACATAGAAGGGGGAGCCCAGGGTGTCCTGCACGCTCTGGGCGATGACGTCGGCCTTGTAGACGTCGTCCACCATGATCTCGATGCCGGTGAGGAAGCCGTCGGGCAGGCCGAGGATGTCGCGCGCGGCCTTGAGGTCCACGAAGGCCAGGGTGGCATCGTATTCGAACATGCCGGTCTTGAAGATGCCCACCACCTCGAAGGGGCGGATGCGCGGCGAATAGCCGGTGGCGCCCTTTTCCCCGGAGGGGGAGAGCAGGTTGACGCGGCTGCCCAGGCCGATGCCCAGACGCTTGGCCAGCTCCTCGCCGATGACGATGCCCGGCGTGCCCTCGCGCTTCAGATCGGCCACGGAGCCGCGACGGATCTCGCGCAGCATGCTCAGGACCTTGGGCGCGCTTTCGGGATCGATGCCGCGCAGCACCAGGCCTTTGACGCCGCCGGCGGCGGAGAGCATGACTTCCGTATAGATGAAGGGTGTGGCGCCGCGCACATGCTCCACGGCCTCCACGCGCCGCACCAGGTCGGGATGCTGCTGGAAGGCCGCGGGCACGTAAGACATGACGATGCCGTGGGCATTGGCGCCGATGATCTTGTCACGCATGTCGGTGGTCAGGCCGTTGTAGACGCCCAGGACCACCACCAGGGCGCCGACGCCGAGGGCGACGCCCAGGATGGACATGATGGAGATGATGTAGATGAAGGTCTGTTTGCGGCGCGAGAACAGATATCTCAGCGCCACAAACAGCTCAAAGGGCATGCGCATGCTTGTTTAGAACTCCGGACGCAGCAGCGGGAAGAGGATGACTTCGCGGATGGAGGCGGAGTCCGTCAGCAGCATGACGAGGCGGTCGATACCGATGCCTTCGCCGGCCGCCGGGGGCATGCCGTATTCCAGGGCGCGCAGGAAGTCCTCGTCCATGGCGTGGGCTTCGTCGTCGCCGGCCTCCTTCTCGCGCACCTGCTCTTCGAAGCGCAGACGCTGGTCCACGGGGTCGTTGAGCTCGGAGAAGGCGTTGGCCAGTTCACGACCGGTGATGAACAGTTCGAAACGGTCCGTCAGGTCGGGGTGCTCGTTGTTGCGGCGCGACAGGGGCGAGATCTCGGTGGGGTAGTGGTAGATGAAGTGGGGCTGGATCAGCTTCTCTTCCACATCCAGATCGAAGAGCTTGGCGTGCAGCTTGGGCAGGCTCTCGCTGTCGGTGGCCTTTTCGCCGCGGCTGCGGATGTAGTCGCGCACCTTGTTGTAGTCGTTGTAGAATTCGGGGCTGTGGCCGCCGATCTTGGTCAGCGATTCATAGAAGGACATGCGGGTCCACTTGCCGGGGGTGAGGTCGATCTCCTGGCCCTGGTAGGTGATGACCGTGCCGCCGCAGACCTTGTTGGCCAGACGGGCGAAGAGCTCTTCGGTCAGGTCCATGAGGTCGTGGAAGTTGGCGTAGGCCCAGTAGAATTCACAGGAGGTGAATTCCGGGTTGTGGCGGGTGTCGATGCCTTCGTTACGGAAGTTGCGGTTGAGCTCGAAGACCTTTTCGAAACCGCCCACCAGCAGACGCTTGAGGTACAGCTCGGGCGCGATGCGCATGTAGAGCTTGAGGTCCAGGGCGTTGTGGTAGGTCTCGAAGGGGCGGGCGGCGGCGCCACCGGCCACGGCCTGCATCATGGGCGTCTCCACTTCCATGAAGCCGCGCTCTTCGAGGAAGCGGCGGAACTCGCTCACGATCATGCTGCGCTTGCGGAAGATCTCGCGGGCGCGCTCGGTGACGATGAGGTCCACATAGCGCTGGCGGTAGCGGGTCTCCATGTCCTTGAGGCCGTGATACTTTTCCGGCAGGGGACGCATGGAGCGCGTGATGAGCTTGAGGTTGCGACAGGAGATGGTCAGCTCGCCCGTCTTGGTATGGAAAAGATGGCCGGACACGCCGACGATGTCGCCCACGTCCAGCTTCTTCACTACATTATAAACCTCTTCGGGCAGTTCCTCGCGGCTGGCGTAGCACTGGATGCGGCCGCTCTCGTCCATGATGTGGAAGAAGGCCACCTTGCCGAAGGAACGCAGCGAGACGATGCGGCCGGCGATGGCGAACACGTCCCCCTTGGCTTCCAGCTCTTCGGCGCTCAGGCTGCCGAAATTGTCCAGCACCCAGCTGACGGCATGTTCCTTGCGGAAATCATTGGGGAACAGCGGCACACCGGCGTCCAGCAGGTCACAGGCTTTGACGACGCGGTTTTTGATGACTTCGTTGAGCATGTCGCGCTCGGCAAAGCCCTCAAGCATGGGCATGAAATAGGCGGCGTGCTGCGACTTGGTATTCAGCTTGATCTTTTGCTTCTTAGGACTCTTTTCCCGGTTTTCCACTGCAAACTCCTGCTTCGGGCATGGCCCGGCCCTCTTTCGGGCTCAACGGTTGAATGGCTAGAGGTATGCCATTCAGGCCCCGTCGTCAAGGTTCGGGGCCGGGGGACCTCTGCGGCCCAAGGGTGCCTTTCGGCCAGGAAAATGATAAAGTAGTCATACTTGAATTTCATTGAAGCATAGTTTACCGTTTTCAAAACGTAACCCCGCAAGGACCAAACATGAAAAAATTGACCATCTCCTTTCTCGGCCGGGACTGTCCCGGCATCGTTTCCGCGGTAAGCCAGATCCTCGGGCAGACCGGCTGCAATATTATCGAGGTCACCCAGACCATCCTTTGCGGTGAGTTCGCGGCCATCTTTATCGTCCAGGCCCCTGAAAACGTGACGGAAGAATCCCTGCACACCCAGCTGGCCCTGGGCCTGGTGGATGCCAAGCTCGACCTTTCCGTGCTGGTGCGCCCGGCCGTAGAAGGCCGCTGGGAAGACTCCGTGGTCAGCCAGCCCTTCGTGGTCACGGTGGACGGCCCCGACCGCCCCGGCCTCATCGCTGCCATGAGCCGCGTCTTTGCCCGTCACGGCGTCAACATCGACAGCCTCAAGGCCGTTCTGGGCCAGGATCACAGCAATCACGCCCTGTTCGTGTTCGAGGTCAAGGTCCCCGAAAATGCGGACCTCGGCCGCCTGCGTCGCGAGCTGGCCAGCGAAGGCCAGGCCCAGGGCCTGCGCGTCAGCGTGCAGCACCGCGACATCTTCGAAGCCGTCCATCGTATCGGCTCCTTCTAGGATCCCGTCCGTCCCGGGAGCGCGGCAGGACCGCCTCCGCAAGTATCATAAGGAATATCCATGCTTTCTGAACGCGAAGTTATCAATACGCTCAACATGCTCCGCAACGAGCATCTGGACGTGCGCACCGTGACCCTGGGCGTGAGCCTGTTCGACTGTGTCAGCCATGACATCGACCTCTTCACCGGCAACGTCAAAGCCAAGCTGCACCGCTATGCCTCCCAGCTGGTCAACGTCTGCAACGAAGTGGGCGACAAGTACGGCATCCCGGTGGTCAACAAACGTATCAGCGTCAGCCCCATCGCCGTGGTGGGGGCCCCCTTCGGCCCCGACGGCATGGTGCGCGTCTGTCAGGCCCTGGACGAAGCGGCCAAGGAAGCCGGCGTCGACTTCCTGGGCGGTTTCTCCGCCCTGGTGGAAAAAGGTTTCGCCAACGGTGACCGCGCCCTCATCGAGGCCCTGCCCGAAGCCCTGGCCACCACGGACCGCATCTGCTCCTCCATCAACGTGGCTTCTTCCCGCTCCGGCATCAATATGGATGCCGTGGCCCTGATGGGCGAACAGATCCTCAAGGTGGCCCAGGCCACGGCCGACCGCGGCGGCCTTGGCTGCGCCAAGCTGGTGGTCTTCGCCAACATCCCGCAGGACGTGCCCTTCATGGCCGGTGCCTACCTGGGCGTGGGCGAGCCCGACGTGGTCATCAACGTGGGCGTCTCCGGCCCCGGCGTGGTCAAGAAGGCCATCGACCGCGCCTTGGAGCACAGCCGCAACGGCGGCAAGCCCATGACCCTGCTGGACGTGGCCGAAGTCATCAAGCGCACGGCCTACAAGGTGACCCGCGTGGGCGAGATGATCGGTAACGAAGTGGCCCAGCGTCTGGGCCTGCCCTTCGGCGTGGCCGACCTTTCCCTGGCCCCCACCCCGGCCGTGGGCGACAGCGTGGGCGAGATCTTCCAGAGCGTGGGCCTGTCCAGCATCGGTGCGCCCGGCACCACGGCCGTGCTGGCCATGCTCAACGATGCCGTAAAGAAGGGCGGCGCCTTCGCCTCCTCTTCGGTGGGCGGCCTGTCCGGCGCCTTCATCCCCGTTTCCGAAGACTCCAGCATCGAGGCGGCCGCCACCTCCGGCCTGTTGAGCCTGGAAAAGCTGGAAGCCATGACCAGCGTCTGCTCCGTGGGCCTGGACATGATCGCCATCCCCGGCGACACCCCGGCCAGCACCATTTCCGGTCTCATCGCCGACGAAATGGCCATCGGCATGATCAACCACAAGACCACGGCCGTGCGCGTCATCCCCGTGCCCGGCAAGGGCGTGGGCGAAGAGGTGAGCTTCGGCGGCCTGCTGGGCAAGGCGGCCATCATTCCCGTGCCCAAGGGCGATGCCAGCGCCTTCATCGGTCTGGGCGGCCGCATCCCGGCTCCCATCCACAGCCTGAAGAACTAGCCGGCAGCTAACGACAATACGGAAAGGACGGGATATTTTCCCGTCCTTTTTGTTTTGGGAAAGAAGGCATCCGCCATTCCCCAACGTTCGGGCCGTTGATACGGACAGACGGCGGGCGAGTGCGGCAAATCGTCCGGGGGCCTCTCTCTTTTTATGGGGGGCCGGCAACTGGATGCCTGGACACGCACAGGACGATAGCCGCCTGTTCTCATGCAGGCGGTTTTGCTTTTTGCTGAGCTGTGGCATCAGAAGGGCAGGGACGATGGCCGGAAGCGGCCGGACAGACAGGGGAGGGCATCGATGCCGGAAGGGAATTTTTTCCACTACGATCAGGCGGCTGTGGATCATCTGGCCCGCAAGGACAAAAAACTGGCAGCGGCCATGCAGGCCATCGGCCCGGTGCGCCGGGAGGTCATGCCGGATCTTTTCCAGGCCCTGATGCATGCCATCACGGGCCAGCAGATCAGCATGGCGGCCCAGCGTACGGTCTGGGGACGCTTGTGCGGCCTGCTGGGCGAGGTCACGCCGCAAGCCCTGCTGGCCCAGCCGCAGACGGCCTTGCAGGCGCTGGGGCTTTCCGCGCGCAAGGTGGACTACATGCGCGGCATCGCCCGGCAGGTGGTGGACGGGGAACTGGATCTGCCGGGCATGGCCGCTCTGGAGGACGCCGAAGTCTGCCGCCGTCTTGCCGCCCTGCGCGGCATCGGCGTCTGGACGGCCGAGATGCTGCTGCTTTTTTCCCTGCAGCGGCCCGACATCCTGAGCTATGACGATCTGGCCATCCGGCGCGGCCTGCGCATGCTCTACCGCCACAAAGAGATGCCGCGCGAGCGCTTCGAGCGGTACCGCAGGCGCTTCTCGCCTTATGGTTCGCTGGCCTCGCTGTATCTGTGGGCTATCGCCGGCGGGGCATTGCCGGAGCTGGACGATCCGGCGGAACGCAAAAAGGGGAGATCCCGCCCTGCCGCGAGCCTCAAAAGCACGGTGACGAAAGACTGAGCGGCCCCTTCCCTTTCCATGACAAGCCGCCCGCGTGCATCACTTCTTTCCCACATTGGGCGACCGGCCGTGCTCCTGCCAGTCCATGAAGATAGGTGCCATGAAGAGAGCCGCATGGTGGGGCGCATCTTGCCGTGCCTGCCGGTTCTCCGGAATTTTGCACAAAAAAAGGCCCTGCGGTGTGTGTTCCGCAGGGCCTTTGCGTACGAGAAAAAGCCTACTTGAGGGCAGCGGCACCGGCCTTGGCCACGTTGGTGTCCTCGGCCACGCTACCACCGCTGACGCCGATGGCGCCCACGATGACGTTGTCGCGGATCAGCAGCTCACCGCCGCCGAAGATCACCAGACCGCCGTTGGTGGCTTCGATGCCGAACAGTTCCTGACCGGGCTGGGAAGCGGCGCCCAGCGTGGAGGTGGGCATGTTGAAGTAGCGGGCCGTGACGGCCTTCTTGGTGGAAACGTCGATGCTGCCGATGAAGGCGCCGTCCTGACGCACGAAGGCCTTCAGGTTGCCGCCCGCATCCACGATGGCGATATTCATGGGCACGCCCTGGGCTTTGGCCTTGACCAGAGCCGCATCGAGCACCTTCTGGGCTTCGGCCAGGGTCAGGTCGCCGGGGAGCTGGGTCGCGGGGGCCTTGGTCTTGGCCTGGGCCAGACCGGCGCAGAGAACGAGAGCCAGAATGAGAGGAACGATACGCTTCAGCATACAGGACTCCTTTTGCCCGCAAGGGCTGTTTTCTCCTGCTCTAGCACTCCGCCGGGGCATGGGCAAGCGGTAACTATTTTTTCATATGATGGTTGGGCAACCAATCATCGCCGCGCCGCAGCTCGTACGTCCGTTCCCTGTCCGCACCGGGGCCAAAACAAAAAAGCCGGCAGCGCATGGCTGCCGGCCTGGTATCGAAACGGGACGGGAGGATCAGGCCCCAAGCAGATAGGGAGAGATAAAAAAGCGCCAGATCAGGGTGGCCAGCAGCAGGGAGAGCGAGACCCAGAGGAAGCGACGCACGGCTTCGGTACCGACCTTGATGGCCAGACGGCTGCCCAGCCAGTTGCCCGCGATGTTGGCGGCCATCATGGGCAGGCCGACGCTCCAGATGACGGCGCCGTTCCAGATGAAGAGGATCATGGCGCCGAGGTTGGAGGCAAAATTCATGACCTTGGACGTGGCCGAGGCTTCGAGGAGGCTGATGCGCAAGACCCAGTGCAGGGCCAGGATCAGGAAGCTGCCGGTGCCGGGACCGAAAAAGCCGTCATAGATGCCCACGATGAGGAAGCAGAGCGGCGCCAGTATCCAGTAACGGCGACCGGAGGTGAGCGGCGGATTTTTCTGCTCCTTCTTGGGCATGAGGGTGGCCAGCATGGCGAAGGGCAGCAGGAGCACCAGCACCTTGCCCAGCAGGTCGGGCTCAGTATCGGTAGTGATAAGAAGCTAAAGGATATTCTCGGCAGTATTCGTCCGAAACTGCTTTTGGTCCCTTTGGCTACGATTGCCGGGACACTGGTCTTTTCGGCTTTGGTCGGTCTGTTGCTTACGCAGTGGAGTGTTTTTGACTGTCTGGCGGTAGGAAGCGGTTTTGCCTATTATTCTCTTTCGTCTATTCTGATTACTCAGCTGAAGGAACCCTCTTGGGGTATCCGGCTCGCCACCGAATTAGGAACGATCGCTTTAATGGCAAATATCATGCGCGAGATTATGGCCCTTCTCGCTACGCCTCTTTTTGTCCGGTATTTTGGCAGGTTGTCCCCTATTTGTGCCGGAGGGGCTACGACGATGGATACGACTTTGCCGATCATCACCCGCTATTCGGGGAAAGACCTTGTTTTTATTTCAATTTTTCATGGGATTATCGTAGATTTTACGGTTCCGTTTTTTGTGTCGTTCTTCTGCTCGTTTTAGATATGGTTCCTTTTTTGTTGAAATACGTGACTTATTTTGCTTCAAACAGGCAGAAAAAGTGCCGAAGATTCCCGTTTACAGGCTTTTTACACCCGGATGTGAACGGTCTTGACACCCGAGTGTGAATGATATCGAGACCCGGGTGTCAATGGGTTTATCTTATTATGTTATTGAAAATAAGTCATGTGAAGAAAAATGTCGGACAGGCGGTTAATGATAGTATGATAGATGAAATAGGCATCCATCATACCTACTATCATTGCTTGTGTCTATTGATATTCAATTGATAAAAGGAAATTAGTGATAGTATGACAGTTGTTTTTCAAAATAATCCTATAAAGAGATAAAGCAGGCCGATGAGGGCTATGCAAAATTTATTTCAGAGAAATTTAAACAGGCTCTAAGTGTTATTTAGTCTTACCGGATTCGCAATAAATTGAATCGGAACATATACTTTTGTTGTAAATATAAAAGGATATGAAAACGCGCCTCCGATTTAAGATAATAGCTGTGCTTATTTGCCTTTCGCTTGCCGGACTCTTGATTTCACAAGGATACTGGCTGAAAGGTTTATATGTGTCTAGTAAGAAAAGCACGTGGGATAATATAGAGGAAGCCATGCGGATGGCCGACTATATGGAACTGTTCCTGCGCCTGGACTCTCTAAGCAATAACAATTTTCACAGCCAGATAAATCCTCAATTCAGCTTTAGCCAAGACACGGCATGGGAAAAGAGGAAAGATTCCCTTTCAACAGATAATATGCCGATATCATC
>ERZ773146.2558-NODE-2558-length-12280-cov-4.000818_pt1 | contig 12280 bp, 14 predicted proteins | sample MGYA00580847_ERZ773146 | MGnify/ENA primary metagenome ERZ773146 (study PRJEB29015, sample SAMEA2737830) | human gut metagenome | biome: human gut; feature: human-associated habitat; material: faeces | place: China | collected 2012 ...
AAAAAAATTCGATAAGAAAATTCTGAAATAGCCAAACAAAAGCCCCTGTACCTTGAAAAGAAGGTGCAGGGGTTTTTATGTCCGAAAAATTATAGCTGAATCATATCGTCAATCATATTGCTGATTTTATCACGGCTGATTTTTTCCAGAATGGCTTTTTTCACAAAGCCATCCTTCGTAAAGCCAAATTCGGCAATATATTCCTCCAATAAAGCATAGGTTTCCGCATCCAAGGTGACGGAAAGCTTTTTGGTTGTCGGTTTTTTCGCCGTTGCTTTTTTTGCTGTTGCTTTGGTTGTGGCTTTCTTTTCTGCCATGCACACACTCCTTTTTGGTTCATTTATTTGCTCGGAAGATAGGATGCTTCCTTCAGGATAAAGCCGCCCTCCACAGGCTGATAGGTCAGCTGCAGCTCGCCGCAGGCGGTATCCGGTGCGGTTTGCAGCAAAAGGGTTGCGGTCAGCGTGTTTTCCACAATGCGATAGGTTACCATATCACTGAAAACCAGCTTGCCATAGCTGCCTAAATCGGTAAAGGTATGTACGCCTTCCTTCGTGGAAAGCTGATAGGTTCCGTCCTTTTCGGTAATCAGCGGTTCTGCGATTTCACGGGGATCGGGCACGAAATATTCCTCTAAGGTTTCTTTATCGTAAGCGACAATGCCTTCCACATGGAAGCCGCTGCCTGCGCCAACTGTGAAAATCACATAAATTTCATCCTTGCCATCGTTATTTAAGTCTGCAAGTGTAAGTGTCGGTGCATAGCTGCCGTCCACCAGACAATTTAACTGAAATTGCTCCTGCACATCCTTTGAGGTTAATACGAAATTTTCGTTTCCCTTATACAGCAAAGAGATGGATTCCTCCGGAATTTCCGCAACAACCGTTGCAGCTGGGGGTACGGTTACTTTTTTCAGCATCGTAGTTACCTCTGCCTCGGCAACTGCGGCAGAAGGGAGAACATATTCCTCCGTACCAAGGAACACACCGCTGCCATACGCCCACTGAATTGCGGGAATGGCATAGGGTGTGATATCCGAAGCATCTGCAAAGCTGAGAATATTCGTGTTTTCTCCAACGGAAACATCATAGCCCTTATAAGCGGCATAGCGATAGAAAATGGCTGCAAGCTGTTCTCTTGTGATTTTCTGATTCGGCTCAAATTTTCCGTTACCGTAGCCGCTGACGATTTTGGCTTCCGCCGCCCAACGAACGGCATCTGCCGCAGTATCGGCAACGTCCGTAAAAGGCAGAGCATAATTGATGACGGGTGCGCCTTCCTGCTGCCACAGCAGGCTGATGACATCCTCTCTGGTGGCGGCATCTGTTGCTTCAGCAGCAAAAGCCGGTGCGGATGTACCCATAACCATAGCAGCACTGAGGGCGAGGAGCAGGGGCTGTTTTCGATTCATTTTGTTTCCTCCTTTATCATGATTTTTCTTCTTTCCATCAGTATAGTGTGAGGGAAAAAAGAATGCAATAGATTTGAAAAAGTTTAAAGCTTTTGCAACAAAATTCACATTTTTTTACAAAGCTAGAAATGAAATTTAAAAAAAAGAAAAGGCTTCTGTTATGATTTCAAAAAAACAGTGCATACTAGGTTTGTACCAAATTTGAGGAGGGATTTTTATGGAACGTTGCAATGAGTGTATCAAATGTACTGTTGAGCAGTGCAGACATCACCACAACACAAAGAATTACTGTACACTGGAATCTATTCAGGTGGGCACACATGAAATGAATCCGACCAAAGACCAGTGCACAGACTGTATGTCCTTTGCTGTAAAATAAGGAAATGAATGGAAGAAGCGGGTGCTTTGTACAGACAAGGTATCCGCTTTTTCTGTTGCATTGCGGCGGTATTTTATCGTACAATGGGAAGGAAACAGGAGGTAGGAGCATGAAGATTTATTTTGTACGTCACGGTGAAACGGATATGAATGCCAGAAATATGTTCTACGGCTGGTATGATGCGGATATCAATGAAAAGGGCATCGCGCAGGCGGAGGAGCTGAGAGCGGCATTTGAAACGATACATATTGATGCGATTTATTCCAGTGATCTGAAGCGTGCCTATCATACGGCGGAAATTATTGCGAACGGCAGAGAAATTCAGCCCGTTCCCGAAATTCGGGAGTTATATTACGGTGATTGGGAAAACCGCACATGGGAGGAAATGTCCGAAGCGGATTTAGAGGAATGGCATGGCTGGCTGACCGATTGGGTAGACAGAAGGATGCCAAACGGGGAAGCCTTTATGGAATTTTATGACCGCGTGACAAGAGGATTGGAGCAGATTATCAAGGAAAACAAGAGCAAGCATGTTTTAATCGTATCACATAATGGGGCTTTGAGTGCCATGCACTGCCATCTGACGGGGGCAGGCCCCAAGGCGTTCTGGCGGTTCAATTCCAAGCAGGGGCATTACAGTGCGGTCTGGGTTTCGGGAGAAAAGCGGACGTATGACTGCATGAATTACCCTGCGGTGTGGAAGGAAAATCGAAAATAAGCTGTCCGCTTTACAAGGACAGACTGGCGCGAAAGCGTTGATTTTATCGAAAAAACAGGAATCGGGAAAAAGTTTTCTCTGTAAAGGAAAAATACTTGACAAGGGGAGATTTCTCTGGTAGGATAGACAAGGTGATTGTAAAGTAGTTATCCTTTACAGGAGGCAGGAAGAACATGGATGATATTTTGCAGCTGACTTTGCTTTATGATTTTTATGGCGAATTGCTGACGGAAAAACAGAAGCAGGTATATGAACTGCATTATCAGAACGACCTCTCCCTGACGGAGATTGGCGAGGAATTATCCATCAGCCGGCAGGCTGTCCGCGATCAGCTGAAGCGGACGGAGAAAATCCTTCTGGATTATGAGGAAAAGCTGCAGCTGGTTTCCCGTTTTCAGGCACAGAAAAAAGCCGTGCAGGAAATGAAGCACATCATGGAGGGACTGGAAAAGAAAAATCCGGACGCATCTGTGGTGAAGGCAATCGCAAAAATGAAAAAAATCGCTGACGATATCTTGTCCTGAAAGGAGGTCGCGATTGATGGCATTTGAAAATCTTTCCAATAAGCTGCAGGAGGTATTCAAGCAGCTGAGAAGTAAAGGCGTGCTGACGGAGGCAGATGTAAAGGCTGCCATGCGAGAAGTAAAAATCGCCCTTCTGGAGGCAGACGTTAATTTCAAGATTGTTAAGGAATTTATTAAAAAGGTAACAGAGCGGGCTGTCGGTACGGAGGTACTGCAGGGGCTGAATCCCGGACAGCAGGTCATCAAAATCGTAAACGAGGAACTGATTGCGCTGATGGGCTCCACACAGGCGCAGCTGACCTTTTCCAGAAAGCCGCCCACTGTTTTCATGATGGTTGGTCTGCAGGGTGCAGGTAAAACAACCACAAGCGGCAAGCTGGCAGGGCAGCTCAGAAAGCAGGGCAGAAGCCCCTTGCTGGTTGCCTGCGACGTTTACAGACCTGCGGCAATCAAGCAGCTGCAGGTGGTTGGGAAAAATTACAACATTCCCGTATTTGAAATGGGTACAGAGGTCAGCCCTGTTGAAATTTCAAAAAAAGCATTGGAATATGCGGCACAGCAGCATCACGATGTTATTTTAATCGATACGGCAGGTCGTTTGCATATCAATGAGGAGCTGATGCAGGAGCTGCAGGACATCAAAACGGCAGTCAGACCACAGGAAATTCTGCTTGTGGTCGATGCAATGACAGGGCAGGACGCAGTTACGGTTGCGGAAAGCTTTGACGGTCAGTTAGGCGTAGATGGTATCATTCTGACAAAGCTGGACGGTGACGCACGAGGCGGTGCGGCGCTTTCTGTCAGAAGCGTAACCAACAAGCCTATTAAATATATCGGTATGGGCGAGAAGATGGAGGATTTGGAGCCGTTTTATCCCGACCGAATGGCATCCCGTATTCTGGGGATGGGCGATGTACTTTCTCTGATTGATAAGGTGCAGGCGAATATTGATGAGCAGGAAGCGCTCGATATGGCAAAGAAAATGCGTGCCAACGATTTCACACTTGAGGATTTTCTTGCGCAGATGCAGCAAATTAAGAAAATGGGGCCCTTGAAGGATTTGCTCGGCATGATGCCCGGCATTCCCGGAATGGGCAAGCTTGATCTGGAATCGGCGCTCAATGGGGTAGACCCCCAGAAGGAAATGGCAAGAACCGAAGCCATTATCCAATCCATGACGAAGGAGGAAAGAGCAAATCCTTCCATTCTGAATGGACCTCGAAAGAAACGTATCGCCGCAGGCTGCGGCAGAAGCATTGCAGATGTCAATCGCCTCATCAAGCAGTTTGAGGAAATGAAAAAAATGATGAAGCAGATGAACAATATGCAAAAAGGGAAAAAGGGTAAATTTCCTTTCTTCCGTTAAAGAAAGACACTTATTCCGTCAGGATTAAGAAATAAAAGGCAAAGAAAAAATAAGAATTTTTAAAAGCAGGAGGACAAAATCATGGCAGTAAGAATCAGACTGAAAAGACTGGGCGCAAAGAAGGCACCTTTTTACAGAATCGTTGTAGCAGATTCCAGAACATCCAGAAACGGCAGATCTATCGAAGAAATCGGTATCTATGATCCTACAAAGGAACCCGTTGTTCTGAAGGTAGATGCAGAAGCAGCAAACAAATGGCTGGCAAACGGCGCACAGCCTTCCGATACAGTAAAGGCTCTGCTGAAAAAAGCAGGCGTAATCGGCGAATAAATCCTATTTAAGGGAGGCCGATTTATGAAAGAATTGTTAGAAGTCATTGCAAAAAGACTTGTGGAACATCCCGAACAGGTTGTGGTTGCAGAAACAAATAACGAACGTGCTTTGATTCTGGAACTGAAGGTTGCTCCCGAGGATATGGGTAAGGTCATCGGCAAGCAGGGCAGAATTGCAAAGGCAATCCGCACTGTGGTAAAAGCCGCCGGCATCCATGAAGACAAAAAAATCATCGTGGAAATCGTGCAGTAAGCAGAGGAAAACGGTGACGGCGGTGGGATTTTTCCTGCCGCCTTTTTCATATCAGATAAAAAGGAATGGGTTTCATATATGGAAAATTATTTTGAAATCGGTAAGATTACCGGAACACATGGGATTCGCGGCACGATGCGCGTTTTCCCGACCACGCAGGATCCGACGCGCTTTGAGCGGCTGAAGGAAATTACCGTGGAGATTCGCGGCAAGCAGGAGCTTTTTCACATTCAGAAGGTGGCATATCAGAAAAATATGATTCTGCTGACGGTAAAGGAAATCAATGACATCAATGTGGCGGAGCTGTATAAAAACGGGCGGATTTTGATTCCCGATGCTGTTGCGATTCCTCTGGAGGAGGATGAATATTATACCCGCGACCTCTATGGGATGCAGGTTGTGACGGATGAGGGGGAAGCGCTGGGCGAGCTTGTGAAGATTTACGAAACGGGCGCGAATGATGTGTATGCGGTGAAAAAGGATGGGGACGCAAAGGAGCTGCTGATTCCTGCCATTAAGGACTGCATTTTGAAGGTAGACATTGATGCGCGCGTGATGACGGTACATCTTTTGGAAGGACTGAGATAAAATGAAGCAGTTTTTCGTGTTGACGCTGTTTCCCGAAATGATAGAGCAGACGCTTTCACACAGTATTATGGGCAGAGCGCAGAAGGAAGGGCATATTTCCGTAGAGGCGGTGAATATCCGCGATTTCACGCAGAATAAGCATAAGCATGTGGACGATTATCCCTATGGCGGCGGCGCAGGTCTGGTGATGCAGGGACAGCCGATTTATGATGCCTATCAAAGCCTTCTGCCGAAAGCGGAGCATGCGCGCGTGATTTTCATGACACCGCAGGGCAGACCCTTTACGCAGCGCGTGGCAGAGGAGCTGGCGCAGGAGGAAAATTTGGTTTTTCTTTGCGGACATTATGAGGGCATTGATGAACGCGTGATTGAGGAAATTGTGACGGATGAAATCTCTCTGGGGGATTTTGTGCTGACGGGCGGCGAGCTTGCGGCAATCACCATCATTGATGCGGTTTCCCGTCTGGTGCCGGGGGTGCTTGGAAAGGAGGAATCCTTCGAGGATGAAAGCTTTTCCGAGGGGCTTCTGGAATATCCGCAGTATACGCGTCCGCCTGTGTTTATGGGCAGAGAGGTGCCGGAGGTGCTGCTGAGCGGACATCATGGAAATGTTGCGAAATGGCGGAGAGAGCAGGCACTCATTCGTACTGCAAAAAAACGCCCCGATTTGCTGAAAAAGGCGGTGCTGACGAAACAGGACATTGCATTTTTGCAGAAGCAGGGCATTACAATAGAAGAAACGGAATAAAAAAAGGAGCTGTTATTCAGTTCCTTTTTCGTATACATAGATATTTATTTGCTTGATATTTATTTGTTCATATTGCGGATGTGCATATAAACGGTGTTTTTGGAAATACCCAGATGGTTTGCGATGGTGATAACGGAATCCTTCAGATTGAAGATACCCTTCTGATACAGCAGGGAAATGATTTCCTTATTCTTATTGGAGGAAGAAATCGTGAGGTTGCTGTAAACGGTTTTTTTGGCATCCTCCAGTGCATTCAGCATCAGCTCCTCTGTATTTTCTACAAAGGTTTCGGAGATATTTTCGGATTCTGTTTTCGTGATGGGCGTGAAGGTCTGCATGAAGGAAAGCAGGGGGGTATTCAGATAATAATTGATGCAGAACAGCCCGATAATCTGGTGCTTCTCCCCAAGAATGGCGGAAATAGACGCTTTAAAGGCTTCGCCGCGTTTGTTTTTGGCAAAATAGGTGACGTGATTCATGCCAGGGGTTGCCATCATTTTATTGACAAAATTCAGTGTAACCTCGGAAATGGGCGCACCAACCTGTCTGCCGGAAAGATGCCCATTCACAATTTTGACAACAGAAGCATCCAGCTGTGTCAGGTCATGAATGATGACCTCGCAGTTTTCTCCCCAGAATTCTGCCAATCCGTCCGCAGACAGCATATAGGATTCCAAAATGGCTTTTTCTTTTTCGCTCAGAATTGTAATTGAATGATCCATAGAGTACCTCCATGCACAAATAAGCTGTTTTTACAGCTTGAAAAACGGTTTTTATGTTCTTATCATACAGGAAAGGCAGATGTTTTTCAAGAGGGGAATCGTAATTTTGATGAAAAAATTTAATTTCGCTGAACAAATTGTTACCATAAAACAAAAATTGGAAATCCGTTAAAGGAGCGTTAAGAAAATCCGTATCCGTCTATCTTAACGGAAATTTTATAGTTTTCGGAGAGATTCTTTTTTATAATAAAAACAGGTAAAGCAAAAGCGACATAAAGGGGTGGGTCAGAATGAGAAAAACCTTGATTTATAAAAAAAGAGTACAGGATGAAACAGGCAGAGAATATATCCTGTGGTATTCTCTGGTGATTCGTGTCGCAGAGCACGGGCGGATTTATGGCGTGGAAATAGAAAAAACAAACGAATACGGACGGCAGGAGCGGGCGCTGATTGCCGGTATCTCCGAAGAAAAAAAGGAAACACAGTATTTTCTGGAAAGACTCTGGTGCGGAGCTGCCATGCCGGCAGAGCTGAATGCACTGTATGATGATTATATCGGCGAAAAGGAATGGCAGGATGACAGAGGAATTTACGCCGCTTGCTAGGAGAAATCAAAGCCTTGGTTTAAAAGCTAAGGCTTTCTTTTTTTGCAAAAAAGCATGCTTGTAGGATATCGTGGGAGGCAAAATGGATGGTTTTTGTAGGAATTGGTGAAAAATCGGGGCGGAATGAAAAAGATTTCTCCAAAATACAAGGGGTAAAACCGTTGCAAATGGGAAATGCGACCGTTATAATGAAAAAATAAAGTGGCGGTTTTTCTACGAAAGAAAGGAACAGTATATGAGTGAAAAGGTTTCTGTACCCGAAATTTTTGGGATGAATGTATTCAACGATGCAATGATGCGTGAGCATCTGCCGAAAAAGGTTTACGAGGAATTGAAAAATACCATTGAACGTGGGGAAATGCTCAATTCCGAGATTGCGGATATTATTGCCAATGCAATGAAGGATTGGGCGATTGAGCGCGGCGCAACCCATTATACGCACTGGTTTCAGCCAATGACAGGGATTACGGCGGAAAAGCATGATTCCTTTTTAGCGCCTCCCTCCAACGGAAGAGCAATTATGGAATTTTCCGGAAAGGAGCTGATTAAGGGGGAATCCGATGCGTCCTCCTTCCCCTCCGGCGGTCTGCGTGCGACCTTCGAGGCGCGCGGCTATACGGCTTGGGACTGTACCTCTCCTGCATTTTTGCGTGAGGATGCGGCAGGGGTTACCTTGTATATCCCGACGGCGTTCTATTCCTACACAGGCGAAGCATTGGATAAAAAAACACCTCTGCTGCGTTCCTGTGAAGCGGTCAGCAGACAGGCAATGCGTATTGTGCGTCTGTTCGGCAACCAGACTGCGGAAAAGGTAACGGTCAGCTGCGGCGCAGAGCAGGAATATTTCCTGATTGACAAAAATCTTTATCAGAAAAGAAAAGACCTGATTTTTACAGGGCGTACTCTTTTTGGTGCGGCTCCTCCGAAGGGGCAGGAGATGGACGACCATTATTTCGGCAGTATTAAGGAAAGAGTTGCCTGCTTCATGCACGAATTGAATGTAGAGCTTTGGAAGCTGGGTGTGCCTGCAAAGACACAGCATAACGAGGTTGCACCTGCACAGCATGAGCTGGCACCGATTTTTGAGGACTGCAACAAGGCAACAGACCATAACCAGCTAATTATGGAGGCAATGAAGCGAATTTCCGGACACCATGATATGACCTGCCTGCTGCACGAAAAGCCCTTCGCAGGCGTGAACGGCAGCGGCAAGCATGTAAACTGGTCTCTGAGCACGGATGATGGGCAGAATCTGCTTGATCCTGGGAAAACACCGCATGAAAATGCACAGTTCCTTGTATTTCTGTGCGCGATTATCAAGGGCGTGGATGAATACCCTGAACTGTTGCGCCTTTCTGCAGCCAACCCCGGCAACGATCATCGTCTCGGCTCGCAGGAGGCACCGCCGGCAATCATTTCCATCTTTCTTGGCGACCAGCTGCAGGATATTTTCGACCAGATTGAGCATGGCGGAGCAACAAGCAGCCTGCAGGGCGGCAGAATGAGGGTTGGTGTAAACACGTTGCCCGCACTGAAAAAGGACGCAACGGACAGAAACAGAACCTCTCCCTTTGCCTTTACAGGGAATAAATTTGAATTCCGCATGCCGCCTTCCTCTGCATCCATTTCCGGTCCGAATTTTTCCCTGAACACGATTGTGGCAGAGGAGCTGCAGAAATTTGCGGATGAGCTGGAGCAGGCAGAGGATTTCAACGCGGCAGTGCATGAGCTGGTACGCAGAACCTATGTGGAGCATAAAAGAGTCATTTTTGATGGCAATGGCTATTCTGAGGAATGGCTGGAGGAGGCGACGCGCAGAGGACTGCCCAATATCACCAATTCCGTGGATGCGGTACAGGCATTTCTGGATGATAAGGTGGTTGAGCTGTTCGGCAAGCATGGCGTTCTGAGCAGCATCGAATTGCAGGCAAGAGCGGAAATCCGCTATGAGGCCTATATCAAGCAGATTAACATTGAAGCAAAAACCATGCTTGATATGGCATCCAAGCAGATTCGTCCTGCGGTTGTGAAATATGCAGGGGAGGTTGCGCAGGCGATTATCGCCATGAAGGCTGTTGGCATGGATACCACCGCACAGGAAGAACTTTTGCAGGATATCAATGAAAATCTGAAGCTGCTCCACGAAAAGCTGAAGGTTCTTGAAGAAGAAACCGAGCGCGCAGGGGCATTGCAGGAGGATAATAAAACACAGGCATTCTTCTATCGCGACCATGTATTCAAAGCAATGAAGGAGCTGCGGGAGCCTGCCGACCGACTGGAGCTGCTGGTGGATGAAAACAGCTGGCCTCTCCCGACCTATGGGGAGCTGCTTTTCAACATATAAGCTTATTGTATGACAAGTTAAGAGCAAAATAAAAAAGAAACCACGTTTTTTTAAATGTATTTTTGAAGAAACGTGGTTTTTTCGCGCTTATCGACACTTTTTTGACAGACAAAGAACGATATTATTTGTATGACAAGTATCGAATAAATGCAAAAATTATAGATAAAATCATTGAAAAAGATGCGTGATTTAGGCAATACTCTAGTCGTTGTTGAACATGATCACGATACGATGATGGCAGCTGATTATTTAGTCGATGTTGGACCTGGTGCTGGCCAAGCTGGTGGAAAAATTATGGCAACCGGAACTCCTGAAGAGGTTGCTAAGAATCCAAATTCTCTAACCGGACAATATTTATCTGGAAAGAAATTTATTCCAGTTCCTTTAAAACGCCGTAAAGGTAATAAAAAGTTTGTCACAATCAAAGGCGCTCAAGCTAACAACTTAAAAGATATTACCGTTAAGTTCCCACTAGGTGAATTTAACGTTGTGACTGGTGTTTCTGGATCAGGTAAATCAACGCTAGTTAATGACATTTTAAAACGAGCTCTTGCTCAAAAATTAAATGATAACTCAGAAAAACCAGGGAAATATAAGTCAATTACTGGTTATAAAAACATTGAAAAATTAGTAAGTATTGACCAAAGTCCCATTGGTAGAACTCCTCGGAGTAATCCGGCAACTTATACTGGGGTCTTTGATGATATTCGTGACTTATTTGCCAAAACAAATGAAGCCCAATTACGTGGTTATCAAAAAGGGCGTTTCAGTTTTAATATTAAAGGTGGACGTTGCGAGACTTGTCGTGGAGATGGAATTTTAAAAATCGAAATGGATTTCTTGCCAGACGTCTATGTTCCTTGTGAAGTTTGTCATGGAAAACGCTATAATTCTGAAACTTTGGAAGTTCAATACAAAGGCAAAAACATTGCTGAAGTATTAGATTTAACGGTTAACGAAGCCTTAGAATTCTTTAAAGCAATTCCTAAAATTACGCGTAAATTACAAACGATTTCCGATGTTGGTTTAGGCTATGTAAAGCTTGGGCAGTCAGCAACTACACTTTCTGGTGGTGAAGCACAACGAATGAAATTAGCTTCTGAGTTGCACAAACGTTCCACTGGAAAGAATTTCTACATTCTTGATGAACCAACAACTGGGTTACACACGGATGACATCAAACGTTTGTTAGGTGTCTTACAAAAATTAGTTGACGCTGGTAATACAATTTTAATTATTGAACACAATATGGCAGTAATTGAACAAGCAGATCATGTCATTGACTTGGGACCTGATGGTGGAGATAAAGGTGGTCGAGTTGTTGCCACTGGAACACCAGAAGAAATTACTGAAGTTCCCGAAAGTGTTACTGGTAAGTATTTGAAACCAATTCTAGAAAAAGATTATCAACGAACTTTAGCAGCAGAAAAATAAGACTTTTTGTATTCATTATGTGAAAACGATGATGTTGAATTGTTAAAAAGGTTAGGCAATTTTTAAGAACTTATTCCAATATTATATTGGAATAAGTTCTTTTTTCGATTAATTATTTTTCAAAATTTTATACAAAAATCGACCAAAATCATTCTGAATTTAGTCAACTAATTACTTTAAAGATAATTGTTTTTTAAACCTATATCGTTTATCAGTATAGAAGCATTCATAAAATAGGAACTCTTGTCGCTACATATGAAGTTAGTTTATGGTTATTACCGTCTTTAACACTTTTAATTCAAATAATCTTATCGTTCTTTAGCATAGTGCCACAAATTAATAATATTAATGAATTTGATCATTTAAAATATGAAAATTCAATTTATCAAACAAAAATTAATTTAGCTGATAATGGAATAAATATAATTTCTGGAAAATTAGGTAAATTTATCATCAATAAAAAATTATCTTTAAGATACGGAAGAATCTATCAACTAAAAGGTAGTGTAGGATTAGGAAAAAGTACGGTTTTAGATATATTAACCAAGTGTTTAAAAAAAGAAAATATCAATGTTTTCCTAAGTACATCAAAGCCCATTATCTTTAACGATACAATAATGAACAATATCCTTTTAGGAAAAAATATTAGTAAAGAAGAATTGATTAAAAAATTAAAAGGCTATGGATTCTCTAAAAAAATATTAGTAAGATTAGATGATTTAATTGATGAAAATAAAATTTCTGGTGGAGAAGCACAGCTAATTGAAATCGCAAGGTTAATGATTAATCAACCAACTCCCGAGATTGTGATTGATGCGATTGAAGCTGCTTTGGATAATAAAACAGATAAAAAGTA
>ERZ773146.2563-NODE-2563-length-12268-cov-8.215426_pt1 | contig 12268 bp, 10 predicted proteins | sample MGYA00580847_ERZ773146 | MGnify/ENA primary metagenome ERZ773146 (study PRJEB29015, sample SAMEA2737830) | human gut metagenome | biome: human gut; feature: human-associated habitat; material: faeces | place: China | collected 2012 ...
CAATAGAGAATTCGATAAATAATTCACAAAAATACGGAACGATTTTGATAAAAAATTCACAAAAATATTGTGACAAAGTAAAGCGTGATAACATAAGAAACCAAAAAACTTGAAATTATTTAAATTTTCAGAATAATTAGGTGGAAATTATCGGGATTTTTTTCAGAAATGCAGAAAAAACTGCCATACAGGAAATGCTTCCCATATGGCAGTTTATATAAATATAGGTCAGGCGGATAAAAGCATCCGCATTCACTATGTGGCTTTGCGCCGAATTACTGTAAAAGGTTTCTGCTCAACAGTAAATGATAGCCAGGTTCGATCAGCTTTTGCGGAATGCGGCACGTTTTCTGTCTCTGGAGTCCAGAATACGTTTACGGATACGAAGGCTTGTCGGTGTTACCTCAAGAAGCTCATCCTGGTCGATGAACTCAATGGCCTGCTCAAGACTTAAGATCTTTGGCGGAACAAGCTTCAGTGCATCGTCAGCGGAAGAGGAACGGGTGTTGGTAAGGTGCTTGGTCTTGCAGACATTCAGTTCGATATCCTCGGCCTTTCCGTTCTGTCCGATGACCATACCGCTGTAAACCTTCTCGCCAGGTCCGACAAAGAGAGTACCACGCTCCTGAGCAGAGAAAAGACCGTAGGTAACAGTTTCGCCTGCCTCGAAAGCGATGAGGGAACCCTGTTTACGGTACGGGAAGTCTCCCTTGTATGGTGCGTATCCGTCAAACATGGTGTTCAGGATACCGGTACCCTTGGTGGAGGTAAGGAATTCGTTACGGAATCCGATCAGTCCACGGGAGGGGATGGAGAACTCGAGACGTACAGTTCCGTCGCTTGCTGTGCTCATACCCTGAAGCTCACCTTTACGCTCGCTGAGTTTCTGGATGATAGTACCGGAAAATTCTTCCGGAACGTCAACGTATGCGATTTCGATCGGCTCCAGTTTACGTCCACGCTCGTCTGTGTGATAGAGAACCTCCGGTTTGCTGACTGCAAACTCGTATCCCTCACGGCGCATGTTCTCAATAAGAACGGAGAGGTGAAGCTCACCACGGCCGGAAACCTTGAAGCACTCGGTTGTATCGGTGTCTTCTACACGAAGGCTGACGTCTGTGTTCAGCTCACGGTAGAGACGGTCACGAAGGTGACGGGAAGTGATGTATTTACCTTCCTGTCCTGCAAGAGGACTGTCGTTTACAAGGAAGTTCATGGAGATTGTTGGCTCGGAAATCTTCTGGAACGGAATGGACTCCGGGTTGTCTCCTGCACAGAGGGTATCTCCAATGTGGATATCCGCGATACCGGAGATTGCAACAATAGCTCCGATGGTAGCGCTTTTAACTTCAACTTTGTTCAGTCCGTCAAATTCGTAGAGTTTGCTGATCTTTACGCGCTCGTGTTTGTCAGGGTCATGATGGTTCAGAAGCATCAGCTCCTGGTTCACGGAAATGGTTCCGCGCTCAACCTTACCGACACCGATACGGCCTACATACTCATTGTAGTCGATGGTGCTGATAAGAACCTGCGTATCTCCGTCCGGATCTCCCTCCGGAGCAGGAATCGCATCAAGGATGGTCTCAAAAAGCGGAGCCATATTCTCAGGTTTGTCCTCAAGGTTACGAACTGCATAGCCGGCTTTTGCGGAGGCATACAGGAATGGGCAGTCCAGCTGTTCGTCAGATGCGTCCAGATCCATGAGAAGCTCCAGAACCTCGTCGACAACCTCCTCCGGACGTGCTTCCGGACGGTCGATCTTATTGATGCAGACAATAACATGCAGGTTCAGTTCGAGAGCTTTACGAAGTACAAATTTAGTCTGAGGCATGGCACCCTCGAAGGCGTCCACAAGAAGAATAACGCCGTCTACCATCTTCAGCACACGCTCTACCTCGCCGCCGAAGTCCGCATGACCTGGAGTATCGATGATATTGATTTTTACATCCTTATAATGAACTGCGGTGTTTTTGGAGAGAATCGTAATGCCGCGCTCACGCTCAATATCGTTGGAGTCCATGACACGTTCCTGGACTTCCTGGTTCTCACGGAAAACACCGCTCTGTTTCAAAAGCTCGTCAACAAGTGTTGTTTTACCGTGATCGACATGGGCGATAATGGCCACGTTACGAACATCTTCACGCTTGGTCTTCATATAATCCAAATCCTTTCTTTCCATATATAAGTAATCTTTTTTGTTAAAAATGATGTCCAAATTTATAGTCTATCACATTTTTGTGAGATTACAAGACATAAAAAAATATTTTTGGTTTTTCATTTTTCAGGCATATTATACCGCAAATACACATAGATTGATATAGACGAAATACACGAAGAGGAAGGAGAGCTACTTATTATGGCAGATAAAATTATTGAAAACAATCAGGTATCCGTTATGGGACGGATCGCTACGGGGTTTACTTTCAGCCATCAGGTCTTTGGAGAAGGATTTTACATGATGGATATCCTGGTAAAACGTCTCAGCGATTCGGAGGACAGGATCCCGGTGATGGTGTCTGAGCGGCTGATCGATATCACACAGGATTATGTGGGAGAATATATCGAGATCCACGGACAGTTCCGATCCTATAACCGTCATGAAGAAAAGAGAAACCGGCTTGTGCTTTCAGTCTTTGCCCGGGAAGTGAAGTTTGTGGGGGAGGAAGAAGAAACTATGCCGGTCAATCAGATCTTTCTGGACGGATATATCTGTAAACCGCCTGTATACAGAAAAACACCGTTGGGAAGAGAGATCGCAGATCTTCTGATGGCAGTCAATCGACCTTACGGAAAATCCGATTACATACCATGTATATGCTGGGGAAGAAATGCCAGATATGCTTCTGCTTTTGAAGTAGGTGGGCATGTACTGATCTGGGGCAGGATCCAGAGCAGGGAGTACATGAAACGGATTAGTGAAAACGAAACAGAAAAAAGGATTGCCTATGAAGTTTCGGTGAGTAAATTGGAATATGTTGAGTAACATTGGATATATTTTGGAATAGTGGTGAGAACATTAAGGTAACACTTGCATTTCCAGCCAATCTGCGGTAATATTAAAAAAATTAGAAAAATGGGGAATTACCGGTTTCACTAACAGTAAGAGGAAAAATCATGGAAAGAGAAATAACAGAGGTTTATTGCGGGAACGGGAAAGGAAAGACAACTCTGGCTGTAGGCCGGGGGCTGCGCTTTGCTACACAGGGAAAAAGTGTGATCATCATACAGTTCCTCAAGGGCAGGGAACGCAGAGAATTGGATTTCCTTGAGGAACTGGATAATTTTGATTTCAAGATTTTCCGTTTCGAAAAAATGGACACCTGCTATAATGACCTGAGTGAGCAGGAAAAGGCAGAAGAGAGAACCAATATTCTCAATGGCCTTAATTTCGCACGGAAGGTAATTGCTACCAGAGAGTGTGATTTTCTGCTGCTGGATGAGATCCTCGGGCTTATGGATAAAGGAATCGCTCCAGTTGAGACGATCATCGATATGCTTAAGCAGAAGGATGAAAGTATGCATATAATTATGACCGGACGCTGGCTTCCGGATGCTTTGAAGCCCTATGTGGATAGTATTACCACGATAACAACAGAGCTGACTGACCAGGAACGGGAATAAGCAATATTTCACAGAAGAAAGAAGGAGGAAGACAAATGGCAATTTTTAAAGGAACAGGCGTTGCAATCGTAACACCTATGCATGAAGACGGTAAGGTGAATTTTGAGAAACTTGAGGAAATCCTTGAGGATCAGATCGCGAACAGCACAGACGCCATCGTTATCTGTGGAACAACAGGAGAATCTTCTACTCTGACACACGGAGAGCATCTTCAGACAATTAAGTTCACAATTGATAAAGTTAACAAACGTGTGCCTGTTATCGCAGGAACAGGTTCCAATTGTACAGAGACAGCGATCATGATGTCCAAGGAAGCAGCTTCCTATGGCGCAGACGCTCTTCTTATTGTAACACCTTACTATAACAAGGCTACACAGAAGGGTCTTATCGCTCACTACACAGCAATTGCCAATGCAGTTCCGGAAACTCCGCTCATCATGTACAACGTACCGAGCCGTACAGGCTGCAACATCCAGCCGGCTACAGCAGCTTACCTTGCAAAGAATGTAAAGAACATTGTCGGAATCAAGGAAGCAACAGGAGATCTTTCCCAGATCGCCAAGATGATGTCTCTGGCAGACGGACAGCTTGAGCTTTACTCCGGAAATGATGATCAGGTACTTCCGATTCTTTCTCTTGGCGGACTTGGAGTTATCTCCGTACTTTCCAACGTTGCACCGAAGTTTACACATGACATGGTCATGAAATATTTCGACGGCGACATCAAGGGAGCAACAGAGGATCAGCTGAAAGCTCTTCCGCTGATCAATGCGCTGTTCAGCGAAGTAAACCCGATTCCTGTCAAGACAGCTATGAACCTTATGGGAATGAACGTAGGGCCGCTTCGTATGCCGCTCTGCGAGATGGAAGAGGACACAAAGGCAGCTCTTGCAAAAGAGATCGAGAAATTCGGCCTTAAGCTTGCTAAATGATCTGACTGTAAGCGAAAGGTAAAGGAGAATATACTATGGTAAAAATCATCATGCACGGCTGCAACGGACATATGGGCCAGGTCATCAGCGGCATTGTGGAGAAAGATCCGGATGCTGAGATCGTAGCAGGTATTGATATTGCAGATCAGGGAAAAAACAGCTATCCGGTATTTACCGATATTGACGCATGTCAGGTAGAGGCAGATGCGATCATTGATTTTTCTTCCGCAAAGGCAACAGACAAGCTTCTTGAGTACAGCGCGGCACGCCAGATCCCGGTTGTTCTGTGCAGTACCGGCTTAAGCCAGGAGCAGCTTGCAAAAGTGGAAGAAACATCCCGAAAGGTAGCAGTGCTGAAATCCGCAAACATGTCTCTTGGTATTAACACACTTCTGAAGCTGGTTCAGGACGCAGCTAAGGTTCTTGCAGCTGCAGGCTTTGATATGGAGATCGTAGAGAAGCATCACCGCCTGAAATTAGACGCACCAAGTGGTACTGCACTTGCGCTGGCAGACAGCATTAATGAAGCTATGGATAACCAGTATCATTATGTATATGACCGCAGCCAGAAACGTGAAAAACGCGATGATAAGGAGATCGGTATCTCCGCAGTTCGCGGCGGAACTATCGTAGGTGAGCATGAGATAATTTTTGCAGGTCAGGACGAAGTGATCGAGTTCAAGCATACTGCATATTCCAAGGCTATTTTTGGAAAAGGTGCTGTAGAAGCAGCCAAATTCCTTGCAGGCAAACCGGCAGGACGTTATGATATGAGTGACGTGATCGGCTGATTCTGACAGATTGAGCCGCAACAGAATAAAATTACAGGTAATACAGACGGGGTTCGTGTAAGATCGGACCCCGTCTTTTTTTGATGAAATTGCGGTTTTTGAAATTTTTCCCAGAATAGGATAGCGGAAAAAGTGCCATATTAGGAATACAGAATTTTTTAGAAAAAGGAGAAGATCATATGAAAAAATGGAAGGCGATTCTTTTTGGTACTTTGCTTACCCTGTCTCTGTGTACATTTACAGCCTGCGGCACAGAGGTAAACAATGCGGATGAAACAGTGGATGAAAAAGATGAAAACACGAAGGATAAGGAAAAAGATACAAACGAAAATACTGCCGCAGAAGATGAAACTATGGAAGAAAAAGCAGACAATGACGGTGTGAAGGACAATGGAGAGAGCATCAAGGATTCCGGCACGGATAACAATGAGAGGTCCGATGGAAATATTACCGTGACGCCTGCAGGAAATGGAAATAACGGGACAGCAGCACCCGGAGCTGCGGATGCTGACAGAAACGAAAATGACGGAACTGTATCCGGTGAGCTGGGTGACAGTGTAAAGGACCTTGGCGACGGTGTAGGTAATGCAGTGGATGATATCGGAAACGCAGTGGGAAATGCGGTAGAAGGAAGATAACAGATATTTTACCACAGCATTGCATAAAACTGTTTCAGATGCTATTATCAGTGCATGGAAAGAAAATGGAGGACAGGATTATGAAATTCAGACCATGCATTGATATACATAACGGAAAAGTAAAACAGATCGTAGGAGGAAGCCTGAAGGATCAGGGGGATCAGGCGGCAGAAAATTTTGTGTCAGAGCAGGATGCGGCATTCTATGCAGAGCTTTATAAGAAGGCAGGATTAAAGGGCGGTCATGTGATCCTTCTGAACGGAAAGGATTCCCCGAACTATGAAGCAACGAAAGCCCAGGCACTTCAGGCTCTGGGAAAATATCCCGGAGGGCTTCAGATCGGAGGCGGCATCTGCCCGGAGAATGCGGCAGAATATCTGGAGGCTGGCGCCAGCCACGTGATCGTAACCTCCTATGTGTTTAAAAACGGAGTGATCTCCTGGGAAAATCTGGAGAAGATCCGTGATGCTGCAGGGAAAGAACATCTTGTACTTGACCTGAGCTGCCGCAAAAAAGATGGCAAATATTATATTGTCACAGACCGATGGCAGAAATTTACAGAAGAGATCGTGACACCGGAGCTGATGGAAAGGCTTGGAAGCTTCTGCGACGAATTTCTGGTCCATGCAGTGGATGTGGAAGGAAAGGCCCGAGGTGTGGAAACAGAGCTTGCAAAGCTTCTGGGACAGTATACAGCTCATCCGGTGACCTACGCAGGCGGTGTGGGTTCTATGGCAGATATTGAAGAACTTCGAAAAGCAGGTCAGGGCAGACTGGATGTGACTGTTGGCAGTGCTTTGGATATTTTTGGCGGAAGTATACCCTTTGAAGCTCTGGCTAAAATGAAATAGTATATACAAATAGTGAAGCAGATGCTTTTGTCCCATCAATCTTCTGGCACTGGTGTGCAGATATACATTTGTAATGAATTAATTAGATGAAATACTCTAATAGTTGCGCATTCACGACAAAAAAAACATTTTGAAGGAATATATCGAATAAATTTGGAAAAAATTTATGAAATTTTTGAAAAGTGATGTTAAAATTCAATTTAATATGTTATAATAGCAACATAAAACAGCAAAGGGGATGGAAGTCATGAAATTTATTATTAGTGGAAAGAATATAGCAGTAACCGAAGGACTTAAAACAGCTGTTGAGGACAAGCTTGGTAAACTTGAAAGGTATTTCACTCCTGAAACTGAGATTTCAGTAACCTTAAGCGTTGAGAAGGATCGCCAGAAGATCGAGGTAACGATCCCTGTGAAAGGTAACATTATCCGTTCCGAGCAGGTAAGCAATGATATGTATGTATCCATCGATCTGGTTGAAGAGGTAATTGAGCGTCAGCTTCGTAAATACAAGAACAAGATCGTTGACAAGCAGCAGGAATCCACAAACTTCCAGAAGGCATACCTTGATAAGGATTATGAAGAGGATGAGGAAGTTAAGATCATCCGTACCAAGAAATTTGGGATCAAACCAATGTATCCGGAAGATGCATGCGTACAGATGGAGCTTCTCGGACATAATTTCTTTGTATTCTTTAATGCTGAGACAGAGCAGGTTAACGTAGTTTATAAACGTAAAGGAAATACTTACGGACTGATCGAACCAGAGTTCTGATAGGGGATTCTATTATTACAACTGAATATTGAATGGAAGGCTCCGGGAATCTGTGTGAGAAATCGGCAGGTTTCCGGAGCCTTTTATGTCACAGCAAAATCAGGCTTCTTTTCTGTTGCAAGCAATAGGGGAGAATTATATAATGAAGACATATGCGAAAGGAGAAAGGAAAAAGAAGCTTCCTGTGGTGATCTTAAGTGCAGCTCTTGGTATGACCATGATACCGGCTACCTGTATGGCAGCGGAATTTAACAGTGGTGACACCATAAAAGAACAGACTGTGGAGGACCTGGAACTGAGTTCCGGAGAAAACAATACAAAGGATTCCCAAAAGTCAGAAATACAATGGACAGGATTTAAATGGGACAGCTATTCCCAGGCAGAGATAACGCTTACGTCAGCCGTTAACGGCGTCTGCTATTATAAATGGGCAGAGCGGGGGGAAGACGGAAATCCCCAGGTGCCTCAGATCGAGACCGGAAATACCGTGAATGATGAGGTTTTGATCAGTGAGGATGAAGAGTTCGAGATCACACTTGCAGACCTGGATACAGACCAGGCAGTTGATCTGTATATCCAGATTGAGGATGAGAATGGGAAATTAAGTGATCTGAAGCGGATGGAGCTTGATCAGGACAGCCGCCCGGCGAAAAAAACAGATTCTGAGAAAAAACATAAAGCATCCAAACCAAAGGCAGAGGACAGTACGGTAGAGGGGCTGGATTCTCCTCTGGAATTCTATCCGGATACATTTTATGATTTTAAGGTTATCGGTGCAGGTACCGATAATGAGGATCCGGAAAACGGAGATATTAAGTGGGTGCCTGTTTACTGGAGCACATCTGCGAATCCGAATTCCAACCGGATCCGAAGCACCTGGAAGATCGGTTCCAAGGAAGGAATCGACCAGGAGGGAACTTTTAATCTGTATGTTTTCTTCCGCAAATATACCTGCAAGGATTCCAAATGGCAGTCTACGGATAAGATACAGTCTGTACAGTACAAGTTTCAGTCAGCCCCACTTTCCGAAAAATAATACTGTGTGGAGTGCGAATATCTCCTTGACATAACAAATATGTAACTCACGGAGAAAAGGAGGAAGGTAAATGAAGAAAAAAGTTCTGGCACTTTTTTTAAGTGCCGCGCTTTGTGTGACGGTGCTTCCGGCAACCGGTATGGCTGCAGAGTTTGGCAGCGGTGATGCAGAAATCACAGAAAATGCGGAGAACAGCGAGGATACTTTCGGCGGAGCTGAGGAAGGAGTTTCAGAAGAAATCTCCAGTGAGGATGATCCGGAAGTATTATTGACAGAACTGATACCTGAAGAAGCAGGAGACAGTATGGAAGAAGAAAACACAGAAGCTATGTCAGCGTCAGCTCCGGAGCTGACAGTGACACCGACAGCGGGTCCGGAACCGACAGTGCCACCGATAACGGATCCGGAACCGACAGTGCCACCGACAGCGGATCCTGAACTGACAGTGCCACCAACACCGGTGCCCAAAATAAACGTAAAATGGACCGGAGAAAAATGGGTAAGCCGCAGTTCTGTAAACGTGACACTGCAAGTTGATGCAAACGGAGCCTGTTACTACAAAGCTGCAGCGAGAAAAAAGGACGGAACATCTGATGTTCCGAAGCTTGATATGGGAAACTCTCATGTGGTGGTTACTACAGACCGAAGCTTTGTGATATATCTTAAGAATCTGGATATAGAGAAAGAATTTGATCTGTATCTTAAGGTATTGGGTTCAGACGGAAGAACCAGCAACCTGAAAAAATTAAAACTAAATTACAGGGGGACCCGCCCGAAATATGATGTAACGCCGACACCAGCCTATACACCGAAAGTATATAATTCCAGAGATAGTGTTTTAAGAGGTTTGGAATCTCCGCTGAAATTTACTCCGAATACATTTTATGAGTTTACTGTGATCGGTGCGGGAACTACGAATACAAATCCCGGGCCTGGAGATGTGAAGTGGGTGCCTGTTTACTGGAGTACAGCCGCTAATCCGACATATAGTCAGATGCATACAGCATGGAAGATCGGTTCTGCCAAGGGAATCAATAAAGCGGCAACCTATAATCTGTATGTCTTTTTCGCAAAATATACTTACACAGGTGGTCAATGGCAGGAAACAGATATAATCGAATCCGTCAAATACCAGTTCCGGTCCGCGGCCTTGACAATTGTAAAGCTTACCACTCCCGGGCTATCCGGTATTTCCAACAGCCCTGCCGGTATCATCTTCAAATGGAAAAAAGCTGCAAATGCTTCCGGCTATAAGATCTATCGAAGGACCGGAAACAGCAGCAAGTGGGTCAATATCGCTACCGTAAGCGGAAGCAATACGCTGGTCTATACAGACGGATCAGTAAAATCAGGAACCATGTATACCTATACAGTCCGCGCATACAAGGGCTCTGCTTTAAGTGCTTATAACAAAAACGGCAGCCGGATCGTCCGTCTGACAGCTCCGGTGCAGTACAAACCGTCCAGCAAGGCTTCCGGGAAGCTGACTGTCCGCTGGAAAAAAGCAGCTGGTGCTTCCGGCTATCAGATCCAGTATGCGGCATCAAGGTCCATGAGAGGGTCCAGGACAGTGTCCGCCAGTGCACTGACCCGAACACTTTCCGGTTTGAAAAAGGGAAGCACTTATTATGTTCGTATCCGTGCATACAAAAAAGTGAGCGGAAAGACATATTACAGTACCTGGAGCAGTGTAAAAAATGCAAAAGTAAGGAAATAAGATTTGTAATATCCCGCGGGATCCTTGAAAACAGGATCCTATGCGGGATATTTTCTGTTGTTCCTGACATGATTTGTTAAATAATTGTTCATTGTTTTTATAACAGGAAAGTGGTAGAATATATACCATATGTGATCCAGTATAACGGATATCAACAGAGAACTGGAATGATCCAAAATTGGACAGATCAGAGACAGCAGTCTTATTCGAATAAAATGATTGGAGCAGAAACATGAATGTTTTTTCAAAAGTATTTGGAACCCGCAGCCAGCGTGAGGTAAAACGTATCATGCCGCTGGTTGAAAAAACCGAGAGCTATCAGTCTCAGATGCAGCAGCTTACGGATGAGCAGTTACGAGACAAAACAAGAGAATATAAGAAACGTCTTGCAGAAGGTGCAACACTGGATGATCTTCTTCCGGAGGCATTTGCCACCGTACGTGAGGCAGCCAAGCGTGTACTTGGAATGGAGCATTACCGTGTACAGATCATCGGTGGTATCATCCTTCACCAGGGCCGTATCGCCGAGATGAAAACAGGTGAAGGTAAAACTCTTGTTTCCACACTTCCTGCATATCTGAATGCCCTTGAGGGAAAAGGTGTCCACATCGTAACCGTCAACGACTACCTGGCAAAACGAGATGCTGAGTGGATGGGTAAGGTTCACGAGTTCCTTGGCCTGACTGTAGGCGTGGTACTTAACGACATGAAGCCGGAAGAGCGCCGTGCGGCATACGGATGTGACATCACATACGTAACAAACAACGAACTTGGATTTGATTATCTTCGTGACAACATGGTCATCTATAAAGAACAGCTTGTTCAGAGAGATCTTCACTACTGTATCATCGATGAGATCGACTCTGTCCTGATCGATGAGGCACGTACACCTCTGATCATTTCCGGACAGAGCGGCAAGTCCACCAAGCTTTATGAGGTGTGCGATATCCTTGCACAGCAGCTGGAGCGTGGTGAGGCCAGCCATGAGATGACCAAGATGGCAGCCATCATGGGTGAGGAGGTTATCGAGACCGGTGACTTCGTTGTAAATGAGAAAGATAAGATCGTTAACCTTACCGAGCAGGGTATCAAGAAGGTTGAGAAATTCTTTAATATCGAGAACCTGGCAGATCCGGAAAACCTGGAGATCCAGCACAACATCATCCTTGCACTTCGTGCACATAATCTGATGCACAAGGATCAGGATTATGTTGTAAAAGATGACGAGATCCTGATCGTTGATGAGTTTACCGGACGTATCATGCCGGGCCGTCGTTACTCCGATGGTCTTCATCAGGCGATCGAGGCGAAAGAGCATGTGAAGGTTAAGAGAGAGAGTAAGACTCTCGCAACCATTACCTTCCAGAACTTTTTCAACAAATATGACAAAAAAGGCGGTATGACAGGTACAGCCCTCACCGAGGAAAAAGAGTTCCGTGATATCTACGGCATGGACGTTGTAGAGATCCCGACCAACCGTGTAGTACAGCGTAAAGACCTTGACGATGCTGTTTACATGACAAAGAAAGAGAAATTCAACGCCGTTGTAGAGGCAGTTAAGGAAGCTCACGCAAAACATCAGCCGGTACTGGTTGGTACGATCACCATCGAGACTTCCGAGCTTCTCAGCAGAATGCTGAAGAGAGAGGGAATCCCCCACAATGTATTGAATGCCAAGTTCCATGAGCTTGAGGCTGAGATTGTAGCTCAGGCAGGACAGGCAGATGCCGTTACCATCGCGACCAACATGGCAGGCCGTGGTACCGATATCAAGCTTGACGATGTGGCAAGAGAGGCCGGCGGTCTGAAGATCATCGGTACCGAGCGTCATGAGTCAAGACGTATCGATAACCAGCTCCGTGGACGTTCCGGACGACAGGGAGATCCGGGTGAATCCCGTTTCTACA
>ERZ773146.2566-NODE-2566-length-12252-cov-17.047061_pt1 | contig 12252 bp, 15 predicted proteins | sample MGYA00580847_ERZ773146 | MGnify/ENA primary metagenome ERZ773146 (study PRJEB29015, sample SAMEA2737830) | human gut metagenome | biome: human gut; feature: human-associated habitat; material: faeces | place: China | collected 2012 ...
TGGCATTTACCGGACTGGCACTTATCTGCATTTTGCTGAGTAAAGTAATTGCAGCCAATCACCTTTTTCGTATCCTGACAACAGCAGCTCTTATGGGCATCGCTATCTTTTTCTCTCCGATAGAAGCAACGAATAAGCCTTTAGGCAAAAAGAAGCGGTTAAGCTATAAGATGGTCGCATCTGTTCTTTCGTCAATAGATTTCCTGTTTGCCATTTTCAATGTGCTTCCGGACACCCGCAGTATAACGGTATACTACATTTCAAAATGGGTTTTAGTGATTTTTGCAATCATTCCGTTTTTTCAGAAACAAGCGAAGATATCCTAAGGTACGAGGGCGTTCATGTGTTTTCAGAAGATGAATGCTCTAAAAAATATCAAACGGAGGTAACAGAAATGAAAAAGATTATGTTGCTCTTGAGCAAGGTCACTTGCATTATGGCAATGGCTCTCGCAGTCTTGAGCGTGAACAGCACCTGTGGCTTTACGGCATATCAGCCGGATGTCCCGGAATCGCTTGAGCATGACTGAAATTCATATGAAAGGTAAGATAGCGATACTCTTACGGGATATATTTCTTGATAATTTTCTAAAAGGAACTGTTCGATTATGTTGGAGCTGCTTTCATTCATTATGTTGATTGTTCGTCAGCTTTTCTATATTCTAGGCGTCCTTGCATTTGGAAAATATCTCTTGAAAAAGTGAGAGCATCGATAATCAATGTACTTCGGAGGTGTTTCCGATGCACAGATGAGAGTCCGTTGTTCTATAGGAATGCATGAAAGGAAAAAACAAAATGAAAACAAAAACATATTTGCGTTATATTTCCTGCGTGTTAGCGGTGCTGCTTTGTGTTGCTTCCATTATGCCCATTGCCTTTGCAGATTCAACAAATCATGGCAATAGCGAATCTCTTTTGACAGGATCAAATTATTCTGTTTCGTACTCGATGAATGGAAAAGATGTTGTTGAACAGCTTACAATTCGTGATGGAGGTATCACACGAATTACGCGTACGGTGCATCCTAATGATGTGATGGACATTGTTGTTGTAGGTGCATCTGGTGAATCAACAACATCAACTGCAAGAAGTGACTATAGCTTGTTCTATGAATTTATCAAGATCAGCAAAATTACAAAAACGGACAGCTGGCACAAATTCCTGCACTCACTGGAAGCGAGGTGACAGGGTCGCAGTTCAAGCACCGCTATGTTGGCACAAGTGCAACCGATACGGTTTATGCTAGTGATTTGCGTAAATGCAAAAAAGCATCTGATGTAGCCAGTATTTTAGCAACTGCATGGGGAAGCACACCAGCAGCAGTTATTTCTTCTACAGCATCGTTTATTTTCGATCAGATGCTTCAGAGTATGTCCTCGGACTGCTATAAAGTGACAATATCTTCTATTACGTATGAAGTCCTATTTTCCTATGACAATAGCTACTATACACATTGCTATCATCAAACTGTCAAGGAATATAAGTCAAATGGCTCTTTGATTCGGTCTAAAACGGATTATTATCAGGCCATTGGTGGCTGATAGTGACTTCAAAGAACAGGGAGAACATGTAATGGGATTCTTTAAGCAAAAAGGGCCACTCCAAAGAGATTTCTGCGAAGTATTGCTATATGTTGTGGCTTTATGGGCATTGAAGCCAGCAAGCCTTCAGGATATCCTGACGGTGAATCAATGCGATGGAATGTGGTTCTTTTCCGCAGCATTTTTTGCCATTGTTTTTGTAGGAATCGTTTCAGATTATCTTCTGATTACAAATCATTTCGTTGCATGGAAAGCAATACACGGCAATGTCAATCAAACAACATTTCAGGAACTTCAGAAATTTGCGCTGTGCGAAAATCAAAAAGTTGCTATTGAGCCAAAGTTGGCAAGTTGTATTTTAGTGGTTTTGGCAGGTTGTTTAACAGCGGCATTCGTATGGTTCACATTTATTTGCCGATGAGCATACACCTGAGTTGAAAATTTGCGGCTTTATAGTGTGATGAGGTGGCTGTTAGTGATATTGCTTTTGATCACGATGATGCCAATATACTAAAATTTTGTAAGAGGTGATTCCAGTGCAGAATTAAGCGAAAAAGAATCCAAATTGTAGCTGGGTGACTTGTAACAGTCAATAAAATATAAGGAGCAAATCGACATGAAAAAGATGACCCGAAATGAATTCCTTAAAATGGCTGGAACGAGTGCTGCGTTGGTTGTTTTCAACACAGTTTTGATGCCTGCTGCTGTTGCAGTTGAACCAGGCGTTGTAGCACTTTCTTCCAAAAAATCTAGTATCGAAATTGATAAAGGAACAACTGTAAACTCTGCAACATTCAAACTTGTCCCAATTTCTCGCGAAACCTTCTGGGGCGATGCTGGTTCATGTACACTTGATTATCTGTCTGAAGGGTATATCCAATGGACGATTACCGTTCCGGGTGCAGTAATTGTTTCCTTTGAAGGTAACCTGCATTTCAATAAACTTGGTACACCCTTTGGAACCTTTGATCATGCCATTTCTGCATACGGCACAATCGGTACGGAAGATGTAAAATATGGACTCTCTAAAGGAAAATGGGAGGTTGAGTTTACTGGAATTGCTACTGCGGCTAACGGCGATATGTATAGTGTCGTTGATGGCGCAACATTAGCTTTCAGTGTCACCAAATGATTCTGCCATATAATCTACGTATTTGATTTTTACAAAATAGCTTATCACATAGAACAAGCCCCACCTGCAGTAGATTCTTCGATTTGGAATATCTATTGTAGGTGGGGCTTTTAGATAAATTTATTTATTCAAGTTTGCCTTTATGTCTTTAAGGAGTTTTTATAGAGAGATAGCTTAAAAAACGATGATATCACAATTGCTGGATTTCTTGTTCGGCCAACCAAGCGAGTTTATTCCAGTTGTTTACACGACACCGTTTGCCGATAAATTCCAATATTTTTTTGTGAGTTTCTTTTGGCAGAGTATCGCCATTATGACATGCAAGAAATGTAAAAGGTTTAGGGATGTCTTCTTTTTTATCGGCCAATAATAAAATATATCCGATATACTTTCCCTGTTCAGATATCACATAAAATTCAGGTAGACAGTTTTCTTTACTGCTCTGAACAATTTCTTTAAAAATGTCTAATGGTATTTTTTGGGGAACAGCAGAGGCATAGACGTATTGAATGGCATTATCTTCATTTTTCAACCATGTAATCTCCATACTTATCTTCTTTTCCTTTTTGCAAACACAGTTAAAGCATTAAATATATTGTTATTATACCACATTTGTTGTGTGTTGGACTATGATTTGAAATTATTTGGCATTTTAACCAGTTTATCAAATGACTTATTGTGCGAGTAAGAGAATTTTAATCATAATCATTCGCTTGACCAATTTGTAACACAAAATACGTTACAATGATTTTCGGCGGTAGCCATGAAAAAACGATGACACTCAATCCTCCGTGTCAACCCCACTGTAAAGTAGCGGGTTGAGGATGTTCTGAGGCAGTTGGGCATCCTGTTGGCGACGGCAGAGCCATCCGTGAACCGGGCTTCCACTCGGTTGGTGTCTATGTTGTAGCGGAAGGAAAGCAGTTTTTGAGAGTGATTATGGTCGAAATTCTGATTTCGTTTCATTTGAATAGCTCCTTTAATGATTTTGAAATTTGATTTTTGACGAGATGAGGTCTCTTTTTTCTTTCTCTTGAGTCACCTAACCGCACTACCCTGCATCGGTTGCGGCGGTCACACTGTCTACATCCGGGCGGTTCATCAGCTTTTTCAGGATGCCGAACTGCTTTTTGGTGGATGCAGACACCAGATACTGCCACTTTTGCGGCAGGATGGGCAGATCTGCGATGCTCCATTTGACGTACTTAGCATCGTAAACATTGGGCGGAGCCAGTTCCACCAGATGACCGATACACCAACTGACGAGATAGCCGTTGCCCTCAAGGTAGCCGTCCTGACGGTTGGTGGCACCGAGGACTTTGGCGTAAGCCTGTGCCGTTGATGGTTTCTCGCTGACCACAAGTTGATAAGACAATAAGCATTCCCCCATTTCTTCTTGATTTTTCGCAAAATTCACTTGAAAAATGTACTGCTTCGGCTAAAATGTAAATAGATGAAAAAATCAACAGAGGCAATTGTAAGCAAGTGACGAATGTGAACTATATTACCAGAAGCCTTGAAAAGGATATGTTCTATCTGGCACCTGCAAATCGGGTACAATACTTTAAGCACGATGCGAAGGGAGTGGCAACTATGTGCAGAGCAATGGAAGAAATGCGTAAGGATGAACGAATCGAGTGTGCTTTGGAGATGCTCGCAGATGGAATGCCTTATGAAAAGGTAGCAAAGTATTCTAAATTGTCTATTGAAGAAGTCAAAGAACTTGCCAGCAAGAAATCTGCCTGATAAAATACCGTTATGTGCAGAGTAATGGAAGAAATGTGTAATGAAACTGTCCGGGAACGGAATGTTGAAATTGCAGAGGCAATGTTGGCTTCTAAGAAATTGAGCTACGAAGATATCGCTTTGTTCTCCGGGTTAACGATTGACGAGGTTAAATCTTTGGACGCTAAGAAACCCGCCTGAGTAATTGATTATGTAAGGCGGCAAACGCCGCCAATAGAATTATTCTTCTGCGTTATCCTCCTCGCCGGTCTCCTCCGGCTCATCCTCCACAGGGATTTCAAAGTCGCCCTTGTCCTCGGTGTAGTTTGCATCGGGGTCAAGGGCTTCTTTTTCGGCCTGCTTTTTCTGTTTCTGCTTCATAAAGGCATAGATGCCGCCGCCTGCTGTCAAGCCGACCAATGCCAGCACACTCAAAAAGGCGGCTGCATACTTTGTAATTTTGTTTTCTTTCGGCTGCTCAGCACCGGATGCGGCTGCTGCTTCCGCTGCCTTTTTCGCTTCTTCCTCGGCCAGCTTCCGTTCCAGTTCGGCCTGCGCCACAGCTTCTTTTTCAGCAGTATAAGCTTCGGCATCCTCTTCTTCCATCAGGGTCAGAAGGTCGGCTTCATCCACCAGATTCATGAAGTGGACGGTCTGCTGTCCCTTGGCATTACGGTCAATAACCAGATAAAAAGTCGCACCCGACTTGCTGACAAGCGTAATGAACTGCTGTCCGCTGCCATCGGAATAGCTGGTGTGGTAATCATCCACCAGTGACAGATTGCCCTCCGGGGTCAGTGCGCCCGTTTCCTTATCCGTGATGGTAATGGCATCTTCTTCCTCCACGACTTCCGGCAGAACAGGCTCCTCCACCGGGGCGGTATCACCCTCATAGGCGAAAGCGGGAGCGGCCATACCGATGCACAGCACCGCCGACAGCAGCAGTGCACCAAACTTCTTAAACTTCATCTTCATTTTCCTCCTTCTCAAACGAAACTCCCACCGCTGCCAGTGCAGCCGGGTTCGGGGTAGTGTTGGCCGACTGTCGCAGCAGAGCGGCAAGCTGTTCCGGGGTCACATTGGCCGTGCGTACCATGCTGCTGACCTCGGCAGCTTCTTCCTCCTGAATCCGCCGCTCCAGAACTGCAATGCGGTTGTTCAGCTTGATGCGGCGTTCCTGCTCCTTTTTGAGCGTTGCCCGCAGCTTATCCAGTTTTTCACTCATCGTAACCCCTCCGTTTCGTTTTGAAAGCCGCCCGAATCCGGCAAGATACTGCTGCCAGTAGGACGAGTGAATGTTTGCATATTTGATGGGGTCACCAGCCGATACCATCATGCCGTTTCCAAGGTAGATTCCGCAATGGCTCATCCCCGGCGTATCATAGGTTCCTTTAAAGAAAACCAAATCGCCTGGTTTTGCTTCTGCTTCGGAAATATGCCGGCTTTTCTGCCAAAGTCCATTGGCGGTGGTACGCCCCACGTCATAACCGTTCTGGTTGTAGACCCAGCAAACGTAGCCGGAGCAATCAAACCCGGTGTCCGGGGTGGAGCCGCCCCACACATAAGGCGTACCCACATACTTTTGGGCTTCCTTGTAGATGGCAGCAAATTCGCTGTCGGTTAGAGCTTCTGCCGGAACCTGATAATCGATGCCCGGTGTGCCGGAGCCATCAGAGCCACCGGGCGGCAGACCACCGTTGAACAGATAAGGCCGACCACCCAAGGTGTCTTGAAAGATCTCATAGCGTTTCCACTGGTCGTTGTCCAGTTTTTCCCGTATGACGACCTCCAAGCCACGGTTTTCCAGCTTCGTGTGGAAGATTTTGTATTCATAGGGCACCTGCGTGGGCACAGGGATGCCCGCCGGGCTGATGACCCAAACGGTTCTGTACCGTATCTGCATCTCCACCCATGTTGTCAGCTTATACTGCTTTTTGAAGATTTCCTTCAGCTTACCCTGTACCTCCGACCGGGTATAGTCGTCATACAGGGTCGTGAGAAACGAGGTCAGCTGCCACGGGTCGTGTTCAATGGGGTCAAGGTGATACTGATACTCGTTGTATCCGGGGTGGTCCTGCAGGGTGCGCTTGATTTTTTTGTCCAGCTCTTTTTCCAGTTTCTTATAGTCCTGCTCTGCGCCCCGGATGTCCCGGTCCTCGGCGGTGTAGATGGTCTGCCCGGAAACATGCGTAGTGCCGGAAAACAAAATAGAACAGGATGAAAACGCCGACATGACCAGCAGCAGGAGCAAAAGAAAAACGCCCACGACCACAAGCGCGTGTGCGTTGCCCTTTGCAAAGTTTGCAATGCCATTGACTGCGGCACTGACTGCCGACCTTCCTTTGTCCGCCACCTGCTCTACGCCGGACCGGGCTGCCGATGCACTGCCGGATGCTGCTTTGCTGCTGCCGGCCGCCTGCGCAGCCGTACCGCCTGACTGAGCTGCAGCATAGTAGCTTTTGCGAATTTCCTGCCGCTGCTTCCAGCGTGAAAACCAGTGAACTTCCCCTTCTGCCGTGGAAGTCCTTTTGCTTTCATCCGATGCTGCTGTCTTTTCTGTCCGCGTCTTTTTCTTATCTGCCTGCAACTTCGTTTTCTTTTTGAGCCTGCGGGCATAGCGGTTTCGGGTGTAATGTCCGGCGCCTTCTGCGGTTTTCTCTCCTTCATTGAGTGCCTGTGCACCTACATTGTCGTCCTCGTACTGCTCCACTTCCCGATGTGCCGCAGAACGGGCAGCGGCAGCCGCATACAGCTCCCGCTTTTGCGCTTTGGTCATGCGGGATACTTCTTCCGGGGTGATTTCCGCCTTGCCCAAACGGAGTTTCGCTGCTTTTTCCTTGACCTTTTCCGCTTCAGATTTCAGCTTTTTCTTTTTGGGAATCGTCTGTGTGGTTCGGCTCTTTTTCGGAGGGGAGCGCGTTGCGGTATCCGCCTCGCCTTCTTCCATCCTCAACTTTTTCGGCTGCCCGCTCATGATTTATCCCCCTCCGACACCTCAGACAAACGAGTTGTCATGATCTTATAGAGTTCCAAATCATGCGGGAAGCGGTCGATAAACGTCAGAATCGTGTTGCCTTAAAACAACAGTCCCTCACCTTCGCCGGAATGGGTCACATAGGACAGCTGATGGGGGCTGATGTTCAACTGCTTGGCCAGAATCTGCCGGTCACCGTTGGCCTGATTGAGCATATACACAAAGTCCGAATTTTCAAAAATGTTCGATACTTCGGGACTTGCCAGAAGGTCCTTCACATTCTGCGTAATGGCTGTCGGCAGCCCGCCCCATTTGCGGAAGCGCTTCCAGATTTCAATGGAATAGGCCGCTGTCTGAGCTTCCTTGAGCAAAAGGTGGAATTCATCGACATAGTATCGCGTGGATTTTCCCGCGCTGCGGTTTGCCGTCACACGGCCCCACACGGCATCCTGCACAATGAGCATCCCCAGCTTTTTGAGCTGTTTGCCGAGCTGTTTGATGTCAAAGCAGACGATGCGGTTGTTGATATCCACATTCGTCCGATGGTTGAACACATTCAGAGAGCCTTTGACGTAGATTTCCAGTGCGGCAGCCACATGATGGGCTTCTTTTTCATCCTGCTGCAGCAAAGCATTGTACAGGTCTTCCAGCAGCGGCATATTTTCCGGCGCGGGGTCAGCGAAATACTTGCGGTAGATGAGGTGTACACAGCGGTCGATAACCGTTTTCTCTACCGGCAGCAGGCCTTCTTTGCCACCCACCACCAGCTCACACAAAGAAAGAATAAAGTCCGCTTTCAGGGCAAGCGGGTTATCTTCCTCGCTGTAATTGCTGTTGATGTCCAGCGGGTTGATATACTGGGTACTTGCCGGACTGATGCGGATGACCTGCCCATGCAGACGCTCCACAAGGGGTGCGTACTCTGCCTCCGGGTCGCAGACAATGATATCATCATCGGTCACGAGAAAAGCATTGGTAATTTCACGCTTTGCGGAGAAGGATTTGCCAGAACCGGGCGTACCCAGAATCAGGCCATTGGGGTTCTTGAGCCGCTTGCGGTCCACCATGATAAGGTTGTTGGAGAGGGCGTTCAGGCCATAGTACAGCGATTCCCGCCCGGGCTGGTAAAGTTCCTGGGTGGTAAAGGGCACAAAAATGGCTGTGCTGCTGGTGGTCAGTCCGCGCTGAATCTCCACCTGACAATCTGCCAGCGGAAGCGAGGACATCAGCCCCTGCTCCTGCTGAAAATCAAGGCGGCACAAGTTGCAGTTGTGTTTCTGCGCAATACTGGAAGCCTGAAACACATTGGTTTCCAGTTCCTGCTCCGTGCGCCCCGTGTTCAGCACCAGAATGGTCACGAGAAACATTCGCTCGTTCTGGCTCTGCAGTTCCTTCAGCAGAGCTTTGGCATCCCTGCCGTAGGTTTTCAAGTCGGACGGCAGAATTTCCATGTCGTAACCGGCACGGATGGCCTTTTTCTGTTCTTCAATGGTACTGCGGTCCAGCTCTGTGATCGTACGTTTGACATTTTTGATGGCTTTGTTCTGGTCCACAGACTGCACATGCATCGTGACAATCTGGCTGGAATCCATATCCAGAAAGTCCTTCAGCAGCTGGTCGCTCAAGTCAGATGCCGTAATGGACAGATAGCTTACCGCCCCGAAAATGCCGCCCATCTGAAAGGTACGGCTGTTCTGAAAGGCGAATGCTGTCGGCGCAATGGCATCCTTCACCGTCAGCCCTCCGGCAGCCAGCTTCTGCCAGTCAAAATAGAATTTCGATTCACCATCCAGATTGAAAATGCCATGCATGAGTTTCAGCCGCTCCCTGCCGTCCAGAGACTTTGCCTGCACGCCCAGACGATGGAAGTTATTGAGCAGGTCATTCTGGATGTGGTCCAGACGGGCTTTGACCTGCTGCATGCTCTCGCCGGACACACCAAAGGTCAGGTATTTGCGTTTGGTCAGGCCGTTGTTGCCCTTGGACAGCTGCTGCCGGAGCATCTGGGAATATTCGGCGCGCACATCGTCAAAGCCGTCTTTCTGGAACGGGATGCGGATGCTTTTCTCGAACTCGGTACTGTCCGTCGCCGTATTCACAAAAGACAGCTCAAAGTGGATGGAGCTGTCGAAAAAGTTGAGGAACGAGCACCATTCCTCATAAATCGCCGTACGGTCCTCCGGCAGGGCCAGCTGATAATTGATGTCCTGAAATTCCACCGTCCGTGTATAATAGCCGTTTTTCACGCGGCAGGTTCCGTCCTCGAACATTCGCTGCATCGGGATGGACTGCTGTGCCGTACGGGGAACTGCACTTTTCTGCCGGGACGGCTTTGCGCTGTTTTTACCGGTCTTTTTCCGAAGATTCATCACGGAACGTCACCTCCTTTGTCAGAATCGAATAGTAGTTGCAGGTTTTGTACGGGCGTACCTTCGGCCGCAGGAACTTTGCCTGCACATAATACCGCAGCAGTTTTTCGGCGGGATGACCTTTTTTCTGGTACATGCCCAGAAAAAATGCCGGAAGCATGACGACCATCATGCCAAGCGTCGCCGCGGTGTTGCCGCCGACATCCCGGAGAACAAAAAAACAGCGGCACTCCCACGAGAGCCGCTGCACCGAAACAGATGAGCTGCCGCTTGGTCAGATTGAACGCCACCTTCGTTTTGACGTTTGCCAGATCACGCGGCACGGAAATATAAGCTGCCATAACGCCTCCTTTTTAATGTGCGCCCAGAATGCTTTTGGCTACCGAGCTTGTCTTGAACAGGGTGAAGCAGAGCAGAACGGTGTAGCCCACAATGCTCCAAATCGAGTTGATTGCATCGCCGGAAATGGCAACATTCTGAATCAATACCGCGTAGACGGCCACACAGATCAGGATCAGAAAGCCCTGAAAACCCAGCGCAAACAGAGATTTCAGATAGTTCTGCCCGATGTGGCTCTGCTCATGGTTGCCCCAGGTTGCCATAGGCACCGGTGCCAGACTGACCATCATATAAATCTCGATCATTCTGCCGTAGACAATGACAAAAATGACGATAGACAAGATTCTCATGGTAATGCCGATGAAGAAGGACTGCAAGAACAGCCCGAACAGGGGGCCTACGTCCATCTGCATCATGCTGGCTTCCAGCATTGAAAGCCCCACCTCGTTGACATGGGTGTTGCCGGAGATGATGCCGCTGGAATTTGCCACGACCTGCTGCGTCACATCGAACACTGCCATAATGATCTCGAATGTGTTACTGATGAGCCAGACCGAAACCGCCGTTTTGAAGATCCACTTCATCAGCAGTGCCGGTTCAAACTGCGCCATATTGTTGTGTTCGGTGATCATCTGAATCAGTTCGTAACAGGCAATGAAGGTCAAGATAATACCTGCAATGGGCAGCACCACATTTCTGGACAGCGCTTCAATCATTGCGAACACTCGCGGCTCAAAGGCTGATGGCTTTGTGCCGACCTGCTGCGCGATGCTGCCCACCTGCGTGTTGACATTGTCAAACAGACCATTGAGATTGGACATGATTGCCGCTGTCAATAGCGACTTGATCCAATCAGAGATTGCTTTGAGAACGGTTTCCATTCAGCGCCACCACCCATCAAGAAAAATGGTTGATAAGGGTCTTGAGCAGGTTGAGCAAAAAAATAAGGTGAGTTAGAATCTGCATAAAAATCGCCTTCCTTTCAGGTAACAGTGAATATTCGTTTTGCAATGCGCTTCCTTTATAATAATAAATCCATTTGCCACGGAGGGGCTGGAAATGCTTGCAAGTAAATATGTACGGAGCGGCAATCGCCGCCCGGAAAGAATCAGCCGAACAGACCGCGCAGCGGGGGGATCAGGGTGATACCGATGAGGGCGACGCCGCCAGCCATGAGCTGCGATTACCCGACTAAGGGAACACCGCAGGGCGGCATCCTATCCAATATCGTACTGAATGAATTGGACTGGTGGGTGGCCTCCCAATGGGAGAACATGCCCATTCACCACGAGTACAAAACCAGACAGAATTTCTCATGTGCCATAAAGTAACACAAAAAACAACAGACAGACGACACAATTCCGTAATGATTGATGCTTGACAGTCTCCTTCAAGTTCGCTATAATAATAAACGCAAAACTTTAGTGGACTTTTCCGGATTCGATCATCTTTTTGCCACACAGCTATCTTGTGATAGTTGTGTGGCTTTTTTGTTGCCTGTATCTCGGAAGTATTAGCAGAATGGAGGACTATATCTGTATGGGGAAAAATTTTTTGTCTCTTATCAAGACGTGCCGTAGTGTACGGGCTTATAAATCGGAATCTGTCCCTTCCAAGGCTTTGGACGCTGTACTGGAAGCAGGGACTTATCCGGCCCAGGAAGCCGGTCAGCCTGCAGCACGCAAACAAAACTATATTGTTCGGACAATTTGTGGAGAAGAGGGAAAGCATGCAGACCAATAACAAAATGGCGGTTGCGCCCGTTGGAAAACTCATCTGGCAAATGTCGATACCGCCGCTGATTTCCATGTTTCTGCAATATTCCTATAATCTGATAGACAGCGCGTTTGTAGCGCGCCTGAGTGAAAATGCTTTGACGGCGGTTTCCCTGTCGTTTCCCATTACAACTTTGATGAATGCGACATCTATCTGGATCGGCGTTGGCGTGAATGTACTGATTGCAGGGTATCTTGGGGAGAAAAAGCAGGATGAGGCAAATACTACCGTCACACATGGATTGTTACTGGCCTTTGGAATTGGCGCTTTGCTCAATCTTCTGTCATTACTGATTATGAAACCCTACTTTAGGGCATGCCTTTGGAAACAAACTGCTTCTGGCAAAACTCCCGGACAAGGACAGCATACTGGTCGGGTGGTATCTCTCTTGGGATGG
>ERZ773146.2568-NODE-2568-length-12249-cov-4.112022_pt1 | contig 12249 bp, 11 predicted proteins | sample MGYA00580847_ERZ773146 | MGnify/ENA primary metagenome ERZ773146 (study PRJEB29015, sample SAMEA2737830) | human gut metagenome | biome: human gut; feature: human-associated habitat; material: faeces | place: China | collected 2012 ...
GTATTGTAGAACCAAAGTTGATAAAAGTCAAGTAAAAATTAGCACTCAATAAAAAAGAGTGCTAATAATACATATACTTGTTAATTCTACAGCTACCTGTAAAAAATAAAGGAGGAAAAACAAATGGATGAGATGTATAAAGATATTTACAAAAAGCTAATGACTCTTCAATGGCTTTTAAGGCGTTATCAGATGATGAATTGTAAGGAACACAATATTTATGAAAATAGAAATGAAGGACAGGGAAGAGTTCTTGCATTACTTAAGATTCAGCCAGAGATTGCGACGAAAGATATGGCATATCTCTTAGGAATTAAACAGCAGTCATTAAATGAGTTGTTAAAGAAACTTGAAAAAAGTGGATATGTTAAAAGAAAACCATCAAAAGAAGACAAACGAGTTATGATCGTATGTCTGACAGAAGAAGGCAAAAAGGTTAAGCAGAAAGAAGAAGAATATAAAGAAATCTTTGATTGTCTGACCAATGAAGAATTAGAGCAATTTTCTTCCTACATTGATCGAATTCTTTCCTCGCTGGAAGAAATGGTTGGAAACCCATTAGATCAGGAAGCATATGACAATTCCAATGATGCTTGGGATGTCAGTTAATATGATCTATAATCTTACGGATACATTTTTTATAGGAAAATTAAATGATACACATGAACTAGCAGCAATTTCATTATTACTGCCATTTGCAACATTCTTGATGGCAATTGGAAATTTAGCAGCCGTAATCTACTATATAATATGCATTCAACGTGAAGGAAAACAATTATCTGTATCATTTATGGATTTTAAAATAGAATTAGCAATGTTAAAAGAAAATTTTTCTGTAGGATTTTCTGCGATGATTTTTGATGGTTTGTTGATCATTTCGAGTCTTATGTTTAATTATTATGCAATGAAATATGGAGACTATGTTCTTGCAGGCCTTGTTTTAATTCCAGCAATTGTTATTGGAAATCAGTTGTTCCAGTTAAATGGAGTGATATTTTCATTATTAGTTTCTGAAGCAATTTCATGCATGACGGGATGTGTGATGTATTATTTGATCCGAAGTAAATGATTTATGGTTTTTTTTAAAAAAGTGTGGTATAGTATGTTTAATTAAAGAAAGTAAAAGTTTTACGGAAAGGAAATGGCTGCAGTTGATGCAGCTCTTTACGGCAATCCTTCTTTTTAATGATGCACTTGCGTATATATTTCGTGGATGTGTAGGAAGTCTTGGATATTACATGGTGCGTATCAGCAATTTTATGGTATTTATATTGAGTGATGTGATCATGTTCTTTTTTCATGTCTATGTATGCAGTTATTTATTTGAAGATGGAGAATGGAAAAACACTACAAAATACTTATGAATATGCCAGTGATGGAGTTGTGCCACAGATCGATAATTTACAGGCAGTTCCAATCGATGTTATATCTATATGGATGGAGTCTGTTGAGAAAGACGAAGTTTATTTTATGTCAAATATAGAACAGGAGAATGGATTTGAGTCTTATGGTATGCTGCAGGAACAAGAAGTAGACAGACTTCTTGCGGTACCACTTAAAAGAGAAAAATAAGACCAGAAAGAGATAATTAATGAACAAAATAAATTACCAAAAGCAATTAGATAAAGTAATCGAAAATTTAGGAGAAACGAAACCAACATTGCTACTGCATAGTTGTTGTGCTCCATGTAGCAGCTACGTTCTGGAATATCTCTCTCAGTATTTCGACATCACCATCGACTACTACAACCCAAACATCGATTCCAAGGAAGAATACGAAAAAAGAGTTCATGAGCAGCAGCGTCTGGTCAATGAAATGAATCTTCCAATTAAAGTAATTGATGCAGGATATGATCCACAGACGTTTTTTGATATGGCAAAGGGCTACGAACAGGAACCAGAAGGTGGCAAGAGATGTTATCGCTGCTACAAACTAAGACTAGATCAGGCAGCGAAACTTGCCAAAGAAGGTGGATACGATTATTTTACAACAACACTTACGATCAGCCCATTAAAAAACGCATCATGGCTGAATGAATTAGGACAGAAAGCAGGAGAACTTTTGGGTGTAGAATTTCTGCCATCAGATTTTAAAAAGAAAGGTGGCTACCAGAGATCTATTCAGTTATCCAAAGAATATAATCTGTATCGCCAGAATTTCTGCGGTTGCATTTTCTCGAAGCGAGAAAGTGAAGAACGGATGAACAAACAAAAAAACATAGAAAAAATGTAGAAAAATACAAAAAAGTACTTGCAACGACAAAAAATTTATGATAAAATTTTTACAATTTGTAGAGAAATATTTCTGAAATAAAAAATGACCCAGGTATTGGAAGGACAAAATGGCTGAATTTCCAATACTTAGCTTCGTAATTTTTATTTTAGGATATTTCTTTTTTTTATACAAACAATAAGGGTTATGAGCAAACCCTTATTCTATAGGTAGAAAGTTAGTCTTTTCTACTATATACCCTATGAATGAGACTTTTTAGGAGGAAAAATTACATGAACGCATTTTTGATATTGGAAGACGGACACGTATTTGAGGGAAAAAGTTTTGGAGCCCAAAAAGAAGTGATCTGTGAAGTCGTATTTAATACTTCCATGACAGGTTATTTAGAAGTATTAACAGACCCTTCCTATCAGGGACAGGGAGTCGTAATGACTTATCCACTGATTGGAAACTATGGAGTATGTCTAGAGGACATCGAATCTGAAAAACCTTGGCACTCAGCCTTTATCGTAAGAGAAATCTCAAGAACTTCAAGCAACTTCAGAAGAGAAGAAGACTTAGAAGATTATCTGAAAGAACATGACATTCCAGGTATTTGTGGTGTTGACACAAGAGCTATCACAAAGATCTTAAGAGAACATGGATGCATGGGTGGAATGATCACCACAAATCCTGATTTCAATTTAGATGAAATCCTTCCAAAATTAAAAGAATATACAGTAACAGATGCAGTAAAAACTGTTTCCAGAACAGAAAAAGAACATTTCAATGGAGATGGATTTAAAGTTGCATTATTAGACCTTGGAACAAAGAATAACATTATTCGTTCTTTAGAAAAACGTGGATGTGATGTAACAGTTTATCCAGCAGATACAACAGCAGAAGAAATCTTAGGAGATCAGCCAGACGGTATCATGTTATCAAACGGACCTGGAGATCCAAAAGAATGTGTACAGATCATCAAAGAGATCAAGAAATTATATGACAGCGAGGTACCTATCTTTGCAATCTGTTTAGGACATCAGTTGATGGCACTTGCAACAGGTGCAGACACAGAAAAAATGCGTTGGGGACATCGTGGAGGAAATCATCCGGTGAAAGACTTAAAGAGCGGAAGAGTTTATATTTCTTCTCAGAACCACGGATATGTGATCAAGGAAGAAACAATTGATCCAGATGTTGCAGAAGTTTCCTTTATTAATGTAAATGATAAAACAATTGAAGGATTAGACTATAAAAATAAAAATATTCGAACAGTTCAGTTCCATCCAGAAGCATGTCCTGGACCACAGGATACCAATTATTTATTTGATGAATTTATGGATAGAATGAAAGGAGCAAAAAATGCCTAAGAGAGAAGATATAAAGAAAGTACTTGTAATCGGGTCAGGACCAATCGTTATTGGACAGGCAGCAGAATTTGACTATGCAGGAACACAGGCTTGTAGAGCACTTCAGGAAGAAGGAGTGGAAGTAGTTTTAGTAAACTCAAACCCTGCAACAATCATGACAGATAAAGATATTGCCGATAAAGTATATATCGAGCCATTAACAGCTCCTGTTATTGAAAAGATCATCGAAAAAGAAAAACCGGACAGTATCCTTCCAACACTTGGTGGACAGGCAGCCTTAAATCTGGCCATGGAATTAGTAGAGAGCGGATACCTTGAAAAATCCGGAGTGAAATTGATCGGTACATCTCCATCTACGATCAAAAAAGCAGAAGACCGTTTAGAATTCCAGCAGACAATGGAAAAGATCGGAGAACCAATCGCAGCAGGACAGGTTGTTAAAACTGTAGAAGATGGAGTAGAATTCGCCAAAGTGATCGGATATCCAGCCGTACTTCGTCCAGCATATACACTTGGAGGAAGTGGTGGAGGAATTGCCCACAATCAGGAAGAATTAGAGACAATCCTTGAAAATGGTCTTCGTTTAAGCCGTGTAGGGGAAGTATTAGTAGAACGTTACATCGGTGGATGGAAAGAAGTCGAATACGAAGTAATGCGTGACGAAAATGGAACATGTATTACAATCTGTAACATGGAAAACATCGACCCAGTTGGTGTTCATACAGGAGACAGTATCGTAGTTGCTCCATCTCAGACATTAGGAGATAAAGAATACCAGATGCTTCGTACATCTGCATTAAATATCATCACAGAATTAGACGTTCATGGTGGATGTAACGTACAGTATGCATTAAATCCAGACAGCTTTGAATATTGTGTTATCGAGGTAAACCCTCGAGTAAGCCGTTCTTCAGCGTTAGCTTCCAAAGCAACAGGATACCCAATCGCGAAAGTAACAGCCAAGATCGCGATTGGATATACATTAGATGAAATCGAAAATGCGGTAACAAAGAAAACGTATGCAAGTTTTGAGCCAATGCTTGACTATTGTGTAGTGAAAATGCCAAGACTTCCATTTGATAAATTTATTCATGCAAAACGTACTCTGACAACTCAGATGAAAGCAACTGGAGAAGTTATGAGTATCGGAACAAACTTTGAAGGGGCGTTAATGAAAGCCATCCGTTCCTTAGAGCAGCATGTAGACAGCTTAATTTTCGGTGATTACGATAAATTAACAGATGATGAATTATTAAAAGAACTTGAAAAGATCGACGACCTTCGTATCTATGTGATTGCAGAAGCAATTCGTCGTGGATTTGACTATGATACGATCTTTAACATCACAAAGATTGACCGCTGGTTCTTAGATAAGATCGCAGTCTTAGTTGAGATGGAAAAGAAATTAGCACAAGCCGATACATTAGATAAAGCTTTATTACAGGAAGCAAAACGTTTAGAATTCCCAGATAAAGTGATCGGAAGCTTAACAGGTAAGACAGAACGTGAGATCAAAGAATTAAGAAATGAATATAATATTCATGCATCTTACAAGATGGTAGATACATGTGCAGCTGAGTTTGATGCAGCAACACCTTACTACTATTCTTGCTATGACGGAGAAAATGAAGTCGAAGAAACATCAGGAAAGAAAAAAGTCATGGTACTTGGTTCTGGACCAATCCGTATCGGACAGGGTATCGAATTTGACTTCTGTTCTGTACACAGCGTATGGGCATTAAGTAAAGAAGGATACGAGACGATCATCGTAAACAACAACCCTGAAACAGTTTCTACAGACTTTGATGTTGCTGATAAACTTTACTTCGAGCCATTAACAGCAGAAGATGTAGAAAGTATCGTAGATCTTGAGAAACCAGACGGTGCAGTCGTACAGTTCGGTGGACAGACAGCGATCAAATTAACAGAAGCACTGATGAAGATGGGAGTACCAATCCTTGGAACAAGTGCTGAAAATGTAGATGCAGCTGAAGATAGAGAATTATTTGACGAGATCTTAGAAGAATGCTGTATCCCAAGACCAAAAGGAACAACAGTCTTTACATGCGAAGAAGCAATCAAAGTTGCACATGAACTTGGATATCCAGTGCTTGTAAGACCTTCTTATGTACTTGGTGGACAGGGAATGCAGATTGCGGTATCTGATGAAGATATTACAGCATTTATGGAAGTTATCAACCGTTACGAGCAGGAACATCCAATCTTGATTGATAAATATCTGGTTGGTAAAGAAGTCGAAGTTGATGCTGTTTGTGATGGAACAGATATTCTGATCCCAGGAATCATGGAACATGTGGAACGTGCTGGAATCCATTCAGGAGACAGTATTTCCGTATATCCATCTATCAATTTAACAGATAGAATTAAGAGAATCATTGCAGAATATACAAGAAAACTTGCAAAATCATTACACGTTATCGGACTGATCAACATTCAGTTTATCGTAGCAGATGATGAAGTATATGTCATCGAAGTAAACCCAAGATCTAGCCGTACTGTACCTTATATCAGTAAAGTAACAGGTATTCCGATCGTAGCATTAGCAGCGAAAGTGATCACAGGGGCAAAGATCAGAGATCTTGGATATGAACCAGGACTTCAGAAAGAATCTGAATACTATGCAGTGAAGAAACCTGTCTTCTCATTTGAAAAATTAAGAGGAGCAGAGATCAGCCTTGGACCTGAAATGAAATCTACAGGTGAGTGCTTAGGTATTTCTAAGAACTTCCATGAAGCATTATATAAAGCGTTCTTAGGAGCTGGAGTCAATCTTCCAAAATATAAGAAGATGATCTTAACAGTCAAGGATTCTGATAAGATCGATGCGATCGATATCGGACATAGATTTGAAGCGTTAGGATATGAGATCTTCTCAACAAAGAGCACATGCAGAGTCTTAAATGAAGCTGGAGTTCATGCAAAACAGATTAATAAATTAGAAGAAGAATCTCCAAACTTGCTAGATCTCATTTTAGATGATAAAATTGATTTAGTCATTGATACACCATCACAGGGTGTAGGTCGAAGCAAAGATGGATTCCTGATCCGCCGTTACGCGATCGAAACAGGAGTAACATGCCTTACAAGTCTTGATACGGCAGATGCTCTGCTGACTAGTTTGGAAACAGGAAACAGAGATCAGCTCAGCGTAGTTGATATCGCACAGATTTAATAGAAGTAAGAAGGAGTGATGTTATGGGTCGATACACAAAACAAGATGTGATAGACCTCGTCAGAGAAAACGATGTAGAATTTATCAGACTACAGTTTTCTGACTTGTTCGGAACAATGAAGAACGTCGCGATCACCGCAAGACAGCTTGAGAAAGCATTAGATAACAAGTGTACATTTGATGGATCCAGTGTTGATGGATTTGTCCGCATTGAAGAATCTGATATGTATTTATATCCAGATCTTGACAGCTTTGCGATCTTCCCGTGGAATGCGGGAGGAAACCGTGTGGCAAGACTGATCTGTGATGTATATGGTCAGGATGGACTCCCATTTGAAGGAGATCCAAGAAATGTACTAAAACGTGTGATGGTTGAGTGCCAGAAGATGGGTTATAAATTTAACGTCGGTCCGGAATGTGAATTTTTCTTATTCCACACAGATGAAGAAGGCCGCCCAACGACGGTTTCTCATGAGAAAGCCGGATATTTTGATGTAGCTCCATTAGACCTTGGAGAAAGTGCCAGAAGAGATATGATCTTGAATCTTGAGGATATGGGATTTGAGATCGAGGCATCTCATCATGAAGTTGCACCTGCACAGCATGAGATCGATTTTAAGTACGACAATGCCTTAAGAACGGCCGATAACATACTCACATTTAAATTTATCGTAAAATATATTGCCAAAAGACATGGACTTTATGCAAGTTTTATGCCAAAACCAATTACAGGAGTGGATGGTTCTGGAATGCATCTTAACATGTCCTTATGGAAGAATGGAAAGAACATTTTTGCTGATTCTAAGAATGAACTTGGGATCAGTGATGAAGCTTTCTATTTTATGGCAGGAGTCATGGAACATGCAAATGAGATGTGTCTGATCACAAATCCACTGGTCAACTCTTATAAGAGAATCGTACCAGGATATGAGGCACCGGTTGATGTTTCATGGTCACCGTCAAACAGAAGCCCGCTCATTCGAGTACCGGCAGCCCGTGGAAGCGGAACAAGACTTGAATTTCGTAGTCCTGATTCTGCAGCCAATCCTTACCTTGCACTGGCAGTTAGCCTTGCAGCAGGATTAGATGGGATCAAGCGCAAATTAACCCCTGGAAAGGGTTCCATGAAGAATCAGTATGAGATGGCTGAGGGAGAAAAACAAAAAGCAGGAATCAATACACTGCCAAGAGACATGAAAGAAGCTCTTGAGATTTTCAAACAAAGCACTTATATGAAAGAACTTTTAGGAGATCATATTTTTAACAAGTATGTTGAAGCTAAGAGTGCTGAATGGGAGTCTTACCAGCAGTTCGTATCACAATGGGAAGTCGATCGTTATTTATATAAGATCTAATGATTGACAGATACTTGATACGGGAGGTGAGAAGCTTGGTAAACGTCATCGTTTTATTCCCGAAACAAGAAGTCGCCAGAAGCATTAGGAATCTTCTGGTAAGAAGTGGTTTTGAAGTGACCGCTGTATGTGCAACGGGTGCACAGGTAGTCCAGCGTATGGAAGGTGTTGAAGAAGGACTGGTCGTCTGTGGATACAAATGTTCCGATATGATCTACAGTGAATTAAGAGAATATCTTTCTGAAGAGGTCAAGATGTTGCTGATCGCTTCTCGCCAATATTTAGATGACTGCGTGTATCCGAATGTCATAGGACTTTCGATGCCGTTAAAAGGGTATGAATTAGTCGAGAAAACGAGAGAGATCGTTACCGAAATTTCTGAGAAGCAAAGACGAAGGAAACAACGGCCGAAACAACGTACCAGAGAAGAAATCCGTCTGCTTGATGAAGTCAAAGAATTACTGATGCAGAACAATCAGATCACAGAAAGCGAAGCCCACGCATATATACAGCAGCGAAGTATGAACAGTGGTGTGGGACTTATCGAAATGGCAAAAATGATCAAAGAATCATTAATATATCATAACTAGGAGGAATTTATGTTTAAAATTAACGACAACTACTTGAAACTGCCTGGAAGCTACTTATTTTCAACAATTGCGAAAAAAGTAAACGCATATTCCGAGGCAAACCCTGACAAAAATATTATTCGTTTAGGAATTGGAGACGTAACACAGCCTCTGGCACCAGCGATCATTGATTCTTTACACAAAGCAGTAGATGAAATGGGACATGCAGAAACATTTCACGGATACGCACCAGACCTTGGATATGAATTTTTAAGAAATGCAATTGCAAAAAATGATTATCAGGATCGTGGAGCAGATATCAAAGCAGATGAAATCTTTGTAAGTGATGGAGCAAAATGTGATTCTGGAAATATTCAGGAAATCTTTGCACAGGATAACAAGATTGCCGTATGTGACCCTGTATACCCAGTATATGTAGATACAAACGTTATGGCAGGAAGAGCCGGAACATATGATAAAGCAACAGAAACATGGAGTGATGTTATCTACATGCCATGTACAGCAGAGAATAACTTCGCACCAGATTTCCCAAGCGAAGTACCAGATATCATTTACCTTTGCTTCCCTAACAATCCAACTGGATCAACAATCACAAAAGACCAGTTACAGGGATGGGTAGACTATGCAAACAAAAACGGATGCGTGATCATTTATGATGCAGCATACGAAGCATATATCTCAGAAGATAACGTTGCACACACAATTTATGAATGTGAAGGTGCAAGAACATGTGCGATCGAATTAAAGAGTTTCTCTAAGAACGCAGGATTTACAGGAGTTCGTTTAGGATATACTGTTATCCCTAAAGATTTAAAATGTGGAGATACACAGTTACATGCGTTATGGGCAAGACGTCACGGAACAAAATATAACGGAGCTCCATACATCGTACAGAGAGCTGGAGAAGCAGTTTACTCTGAAGCCGGAAAAGCTCAGTTAAAAGAACAGGTTGGATACTACATGAACAATGCAAAAGTAATCTTTAACGGATTACAGGATGCAGGATACACAGTATCTGGTGGTGTTAATGCACCATACATCTGGTTAAAGACACCAGACAACATGACATCTTGGGAATTCTTCGATCATCTGTTAGAAGATGCCAACGTCGTTGGAACACCAGGATCAGGATTCGGACCAAGCGGAGAAGGATACTTCCGACTTACAGCGTTTGGTAACTATGAGAATACAGTTGAAGCGATCGAACGAATCAAGAGAATGTAATTTAATTATTAAATTAAATATGCGATTTAGAAAAGAATGGGATATCAGGAATAGGGTGTTCCATTCTTTTTTTGTTTAGGCTATAATAAATCATAAGGTAGAAAAAGAAAGTTCATGTAAAAAGTGATAGAAATAAAGGACAGGATTAATTAAAATTATAGGAAACCTGCCCTTTATTTTATAATTGTTAGTTTTTTCTTGTATTCAATCCATTTTTTATATACAATAGAAGAAATATAAATTAAGATTTTCAAAAAAGGAGATTTAAGACCAATGAAGAAGTTAGCTCTTGCTCAGGAATTAAAGGAAAATGCTTATCCAGGACGTGGAATCGTTATTGGAAGATCCAAAGATGGAAAGAAAGCGGTGACTGCATACTTTATCATGGGACGCAGTGAGAACAGTCGTAACCGTGTTTTTGTAGAAGATGGAGAAGGAATCCGCACACAGGCATTTGATCCAGCGAAGTTAGAAGATCCAAGCCTTATCATCTATGCACCTGTCCGTGTTCTTGGGGATGAAACGATCGTTACGAATGGAGATCAGACAGACACTGTTTATGAAGGAAGAGAAAAAGGACTTACTTTTGAGCAGTCTTTAAGAAGCCGTGAGTTTGAACCAGACGGACCAAACTACACACCAAGAATCTCAGGTCTTATGAAGATTGCAGACGGAACATTCCACTATGCAATGTCCATTTTAAAGAGTGATAATGGAAATCCAGAATCCTGTAACCGATACACATATACATATGAGAATCCGATCGCAGGAGAAGGACGTTTTATCCATACATATATGCATGATGGAAATCCACTTCCAAGCTTCGAGGGAGAACCTAAATTTGTTGGAATCGAAGAAGATATCGATGATTTCACAAACACACTTTGGAACAGCTTAAATGAAGACAACAAAGTATCTCTATTTGTACGTTATATTGATATTGCAACAGGGGAATATGAGACAAGAATCGTAAATAAGAACAAATAATCAGTCAATCAGCAGATCAAAGGAGAAGAAAAATGAAGGAATTAGAATTAAAGTACGGATGTAATCCAAACCAGAAACCATCAAGAATCTATATGGCAGACGGAAGTGAGCTTCCAATCGAAGTATTAAACGGAAAACCAGGATACATCAACTTTTTGGATGCATTTAACGGATGGCAGCTGGTAAGAGAATTAAAGAAAGCAACAGGACTTCCTGCTGCAACTTCTTTCAAACACGTATCACCTGCGGGAGCATCTGTAGGACGTCCAATGTCTGATACCTTAAAGAAGATCTACTGGGTAGACGATATGGGAGATTTATCTCCATTAGCATGTGCATATGCCAGAGCAAGAGGTGCAGATCGTATGTCATCATTCGGAGACTTCATTTCTTTATCTGATGTATGTGATGCAGACACAGCACGTCTGATCAAGAGAGAAGTATCTGACGGAGTGATCGCACCAGGATATACAGATGAAGCACTGGAAATCTTAAAAGCAAAGAAAAACGGAAACTATAACATCATTAAGATCGATGAGAACTATACACCAGCACCATTAGAGCATAAACAGGTCTTTGGTGTTACATTTGAACAGGGAAGACAGGAACTTCCAATTGATGATGAATTATTATCTAATATTGTGACAGAGAATAAAAACATTCCTGAAGAAGCATTGATCGATATGAAGATTTCTCTGATCGTATTAAAGTATACACAGTCTAATTCTGTATGCTTTGTAAAAGATGGACAGGCAATTGGAATTGGAGCAGGACAGCAGTCTCGTGTACATTGTACAAGACTTGCTGGACAGAAAGCAGACAACTGGTGGTTAAGACAGTGTCCAAAAGTTATGAATCTGCCATTTAAAGAAAAGATCCGCCGTGCAGACAGAGATAATGCGATCGATCTGTACATTGGCGACGAATACATGGATGTGCTGAACGATGAAGCATGGCCGAACACATTTTCAGAGAAGCCGGAAGTATTTACCAGAGAAGAGAAACGCGCATGGTTAGACAAGCTGACAGATGTAGCACTTGGATCTGATGCATTCTTTCCATTTGGCGATAACATCGAGCGTGCACATAAGAGTGGCGTAAAATATATCGCTCAGCCGGGCGGATCTGTCAGAGATGACAATGTAATCGAGACCTGTAACAAATACGACATGGTCATGGCATTTACAGGCATCCGTCTGTTCCATCACTAATAAGAAAAATAGAGTATATCCGATGCGTGTCATTCAGTTGGCACGCATCTTTCTTTATGAATAAAAGAATGTTATAATGGGCGAAAAGCTTATAATCGGAGGAT
>ERZ773146.2574-NODE-2574-length-12242-cov-17.066218_pt1 | contig 12242 bp, 12 predicted proteins | sample MGYA00580847_ERZ773146 | MGnify/ENA primary metagenome ERZ773146 (study PRJEB29015, sample SAMEA2737830) | human gut metagenome | biome: human gut; feature: human-associated habitat; material: faeces | place: China | collected 2012 ...
GTCCCTTATTATGAAGTTGAGACTCAGGAGATCGATGAAGATAATATTGCTGTTCTTGTTGCCGTACTGCTGAAACAGATTTTTTCCGCCGTAATTAATGCCGACATGCCAGCACCCCCGGCTGTGCGGTGCCGCCTGGTAGGCTGTGTCACCGTCATCGACGTAATAGTGTGCGGAAATGTTCTGGAAATTCCCGTCATGCTGTGCTCTCGCATGTGCCCGCGCATCGGCACCTGCTGCGAAGTTGTCGGTGTTGTGGACTACGATACATTTGGGATTGTTTTCCGCATACGTATTCTGATTGCCAAGATACGACCGATCAATTCTCATATTCTCCCCTTTCTGACGGTTCAGACTGCTCCGGCATAACACAGATTTTTTGAAGCGCCGTTCACTCCGGCTTATGGATCTGCTTGATAATCTGATTCACATAATTGCTCAGCCCCGCCACCAGAATCCCCTGTGTGACCGCCGTAAAAACCGCCATCGCCCCCTCCTTCGCCGTCTCAATCTCACTCGTCGCCATCACCCAAACCGCACACAGCACCATGCTGATGCCGCCTAAGATCAGCGGAATGTACTTATTCTTCACCGCCTGCGCCTGCCGCAAAGCAACACCGAAAAAATACAGCACGAACGCAACGACGATGAGTTCGGGCTTTACATAATTCATTGCTTCCATGGAACATCCTTTCTGACTTTTCTGTTTTTGAAAGTCTTTTTTCTATATTATGATGGGATAATGATTTACGACTGGATAAGATTTTCTTACTGTAAACCCAAAAAATCCCACCTGTTTTTCAGATGGGATTTTCCAGTGGTGTGCTGTTCTTTGATTTTTAATTTACTATCTTGTGCAGCAATTCCCCTGACCTGCCCCTGGCTGCGGTGCCGCACAGAAAGTCTTTGCATCAAACGACGGATTAAACGCATAAAAGTTCTTCGAATTCAATTCATCCTGTACAGAACGCAGTGCTTCACCAAAACGCTGGAAATGCACAACTTCACGCGCCCGCAGGAAACGAATCGGATCTGCAACTTCAGGATCTTTTACCAAACGAAGGATGTTATCATACGTTGACCGGGCTTTCTGCTCCGCAGCGAGGTCTTCGAACAAATCTGTCAAAGGATCACCTTTCGACTGGAACTCACAAGAATTAAACGGAACTCCGCCAGCCGCCTGCGGCCAGATTCCGGCTGTGTGGTCTACATAGTAATTGGCAAAACCAGAGTTCTGAATTTCTTCCAGAGAAAGATTGCAGGTGAGCTGATGAACGATCGTTGAAACCATCTCAAGGTGTGCGAGTTCTTCTGTCCCAACATCATTCAACACCCCTGCTAAAATTCGGTCCGGCGGGAAATGCCGAAAGCTTTGCGAAAATGGGCTATAAAAACAGCCTGGACATCCCGGCTTACACGGCGGAGATGGGGCTGGACGCCTTTGAGTATCAGTGCGGGCACGGTGTCCGTCTGGGGCTGGAAAAGGCGGCCAGGATGGCCGCGGACGCCGCAGAGCGGGGCATTCTGTTCAGTGTCCACGCGCCCTATTATATCAGCATGTCCAGTCTGGAAGAGGACAAGCGGCTCAACAGCATCCAGTATCTGCTGCAAAGCGCGGCAGTGTGCAGGGCGCTGGGCGGCAGGCGAATTATTTTCCACTCCGGCAGCTGCGGCAAGCAGAGCCGGGAAGCGGCCCTTGAAAAAGCGCTGGATACCATGCGCCGTGCCGTGGAAGCGCTGGACGAAGCAGGCTTTGCCGATATGACTCTCTGCCCGGAAACCATGGGCAAGATCGGCCAGCTGGGCACACTGGACGAGGTGCTGGCGCTGTGCAGCGTGGATAAGCGCATTACGCCCTGCATCGACTTCGGCCACCTGAATGCCCGCACTCTGGGCGGCATCCGCTCGAAAGAGGACTACGCTGCCATCCTTGACCGCATGGCAGAAAAGCTGGGGGACCAACGGGCAGAACGGTTCCATGTGCATTTTTCCCGCATCGAGTATTCGGCGGGTGGCGAAAAGCGCCACTGGACCTTTGCCGAGACCCAGTTCGGCCCGGAGCCGCAGCCGCTGATGGAACTGCTGGCTGAGCGGAAGCTGCAGCCGGTTATCATCTGCGAGAGCGCGGGCACGCAGGCTGAGGATGCCGGGACTATGCAGCAGATGTACCATGCAGCGTGCAAAACGTAAAAAATTTTGTGTTTTTATCGTCTTTTTTGCCGAAACCCCTTGCCAAATGCAAACGGATTGGGTAAAATAAATAGAGATATGCGTTAAGCATTTGAGATTAAACTAATGGAGGAATTCCTATGATTTCTGCAGGCGAGTTTCGCAATGGCGTGACCTTTGAGCAGGACGGCCAGGTTCTTCAGGTCGTTGAGTTCCAGCACGTCAAGCCCGGCAAGGGCGCTGCCTTTGTCCGTACCAAGACCAAGAACGTCATCACCGGCTCTGTGGTCGAGACCAGCTACAACCCCACCGCAAAGTTCCCGCAGGCTTTCATCGAGCGTAAGGACGTGACTTACAGCTACGAGGATGGCGACCTGTACCACTTCATGGACAACGAGACCTACGATGACATCCCCGTCAACGCAGCCGATGTGCCCGATAACTTCAAGTTCTGCAAGGAGAACGAGCTGTGCAAGCTGCTGAGCTACAAGGGCAAGGTGTTCAGCGTCGAGATCCCCAACTTCATCGAGCTGGAAGTCACCCAGACCGAGCCGGGTGTCAAGGGCAACACTGCTACCAACACCCTGAAGCCCGCTACCGTTGAGACCGGCGCCGAGATTCGTGTGCCTCTGTTCATCAACGAGGGCGATCACATCCGCATCGATACCCGCACCGGCGAGTATATGGAGCGCGTCTGATCATTTGTCGCATACCGGGCAGCGGGCAACCGTTTGCCCGGTTTTTTTATGATAAGTTAGGAGGGCATTTCAGATGGAACTGAACAAGAAAGCAGCCTACCTGCAGGGCTTAGTGGATGGTCTGGGCGTGGATGAGAGCACCAAAGAGGGCAAGATCATCAAGGCCATGGCCGCTCTGCTGGGCGAGATGGCCGATGCCATTGCCGCCATGGACGAGGATCTGACCCAAGCCTACGACCAGATCAACGATCTGAGCGAGGAGCTGGAGGATCTGGAAGCCGACCTGTACGAGGACGAGGATGCCGAGGACGAGGACGACGACGCAGCCGACGAGGATGAGGATGCGGGAGATGACGACATCGCCAGCGAGCCCTTCTACGAGGTAGCCTGCCCCGCCTGCGGCGAGACCGTCTACGTCAGCGAGGATGATCTGGATGCAGGCGAAGCCAACTGCGCCCACTGCGGTGTGACCTTTGAGGTCGCACTGGAAGGCGACGAGGACGAAGCCAAGGACGCCCCTGTGCAGTACGAGGTGACCTGCCCCGCCTGCGGAAAGACCGCCGTATTTGAGGAGGATGAGCTGCTGGACGGCGCACCCAAGTGCCCCAACTGCGGTGAGCCGCTGGACTTTGAGGTGACCGAGGAGTAAACGCTTCTTCATCGCCCGTGAAAAGGCAATTTTGGAAAATCCGCAGATTTTCCAAAATTGCAATCTAAAAAAGAAATTCCTATGAATATGGCCAAAGCGCACGCGAAGGCCATTCCAAATCGTCCCTGTAAAAACGCAATGCCGGGCAGTCCGCAGACTGTCCGGCATTGTTCATTTTAATTTGGTTCAGCGGGTCTCGTTGGCCTTCTGCAGCCAGATGCCGCCGATGTCCAGCGCATTGTACAGGCCGTGCTTAGTGGTCTGACGCGCTACGCGCTCCTGCGGTGCCTTGGTGGTATCGGTAGAAAGCAGCATCAGGTGTACCTTGTCGGCTACCTGCTGCTCGCCCACCGGGGTGGTGGTCAGGATCTGCAGATACAGCACATAGGGATCGGTCATGCTGCCGTAATACAGCTCGTTGTCCTTGCGGACGAGGGGCTTGCCTTTATAAGTCAGTTTCGGTGTATATGCCATCGTGAAAGCCTCCCTGTCGTTTGATTCACCTTAGTATAACACATTCTGCCTATGGGATGCAAGCGTTTGCGGCAGTGCTCTGTCAGTTTTGCACCAAAACAGCCCCGTACCGTGCAAAACCGGCAGTACATTTTTGGCAAATGGGGTTTGCTGTTGGGTGCAGTTATGCTATACTATAAATAGAACAGCCCGCATTCCGGGCCGGAAGTGAGGGAACGACAATGGCAGATTATCAGGAATACCGGCGGCGCATCCTGCACCGGCGCTGGCGCAGGGTGTTTATCATCGTCGCCCTTCTGGCGCTGGTGGCGCTGCTGAGCGCCATCGGCATTCTGTGGAAGGTGCTGCACCGGGAGCGCGTGGATACTGCCCTGAGTCAAAACACCATTCTGCGGCAGGTGACCACGGATAATACATGGAACACGGTCAACTACCCGCTGGCGCGGCAGCTCCGGGTGCAGACGCTGGAGGGAAGCACCGAGACCGCGCTGGACTTCCGCATGGCGGCGCTGCCGGCCAGCGCTCCGGTGGAAAAAAGCTGGTTTGCACAGGTCAGTTTTGTGGGTGACAGCCTGACGCAGGGCTTGCAGATCTACGATACCGGTCTGCCCGGGGCGCAGTTCTGCGCCTATAAGGGGGTAGGCCCCAACGCCTTTGTCAACGGCACCAGCTGCAAGCGGGCGGACGGCGTGACAGAGATCCCGTTGGACGCTTTGACCGCCCAGCAGCCCAAGGCCGTCTATGTACTGCTGGGCAGCAACGTGCTGGGGCGGGACACCGATTACACCAGCTTTCTGACCTACTACCGCCTGATGCTGGATATGATCAGTCAGGCGCTGCCGGATGCAAAGATCTATGTGCAGTCCATCACGCCGGTGCGGCCGGAGGTGGGCACACAGGCAAACCACGCAGGGCTGAACCGCGACCGCCTGTGCCACATCAACAACGAACTTGCCGCCATTGCGCTGGAAAAAGATTGCTACTTCCTCAATCTTTGGGAGGTACTGGCAGACGAAAACGGCGACCTGATCGAAAGCTACGCCCAGCCGGACGGCTACCATATCAAGCCGGAGGGCTACGCCGCATGGGTAGACTACCTTTGCAGCCACACCATGGAGTGAAAAAGAACATAAAAGACGCTGTCCTTGCGGACAGCGCCTTTTGTGTTTTATCAGGTTTTTTATCAGAACAGGCCGGTGATCTTGCCGTCGGCGTCTACGTCAATGTTCACGGCGGCGGGCTTTTTGGGCAGGCCGGGCATGGTCATGATGTTGCCGCAGATGACGACCACGAAGCCTGCACCGGCTGCCAGACGTACCTCGCGCACCTCCATGGTAAAGCCGGTGGGCGCACCGGTCAGCTTGGCGTTGTCGCTGAAGCTGTACTGGGTCTTGGCGATGCAGACGGGCAGGTTGCCGTAGCCCATCTCGGTCAGCTCGGCCAGCGTCTTGCTGGCAGCGGCGCTGTAATTCACGCCGTCGGCGCGGTAGATCTTGGTGGCAATGGCGTTGATCTTGTCCTTCAGGGGCATCTCCAGCGGATAGGTGTACTGGATGGGACGATCCTCCAGAATCTCCAGTACCTTTTCAGCCAGTGCCTTGCCGCCCTCGCCGCCCTTGGCGAACACCTCGCTCAACACGCAGGGCACGCCCTGCTCGGCGCAGACCTGCTCCACATAGGCCTGCTCCTCGGCGGTGTCGGTGGGGAAGGCGTTGATGGCAACCACCACCGGCAGACCGAAGCCGTTCTTCAGGTTGTCGATGTGACGGATCAGGTTGGAAGCACCGGCCTTGACGGCCTCGAGGTTGGGCTGGTTCAGGTCTGCCTTGGCTACGCCGCCGTGGCTCTTGAGAGCGCGCACGGTAGCCACCAGCACACAGGCGGAGGGGGCAATACCGGCATAGCGGCACTTGATATCCAAGAATTTCTCCGCACCAAGATCAGCGCCGAAGCCTGCCTCGGTGATGGTGTAGTCTGCCAGCGAAAGGCTGAGCTTGGTGGCCAGCACGCTGTTGCAGCCGTGAGCAATATTGGCAAAGGGGCCGCCGTGGATGATGGCGGGGTTATTCTCCAGCGTCTGCACAAGGTTCGGATCCAGTGCGTCCTTCAGCAGGGCAGTCATGGCACCGGCTGCGCCGATCTCACCGGCAGTCACCGGCTTGCCATCGTAGGTGTAGGCGCATACGATGCGGGACAGCCGCTCCTTCAAATCGGAGATGCTGGTGGCAAGGCAGAAGATGGCCATGACCTCGCTGGCGACCGTAATGTCAAAGCCGTCCTCGCGGGGGGTGCCATTCACCTTGCCGCCCAGACCGTCCACGATGAACCGCAGCTGCCGGTCGTTCATGTCCATGCAGCGCTTCCAAGTGATGCGGCGGGGGTCGATGTTCAGCGGGTTGCCCTGCTGGATGCTGTTGTCGATCATGGCAGCCAGCAGGTTGTTGGCGGTGCCAATGGCGTGCAGGTCACCGGTAAAGTGCAGGTTGATATCCTCCATGGGCACCACCTGTGCGTAACCGCCGCCGGCAGCGCCGCCCTTTACGCCGAACACGGGGCCAAGGCTGGGCTCGCGCAGGCAGAGCATGGTCTTTTTGCCCAGCGCGTTCATGGCATCGGCCAGACCTACGCTGGTAGTAGTTTTGCCCTCACCGGCAGGGGTGGGGCTGATGGCGGTGACAAGGATCAGCTTGCCCTGCTTTTTGGCGTTGTGGATCAGCCGGTGGTCGATCTTGGCCTTATAACGGCCATAGGGGATCACACTTTCCTCCTCCAGACCCAGCTGGGCGGCGATCTGGGTGATTGGTTTCATCTTGGCTTCCTGCGCGATCTCGATATCGGTCTTCATACAGACATCCTCCTTGATAGCAAAAAAGGGCAGCTTTGCACAGCAATTGCGCAAGGCTGCCCAGACGGTCGGCATTGACATCCCCAGCACCCCTGCACTGTGGTGCTCCACAAGGTTCCGTCAGCAGGGATGCGGTCTATGCTGTAAAGATAGCACACCACCGGGGTGTTTGTCAAGGAGGTACAGTTACAAAAATTACCCATAAATGCATAAAATTTTTTGCGTTATCCAAGGGTTTGTGCTATACTTATTCTGGGTTATTATGAAAACAACGACAGAAAGCAGGAAATCCGTTTATGCTGCAAAATCCTCAGTTACATTATCTGGACAACGCGGCCACCACCATCGTGGCGCCGGAGGTGGCGGACGTCATCGACAAGGCCATGCGGGAGCACTGGGCAAACCCTTCCAGCCTGTACGGCCCGGGCGCGCGCAGTGAAGAAGCTCTGAATGCCGCCCGCGCCGCCGTGGCGCGCACGCTGGGCTGCAAAAGCCGGGAGCTGTATTTCACCTCCTGCGGCAGCGAGAGCAACAATCTGGCGCTGCTGGGCGCGGTGCAGACCCGCACCTTCGGCAAGGGCATCGTGGTGTCCGGCTTCGAGCACCCCAGTGTGCAGCGCCCGCTGGAGCGGCTGGCAAAGCTGGGCTACGACGTTACCGTGGTAGCACCCCGGGCAGACGGCACGCTGGACATTGCCGCCATGCTGGAGCGGGTGGACAAAAACACCATCCTTGTAGCCTGCATGATGGTGAACAACGAGATCGGCACCCGCAACGATGTGGAGCGCCTTGCCGCCGAGGTAAAGCACCGCAACAGCCGCACCATCGTCCATGTGGACGCAGTGCAGGCGTGGATGCGTGTACCTATCAAGCTGGACAACATCGATACGCTCTCGGTGAGCGGCCACAAGATCCATGCGCCCAAGGGCATTGGCGCGCTCTACCTCTCCGACCGACTGGTGCAGGCCTTCCAGCCGCCCTATCTGGGCGGCGAGCAGGAGCGGCAGATGCGCCCCGGCACTGAAAATCTGCCCTACGCCATGGGTATGGCCGCAGCGGCCACCCGTCTGGCAAAGACCATGAAGAGCCGGGACACCGCCATGCGTGCGCTGAACCGACAGCTGCGGGAGGGGCTGAAGGCCTTCCCGGAGGTAGTCATCAACAGCCCGGAGAACGCTGTGCCCGAGGTGCTGAACTTCAGTGAGATGTGCATCAAGAGCGAGACCATGCTGGCTTTTCTGGCCGAAAAGCAGATCTACGTTTCCTCGGCCAGCGCCTGTGGGCGCGGTCAGCCCAGCCATACGCTGGCAGCCATGGGGCGCGACCCGCTTGCCATCGACACCGCCATCCGGGTGTCCTTCTGCGCCGACAACACCCCGGAGGATGTGGACGCCTTCCTCAACCGCTTCGAGGACGGCATGAAGCACTTGCAGAAGATCAAAAAATAAAAAATCTAGATCAAAATCAAAATCCGCAGAACGGCTGACAGTTTCTCTGAGGACCGTCCGCTGGGGTGGGACCCTGTTGCCCGCAGGGCAATAGGGCGGGCGATGGAATGGCCCGATTCGTGTCCGAAGAGAAAGCTGTCAGCCGTTCTATGGGAAGATGCAGTTTGCCTGCGCGACCCCAATACGTGAAAGGGTGAATGGAAAATGACCGCAGTCATTTTCCATTCACAGATAAAAATAATTCATCCGCTGAATATGGCCAGAGCGAAAGCGGAGGCCATTATAAATCCCACATCAGGAGATGCAACATTTATGAAGGAAATTATTATGGGCTATCAGGGCGAAATGTCCCTGAAAGGCCTCAATCGCAACCAGTTCGAAGCAGCCATGATGAAGATCCTGCGCTACCGTCTTAAGACGGTGGGCAAGTTCAAGGTGTACTGCACCCAGTCCACCTTTTATATGGAGCCCGAGGAAGAGAACGTGGATATGGACCTCGCCTTTGAGCGGGTCAGCAAGGTGTTCGGCCTTGCCGCGCTCAGCCGCGCTGTGGTGTGCGAAAAGGATTTCGATACCATCTGCCAGACCGCTGAGGATTATCTGGGCAGCGAACTGCACGGCATCCGTACCTTCAAGGTGGAAGCCCGCCGCGCCGATAAGACCTACCCCATGACCAGCCCGGAACTGATGCGGGAACTGGGCGCTTACCTGCTGGGCAAGCACAACTACCTGAAGGTGGATGTGCATAACCCGCAGTTTAAGGTCATTGTGGAAATTCGCGATTACGGTGCGTATATTCATGGCCCAAAAATACAGGGCGAGGGCGGCCTGCCCGTGGGCACCAGTGGCCGTGCCCTGAATATGCTCTCCGGCGGCATCGACAGTCCGGTGGCAGCCTATCGTATGGCAAAGCGCGGTCTGGCACTGGATCACATCCATTTTGCGTCCCCTCCGTATACTTCCGAACGAGCAAAACTAAAGGTAAAGGCTCTGGCACAGCTTATTACCGTATATACCGGCAGCGCCAACCTGTTTGTGGTGCCCTACACAAAACCCCAGGAATACATTCGGGACAACGCCCCGGATGTGCTGTTCACGGTGCTGATGCGCCGCAGCATGATGCGTATTGCAAACGTGATCGCCAAAAAGCAGGGCTGCGAAGCGCTGGTCACCGGCGAAAGTCTGGCACAGGTGGCAAGCCAGACCGTCAAGGCGCTGCAGTGCACCGATGCCGCACAGGATCTGCCCATCCTGCGCCCGCTCATCGGTATGGACAAGACCGAGATCATCGAGACCTCCCGCCACATCAATACCTTTGAGACCAGCATCCTGCCCTACGAGGACTGCTGCACCATCTTCACCCCGCCGCACCCGAAGATCCGCCCCGAGCTGGAGGAGATCCTTGCTGCCGAAGCCGCCATGCCCGGCCTTGCCGCATTGGAGGCCGAGGCTGCAGAACAGACCGAGCGCATCCGGGTGCGCATCACCGATCAGGTAGAATTCGAGGGTTGATTTGTCCATGACAGCAGAGATCATCAGTGTCGGTACCGAGCTGCTGCTCGGCAACATTCTTAACACCAATGCCCAGTACCTCAGCCGAGAGCTTGCCGCGCTGGGAATCACCGTCCGGCGGCAGAGCACCATCGGCGATAACCATGACCGTCTGGCGGATTTTGTCAACGAAGCAAAACAGCGGTGCGATTTGTTGGTGTTCACCGGCGGGCTGGGCCCCACGGCGGACGACCTGACCAAGGAGACGGTGGCCGCCTGTTTTGGCGATACCCTTACCTTTGACTCCGACGAGTGGCAGAAGATCGTGGACTTCTTTACCCGCACCGGGCGCGAGACCACCCCCAACAACCGCAAGCAGGCCATGGTGCCGGTGCATGGGCATAAGGTGGTCAACCACCACGGCACCGCGCCGGGTGCATGGTTCGAGCAGGACGGTCACTGTGCCGTGCTGATGCCCGGCGTGCCCCACGAGATGAAGGCCATGTGGGAGGAAAGTGTGCGCCCGCTGCTGCTGGCGCGGCAGAGCTGTGCCCTGCACAGCCTGACGCTGCGGGTGCTTGGCGGCGAGAGCAATCTGGAGTACCGGGTGCGTCCGCTGCTGGAAAACCCGAACCCGACCGCTGCCATCTACTGTAAGACCGGCGAGTGCGAGATCCGCATCACCGCCCGGGCGCAGAATGACGCCGATGCGCAGACCATGTGCCGCGCCTACGCCAAAAAGTTCTATGATCTGCTGGGCGATGCGGTGTATGATGAGGATGTCGCCGGGTTGGAAGAGACGGTGGTGCACACGCTGCAGGCCAACGGCCTGACCATTGCCACCGCCGAAAGCTGCACCGGCGGCATGATCGCCCAGCGCCTGACCAATGTGTCCGGCGCAAGCGAGGTGTTCGGCTACGGCTTTGTGACCTACTGGGAGCAGGCCAAGGCGAAGCTTGTCGGGGTAGACCCGGCGGTCATTGCGCAATATAATGTGGTGTCGGCTCCCGTGGCGGCGCAGATGGCGCTGGGCGCGGCAAAGGCCGCCGGTGCGGATATCGCGGTCAGTGTTACCGGTCTGGCAGGCCCCGGCGGCGGTGATGCCGTCCGGCCTGTGGGCACGGTGTATCTGGGCGCTGCCCGGGGAGACAAGGTCTATGTGAAAAAGCTGTTCGTCTCCCGCCCGGACCGCGCACTCATCCGCGCCCGCGCCGCACAGACTGCGCTGGAACTGGCGCTGCGGCTGGCACAGGGCAAGACCCCGGCCGGTACGCAGGTGCTGACCGAAAGCGCGCAGCATGACCCCGCCGCCCTGACCGCCTTGGACGAGACCCTGCGGGCAGAGTAAGGGCGGCCCCTGCGGCCGCAGGGGGGATGCGTCATGACAAATAAGGAAGAGCGCCCGGCAAGCTGTGTGCTGCGGCTGTTCGGTGTGCCGGAGCAGACCGTGCAAAAGGCAGTGGAAACCCTGCCGGACACTTGGCAGGGCACGGTGCACTGCCGCACCCGGGGCGCGGAAACGCTGGTGGCGCTGCAAAGCGACACCACGCAGCAGCTGTACCGGGCGGTACAGCAGCTGCGGACAAGCCTTGCCCCAGCGCTGTATGGGGAAGGGGAGCAGACCCTTGCCGCCGCCGCAGTGCAGGCGCTGGAACAGCACCGCAAGCTTTTGGTGTGCAGTGATGCCGTTGCTGGGGCGCTGCTGGAGACCCGGCTGGAAAACCTTCCCGGCGCGGAAAAGGTGTTCGATTTTGGCGCTATGAGCTACGCCAATGCGGCGCTTACCGCCCGGCTCAGCCGGAAGCTGCGCAAGGCACCGCAGGCAGAGCCTGCCCGCACACTGGCGCGGGTGCAGGCCATGCAGCGGATGACCGGTGCTGCGCTGGCGGTGGGCTGTGTGGAACTGCCCCAAAGCCACCTGCTGCTGGTGGGCAGCAAAAAGGGCTGCTGGCTGCGGTGCGTGCCGCCGGAGGAGAACCCCGGCCTGTGGCTGCTGGATCTGCTGCGCCGCGCCGCCAGCGGTCTGCCGCAGGCAGGGGGCACATGCTGGCAGTCCTACGGCAGAACGGTACCGGATACAGCTTTGACCCCTGCCGTTCTTGCGGCTGTGCCGCCCACGCCGCCGAACCCGAAGCGTCACCGGCTGGGCAAAGCACTCGTGGTTCTTTTGTTACTGGCACTGGCAGCACTGGCTGCGGGCTGGTATTATACCGGCGGCGACCTTGCCGCCCTGCCCCAAAAGCTGCAAAGCCTTGGCGCAGAAAGCCTGCCCCACGCCGGGGCAAGGCTGGTGTGAACGTCGTAGCGGCTATCTTCCATAGAAAAGCAAAAACCAAGCCCGGAGGGTTCGTAAACCTTCCGGGCTTGGTTTTGCGCTGGCGTCCCCGATGTGATTCGAACACACGGCCTTCCGCTTAGGAGTAGGGGCTGAAGCCATAAATCCTAGGCAAAAGTAGGTAAAACAAGTA
>ERZ773146.2579-NODE-2579-length-12234-cov-5.925528_pt1 | contig 12234 bp, 11 predicted proteins | sample MGYA00580847_ERZ773146 | MGnify/ENA primary metagenome ERZ773146 (study PRJEB29015, sample SAMEA2737830) | human gut metagenome | biome: human gut; feature: human-associated habitat; material: faeces | place: China | collected 2012 ...
ACTTGTAAAAAAAACTTTATAATTGGATATTTTAGAGGATTGCTATAATATGAAACATTTTCTTTTTTTACACGAATTTTATACTTCGTGTGCTATGATAAAACTGATAATATATCAGAGTCAAAAATTCAAAAAGGAGACTATCATGCACATTTTAATTATAGAAGACGAAGAACAGCTCTGCCGTTCCATGGCAGAGGGACTCCGCATGGACGGATACGAAACAGATACCTGCTTTGACGGGGAAGAGGGACTGGAATTATGTATGACAGAGAATTACGATCTGATCCTTCTGGATCTGAACCTGCCTGGAATTGACGGTCTGGACATTCTGCGTCAGTTCCGTACCTTCAATACCAACACTCCTGTTCTCATACTCTCCGCAAGAGTACAGATCCAGGATAAGGTGGAGGGGCTGGATCTGGGAGCCAACGATTACCTCACCAAGCCATTTCATTTCGAAGAACTGGAAGCCCGCATCCGCAGCCTTACCCGACGCAAATTTATCCAGGAGGATGTCTGCCTGAGATGCAGCCGCATTACCTTTGACACACGCACAAGAGAAGCCAGTGTAGATGGCACGCCTCTGGCTCTCACCAGGAAAGAAAGCGCACTTCTGGAATATTTTCTGCTTCACCGCAACCGGATCATCAGCCCGGAGGAAATGATCGAGCATCTCTGGGACGGCAGCGTAAACAGCTTCAGTAACTCCATCCGGGTGCACATTTCTTCCTTAAGAAAAAAACTGAGAACTGCCCTTGGATATGATCCTATACAAAATAAAATCGGACAGGGATATATTATGGAGGACTAAATCTATGAAATTTTATTCAGAAAAACTTTCCCCCCGCAGGCTCTCTCTCCAGTGGCGGCTCACATTGCTAATCTCCGGATTGGTTATCACAGCCTGTGCACTGATGTATTTCTTCATCAGCCGTTCTGCTGTGACCGGTCTGGAAGGGATCTCCGACTATGTAGTTCTGGTCACCCCCGACAATTCAAGCCCGATCTCCATCAATGTAGATCCAAAAATCCTCATCCCTGATCTGGAAAACCAGATCCAGAATACCAAAAACAATTTTTTGTTCCAGAGCATGATTGCCACAGGTATCATTATTCTTCTCAGCAGTATCTGTACCTGGTTTGTCACCAGAAGAGCCCTGACCCCCCTGCGCAGATTCAGCGACAGGATCAGCCAGGTACAGGCACAGAATCTGTCTGAACCGCTGGAAGTCCCACTCTCAGAGGATGAGATCTCGCGTCTGACCAGATCCTTTAATGACATGCTTGCCCGCCTGGACAATGCCTTCTCTGCACAGAAACAGTTTGTGGCAAGTGCAGCACATGAGCTTCGCACACCCTTAGCTGTAATGCAGACAAATCTGGAAGTTTTTTACAAAAAACCGGAACACGCACCCCAGGAATACGACAGACTTTTCACCATGCTTCAGGAACAGACCGGACGGCTTTCCCATCTTGCGGAAATCCTGCTGGACATGACAGGTCTTCAAACAGTAGAGCGTTCTGACACTATTTCCCTTGCAGCACTCACAGAAGAGGTTTTCTGCGATCTGGATCCGGTTGCAGACAAGCATCAGATCCGGCTTATTCAGACAGAAGGGGACTGTACTGTTACAGGCAGCTATATCCTTCTGTACCGGGCAGTCTATAATCTGGTTGAAAATGCGATCAAATATAACCGGCCTTCCGGTTCCGTTACTGTAAGCATTCATTCTGCAGAATCTGCAGTCCTGGAGGTAACTGACACAGGCATCGGTATCTCCCCTGAAAATCAGGAAAAAATCTTTGATCCCTTCTACCGTGTGGACAAATCCCGCAGCCGCGCCATGGGCGGTGCAGGTCTGGGGCTTGCTCTTGTAAGCGAGATTGCCAGACAGCACAACGGTCAGGTAAAAGTAACCCAGAGCAGCGAAAAAGGCAGTACCATTGCCCTGATACTGCCTAAATCAACTGACTATTGATTTTTTCTCTTATTTATTTTTTTCCAGAATCTGAATCAGTTTCTGTGTATCTTCCATAGTAGTAGCCCAGCTTGTGGCAAAGCGGATCACAGAGTGTGTCTCATCATACTTCTCCCAGAATCCGAACTCCACATCCTGGGCTATTTTTTTCATTACCTCATTAGACACAATACAGAAGATCTGATTAGTGGGAGTATCCAGAGAAAGCTGATATCCATACTTCTTCAGTGCATCCTTGATCTGCTCTGCAGCTTCCATTGCAGGTTTGCCGATCCGCAGGTACAGCCCGTCCGTAAACAGCTCACCAAACTGGATTCCTGCAATCCGTCCCTTGGCAAGCAATGCTCCATGCTGCTTGATGATCGTAAAGAAATGAGGAATCCGTCCTTTCTGCGGTATAACCACTGCTTCTCCAAACAATGCTCCGCATTTGGTTCCTCCAATGTAAAATACATCGCTAAGTTCTGCCAGACCAGTGAGAGTCACATCATTCTCCGGGCTTGCCAGTGCATAGGCAAGGCGGGCGCCATCCACATAAAGGGGAAGATGATTTTCCCGGCAGACTTTACTGAGAGCTGCTAATTCTTCTCTGGAATACAGGGTGCCATATTCTGTTGGCTGGGAAATATATACCATCCCGGGCATTACCATATGCTCATAATTGGCATCATCATAGAAATCCCTCACCAGCTTCTCAATCTGCTGTGCAGAGATTTTTCCATCTTTCTGCGGTACTGTCAGAACCTTATGTCCACCAAATTCAATAGCGCCAGATTCATGGGTTGCAATATGACCTGTATCCGCAGCCACAACTCCCTGATAGGATTTCAAAAGTGCATCGATTACTGTGGCATTGGTCTGTGTTCCGCCAACCAGCAGGAATACTTCTGCCTCCGGCGCATTGCAGGCTTTTCTGATCTTTTCTTTCGCATCTTCTGTATATGGATCCTGACCATAGCCCACTGTTTTCTCCAGGTTTGTCTCCATCAGCTTCTTCATGATCGCAGGATGTGCACCTTCCATGTAGTCACTGGCGAAATATAAACGTGATTCTGTATTTTCCATTTTTATCGTTATGTCCTTTCTACTGCACTATCTGCGCATTTGACTTTTTTATTCATAGCTTCTGTTCTGTACCGGAACGCTATTCATTCTGTTACTCTATTTTTCTTAGCATTTCTCCCATCTGCTCTTCTGACTTTCACAGATGGAGTTCCACTGACAATTCCCACAGATTTCTTTCCTCTTTCCTGATGCCAGGATTTTCTTTTGAACAACATCTGTAAAATCATCAAATTCCATGATCTGTCCATTCTCCAGGCCGCACAGTTCCAGCACTGCATTGTCATATGCTTCTACAAGTGAAAAGGAAGAACAGCATCCTTTTTCATTATTCGGACAGGCAAAACAGATCTCGTCTGTATCTGCATGAAGCTGTATCTTTGCTCCCTTCTGGAAAATATCCAGCATTTCCTGCATATGTGCGGAAAACCCATTACTGTATCCCTCACCCTTGAAATATGCAAGGCACATTCCATGGTGAGGGCGTAGTGGAATATTTTTTATAAAAGACATCTTTGTGCACCTTTCTCCTTAATTTTTTAACATATTGGATACTTTAACACAAAGCGTTTTTATTGACAACTTTTTTTACTTTATAGTTTACAATCCGATAATTCTATATACTGATCGGATTTCATCAGACTTACTGGATAAAATCAGAAAAATCCTTTTTTACTTTTTCTTCATTTACCAGCCTTAGCTACCCTCATATTATAAAGAAAGGTACCCAATGATGCCAGAATAATCAGCACATATCCTGTAAAGCTGTACTTATCCGGAATCTCTCCAAACAGGATAAATCCCAGCATCGTAGCAAAAATAATCTGCGAGTAATCAAAGATGGAAATCTTCCCTGCAGGTGCATAGGTGTATGCAGCCGTAATCGTAAACTGTCCGCCCGCTGCGAATAATCCTGCCATCAGCAATGTCACAAGCTGCTTCATACTCATAGGTGTGAAATGGAACAACATCCAGGGTACAACCGACAAGCAGGAGAAAAATGAAAAATAAAACACGATAACCGGTCCCTTCACTCCGTGAGTTCCCAGTACACGCACCATCGTATACGCAATTCCTGCTCCCAGTCCACCGCAGACTCCGATCAGTGCCGGAACAAGTGCCGCATTCTGAAATCCCGGTTTCACTACAAATAAACATCCGATAAACGCCAGCGCAACACACGCTGCCTGTGCCGGTCTGATCTTTTCCTTTAACAAAAGGAATGAAAAAATAATCGCAAAAAACGGAGATAACTTATTCAGGATCGATGCATCTGCCACCAACAGATGGTCAATGGCGTAAAAGTTACACAGAATCCCCAGTGTCCCGCACACACAACGCAGGATCAGCGGTCCCCAGTATTTCTTATCCACCTTCGGCACTGTACGATTCTTACGGAGAATTATCGCTGCAAACACCGCCGCCACCAGATTCCGAAAGAAACTCTTCTCCACAGACGGCAGATCACCTGCCAGACGCACACTCACATTCATACAAGCAAAGAAAAACGCCGACAGGATGATCATTATCATACCCTTTATGTAATTTTCCTGTTTCATCAGATTTAACCTGCCTTTCTGTCCATGCAGCCAGCTTCTTTTTATCATATGCTGTCTGTCATCTACCTGTTAATCATAGCACGGACAATCGTTTTAGTACAAATAGATTTTTTATTTCAATTCGTCCTAAGCCATGATATACTATAAGAGCTGTCGAACCTCCAGCAGAAAGGAGGTGAGTTTCATGGAAGAAATTCTCGTCACATTTCTTGTCTCTGTTTTAGCAGGTGTAGTTAGCTACTACATATGCAAATGGCTGGACGGCAGACGCTAGACAGCAACAGCCTAAACGGAACAGCTCACCGTAACGAGCAAGAAAGCCCTCAGAGCTGCAACTCTGAGGGCTTTTGTTTCTTTAGGTCGCTTCATGGAATCTCGTCACATTCCTTAGCTACTGTTAGTATATGCTGAAAAAAATAAAAAGTCAACTTAAAAATAATATTAGGTAGTGTAAATTTACTGTAGGAAATTTACCCTGCTTTTACATCCCATTGACTTTTCCAAAAGCTTGTGTTACTCTAAAGCGTGTTTGAAAAATTGTAACGCACATCTTGCGTAAAGCATTTTTCAAATACGCTCTAACAAAAGAAAATCTGCATAATGGATAATAACAACGGGAGCCTGTGAGACAGGCTGAGAGGAAGATTGATCTTCGACCGCACCTGATATGGATAATGCCAGCGTAGGGACTGTATTTGTATATTAAAATCTGCCAGTGTGTTATTCCGGCAGATTTTTTTTGCAGGATTTTATCTGTTTCCTGCACAACTGATAATGTCTGCTTCGGCAGACCAAATCTTCATTTCAAGGAGGTTCATTATTATGAACACAGACAGATCAAAAACACTCAGAATGGTCATGCTCGCCATGATGGTTGCCATCGGCGTTGTCATCTCACCTATTCTGAGAATCGAGGGTATGTGCCCTACTGCACACCTGATAAACATCGTCTGTTCCGTACTTCTGGGACCGTGGTATTCATTGCTTTGTGCCACTCTCATCGGAATCATCCGAATGATGTTTATGGGTATCCCGCCACTTGCACTGACAGGTGCCGTATTCGGCGCATTTTTATCAGGCGTTTTCTACCGCGCTTCTCATGGAAAGATTATCTGCGCAGTGATTGGTGAAATCTTCGGAACCGGTATCATCGGCTCTCTGGTTTCCTATCCTGTAATGGCATTTCTTATGGGCAGAAGCGGACTGAACGCATTTTTCTATACACCAATGTTTCTGGCAGCAACCTGCATGGGCGGCACCATTGCCTACTTCTTCCTGAAGGCCTTAAGTCACGCAGGAATGCTTGCCAAATTTCAGCAAAGCCTTGGAGCAAAAGTATATGACCGTAAATCAGACAAATCCCAGACAATTGACCAGAGCAGCACAGCCGCTGATTCATTGCATCACTAATCCGATTTCTATTCATGACTGTGCGAATATTATTCTGGCGGCCGGAGGTCGCCCGATCATGGCAGAACATCCTGCTGAAGTAGCTGAGATCACCAGCCATGCTCAGTCACTGGCACTGAATCTTGGAAATATCACCGATGCGCGTATGAAATCCATGCCTGAATCTCTGAAAATCGCTGCCAGTCTCCACATACCTGTTATGCTTGATCTGGTAGGAACCGCCTGCAGCAATCTGCGCTATGAATTTGCGCAGAAGCTTATGAACATCCACATGCCCGAACTCCTTAAAGGAAATATGTCTGAACTTCTTGCCATATCCGGACAGACTGCACATGCAATCGGAATTGACGCAGGCGTACAGGATGTGCTTACAGATGCCAATCGTTCCCATCTGAAAGAACTTTTCCAGGAAAAAGCTTCCCAATGGAATACCACACTTCTTATCACAGGCAAGGAAGATATGATCGTCTCCGCCAGTAAGTGTGAATTTATCACAAACGGTACTCCTGCCATGTCACAGATCACAGGAACCGGATGTATGCTTGGAATGATCTGTGCCACCTATCTGGCAGTTACAGACCCATTTACAGCTGCCGTCTCAGCAGCCAGAGAATTTGGCACAGCAGGAGAAAGAGCAGAGAAAAACAGCTCCGGACCCGGAAGCTTCCAGACAGAGCTGTTCGATCAGTTTTACAATCTTTTATAAAAAAGTTCCCGTCAGACAATATGGACAAATTTCTTCCATATCATCTGCGGGAACTTTTTTATACTATTTCCGCACTGCGCATTTTTCCCAGTTCTCGTCTCGCAAACACAATCGCCAGCGCAAATGCCGCTGCATCTGCGATCGGTCCTGCATACATCACTCCATCAATTCCCATAAACAACGGGAAGATAATGATCAATGGCAGAAGAAAAATCACCTGCCGTGTCAGAGACATTACAATACCCAGCTTCGCCATACCGATAGAGGTAAAAAAACTGGAGGAAACCGGCTGAATCCCGTTTACAAAGGTCATAAACATAAATATTTTCAGATAACGTTCTGCAAACTGAAAATACAGATCACTTCCTGTTCCGAAGATACCCACGATCTGGTGTGGAAATATCTGGAAACAGAAAAAGAATATCGTTGCAATTACTGTACAGGCAGTTACAGAATAACGGTATGCCTGTCTTACTCTGTCATATTTCTTTGCTCCGTAGTTAAATCCCCAGATTGGCTGACTGCCCTGAGAAATACCAATACAGATTGCTATAAACACCATATTGACTTTGGAGATAACACCTACACAGGCAATAGGAATATCACTTCCATATACGGAATTTGCTCCATAATAACGCAGAATATTATTTAATACGATCTGCACGATCGCCATGGCAATCTGATTAATGCAGGATGCAAGTCCCAGAGAAATAATTGCTTTAAGATATGACAGCTTTGGTTTCAGCATCCCACCGGACAGATACATTTTGCGGAACTTACAGAAGTACACAATTACCAGAACTCCGGAAGCAACCTGTCCGATCACTGTTGCCCATGCAGCACCCTTAATTCCCCATCCGAATCCAAAAATAAACAGCGGATCCAGAATAGTATTGATGATCGCACCTATCATAATACAGACCATAGAATAAGTCGGACTTCTGTCTGCTCTGACCACATGATTCCCGCCGACAGACAAAATATAAAATGGAAGTCCAAATGCCGTAATTCCTGTATAGTCAACAGCATATGGCATAACATCTGCGGTTGCCCCAAACAATGTCAGAAGTGGTTTCAGGAACATCAGTACAATCACAGCAAGTATCAGACCACTGATTGCCAGTGACGACAACGCAGTACCTGCAATCCCGCTGGCTTTCTTCTCCTGTCCTGCCCCCATTTCCAGATTATAATTTGATGCACCGCCAATTCCCAAAAGCAATGCCAGCGCAGTTGCGACCGTTGTAACAGGAAACGCCACATTTGTAGCTGCATTTCCCAGCATCCCCACTCCCTGGCCAATAAAAATCTGGTCCACGATATTATACATCGCACTGACCAGCATACTGATGATCGCAGGAATCGCAAACTTCGCGATCAATCCACCTACCGGTGCTATACCAAGCGGATTCTGTACCTGCGAATTCATCTCCTGCGTACTTTGGTTATTTTTTCCCAAGTGAATTCCATCCTCTCTCTATATATTCGATATAATTTCTATCACTGTTATTTTGTAATAAAACACTTTTCAGGATAACTTCTATTATTTCCCTGCCCCACTATACCGTATCATTTACTTTAACATTTATTCTCTTTCCCTGCAACGTAAAAAGCATGCAAACTTTTTCCGGATTCCTCCCAAAAGTTTACATGCTTTTTCTGTCAAGCCGATCAATCGGATAAACTTATCCGATTCGCAACTTACTTGATTCGGTTAAAATCTTGTATGTTTATTCACATACTTCGCCTTATACTTAGAATATACAATCGTCTGATCCTTATACAGCCCATAATATCCTGACGCTGCATAACTGATAGAAACTGCGATCAGATAAAAAGAAACACCCTTAAATCCAAACATCTCAAATGCGATCAGAATCGATGTGATCGGACAGTTCGTTACTCCACAGAATACTGCTGTCATTCCGCACGCCGCACAGATAGACGGAGAAAGTCCCAGCCAGTTTCCCATCACACAACCAAACGTCGCCCCAATACAGAACGATGGCACGATCTCCCCGCCACGGAACCCTGCACGCATCGTCAATGCTGTCAGAACTAATTTCCAGAAGAAATCCAACGGTCTTGCCTGCCCCTCTTCTACAGCTTTCTCTATCAGTTCCGCACCTGCCCCCATATAATCTGAAGTTCCCAGAAGCAACGTGAGTCCAATTACCAGACATGCACCCACAACCACACGAACATACGGATTCTTAAAGTATTTTCCATACGCTCCTGCCACTCCATTCAGCACCATACAGAATACAATGCTGACCACTGCACATCCTGCAGCAACAACTCCCATCTTCAGGCCTGTCTCAATTGTCAGCTCCGGAATATCCACCACATGAAAAGCCTCCGGTGTTACTCCCATACCTGCTGCAAATCTGGATGCGATCAATGATGCAATCATACATGGCATTAACGCCGTATAATACATAACTCCAACACTCACAACTTCCAAAGCAAACACAGCTGCAGCCATGGGTGTTCCAAACAGTGCAGAGAACGCTGCGCTCATACCGCACATAACAATTACATGTCGGTCTTCCTCATCCAGATGAATCCAACGTCCAAGCTGATTGGCAATACTTCCACCAAGCTGTATTGCCGCACCTTCACGTCCTGCAGAGCCACCTGCCAGATGCGTAAGTGCTGTAGAAATGAAAATCAGAGGTGCAGATAAAATCGGCACATCGTCCTGTGATCTCACAGTAGAAAGCACCTGATTCGTACCTCCATCATCCTTACCAAATTTCTCATACAGGTATACAATAATTAATCCCATCACCGGAAGCAGATAGAACATCCATTCATTTTCTTTCCTGCAATTTGTCACACTCTTCAGCACAAAAGAAAACAGTGTACTCGCCGCTCCTGTAATACATCCTACAAGTACCGCGATCATCAGCCATTTTACAAGATTTCCCACATCACGCTGAATCTCACTACTATAATATTGAAGCTTTTTTTTCAGTAAGCTTTTCGCTTCCGTACTTTGTTCTTCCGTGTCATTCTCCTGATCTGCACGCTTTTCCTCTTTCTCCATTTCCCCCTCTTACCTTTCCTTATTATTTTACATACAAATTTGCTATTTCTATTTTAGCATACATTTTCCATATCTGCCAGAAAGATAAGACAGAGAAAATAAAGGTTATTGGAATTATGTTACTGTTCACACACCACTATCCCGCAAGGTGTTTTGGCATGAATATGCCAAAATCCCGAGACATACAAGCCAAAATTCCATTGCCGCAGGCAATCTGGAATGAATTTTGGCTACGTTACTGTGAACGTAGTGAACAGTAACGGAATTATATTACTGCTCACTCAGGCGTAGATTCACAATTGTATCCGATAACTTACTTAATTCGTTTAAAATGCAGTACATATATTAACGTTTTTCCCAACGTCTTCCTTCTCTGCAAAAGGTCCGGGAATTACCTTGGCACCTCTGTGTCCTCCAAAGTAATCGGTATCAAATGTTATCGGTGTTCCATCCGGATTTTCGAAGAATTCTTCCGGCTCAAAAGCTTTTCCCAAAACTTCTGTATTGATCATACGTCCGGAGAAATCTTCAAGAATCTCATATATATTTGTATCCAGGAAATATTTTCCGTCTTTCTCTGTTAATTCTACCTTCACATTCTCAGAAGAAACGAACCCATTTTTCTCATGTTTCCATGCCTTTGCACCATTAAGATAAACATTTCCTTCACTCCATACCGGTAAATGATCAAAATGAACTGATTCCAGTTTCTTCATGTCTGCAGGTTTTGTAAAATCAAACTGTGAAATCCATTCATCATACGTTGGATACTCATCAAACATCCAGGTTCCGACTTTTCTGTTTTCAGAATCAAATCCATCATCAGAATCATGCATTGTAATAAAATCTTCTGAAGGCCATTTCTGGACGAAAATATTATTATAGAAACGATCATCTCCATGAAGTATAGTCATAAATCCCATAACCTCTGTACGATGAGGCATATGATATGGTGTATAACGCCAACTGGTTCCTTCGCCTACACAAGTTAAAGCACCGCAGATCAGATTATGTACCATAGCAACACCCTGAGTAGCAAAACGCAGGCTGGCATCTGATAAAAGGATATTGTTATCAATAAGAGTAGGACCATGACCTACTTCAACAAAAATATCCTGGCACATCATACCACCTTTCAACTGTTTAGCAAATGCCGGACGCTGATTGTCATGGAGCAGGTTCTGAGAAAGTCGTGTACCCTGAGCTTCCCAATCACACCAGATTCCCATAGTACAATGATGAATATGATTTCTTCTCATAATAACATCAATTGCAGCATGCATTTTAATTCCGGCAATTTCTGCTCCGCCCAATTCCATCATATTGTTGATATGGTGAATATGATTATCCTCAATAATACTGAATACACCACCCATACGCCCGATAATACCACCCTGCTCACAGTGGTGGATATTGTTTCGGCGGATAATATGACTTCCTACTTTTTCCTTAAGCCAGCCATGATACTGTCCACGGCATACCGCGTCTCTTTCCATTTGAGTTGGACTCTTAACATATTTATTAGTAAAATAATGATCATTTTCCGACCCTTTAATGCCCTTTGATTCCAAAAAAATCTTAACTTTTGTATCTCGCAGTCCTCAATGATCCATCCTTTACTCCAGTGAGGCCCGATCATGCCATCCTGATAAGCTGCAGGCGGTGCCCAGGTAGTTGCTGCTTTTGTAACTACGAAACCACTGACTGTGATATATCCAACACCTGTTTTTGATGGCATAAAGCATTCACGGCGTACATTAATTTCTACATTTTCCTCATTTGGATCTGCTCCATGAAAATTCGCATAAATTACTGTCTCATCTTTTTCCTGATCCTGTTCTGTGTACCATTTATAAGTAGATTCCTCCGGAACCCAACTACACTCATAAACCTCGGCTTTAATACATTCCTCTACACTTCCAGCCTCATAAAGTGCTCGGTTATTAAGATATACACATCCTGTATGTTTGTCAGCTTTAGCAAAATACCAGTCTCCATATACCATAGTTGTATATGGATTATAGTTGCCAAAAAGACTGTTCGCAACACGGCATACCCATACGTTTTCCTTATAAGGAACCCATGACTGAATTCGTTCTGCTCCGGTAATAACTGCCCCAAGAGGCTCTACACTCCTGTAAGTAATTCTGGCATCCTCTCTACCCGCATGAACAGGATCTACATATTCCCGATAAACTCCAGGAGCTACCCAAACTTCATCCCCCGGCTGTGCAATTTTTGCTGCATCATTAATATGACGAAACGGCATCTGTTCTGTACCATTACCATCATGACCAGCATTTACATTTACATAAATCTTCATGAAAAACCCTCCCATATATGTTTCTATTATAGCAGTCCTCGTAAATAATGCATTTAAGACAGTTCAGCATGATTTCACACTCTGATGGGCTGGATTAAGATGTATTATTTTAGAGGATTAATAGATTCTATAAATTTTGCTTA
>ERZ773146.2593-NODE-2593-length-12164-cov-3.568420_pt1 | contig 12164 bp, 17 predicted proteins | sample MGYA00580847_ERZ773146 | MGnify/ENA primary metagenome ERZ773146 (study PRJEB29015, sample SAMEA2737830) | human gut metagenome | biome: human gut; feature: human-associated habitat; material: faeces | place: China | collected 2012 ...
TATTCAGATGATTATGAAGCCGTGGTTGACAAGGTGAAGGCAAAGCTGGAAGCCATCAGCAGTGAGCGTGAGGCAGCCAGATATAACGGGATTATGGATGATGCCAATACAGAGATAGATGATGCCCGTGACAAACTGACAGATGCCAAAGCAGAAGCGGAATCAGAGCTTGATGAGGCCTGGGCACAGATTCAGGATGGAGAACAGCAGATCAGTGACGGACAGAAGGAACTGGATGACAATAGAGCTGTCTATGAAGATCAGATTGCTGCTGCAGAGGCGAAGCTTTCTTCGGGGGAGCAGGAACTTCAGGATGGTCAGGCTGAATAAAATAGTCTAGTACATCTGCTCCATACATCTGAAGCCACTTCTTGATGTTTATATACAGGGCACTCATCATTTCACTAACCTCTTAGGTACTTTAAGTGAAAATTTAGTACCTGCTTTCTGTAAATAAGCTGTCACAGAAGCTCTATCACTCCCTGATAGACTGGATGAACCTGAACCTCTTCTACCTGAAGGATGTTTAGCAGAGTACATACCTACTCCACCTTTGACAAGCTCTCCCTCTCCAATGTTCATAAAACCATCATAGATAAAGTCAAATGGTCCCCAATTAGGTGGATAACCTTTCTCAACATATACTTTAGTATAATATCTAGCTTTTCCTCTAGATGTTGGAGGGAAGTCTGACCTGTCACTGTATACTTCAAACCCACCTGGTACTTTCCTAATCTTGACTGAGTTTATCATCCTACCAGTTTGTCTAGAAGCAATAGCCTTGGCTTCTAATGTACCAGTCATAACAAAATCAGTAAACTCTTCAACTAGTTCAGTACCTTTAAAATTATGAATATCAATCGTGGTCAACTGTAATCACCCCCTGTAATTGCTTAACAAAAGGTGCACACTCTAGGAGCATCTGCTCACTTTCTCTAGGGATTAATCGCTCACCAGTGAGCTTAATATCCCAACATCCTGGAAGTATCTCGTAGCTTCTATAGGCAACTACCTTCCAAAATAGATATCCTGCATCCTCAGGACAATCCCAATAGTTGCATTTAGTGGATATCCTTTGCATGATGTAGTAACCATGCTTAAAATCAAAATCACAAGCGTGAGATTGATTATAAAGTGAAAAGTAGAATGTTTCTAATTGCCTAGAGCCTTCAAGTCCATGAATTGTAGTGGCATCACTTTCAGCTCCTCTAGAGGTAGGCATGTGGTCAACACACTTGATGTGCTCAACTTCTTCCCACAGGCATTTAAAGACTTGTCTACTATTCTCATCATAAGTGGGAGTAGCTGTACCTTGTCTCAATAAAATAATCTCTTTATTATTCTGTGGTAGACCCATGATACCCCCTAATATTACAGTTCTTCAGGTTTAGGATTATTATTTTCCACTGGTTTTTCAACAGGAGCTTCAGGCTTTGGAGCCTCTTCTTCTGCAATCTTAAACTCAGTATTCTCAATATCCCTAACAAAAGTAGCTTCTGTAGTATCAGGAACTTCTTCAAAAGTGTTACGAATGTTACCTTGCTTATCTGTGTATTTCAAGTTTGTAAGATACTTACCTAGAATTTCATCTACAGGATAGGTTTTACCTTGTTCAAAGATATATAACCTTCCTCCATAGTAAGTTCTATACACAGTACGGTAAGTTTCTACACCACTAATGGAGCGTCCAGTACCACACTTAGAGCATCCGTAAGAGCGTGACTCTCTTGCGTATTCTCCATTGTATTTTACTTGCATTCTTTTCTTCTCCCAATAGCTAAGTGCATCCCTTCTGTGTAAACTTTTTTACACAGTGATAGTGAGCTGAGTGTAGCTAGTGACCATTTATTGATTAACTTAACATAGAACCTGTCAATGCTTCCATTATCAATAGTCCATTCTCTTACGATATAGTCTACTGATTTCTGCTTAAGCACAGCTCCTACAGCCAATCTATCCATGTTGGCACACTCATCAAGTGAACCACAGTTATTCTGATAAGAGATGAAGATATTCATGAAGTGACACATAGCCTCATAGATACAATCAGGTAGATTTTCAGAGGTGTATCCTGCTTCATAATCCAAGATGATTTTATACTGAGCCTCACAAGAGCAAGGGTCACAACACCTACAGCAAGGGCTGAGTTCATCTGTGACATTAATCAGTAAAGTTCCATCCACAAAGGACCAGTTATACTTTGTAGTATCAAGTTCGTACTCTTCTCTCTCCAAGCCCTTACGTTTATGTAAGTAGACCTTGAGTGAATTAGGGTCGAACCCCTTATAGTAATAAGGCTTAATCTCAACCATTGCATCACAACCGCAAAGTTCAAACTCAGTGATAGGTATAACTTCATGTCTTCTACTCTTCAGAATAGTAGCACACTCACCATCAGTCCAACAGAACAAGCGAGCGAGTACACGAAGAAAGCTCTCCATGTACCCCTGCATTGTTGCTCCATCATCACAGTCAAAGCAACCACACTTCTCTTGAAGCTTATTGGTGATTTTAATTAATTCCAATTCAGGTTGCATTTACTGTCTCCTTATTTAGCAGGAATAGTTGCCATAGGGAATGGATTAAGACCTGTAAGAAGACCTTGGATACGTTCGAATACCACAGCAGGACAAGTTTGTTCAAGTGGGATATTAGCTACAAGAAGGTGAGAGATATGTGAGTTAGTATGTACCAAACCGAAGTTTTCATACTTGTCACAGATAACTTCACATCCTGGAACGCTTGTGTCATCTGTACGTTGAGTGTAGATAGATGATTGAGGTACAAACAAGTCGTACTGTGTCAATGCTTCTACTCTAGCCAAGTCGATAACGTAGGCTTCACCAGTCATAGTTTCTTCAAGGTCATAAGGCAAGTGGTAAGAAGTTCCAAAAGGAATACCTCTAAATCTGATTGTTTCACCGTTTACTGACCAACCTTGTGGAAGCTTACCATCTTTACCTGGAACGATTTCAGCTTTAATTCCACGAAGAGTTAGTGGGTGAACATAGATTTTATACCGTGCTGATTGGTTGTTCAATACATCAAGGTAGCAAGCAACCTGACGGAAAGCACCGATAACTGAACCTGAAGCATCAATAGGAGTAACCCCTGGGTGAGACATCATTTCAGCCACACCTGCGAAAGGACGAAGACCTTGACCTTGGAAGTTCAACATACCTTGAACGATATGACGTTGAACGATAAAGGCGAAAGTATACCATGCCATGAATTGTTCAGCTTCTTCATAAGACATACCCAAACGTTGGAAGATATTAAGAAGGTCTCCCTGTTTGAAGTGCATCTTGTCTTTCATCAAGCGGTCAAGACGAGTTTCACAGTCTTTGAAACATAGGTAACGTACTGGTGTAGCATCACCTGTAGCTTGCATAGTGAACTTCTCAGTGAAACAGCAGGCATCTGAAGTATCGTTGGCAAAGTCAGGAGCTTTAGTTCCCCAAGTGATACCTTCCATAATCCAGTCGCCATTTTTAGCTTGACGAAGTGCACCGAAAGATGATTGTTCAAAACGCTTAAGAATATCGTTTACCAACTCATCATCCATACCAACTTCACGAAGTGAAGGTTGTGCTTTTGACCAGTCACGTGAGATACCGAAAGGAATTTTACCGTCTTCATTAGTGAAGTTCTCAACATTACCTAGTTTAGCTTTTGTACGCTCATACAAGTTGTCAATAGCTTCACCTAACAAAATATCAAAGTTAGTTTTAGTCATTATTGTCCTCCAAAACGAACACGTCCAAAGCGGTTAGTAGCTTCTTTCGGTTCTTCTTTAGATGCTTTCTCCACAGTGGGATTGACAGTTTCCAATAGTTTAGCTAGTTTGCTCAACTGACCTTCCACAGCATCTTCATTTTCTTTCTTAGTTTCAAGCTCAGCTTGTAATTGTGCATTTTCTGATTTAAGTGTTTCTACTTCAGCCTTAAGGGTTTCAATAGCCTCAATAGCTTTAGCTAGAGCTTCACCTTCTTCAGTTTTAGGTTCTTCTGCTTCAACCTTTTCTTCAGTAGCTTCAGCTTCTTCTTTTACTTCTTCTACTTCAGGTGCTTCAGTTGTTTCAGGAGTTTCAGTAGCCTCAACTACTTCAGCAACTTCAAGCTCAGTAGCTTCCTTAACTTCTTCTTCAACTTGTGCACTTAGGTGAGCTAGAACTTTATCAAGAATTTCTTTATTCTTCAAGTGTTCTTCCTCATTTCTTACTAGTAGTGAAGGTTCATATCCTCCACTTTTTGCGTTACCAGGGTTTCCCACAAAGGAGAAGCCTGATATTTCTACTCTATCTGTGATAGGTACATCAATAGACCCACCATGTTCAAGGTTATACTCAGCAAGCTTAGTAAACTCTTCTAAGTCTTCTTCCCTAATCTCCTTGTGGTACCACATGAACTCTGATGAAATAGCAAAAGGCTCATCTTGAAGCAATAAGTCCTTTATGTTGCTTAATTCTAAATTTACATGAGGTTTTACAAGTAGGTCATACCTACCCTGTTCATCAACCACAAGCTTGAGGTCAGACTTTCTGAAGTATCCCTCTCTTACAGGGTAAGCATTTAAGTCCCTGTGACCAGTAGATACATAGCCCTCAAAATCATCAGGCAAGTTATCATACCAATTCTTGAGGGTTCCCTTACAGATGTACAATCTAATTGTACCATCAGGATAAAGGACAGAACCTTCAGAGAGCAATGTCATATAACCATTAGGATTATCAAGCCTATCAACAGATAACTTTTCAGACTCTTTTCCAGTCTTTGAGAGGTTCATGATAGAGTCCAATGAGTCCTTCTGTTCAAGGTACACATTAATCTCATCAATAATTCTCTTAGCAATCTGTGACTTAATCGGCATCCCTAATCACCTCAAACATGTTGTACTTCAACTTACGTACTTTCTTACCTCCACAGGATGCACAGTAGGCATACTCATAAGGTACACCATCCTGTTTCAATCCTGCTTCTGTTTCAGTAGAGAAAGGTAGCTGTTCAGTTACTTCTTCTAGGCTCTTCAAAAGAACTTCATCATCAGTTTCATACCAACCTTCATTCTCATGAGAGCTATTAGGATAAAATTCAAAAAGTTTACGTGAGTTTTGGATGATGCCCTTATCATTTAAAAAGTTGACCCTAATTACTAGGTCACGCTTTAGAAACCTAGACACTCTAAACTTACTCACTCTTCTTCACTTCCTTCTTTTTTCCTTTTGACTTCACTGCTTTGACTGTGGTACCTTCAGTAATGCTAGTTACCTCATCAAGCTCATAACCAAACTGTCTCGCACGAACCTCACGCAAAAACTCTTTGTAAGTCTGACCTACATTTTTTGTTTCTGCCATTACTTATCTCCTGCGTATGTGATTGGGAAGCCATAACAATCAAACTCAGTTTCCTTGAGCTTAACTTCTTCCAATTCGTAGTTGAACTCATACTTATCGCCACAGCAATATGTAAATGACTTGAACTTCTTATCTTCTACATCAAAGAATTGAATTTGTTCTTGTCCAACCACAACTTTACGAACTTGAGCTAAAATTGTTTCTGCTAAAGGTGATTTAAACTCTTTAGTTTCACCTGCAACTACAATCTTAAGCTTCATCTTTGGAACTTTAATTGTGTTAGCCATCAAAGTGCTCCTTCCTGCATAATTATAAACATAATATAACATAAAAGGAGGTAATGTCAAATTACCTCCATGTCAATTAGAACTCAATTTCATCAAGCACTTTAGCTGTACCATGCTCTAGACGGTATCTGTTGATTAACTCCATAATCTCTTCCATTCTGAAAGGGTCAAAAGTTGTATCGAAGTTATTGAGGAAATCATCTTCTTTGATGTGCACAGTTCCCCTAACTTCAGGCTTGTCATCCTTACCTTTACCTACAACAAAACCTACAATATAGTTAGCATATAGATGACCTGTAGATTGTTCCATAAGAGCTCTTTGGTCAACCACAAAAGTGTAAACCTTTTCAGTCTTTTGTCCAACCTTTTGGTCAGATACCTTAACTCGGTTATCAAAAGCAACTTCTACGTTCACAGCATAAGATGTACGTGGTGTGCGTAGCATGTTTCCTGTAGCACCAATAGTAGGAATTTTCTGTGCTACGTTCTCATGACCACCATTGATAAGCACTTCTGCATCAAGGTCAGTCAAGTCTGCATATTTTCTCAATGTATACACAGGTTTACCATTACGTGTATACTCAGGCAAAATTTCTTTTCGTTTTGTGTCTAAAAACCCTAAAACATCACTGATAACTTCAGTCATTAATTCGTCCTCCATGACGGTACATATCTTTCAATGTATTTCTAGATTTCTCCTGTTTTTCAAGCCCTTCTTTTTGTTTATCAGGTGTAAGTATCTCATACACATAAGGCTTAGGAGGTCCATAATCAGTAACAAACTTGCCTTGGGATGTCTCATCTAGATTTAACCAGTCATTGTATGTCTTGAAAGCGTGTTCATTAGCCATCTTAGCGTACATAACAGTTATATCAGGATAATACATCTTATCCATAGCATGTTCATAACTAATATTGTATTCTTTGCAAACAGAAAGTACCTGCTCAGTTATCTCATCTAGAGACACAGGGACCATCTCTTCATAGGCAAGCCCTGTGAACTCATCTTTAGGCTTTACTAAACCTTGAAGATAAGCCCACTGGTACCTCACCAAGTAACTAATCAGCTTGAAAAAACGAAGGATTATTATCCAATACTTTAGAACAGTTCTCAATCAATGACTCATCTGTAATGTACTGTAGGAGAGAGTCACTTACTCCTAATACTGCTCCTAATAGTTTTTCACAAGCTTCGATTACATTATCATCAAATACTTCATATACCTTGATTAAGTCTTCTACTGTGTAGATTTCAGATGAACCATCTTCTTTCAAGTCAGTAAAAGCTAGGGCAAGTGTTGAAGCATAATGTCTAACCTTTCGTGCAATACGAGGAGAAACAAATTTTTCCTCAGCATGAACTACTTGCTTATATGCTTTACCATCCATCACAAGTTCAGCACCCTGAGGAGCACCTTCTTTAGGAACTGGAAGGTAAAATACTAAAGTATAATCTTTAGGTTCTGTAACACCAATTTTAGTAGGCTCTCCATTCACAACTGAACTAGTCGGTGTTTGGATAGCTACAGGTGTATCAGTTTGTGTAGCTCCAATGAAGCTGTCCTGCATCTTTGCAAGTTCTTCAATGCTTAAAATCTTTTCTGACATGATTTCTCCTTAAACAATTAGGTTTTTAGCTAGATAGGCTTCAGCCATATCCATGTCGATATCTTTTAATCTGTCATATACATCAAGAATGTAAATGTCATTGTTATAGTTATAGCTATTAGCAAACTCATAGCTATCAAACTTAATATACTCTTTAAGTCCAGTAGACTTTTGAAGAAGATGTACAACCTGACCTAAGAAGTGGTCTCGCATAGGTATGATTGTGTTCTTCATAGCATTATCAATGATACTGTGAGTACCAATGTTTGATACTGTCTTGTCTGAGTCAAATAATCTAGCAGGAACACCAAACATACGACAGATGATAGCAGGAACATACTGAGATAGATACTCTAGGAAGTCTGTAGCCTTGGTATCACGTTCAAGCTGTTCAAGGTTTTGGAAGTTTCCTGTGTACACAATAGCATCATTGAACTCAGTCTCAGAAAGCTTCTCAGCAAACTTCTCAATATCCTCAATAATCTTCTGATTACGTTCCTCTTTGGCTGTACGACCTAAGTCAAGCAATTCTCCACTATCGAAAGAAGAACCTTGCTCTACACTCTCCTGGACTTGTTCTTCAAGTGTATCTTTAGCTTGAAGTGCAATAGTACCAATACCATTACGAGAGATATCATAGTTCATACGGTTAAGAATGTTAAGGATAAGCTCAACACGTTTTCTATCACGTAGTAATGGACTCATACAGAAAGTCTGTGAAGTATCTAGTCTTACACAAGCAAACTCATCACTGGTGACAACCATAATCTCTTTTTCATACTTTTTAGGGTCTTCAAGAATTTTCTTGATGTCTTCCTCAGAGTAATCAGTGGCAATACGAGGATTACCAGTCTTACGGTCATAAGGTGTTTGGTAGACATCAGTATTCTTGATGAGATAGGCTAAAGTTTGTCTTAGAACAGGCTTCTTAGGGTAGTCAATCACACAGGCTAGAATATCCTTTGGGTGTACCCCAACAAGACCATCATTAGTTCTTAGCAAACCATAATATCCATATTTTCTATACCCTTTAGCAACTTGCTTGAGTACATCATAATTTCTCTGACCATTAAAGTTATGGTCATAGAGGAATTTTTTCAGTGTTTCATCCTTGGTGAAGTCATCTGTAGTCAGAGAATTGGTAAACATATAGTTCACAATATTATCTAGGATGTAATCAACATCAGGTAAGTCCAATGCAAGTCTCTCAATATCTTCAAGGGTTTCATTGACAGAAGTCCCTCTAAAGCCTGAGCTTGAATAGATTAACCTGTCTTTGTACTCACCTTTGAAGTATCGGTCCATTGCACAGTCTCCACCGCACTCATCCTTCCGACATTTTCCACATACCATTAGGTACCTCCTAAGTAAAACAACTCAGCAACATGGAGAGAGAGCAATACACTATCCAGTTCGTCAGGAGATTGTCTTAGCAATTTCTTAATTTCAGCCTTAGGTCTAATCTTGACTTTTCTATCCTCAGGTTTCTGAATTTCAGACACAAAGGACATCTGTCTTGATATAGCATCCCAAACTTTACGTACAAAGGAAACTCTCTTAGCCTCCATCATACCTCTTAACATCAAATGCATCTCAGCTCTTCGGTTAAAGGCATATTCAGCACTAGGGTCTTTGGCAATAACCTTAATCTCAGTAGGCTTACCACCAAAGTTAATATCATACACAGGGCACTTAAGCTGTCCTGATAATCTTCTCATTTTCAATGGTTGTACTATGTGAGCTCCACCACCTGAGTCAATCCCAATAGCTTTTACCTTCAGTGTATTAGCTATAGTCACTATCTTATCCACAATCTCAATAGCTGTGATACCATCTATCCACTCAGCAGGCTTAATGTCCTTAGTGTCAATAGTGGTGAAGTGATTATGCTTATCCACAGAAGATATAGTAACCTGAATACTGTCAGCACCCTTATAGGCACTATCGACTCCTAGGAAGAAGTCTAATCCTTCTTGCTTCATATCGAATGACTCAAGAATATCAGGAGGTGCATCAAAGAATGAAGACCTCTCAGTAGGAAACTCACACAAAAGGTTTTCCCTGATTGAGTCTTCAGTTATTGTAAACTGTGACCTCATCAGCTCTTCCTTGGTGTACTTGATACTTCCTTCTTCCATAGCTGTGACAACATCTAGCCACATAACAAACTCATCATCAGCTAGGTCTTCGTTAATCATAAAGTCATAGAAGCTGTTAAGTGACCGTGGGTTTGAGATTAAGTACATAATGAGCTTTCGTCCATCATCAGACTCAAATTCTCTACGACCCATGTGACCAAGGGCTATTGGTGAAATATCTGAAGCTTCATCTCCAAACATGTTACCACCACGACCAATGACGTGAATTTTAGAAGGGTCAGTAAAGTTTGAACCTGCTGATAGTCCTTCTAGCTTACCACCATTCCTGAAGGAGAAACCTTCACTAGAAAATGATGATAGACCACGCTTAAGTCTCTTATCCACAGAAGTGACATCCTTTTCATCAAAGGACAGCATAGCTTTAACATCAGGGTGAGCTTTCACAAGTATTTCTCTTGCATGCTGAATGATAATCCCTGAATACTCCTGGGTAGAACCTACAGCATAGCAGTTCTCACCTTCATAGGCAAAGTGATTAGACATTACTCCACAAAGGAAAGACTTACCATAACGAGGTGTAGCTACACAGTATCCTGTTTTATAGTCACCACTAAGGAAAGCCCCAAACTGAACAGCTTGGGACCACCACAATTCTATGTTGAACTCAGAAAGTGCTGTAGTAAAACCTAATTTATAATACTCTAGCTCTTTCTCAAAACCATGTCTCTCCCTAATGGTATTCCTCTTAAAGTGCTTAGGTATTTTACCTTTAACAGCATCCTTAAGTTGGTCCTGAGGAGTTACTTGGTCTAGGAGAAGACTTAGCTTCTCTTTGTTCGATAGAACCTTACGCTTCTGAATAAGTGACCCAACATCTGCATCTTGGGTGTGCATATACGATATCTCCTCCTGTGTAGCTTAGTTCTTCAGAAATATATGCTGAAGGAGCAACAGCCTGAAAGCTATCAGTCACAGGAATAGTCAATCCATCCATAGCTCTACAGATTGGACAAGTCTTCTCATCACCTACTGAGTTCCATGTTTTAAGGAGCTTAACCCCTGTAACCTCTTCAAATAGCTTAGAGCCTTGCACTGAAGCTTTCTCAATACCCATCTGAACTTCACTGATAGCTAATCTATCAATATTGCTCCAATAGGTCTCAAGAATAGCCTCCTTACTCATTGTGTCTTTGTTATCCTCAACAAGCTTCTGAATTTTCTTCGTGTGTTCTCGAAAAATATCCTTAAGCCTGTGACGATTACTTCTCACAAAAGCTGTGGTATCTACCTTGTTTCTGACTTCAATAAGGTCTTGAGGAGTAACATTATACCCTAGAACATCTAGAATATAGTCAATTTCCCCTAGAAACGACTCTGAGTACATATCTGTGAGATAATTAATGATTTCTGTCTCTGCTGTAATATAATCCCCACCATACACAACAGAAGATACATAGTCCTTAATTAAATCTGTCACAGAAGTGATATGCTTATTAAACAGATGCTCTTGTGGATTATGTGAAGCCATTACATATCTCCAAAGAGTTCATCCAATTTAGCTTTAGTATAATTTTTAAGCTCCTCAACACCATCTTTAGTGTCATGATTGACATTGACAGTAGTTTGTGTAGCCTTACCTTCAATACGGTCAGCCCATTCTTTACGGTCAAAGCTGTTTTCGTAAGAAGCCATGATTTGAAGCATAGCGTTCTTAGCCACAGGTGTAGCAGGAGGAATGTTATTATACACAGCAAAGCCTACCTTGTTGACAATCACCTCGTCTACATCAATGAGTCCCCATCTCATTTGATATATCTTGAGAGAGTCTTCGTCAAGCAAGCTAAGCTCTCGCATAGTCTCAGAGTATAGTTTGCTATGTCTTCCCACAACAAAGTACCTCCAAAAATTTTATAATACACAGCGGAGGAATTGAACCTCGACTCGTCCTTCCCACAGTTTAATGAGATAGGTTTAGAAGACCTATGTGGTTACGCTGTGCTAAAGGAGGGCATGAAAGCCCTCTTTCCTCATAAGGAGAAATCAACCAACGGTATTCACCGCAATTACCTTATAGCCTTTGACAGCTATAAGGCATCTAGAAAGGAAAGGCAATGCTTAATTACCAAAGCCCCTGACATGATTCGAACATGCGTTCATTGGGTTGCAACCAATAGCCTTAACCACTTGGCTACAAGGGCATAGAGGACAGCTTAACTGTCCTTCGTTTCAGAGTTATACATAGTATATCACATAGATAGGTTACTGTCAACTCTTTTTGAGAAATATTTTCCTAAAAGTATTGCTTCAGCCTCATCATCTGTGTTTACATCTACTCCTTTATCCTTGCAATACTGAATAGCCTTCTTTTTAGCCTCTTCTCGCTTACCGTTTAGTCCATAAGGCTTTCTCCACATAGTAGGAGGAATAAACTCAACCTGTGAATTAAAACACTCACGAATAACCATTCCCTGGATAATCCCTAACATTGCAAGTACTTTCTGATTTTTAAGTACCTTTAGCTCTTCGATTACCACAATATCAAAACTACCATACTTGGAAAATAACACTCTCACAAATTCAGCCATGTAATGACCTCTAATCACATAGTCATGGTCATTGCTTTTAAAAGTTCCATAGTCGATTAATTTTCCATCTTCTAGTACAGCATATCCTGAACTGGTAGATGATAAGTCTAAACTTAGTATCTTCATGACACAAGTGTATCATACCTGTGAAACTGTGTCAAATTTTGATTAGGGGTTATAAGTGTCTTATATAAGATAATTACTTATAGTCTTATAGATTATAGTATTAAG
>ERZ773146.2595-NODE-2595-length-12162-cov-10.599158_pt1 | contig 12162 bp, 8 predicted proteins | sample MGYA00580847_ERZ773146 | MGnify/ENA primary metagenome ERZ773146 (study PRJEB29015, sample SAMEA2737830) | human gut metagenome | biome: human gut; feature: human-associated habitat; material: faeces | place: China | collected 2012 ...
AGCTGGGCAGGCTGGTCATATAGCCGCCGGACATCTTGCCGGGGCGGCTCTCCACATCGAACAGCTCGTTGTCCTGCATAAAGTCGATGAACTCGGCGGTTTCCGGGCTAAGCTCATGGTACATGGTGCGGGCGGCATCCATACGGGCTTTGTAGCCGGGAATGGGCTTGGGATTGCCGTCCTTGAACATGATGGGCAGATCGGTGAAGGTGGGGCGGGCAATGCCGGTGCGCTTTGCACGCAGGGCCATCACCTTTTGCAGCTGGGGCACCACATCGTTTGCCACCTGATCGCGGAATTTCCGGATCTCCTCCGGGCCGTAGCCGATGCGGTTCATGCGCACATAGGAAAGCTCACTGTAGTCGTGATAGCCCATCACCCGGGCCTGTGCATTCAGGTTCTTCACGATCTCGCCGTACAGCTCGTCCAGCTCGGCACGGTGGGCGTCAAAATAACCGGCCTCGGCCTCGTAGGCGGCGCGGCGCACGGCAGGGTCCAGATCCTCCTTGTAAGGGCCCAGCTGCGGGATGGTGAGCTGTTTGCCGTCCAGCTCCACCAGTGCGCCGCCGTAGATCTGCTGGTAGCGGCTCACCAGAGCATTGAACTGCTGCTGCAGCTCCACGGTGCGGTCATCCATGCCCAGAACGGCATTCTTCATACCGGCCACACAGGTGGTGCCGAACTTCGCGGTCAGGACATCTACATGCGGGTTCGCAAGGAAAGCGCGGCTGATCTCCACGCTGGCGTTGGTCACGGCGGGGCCGTTGGCATCAAAGAAGTCCTGCTCGGCCTTCCAGTAAGCGTCGCGGGTGTCGCAGGTGTAGTGGATGTTGGCAAGGTTCGCGGCGGTGTTGTACTCTGCAAAGGCTTCGCTCTGCTCATAGTAGAGCCGGACAAGGGCATCGCCGTCCGGTGCGGCAGCGGCCTTTGCGGCCAGCTCTTTGCACCGGGCCAGCAGGGCACCGATGTCCGGGCGGGTATAGGTCATTTCGTTGAATTTCATCGGGAAACATTCCTTTCCGGGAGAAGACTCCATATTTAAGGTTAAACCCATCTTACCACGTTATGCGGCAAATGAAAAGGGGACACAGGCCAAAACCCGGCAGATGCTATGCACAACTGCTAAAATTTGACGAGGTGGTTTGGCAAAGTTGTCTGTGCAGGCGGTTGCATGGCTGTGGCAAAAGGACTATAATAAAACCATCAACAGAGTAAGGCCATGTGCGTTAAGTGCCGCATCAACGGGGAGTTGTGCTGTGGACGAAGGTGTACCCGCGGTGCATGGTCTGCATCCCGCTGCTGCATGGACTTGGGTGCAGGCGAGACGGCTTGCGTCCCGCCCGGAAGTGAAAGTTGTTGGATTCACGCCCTCCTTTGTGCGGTTTGTCACAGGGAGGGCGTTTTTGTTTGTGCAGACCGCCCGCCCGGTATTCCTTTTGCAAGGAGGACAGTTGATATGAACAACTCGAAAAATTCCGTCCGCACGCTCACCATGCTGGCCTTGCTGGTGGCAATGAGCATCGTGTTCAGCCGGGTGCTGAGCATCTCCACCGGCTTTGTGCGGTTCAATCTGGGCAGCCTGCCGGTGCTGCTGGCAGCGCTGCTGTTCGGCCCCGGTGCCGGCTTTGCCGTGGGCGCTGTGGCCGATATGATCGGCGGCGTGCTGGCAGGCTACGCCATCAACCCGCTCATCACGCTGGGCGCGGGTGCCATTGGTCTGGTGGCGGGGCTTGCATGGCAGAAGCTGCCCGGGCTGCGCACCGGCCTGCGGCTGCAGATCAGCGTGCTGCTGGGACACTTTGTGGGTTCCATGGTCATCACCTCGCTGGCACTGCGCATCTTCTACGGCTACCCGTGGGCAACGTTGGCAGTGCGCATCCCCAATGCACTGATCCTGGCTGCGGTGAACACTGTGCTGCTGCGCATCCTGCTGGAGAACCGTACCCTGATGAAGATGGTGAAAAAGTAAAAAGAGGCATTACAATGAATTACGAACAGGCAATGGAATACATCCATGCGGTCCAGTGGGCCGGCCACAAGCCCGGCCTGACGCGCACCCGCACCCTGCTGGCCGCACTGGGCGACCCGCACAAACAGCTCAGATTCGTGCATGTTGCAGGCACCAACGGCAAGGGCAGCACCGCCGCCATGATGGCGTCCTGCCTGCAGGCCGCGGGCTATCGGGTGGGCCTGTACACCTCGCCCTTCATCAACCGCTTCAACGAGCGCATCCAGATCAACGGCGTGCAGATCCCGGACGAAGAGCTGGTGAAACTGGTGGAGCAGGTAAAGCCCGCCGCCGATGCCATGGAAGATGTGCCCACCGAGTTTGAGATCATCACGGCGCTGGGGATGCTCTATTTTGCCCAGCAGAAATGTGAGATCGTGGTGCTGGAGGTGGGCCTTGGCGGCACGCTGGATTCCACCAACGTCATTGATGCCCCGGAGTGCGCAGTCATCACGGCACTGGGCATGGATCATGTGAAGGAGCTTGGTCCCACCCTTGCGGACATTGCCGCCGCCAAGGCGGGGATCATCAAGGAAGGCTGCCCGGTGGTGAGCTACGGCGGCGTGCCAGAGGCAGATATTGTTATCCGCCGCGTCTGTGCTGAAAAGCATGCCGAGCTGACTGAGGTGGATTTCAGCAGGCTGAAATACGAGGGCGGAAGCCTTGACGCGGTGGAGTTCGACTTTGACGGCCTGACGGATGTGCACCTGCCCCTGATCGGCAGCTACCAGCCGCGAAATGCGGCGCTGGCTATCACGGCTCTGCGGGTGATGCGCACCCATGGCTGGAACATCCCGGAAAGCGCCATCCGTACAGGTTTGGAAATGGTCAGCTGGCCGGGCCGGTTCGAGCTGCTGCGGCACGCGCCCGCCTTCCTGCTGGACGGCAGCCACAACGCCCATGGAATGCGTGCCACGGTGCAGAGCCTGAGAGACCGCTTCCCCGGGCAGAAGTTCGTTTTTCTGGTCAGCATCATGGCAGACAAGGATGTGGACCAGATGCTCAGCCTGCTGGCACCGCTGGCGGTGCGGTTCGTCACGGTGGCGGCGCACACGCCGCGCGCCATGCCTGCCGAAACGCTGGCAGAACACATCCGTGCCTATGGCTGCAGGGCAGAAGCGGCAGCTTCCATTGAAGCGGGCGTGGCCCGGGCGGTGGAGCTGGGCGGCGAAGGCCCGGTGTGCGCACTGGGCACGCTGTATTTCTCTGGCGATGTGCGGAAGGCGTTTGCGGAACTTGTGAAGGGCTGAAGATTTAAAATGGCTCCGCGTGCGCTGCGCCATCATCAGCGGAAAAATATTTTTATATTTGCAAATCAGGAAAATCTGCGGATTTTCCTGATTTGCTTTTTTCACGGTAAGGGCCGTAACGGCTGACGGCATCTTGCTGCTGTCAGCCTGCGGCTGTCGCGCAGCGGATAAAGCGAAAGCTTGCCCGCACGGCTTGTCGCGTAAGCGACTTCAAATCGGCGGAACACAAAAAATCCTTTAGCGAAGCGACTTGGATTTTTTGTATGGAGCCCAACAGCTTTGGGGTTACTAGGGGCGAGCAGCCCCTAGTTCGTGCCTCCCGCGCCTCGAAAGTAGCGGGCACTTTTCTGGTTCTCTTTTGGTGCGCAAAAGAGAACTAAGCCCTGCGTAAAATTGATTTTTATTTCCCCACGCAGAATCTCTCAAACACCTCATTGATGACCGCCTCCGAGGCGTTCTCCCCTGTCAGCTCACAAAGTGCATCCAGCGCGTCGTCCACGCAGACTGACACAGCGTCCAGCCCGAGCCCCTGCGCGGCGTCCAGCGCTCCGGCTACGGCATCCCGAGCGCGGGTGGCGGCAAAAAGCTGCCGCTGCCCCGAGAGGCTGGCGGCGTGGGGGTCGATTTGGTTGGTCCCCAGCAGGCGGGCTACCGCCGCCGCGATGACCTTCCGCGCCCCTTCTTCCTGACAGCAGACCGGCAGCACCATCGCAAAATAGGGTGCGATGAGTTCTGCGTCAAACCGGGTGGGCTTGTCCTCTTTATTGACCAGCGCGATGGCCGGACGACCCGCGCAGCGCTGAGCCAGCTCCAGGTCCTCCCGGGTCGGGCGCTCCGAGCCGTCGAAAACGGCGAGGATAAGCCCCGCCTCGTCCAGCTTCTTCCAGCTGCGGCGAATACCTTCGGCTTCGATCTCGTCTTCCGTCTGACGCAGACCGGCAGTGTCGAAGAGATTCAGCCGGACGTCCCCCAGCTGGACAGCCTGCTCCACCACGTCGCGGGTGGTTCCGGCCACCGGCGTGACGATGGCCCGGTCGAATCCGGCCAGCAGATTGAGCAGGGTGGATTTGCCCGCATTGGGCTTGCCCACGATGGCACAGTCCACGCCCTCGCGGAGGACAGCGCCTGCATCGTAGCTCTGGATGAGGGCGTCCAGCTCCTGCTCTACCCCGCCTAAGACCTCGCACAAGTGGCTCTGGCTCAGTTCCGGGACATCTTCCTCAGGGAAGTCCACCCAGGCGGCCAGATGGGCCTGCAAGGCCGTCAGAGCATCTTTCTGGGCCGCTATCTTCCGGGCCAGCGCACCGTTCAAGGAGGCATTTGCCAGCGCGGCCCCCTGTCGGCCATCGGCGGAGATGATGTCCATGACAGCTTCGGCCTGGGTCAGACTGAGCTTGCCGTTCAGGAAAGCGCGGCGGGTGTACTCGCCGGGAGCGGCAGGCGACGCGCCCGCCGCAATGCAGACTTCCACCAGCCGCCGGGCGACTGCACTGCCGCCGTGGCAGGAAAGCTCCACCACATCCTCGCCGGTGTAGCTGTGGGGCGCGCGGAAAAACAGCGCCACGCCCTCATCGAAAGCCTCTTCCCCCTCCACGAACGCACCGAACATGGCCGTATAGCCTTTGGCGTCCGCGACTTTTTTGGCTGGGTTGGCCGGACGGAACACCTTCGCTGCCACTTCATAGCTTTCCGGGCCGGACAGCCGCACGATGGCGATGCCGCCCGCACCCGGAGCGGTAGCAATGGCCGCAATGGTCGAATGCTGCATCTTCTCCCCTCCTTATGAGCAGATGAATACAGTATATTCTACCACGAACCGCCAAAAAAAGAAATATGCTGCGCAAAAAAGCGGCACACCGCCGGAGAGTCCGGCAGTGTACCGCTTTTGCATTTTATCCTCGGGTCTTCCCGGCAAGGCGATAGTGCTCTTCCTTTGCCAGATACATCCGTGTTTCGGCCGATTTGACGAGGACTTCCATGTCGATGCCGCCCGCGCTGTGAGTCGCTGTACCCACGGCCACCGAGTAACCGGCCTCGTCCACCTCCTGCACCAGCTTGTGGATGAGCGCGCGCATCTCTTCGGCGCTCTTGTCCATCGCAAAGGCCACGAACTCATCGCCGCCCACACGGTAGCTGTACTTTTCGCCGAAGATGTCCCGCACCTTGGCTGCCACGGTCTTGAGCATCTCGTCGCCTGCCGCGTGGCCCCGGGTGTTGTTCAGCTCATGCAGGCCGTTCACGTCCAGATAAACACAGCTCAGCGTGCTGCTGCAGTGCATCGGGTAGTCGTGCATCTGGCTCTCGTAGGCGTTGCGGTTTTTCAGGCCGACGTTCAAGTCCGTCTCCGCGATGCCCAGCAGCTTGTGCCGGATGGAAAAATTTTCGTGCATCGAGAGCATGATAAAGGTGGATATGATGCAGGACACCGCACCAAACACCATGCCGTCCAGAATATCAACCGGGAGTGTCTCTTTACTCTTGAACAAAAAGCAGGTCAGGATGAAAACACCATCGAAAAAGACGACATTCAAGATATGCTGGATGGGCCGCATGACAAAGAGCAGCGGCACTGCCAGCAAGAACGCAATAAAGCTCACCGTAGGAGTATCGGGAGAAGGATGGATGCCCAGATAGATGCCCAGCACATAGAGCAAAGCCTCAAAGGCGTACATCAGCCAGGTCAGCAGCAGGCCGTTTTTTCCCGGGAATGTCCGGTTGACCGCCTGCAGGCCCATGCACACGGCCAGCGCTATCATATAGGCCAGCATATTGGGCCGCAAAAATTCCAGAACCCCAGACAGTATCCATAAAACTGTAAGAAACGCACAGGCTATCCCCAGGTAGGCCGTCACACGTTGGCGGTTGGAGCGCTGTATATCCGGCAGACAGGCTTTGTACTTCTCCCGTGACATCTCTGCATACAGCAGCAGCCTTCGCAATGCTTCCATAGCCATCCTCTTTTCAAACCGCATTCGTCCCCGCACTGCACGAGGGCGCACTTTCCCCTTTATTCTGCGGGTTTTTCTTATTTTATCATGAAGCTCCCAAAAAGAAAATATCCAGCGCATTCCAGCGTTTATTTTCTATGATATGCTAAAAAGAGGCAATTAAATTTAGCCATATTACCCATTGATCCTTCACTTTATCGTGCAGCAAAAAAGGGTGTGCAGCCCCTGAAAGGCTGCACACCCCGCTGCGTGTGAAAGAAAAATCAGAATGCGGAAATATCGGCCGTAGTGATGGCCTTGCCGGGCAGGGTGCGGCTGTCGGCGTTCTCCGACAGAGCCAGCTTGCCCTCGCGCAGCAGCTTGACGGCCTTCTCGTGGTCAGCAGCGTTCCAGTTGTTGCCCACGAGCTTCCAGTTGTTGTCCACGTGCGGCTCGATGGTGCCGCCCTTGACGGTGCGGATGTACTCGCCCAGCAGTTCGCGGATGCCGCCCACATCGCCGCGCACGTCGATCTCCAGCAGCTTGGGCAGCTCGTCGCCCTCCTTGAAGATGTCGGCATAAGCCAGCAGCTGGGTGGTGGCACGGTAGTTGTTGACGGCCACCACGAAGCTGTCATCGTCCTCCACCGGACGGCCATCCATCCAGGTCAGGTTCTGGATGCGGTTGCCGGGCTGCTTGGAGATGTCGAGGTCATACTTGACGCCTGCAAAGGCATCGTACAGGTAATAGCGGACGGAAGAGTCGAATGCGATGGTCACATCGCCCGGCTCCCAGGTCTTGAAGAAGGCAGCAGACCACTCCATGAACTGACGCAGCTGCCAGCCGTTCATCTGCAGCTTGTACAGGGTGTTCTGGTAGGTGTAGATGCTTGCCATGTCGCACTTGCGGATGGTACCCTCGCGCATCTGGGAGGTCATGGAGGTCAGAGCCGTTGCGGACACCTGAGCGTCGGTGTAGTACATCTGTACCTCGTTGATGAAGTCCAGCAGAGCGGTATCCTGCACCATGGCCTGCGGCAGGCAGTCGATCTCGTTTTCGGGGGCCAGATCACCGCCGACCAGCTGGCCGATGGGGGTCACGGCGTCGTCCTTGGCGCGCTGGTCGTACTCTGCCAGCAGAGCAGTCAGCTCGGGGTCGGGAGCGTAGTCCTTGATGGTCAGGTTCTCAGAGGTACGGTCCTTCACCTTCCACTTGCCGTTCAGGCCGCGCTCGAGATAGACGTGGATGTCAGAGACAGTGGCGCCTGCATTCTTGTTCTCGACCACCAGCACGCCGTTGATCATCTTGTTGGGGATGCTCTTGTGGCCGTGAGCAGCGACGATGACGTCGAACTCAGGGCAGGCATTTGCCAGGTCGGTGACGCCGGAGCCATAGACGCCGTACTCATTGTCAACATCCATATGCATAACGCCGATGATGACATCCACATCGTTCTTGATCTTATCAATGATCTTGCGGCTCTCGTCCACCGGGTTGGTAACAGTCCAGCCCTCGAGGTTCTTGGCGTCCCAGCGGGTGATGTTGGGAGTGACCATACCGATGACGCCGATCTTGACGCCGCCCTTTTTGATGATGGTGTAGCCGTCAGCCAGAGGCTTGCCTTCGGGGCTGTAGACGTTGCCGGTCAGCACCTTGGCCTTCTGCTGGGAGAGCACCTTTTCCAGCGTGGCCATGCCATAGTTGTACTCATGGTTGCCGGTGACGTAGACATCGTAGCCGATGGCGTTCTGAGCAGCGATCATGGGGTGGACATCGTCGTTCAGGAACAGCTCAGCGGAGTTTGCCTGAATGGTGTCGCCTGCATCCACGACCAGCGTGGTCTTGGTGCGGTTCTCCTTGATGGCAGTTGCCTGCTGGGCCACGCTGCCGGAGGCGTCAGCCTTGTTGGCGGCGTAATCCCAGGGGTCAAACTTACCGTGGGTATCGCTGGTGGCAAGGATCTGCAGGTCCATGCTCCACAGGTCTTTGATGCCGGCAGCGGAAGCAGCCGGGACCAGACCGCTCATTGCGGCGGCGGTGGCCGATGCACCGGCCACGCGCAGGAAATTACGGCGGGAAATCTTATTCTGTTCCATAATAATTCCTCTCTTTTTTGCTTGGTATACACTCCGAAGCATTTGTAGCTCTAGTATAAGGCTTGCCGACATTGTTTTACAATGTACAAGTAGGAGAAAAATTTCTTCCGGAATTGGACATATTCTCCAAATTTCCGATAAGAACGACTTTTCTTTCGAAATTATTCTTTCAGATTCGCTTTTCATCGTAAACCATCTTCATGCAAAAGATGTGTAAATTTATAGTGTTCCTCATACACAAAAAGACCCTCCCCTGCACGGCTTCCGCCATGCGGGAGAGGGTCTTATCATTCAGCTTTTACAGCTCGATCTTGCCGAAGCTCAGATCAGCGAAGTCATCCACACGCTCGGTGCGCTTGGGTGCCACAGGGGCAGCATTCTCGGCATCGCGCGGGGTGTAGGTGCGCTCAGGCACATTGGAGCGGTAGCCGCCCCGGCCGCCGCCATTGCGCGGGCCGCGGCCATTCCGGTCACCACGGCGCTCGCCGCCGCGATGATAGCCGCCGCTGCGGCCATTGCCGTTGCGGTCATGACCGCCGCGGGGTCCGCGGGGACGTGCATTTGCGCTCTCAGCCACAGCGTTGGGGTCGGTGGAGTAGATGACCACACGGCGGTCACGGCCCTCGCCCTTGCTCTCGCTGCGGACGCCCTCCATCTTGCCGATGGCAGAGTGGATGATGCGGCGCTCGTAGGGGTTCATGGGCTCCATGGCAAAGCTGCGGCCGGTCTTGCGCACCTTGGCACCAATGCGCTGTGCCAGTGCGGTCAGGTCGCTCTCGCGCTTGTCGCGGTAGCCGGCCACGTCGAGGCCCAGCTTGATGTAGTCGCCCTCGAGGCGGTTTGCCACGAGGCTTGCCAGATAGGACAGGCTCTCCATCGTCTCGCCGCGGCGGCCGATGAGGGCGCCCATCTTCTCGCCGTCCAGATGGATGATGGTAGCCTCACCCTTCTGCACAGCGCTGAACTTGACGTCCTGTACGCCCATCTTCTCGATGACATCCTTCAGGTAGTCCACAGCGGCCTTGACCTTGGCGTTCTCCTCGATGTTGATGGGGACTTCCACCTCTTCGCCCTCTGCGGCGGGAGCAGCCTGCTCTTCGGCAGGGGCAGCTTCCTCAGCAGGAGCAGCAGGCTCTTCCACAGCAGCGGGAGCTTCAGGGGCAGTCTCTTCGACGACAGGCTCAGCCGCCACAGGGGCAGCCTTTTCCTCCACAACGGGAGTGGGCTCCTCAACGGGGGCAGCAGGAGCTGCCACAGGCTCGTCCGGCAGCTCGACGCTGACGCGGACCTTGGCGGGAGTGAGCTTCAGGCCCAGAAAACCGGTCTTCTGGGGCATTTCCAGCACTTCGTAGCTGACGTTGATGTCGTCCTTTTCCACGCCCAGCAGAGCGCAGGCGTTGGTGCGTGCTTCATCGACCGTCTTGCCGGTCGCTTCCTGCGTACGGATCATAACCGTCAATCCTCCTTTTTGTTCTGCAGCTCGCTCAGCGGGACAGTGCGCTCGTCCTTGTAGCGCTCAGCATCCTGCTGGCGGGCATACTCGAGGCGGCGCTTGTTCATCTCGCTGGCGGAGATGTTCTTTTCCACGACCTCACCGGTCTTCTCGTCCTGGACCTTGATGGTGGTGCTCTTCACGCCGCGCTTCTCTTCCTTCTTGCGGGAAGCGATCTCGGCCTTGACCTGCTCCTTCATCTTCTCGGGGTCATAGATCTTGCGCATGACCTGGGTCTGGACGGTCATCACGATGTTGGAAATGACGTAGTACAGAGAGAATGCGCAGGGAACGGTAAAGCAGAAGAAGACGTACATCAGAGGCATCATATACATGGTCAGCTTCATGCTGCCCTGCATCTCCTGGCCGGATGCCTTCATGCTGATGTGGGTGGAGATAAACATGGTGACGACAGCCAGGATGGGGAAGATCAGCAGGGGCAGGTTGTCTGCTGCCAGGCTGTACTGCGGCACACGGGTCAGGTCGATGCCGAAGAAATCCATGTGCTGGCCGAACTCAGTGATGGTGTTCAGCTGGTCTGCGGTGAACACAGAGGTGACGGTGGACTCACCGGCCAGCACCTGTGCGATGATATTGGTGTCGCGGGTCACCTGAGTGAAGCTGATGCCCAGAGCGGTCATGGCATCGCCTGCGGCGGTGATGGCGTCGGCGCCGATGTGGAAGATGCGCTGCAGCGGGCGGTACACGACCTCGATGACGCCGAACATGACGAGGAAGTTGACCAGCATGGGCATACAGCCGGCGGTGGGCTTATAGCCGTACTCCTGCTGGAGCTTGAGCAGCTCTTCCTGCTGCTTTTCGGGCTTGTCCTTGTACTTTTTCTGGATGTCGGCGATCATCGGCTGGAAAGCAGACATCTTGGCCATGCTCTTCTGCTGGTTGAGCTGCAGAGGGATGCTGATCAGGCGGATGACGATGGTGAAGATGATGATGTCCCAGCCGTAGTTCGGGATGAGGTTGTAGATCCACTCCATCACATAGCCGAGAGGTACACCGAGGATGTACAAAATATTCATGTATCTGTCCATTCTGCCCCGCCTGTGGTGCGGGACGGTTATTTTTATCGTAGGACACGCCGCCCACAGTTCAGCACGTCACAAGAAGCAATGATAATAGCATTTCCTCTCAGCCTCTCCTATCAGGAGAGGTGTCACGCCGCAGGCGTGACGGAGAGGTTTTCCTCCCCTCTGCCGCCCTTTTTCAAAGGGCATTGACGGAGAGGTCTTTCCCGCTTCAGCGCTCTTCCAAAGAGCATCGACGAAGAGGTTTTCCACTTATTTTTCGTGTCTGGTGGAAAACAAAGCCGAGGCCGAGAGATGCCGGGCCGGATTTTTCCAGCGGCCCTTTTCCGGTACGGGGTCGTAGCCCCAGCGGCCCAGCGGATTGCACCGGGCGATGCGCCACGCCGTCAGAAGCAGCCCTTTGACGCAGCCGTGGGTGCGGATGGCCTCGATGCCGTACTGGCTGCAGGAGGGCGAAAAGCGGCAGTTCCGCCCCAGCCCCGGGCTGATGAACTTCTGGTAGAGCCGGATGAACCCGCAGAGGGCTTTCTGAAAGATGCTCACGCCTCGGGCTTCCGGACCGGCGGCAGGGTGGCTGGGGGCTTTGCGCCCGGCTGTTTTGCCTTATCCGGCAGGCCGGCCTGGGCAAAGAGCTTTGCCACGATGGCGCTGAGCTGCCAGCTCTTGAGCCGGGGGGTCATGCCCCGGGCCACGAAAACGAGGTCGTAGCCGCCGATGTTGTAGTCGAGGTGTTCGTCGATGGCGGCCTTCATAACGCGGCGGGCGCGGTTGCGCTGCACGGCGTGGCCGATCTTTTTGGTGGCCGTCAGGCCCACCCGGGTGCGCTTGCTCCGCGTTTTGAGCACGTAGAGCACCAGCGCCTGGTTGACATAGGACTTGCCGCGGGCATACACACGGCCAAACTCGCCGTTGCGGCGGATGGGACGATAGCGCATCCTGTGCGCCTCCCTTCAGGTGATGTGGGAGCACCGCCCGGAAAAAAGCAATGCTCAGTGTTCAGTATAGCAAAAAAACGCCGACATGAAAAGCTCATCCGGGCGTTTTTTCTGCCAAATCTTTGACAGTTTTTTTAGGCAATGCGACTATTCACCGCAGCTTTCCGGCCTTTTTCCCAAATGCCGGGTAAAAAAATAAGACCGCCAATCCAATATCAGCGGCCTTTTTGCGCATATTCCATTCTGCGCCGGACCTGATGCATACTGCTCAGGATCAGACGGTCAGGCTCTTGCGGCCCTTAGCACGGCGTGCGTTGATGACCTTGCGGCCGTTCTTGGTGCTCATGCGGGTCAGGAAGCCATGAACTTCCTTGCGCTGACGCTTCTTGGGCTGAAAAGTTCTCTTCATGG
>ERZ773146.2603-NODE-2603-length-12149-cov-3.377046_pt1 | contig 12149 bp, 12 predicted proteins | sample MGYA00580847_ERZ773146 | MGnify/ENA primary metagenome ERZ773146 (study PRJEB29015, sample SAMEA2737830) | human gut metagenome | biome: human gut; feature: human-associated habitat; material: faeces | place: China | collected 2012 ...
GCTCGGCAAGTCCCTTCATCTCGATTTGATACGTCCCTGTCTGCTCATTAACACCAAAATTGCAGCTATCCGGGTCATATCCTCCATCACCATAATCAAAGCCTGGAGTCGGGCCGCTTTCTGGATTCTTGGGCTTAAACTCGAAGCGCGGAGCCAGTACCTGCTCCATCAACAAGCTCGCCGCGATAGCTTTCAAGGTATCGTTGACTGCCTCAGTAACTGCGCCCTCTACAGCGTCCGGCTCGGCGATCAAGTTAGTAAATCTCGCGCGGGTTTTACCCGGAGCGTCACGAGTGGCGCGACCGATAATCTGCACGATCTCAGTCAGGCTGGCACGGTAGCCAACAGTCAGCGCATGTTCGCACCAGATCCAGTCGAAACCTTCCTTCGCCATACCAAGTGCAATAATGATGTCTACATAGTCACGGTCTGTCTTCATTTCTGGAGCTCGGAGGCTTTCCTGAATCTTGCCTTGACTGGCTGGGTCCACCAGGTCAGCAATACGCAACACATGGCCATCGGGGCGCTTGACTAGCTGAAAACCAGTCGTAGGATCCGCACCTTGCCAATCGCCAAGCTCGCTCAGAATGTGCTCCACCTCCTTAATTTTATCCTTCGTACTCTCGCGCGAATTGACGTTGGGAATATGGATAATCGTCTTCTTGTCAGGATCGAGGACATTGAGGATGTCATCAATGGTAAGCGTGCAGTGAGAACCGTATTGACGAAGTGAAGCTGGTCAGGCAGGCAGAGTAACCCGCCACGGGAGCAGAGCACCCACCCGGTTCACAGGCCAGTCGGCGATGACATCAAGTACATAATGCAGATAGCGTTCCGGATCCACGCCGTTTAATTTGCACGTCCCGATAAGACTGTACAGTGACGCACCGCGCTCACCACCATGATCCGAGCCGAAGAACAGCCAGTTTTTTCTCCCCAGACTGACCCGTCGTAGGGCGTTTTCGGCAATGTTATTATCCACCTCCACCCAGCCATCTTCTGCATAGCGGATCAGCGCCGGCCACTGGTTCAGCGCATACCCGAACGCCTTCGCCAGTTCTGAGTGCCTTGAGAGGGTTTTCTGTTTCTCCCGCAGCCACCCCTCCAGTGACGCCAGCAGCGGCAGCACTTTTTGGTGCCGGACTGCCTGCCGTTCCTCTGCTCTTTTACCTCTGATCTCCGACTCGATGGCATACAGCTCGCCGATCCGTTTCAGCGCCTCCTCCGTCAGGACTGACGGGGTACGGACGTGAACATCGTGGATTTTTCGGCGGGCATGGGCCCAGCACGCGGCTTCCTTTATATGGCCGTCGCGGTAGAGCTCGTTGAACCCGGCGTAGGCATCAGCCTGCAGTACGCCACTGAAGCCTGCAAGATGGGTCTGAGGGTGGATACCTTTTCTGTCCGGGCTGTAAGCGAACCACACTGCGGGGGCCAGCGCTGATCCGGCGTTGCGGTCGTCTCGAACGTACGTCCATAAGCGCCCGGTCTTCGTCTTCTTATTGCCCGGCAACAGCACCGGGACAGGCGTATCGTCAGCATGGAGTTTGCCGTCGGTCAGGACATAGTGCTGAAGGGCTTCATCCAGCGGTGCCAGCAGACGACAACACGCATCCACCCAGCCCGACAGTACAGAACGACTCAACACTACACCCTGGCGGGCATAGATCTCCGACTGGCGATACAGCGGTGTGTGCTCTGCATACTTTGAGGTCAGCACTCGGGCCAGCAGCCCCGGTCCGGCGATCCCCCGTTCGATGGGGCGCGAAGGAGCCGGGGCCTGAACGATGCGATCGCACCGACGGCAGGCATGCTTTTCACGGACTGTCCGGATAACCCGGAAGGCGCTGCGCATCAGCTCCAGCTGTTCGGCGGCATCCTCACCCAGGTAACTCAGCGAACCACCGCACTCCGGGCAACACGGCTCAGTCGGCAGCAGCCGCTTCTCATCCCGTGGGAGTGACTCAGGGAACGGTTTGCGGGTGCGGGTCTGACGCAGCGGGCGCTGCACTGCCGGGTCATCCACCCGGCAGTGCAGCGTATCGCTTTCCTGCTGCAGCAGGTTCAGGTCAGCTTCCATTTGCGCGATACGGCGGGATACCTTTTCGGAACGACTGCCGAAGTTCATCCGGCGCAGCTTATCCAGTTGCGCCTGCAGATGGTCTATTTCGCGTTCCCGGTTGCTCAGCTTTTCCTGCAGGGCGTGGATCAACGCTTCCTGTTCGGCCAGGCGCTGTTTCAGCAGAAGGATGTCGTCAGAAGAGGTATCGTTCATAAGCCTGTATTTTACCAGGCTTATTCTGCGACAACCAGGATAAAGAGCGCTACAACATGGTCAGGGATGTCAGTAACCGCTTTGGCTGTCGCCAGTCGATACCTTCCATCAGCATCGCCAGTTGCGCCGGCGTCAGGAACACTTTGCCATCGCGGGCTGAGGGCCAGGCGAAGCGACCACGTTCCAGTCGCTTTGTCAGCAGGCACATACCATCGCCGGTGGACCAGAGCAGTTTTACCTGACTGCCGCTGCGTCCCCGGAAGATGAAGACGTGGCCGGACATCGGGTCATCTTTCAGCGCGGTCTGCACCTTTGCGGCGAGGCCATTGAAGCCGTTGCGCATATCGGTGATACCGGCAACCAGCCAGATTTTTGTGCCTGCGGGAAGATTTATCATACCGGCCCCCGCATCAGTTCGCGCAGGACAGTGCTCATGAGTTCAGCAGAGGGATGAGTCAGTGTTATTTCTCCTCCCCGACATTTTATGTGGCAGGTAGCGGGAGGAGAGCAGGATGGTAGTTCGAAGGTTGGGAGAGAAGAGCCCGCCTGAAGCTGCACGGGTATCAGGGCAGGAAGCGACGATGAGTTTTTTCGGGGCCGACAGACCCGCCCTTCACGCTGCCAGAGCCTTATCCATTTAAAGAGCAGGTTATCATTGACGTCATGTTTCCGGGCCAGTGCGGCAATACTGCCTTCTTCTTCAAGAGCCAGCCTGACCAGTTCCATTTTGAATTCAGGGGAATAGTGTTTCCGGGGAAGTCTTTCTTTAGCGCGCATGAGGTGTCCACCTGCAAAATAAGTGGGTGCTTAAGTTACAGGATCCTGGATTCGGGACCAGACGGTACTCAGACGACGCTTACCTATCAGATGACCAGCCAGAAAGATCGCCCAACCCAACATGAAATGCGTCTTGATGGCTCACTGCTGGATGATGGTCGCCTGAGCTATAGCCTGGAACAAAGTCTGGATGACGATAACAACCATAACAGTAGCCTGAACGCCAGTTACCGTTCACCTTATGGCACCTTCAGTGCCGGATACAGCTACGGTAATGACAGCAGCCAATACAATTACGGCGTTACCGGCGGCGTGGTTATCCATCCTCATGGCGTGACGCTCTCGCAATATCTGGGCAACGCTTTTGCGCTTATCGATGCTAACGGAGCATCTGGCGTGAGGATACAAAACTATCCGGGGATTGCTACCGATCCTTTTGGCTATGCAGTGGTTCCTTATCTCACAACTTATCAGGAAAACCGTCTCTCGGTAGATACTACGCAGCTGCCCGATAACGTCGATCTTGAACAAACAACACAGTTTGTGGTGCCCAACAGAGGTGCAATGGTAGCGGCGCGTTTCAACGCCAATATCGGTTATCGCGTACTTGTTACAGTCAGCGATCGCAACGGTAAACCGTTGCCCTTTGGCGCTCTTGCCAGCAACGATGATACGGGGCAACAAAGTATCGTCGATGAGGGCGGCATACTATATCTCTCTGGGATATCGAGTAAATCACAAAGCTGGACTGTACGCTGGGGAAATCAGGCAGATCAACAATGTCAGTTTGCTTTCAGTACACCGGATTCAGAACCTACAACCTCTGTATTACAAGGCACAGCGCAGTGCCATTAAGGATAAAAAAATGAAAAGAGCGCCTCTTATAACAGGTCTTTTGTTGATATCCACATCCTGCGCTTATGCCTCCTCAGGAGGGTGTGGAGCCGACAGCACTAGCGGTGCGACAAATTACAGCAGTGTGGTTGATGATGTTACGGTGAACCAGACAGATAACGTGACAGGACGGGAGTTTACCTCTGCAACGCTAAGTAGCACTAACTGGCAATACGCCTGTTCCTGCTCTGCGGGTAAGGCAGTTAAACTTGTCTATATGGTCAGCCCCGTACTTACCACCACTGGACATCAGACAGGATATTACAAACTCAATGACAGCCTGGATATTAAAACCACATTACAGGCAAACGACATTCCAGGACTCACAACCGACCAGGTTGTCTCTGTTAACACCCGATTCACACAGATAAAAAACAACACGGTATATTCTGCTGCAACCCAAACGGGTGTTTGCCAGGGTGATACGTCTCGTTATGGACCCGTTAATATTGGTGCGAACACCACCTTTACCCTGTATGTCACCAAGCCATTTCTCGGCTCGATGACCATTCCGAAAACGGATATTGCCGTCATTAAAGGCGCGTGGGTCGATGGAATGGGAAGCCCGTCTACAGGTGACTTCCATGATTTAGTCAAGTTATCGATTCAGGGAAATCTCACCGCCCCACAGTCGTGCAAAATTAATCAGGGCGATGTTATTAAGGTTAATTTTGGATTCATCAATGGTCAGAAGTTTACCACCCGCAATGCCATGCCAGACGGTTTTACTCCAGTAGACTTTGATATCACTTATGACTGTGGTGATACTTCAAAGATTAAAAACTCGTTGCAAATGCGCATCGACGGTACAACTGGGGTAGTAGACCAGTACAACCTGGTCGCCAGGCGAAGAAGTTCAGACAATGTGCCCGATGTCGGTATTCGTATTGAAAATCTCGGCGGCGGAGTTGCAAATATTCCTTTTCAGAACGGTATCCTTCCCGTTGATCCTTCCGGGCATGGCACCGTCAATATGCGCGCCTGGCCAGTTAATCTGGTCGGTGGTGAGCTGGAAACAGGAAAATTTCAGGGCACAGCCACCATTACCGTCATCGTGCGGTAAAAGAAGACGTTGCGTTTTGATTAACGCAACGCTTCGGCACTGTTACCCCTGCTGCTCCAGCGCATACTTATACAGCGCATTTTTCTTCACGCCGTGAATTTCTGCGGCCAGCGCCGCCGCTTTTTTCAGCGGCAGTTCTGCCTGTAGCAGCGCCAGCGTGCGCAGGGCATCGGCGGGTAAGTCTTCTTCCTGTGCTTTATGACCTTCGACAATCAGCACCATTTCGCCTTTGCGACGGTTTTCATCTTCCTTTACCCACGCCAGCAGCTCGCCAACGGGCGCGCCGTGAATGGTTTCCCAGGTTTTGGTCAGCTCACGCGCCAGAACCACGTAGCGGGATTCGCCTAATACCGCAACGATATCTTCCAGGCTATCTAACAGACGGTGGGTAGATTCATAAAAAATCAGCGTGCGCGGCTCCGCTTCAATGGCTTTTAGCGCATCACGGCGGCCTTTTGATTTGGCAGGTAAAAAGCCTTCGTAACAGAAACGGTCAGAGGGTAAACCCGCTGCGCTTAACGCAGTGATAGCAGCACACGGCCCGGGTAGCGGCACCACGCGGATCCCCGCTTCACGGCAGGTACGCACCAGATGGTAGCCAGGATCGTTAATTAGCGGCGTTCCGGCATCGGAAACCAGCGCAATGTTTTGCCCCTCTTGCAGCTTCGCCAGCAGCGTTTCAGCTTTTTGTTGTTCGTTATGGTCGTGCAGCGCAAACAACCGGGCATTAATCCCAAAATGTTGCAGCAATAAACCGGTGTGACGAGTATCCTCGGCGGCAATCAGATCAACGGCCTGTAATACCTCTAACGCACGCTGGGTGATATCCGCCAGATTGCCGATTGGCGTCGGTACAATGTAAAGCTGGCCCTGAGAATTATCCGCCGATTGGTGTTGTTTCATTGTGTCGTCCGTATTGCCGATTTAATATTGAGCATTGCGTAAAAAAAATATCACTGGATACATTATGGTACCCTCAACATTTTCTCGTTTGAAAGCCGCGCGTTGTCTGCCTGTTGTTCTGGCAGCCCTGATTTTCGCCGGTTGTGGCACCCATACTCCCAATCAGTCCACTGCTTATATGCAGGGCACGGCGCAGGCTGATTCTGCCTTTTATCTTCAGCAGATGCAGCAAAGCTCTGATGATACCAGGATCAACTGGCAATTACTCGCCATTCGTGCACTGGTGAAAGAAGGTAAAACCGGGCAGGCGGTGGAGTTGTTTAACCAACTACCGCAAGAACTGAACGATGCTCAGCGCCGCGAGAAAACACTGCTGGCGGTAGAGATTAAACTGGCGCAGAAAGATTTTGCTGGCGCGCAAAACTTGCTGGCGAAAATCACACCTGCCGATTTAGAACAAAACCAGCAAGCCCGTTACTGGCAGGCAAAAATCGATGCCAGCCAGGGGCGTCCTTCCATTGATTTACTGCGCGCGTTAATTGCTCAGGAACCGCTGCTCGGCGCGAAAGAAAAGCAGCAGAATATTGACGCCACCTGGCAGGCGCTCTCCTCCATGACTCAGGAACAGGCGAATACGCTGGTGATCAACGCCGACGAAAATATTCTGCAAGGCTGGCTGGATCTGCAGCGCGTCTGGTTTGATAACCGTAACGATCCCGACATGATGAAAGCCGGGATCGCCGACTGGCAGAAACGTTATCCGAACAATCCGGGCGCGAAAATGCTGCCAACGCAGTTGGTTAACGTAAAAGCGTTTAAACCAGCCTCGACCAACAAAATCGCCCTGCTGTTGCCACTGAATGGCCAGGCAGCGGTATTTGGTCGCACTATTCAGCAAGGCTTTGAAGCGGCGAAAAATATCGGCACTCAGCCAGTGGCAGCTCAGGTAGCTGCCGCACCTGCCGCAGACGTAGCTGAACAACCTCAGCCGCAAACCGTGGATGGCGTTGCCAGCCCGGCACAAGCCTCGGTTAGCGATCTGACCGGTGAACAGCCTGCAGCCCAGCCGGTGCCTGTAAGCGCCCCGGCGACAAGCACCGCAGCGGTAAGCGCACCCGCAAATCCATCCGCAGAGCTGAAAATCTACGATACCTCATCACAACCACTTAGCCAGATCTTAAGCCAGGTTCAGCAGGATGGCGCGAGTATTGTGGTCGGTCCGTTGCTGAAAAATAACGTTGAAGAGTTGCTGAAGAGCAACACTCCGCTGAACGTACTGGCACTGAACCAGCCGGAGAATATCGAAAATCGCGTCAATATTTGTTACTTCGCGCTTTCACCGGAAGACGAAGCGCGCGATGCAGCGCGTCATATTCGTGACCAGGGTAAACAAGCGCCGCTGGTGCTGATCCCACGCAGTTCATTGGGCGATCGCGTAGCCAATGCGTTTGCGCAAGAGTGGCAGAAACTGGGCGGCGGCACCGTTCTGCAACAAAAATTTGGTTCCACCAGCGAATTACGCGCGGGTGTTAACGGCGGTTCTGGTATTGCTTTAACGGGTAGCCCGATTACTCTCAGAGCGACAACCGACTCCGGCATGACGACCAACAATCCAACGCTGCAAACCACGCCAACCGATGACCAGTTCACCAATAATGGCGGTCGTGTCGATGCGGTGTACATTGTGGCAACGCCGGGTGAAATCGCTTTTATCAAACCGATGATCGCCATGCGTAACGGTAGCCAGAGCGGTGCAACGCTGTACGCCAGCTCCCGCAGTGCGCAAGGGACCGCTGGCCCGGATTTCCGACTGGAGATGGAAGGCTTGCAGTACAGCGAAATCCCGATGCTGGCAGGCGGTAATCTACCGTTAATGCAGCAGGCACTCAGCGCGGTGAATAACGATTATTCACTGGCTCGCATGTATGCGATGGGCGTCGATGCCTGGTCGCTGGCAAATCATTTCTCACAAATGCGCCAGGTTCAGGGTTTTGAAATCAACGGTAATACCGGAAGCCTGACGGCTAACCCGGATTGCGTGATTAACAGGAACTTATCATGGCTACAGTACCAACAAGGTCAGGTAGTCCCCGTCAGTTAACCACCAAACAGACCGGCGATGCGTGGGAAGCACAAGCGCGTCGCTGGCTGGAAGGCAAAGGACTGCGGTTTATCGCCGCTAACGTGAACGAGCGTGGCGGCGAGATCGATCTGATAATGCGTGAAGGCCGGACCACCATTTTTGTCGAGGTACGCTATCGCCGCTCTGCGCTTTATGGCGGCGCGGCAGCCAGTGTGACCCGCAGCAAACAACACAAATTATTACAGACTGCCCGCTTGTGGCTCGCGCGTCATAATGGGAGTTTTGATACTGTGGATTGCCGTTTCGATGTGGTAGCCTTCACCGGGAATGAGGTTGAGTGGATTAAGGATGCCTTTAATGATCACTCATAATTAAGGTTTAAGGATTAGCGTGCAAGAAAGAATTAAAGCTTGCTTCACTGAAAGCATTCAAACTCAAATTGCGGCGGCAGAGGCGCTTCCGGATGCCATCTCCCGTGCAGCCATGACGCTGGTTCAGTCTCTGCTCAATGGCAACAAAATCCTCTGTTGTGGTAATGGAACTTCCGCTGCCAATGCACAGCATTTTGCTGCCAGCATGATCAACCGTTTCGAAACGGAGCGGCCCAGCTTACCTGCCATTGCACTAAATACTGATAATGTTGTCTTAACGGCGATTGCCAACGATCGCTTACATGATGAAGTGTATGCAAAACAGGTGCGGGCGCTGGGTCATGCGGGAGATGTATTGTTAGCCATTTCCACCCGTGGCAACAGCCGCGATATTGTTAAAGCAGTTGAAGCCGCCGTTACGCGTGATATGACCATTGTGGCATTGACCGGCTATGACGGCGGCGAACTTGCAGGTTTGTTAGGGCCACAGGATGTGGAGATCCGCATTCCTTCGCATCGTAGTGCTCGCATTCAGGAAATGCATATGCTGACGGTAAATTGCCTGTGCGATCTGATCGATAACACGCTTTTCCCTCACCAGGATGATTAAGGAGAATACATGAAGGCATTATCGCCAATCGCAGTCCTTATTTCCGCGCTGCTGTTGCAAGGTTGTGTTGCCGCTGCCGTAGTGGGTACCGCTGCTGTGGGTACCAAAGCCGCAACTGACCCACGCAGTGTCGGCACCCAGGTGGACGATGGTACCCTGGAAGTGCGCGTGAACAGCGCATTGTCGAAAGACGAACAGATTAAGAAAGAAGCGCGCATTAATGTAACGGCCTATCAGGGCAAAGTGCTGCTGGTTGGGCAGTCACCAAATGCTGAACTTTCGGCTCGCGCCAAACAGATTGCTATGGGCGTAGACGGTGCCAACGAAGTGTATAACGAGATTCGTCAGGGCCAGCCGATTGGTCTGGGCGAAGCATCTAACGATACGTGGATCACCACCAAAGTGCGTTCGCAGCTCTTAACCAGCGACCTGGTGAAATCGTCCAACGTGAAAGTGACCACCGAAAACGGTGAAGTGTTCCTGATGGGGCTGGTGACTGAACGTGAAGCGAAAGCGGCGGCAGATATTGCCAGCCGGGTGAGCGGCGTGAAGCGGGTAACTACGGCGTTTACGTTTATTAAATAGCAGCCCCTTGTAATGCCTGATGCGACGCTTGCCGCGTCTTATCAGGCCTACAACGATACAAACCGTAGGTCAGATAAGGCGTTTACGCCGCATCCGACATGTTTTCCCTCAAATCAGAACAACAGCGCCAGCCCGCCGACAATCACACCAGACACTGCCACCATCGCCCCCGTCAGCCATAAGGCTTTCGCCGGGAACGCTTTGCGCAGCATAATCAGTGACGGCAAACTCACCGCCGGGAGCGTCATCAACAATGCCAGCGCCGGAGCGGTTCCCATACCTGCCAGCATCATCGTTTGTACAATCGGAATTTCTGCTGCCGTGGGAATGACAAACAAGCATCCTGCTACCGCCATCGCCACCACCCACATCAGGCTGTTATCGACAGCACCATCGGCATGGGGGAATAACCAGACGCGAGCGGCACCCAACACCAGTACTGCAAGGATGTAAACCGGGATCGTACTCCAGAAAAGCGTCCATAGCGCCCTGCCCCAGCGGCTAAAAAACCCGCCCTGTGCTTCCGGTATGTCAATTTCGACCGGTGCCTGCGTTTGCGGTGTTTCACGCACCCATTTTTGCACCAGCGTCGCAATCAGCAACACCATCACCAGCCCGGCCACCAGACGAATCGCCGCAAAACCCCAGCCGAGGACAAAGCCCATAAACACCAGCGTCGCCGGGTTTAACACCGGATTGCCCATCCAGAATGCCAGCGCACCGCCCATCGACACCTGTTGGCGACGCATTCCCGCCGCGACCGGAGCCGCACAGCAGGTACACATCATGCCCGGCAACGAAAACAGCGTTCCCAGCAGCGTGCCGCGAAAGCGCGATTGCCCAAGCGTACGCAACAACCAGTCACGCGGGATCAGCACCTGAATCAACGAACCGAGGATCACCCCCAGCACCGCCGCTTTCCATACCGCGAGGAAATAGATCATCGCGTAATCCAACGCCGCCTGCCATGGGTTAGCATCCGCCTGCGCAAGGATAGATTTACCGATACTGTGGGTTTCGGCAGCAGTAAACGCTTTGCCGTAGTAAGGTTCCCATTTCACATACCAGAGACCGGCAATGACAACGAGAAAGAAAAGCGCGGGTTTCCACCACTGAATGGGCGTTGCCGCCTGAGATGAAGACTGACCAGCCATAGCATTCCCCAGCAAGAAATGTGGATATGAATTGAAGCCGTGAATACTACGCCGGAAGCCTGCGTTTGCAAACCGCTATTCAGCCTGCCGCGCGGCGCGCTCCCGTAGTTCCGATGATGACAGAATTCGCACCCCTTCGTGGGTGGGCGACAGCGCCTCCGCCAGCAGGGCGATCGCCACATCGCGGGCCGCAATGGATTTCCAGTTCCCCGGCAAGAGCCGGAACAATGGTGCGAGGAAGGTCTCATTGGCCCGCTTTTTTTCCCGCTCGCCTGACAGCATCGACGGCCTGGCGATGGTCAGCCGCGGCCAGTCTTGCTCAATCAGCGCCGCCTCCATTTCCCCCTTCACCCGATTGTAGAAAAACGGCGAGTGGGCGTTGGCGCCCATCGCGCTAACCACCAGCATATGTTGCGCACCCAGTCGTTTGCCGGTCAGCGCGGTATCAACCACCAGCGTGTAGTCAGCATGGACGAAGGCCTCTTTGCTCCCGGCCTCCCGGCGCGTCGTTCCCAGGCAACAGAAGACGATATCCACCGGGTCAACCACCTGCGCCAGGGCATCGGTCAGCTGGGGATCGTGAGGATTAAAGACACCTTCCGCTGGCGCCAGCGGGCGACGCGTCGGCGCGGCGATGGTGCTTATACGGGGCTCATTCTGCAGCAGCCGGAGTAAGTGACCGCCAACTAACCCGGTCGCGCCGGTTAATAATACCTGACTCATTGGTTCTCCTTTACAGAATTCTCCGCCTTGCACTTTCGGGCTCATGTTCCAGGCTTAATACCTTACAAGGTAAGTATCCACCATCATCATGGAATTACCTCATTGACCATCCAGACAGTGGAGGAAGCATGAGTAAAAAGATAGCCGTCCTCATTACCGACGACTTTGAAGATTCTGAATTTACCTCTCCCGCCGAAGCCTTTAAGCTCGCCGGGCATCAGGTCATCACGATCGAAAAGCAGGCTGGCAAAACGGTGAAGGGTAAGCAGGGAGAAGCCGAGGTCGCCATCGACAGAGCCATCGATGACGTCACACCGGGTGAATTTGATGCCTTATTGCTGCCCGGGGGCTACTCTCCCGACCAGCTGCGTGGTGATGAACGCTTCGTCACCTTTACCCGCGATTTTGTCAACGGCGGTAAGCCGGTGTTTGCCATCTGCCACGGCCCGCAGCTGCTGATCAGCGCCGATGTGATCCGCGGACGTAAGCTCACGGCGGTGAAACCGATTGTGGTGGATGTGAAAAACGCCGGGGGCGAGTTTTACGACCAGGAGGTGGTGGTCGATAACGAACAGCTGGTCACCAGCAGAACGCCGGACGATCTGCCGGCCTTCAATCGCGAAGCGCTACGCCTGCTCGGCGCCGGCATCACGCCGCCAGTGTAATTTTTTCCCGAAACCCAGCGTGTTGTCGGTAAATTTGATTTCGTCC
>ERZ773146.2604-NODE-2604-length-12143-cov-7.354318_pt1 | contig 12143 bp, 15 predicted proteins | sample MGYA00580847_ERZ773146 | MGnify/ENA primary metagenome ERZ773146 (study PRJEB29015, sample SAMEA2737830) | human gut metagenome | biome: human gut; feature: human-associated habitat; material: faeces | place: China | collected 2012 ...
ATAATTTGTCCGCCATGGGCGAACCAATTCCACACTTGCAGCCTGAGCAGAATTTTCGGCCAGGTACACGCCCCGGCCGAAAATGATTTCATTTGCTTTGCCGCCTGCGGGCGGCAAACTCTGCGAGGCATCTTTGGATTCTGTGAGGGCAGGTCACTGCTCCTTGGAGATGTCCATGCCGAAATACTTCACGGACAGCCGGGACAGGGTGCCGTCGGCGTCCATCTGGGCCAGGGCATCGCTGATGGCGGAATAGTCCCGCTGCTCCGCCGGGGCCTCCAAAAAGCCCAGCACCTGCCGCAGCTGCTGCCGGTTTCCGCCGCCGATGACGGAGGAGCCCATGCCAATGACGCTGATCTTTTCCCCGCCGTGGGGCAGCGCGCGATATTCCGTGTGTATTCTCCTGACTTTGTTATATTGTTCAGTCCAGGGCGTCCCGGCTTTCGAACACGTCGCGGACAGAGCCGTTCCGGTCGATCTCCGGCTCCGGAGCCGGGGCCTTGGCCATCTTCAGCTCCTGCCACTTGGCCTTGTCGATCAGCAGCTGCCGGGGCTTGGACCCCTCGAAGGGACCCACATAGCCCCGCTCCTCCATCTGATCCACCAGGCGGGCCGCCCGGGCATAGCCCAGCTTCAGCCGCCGCTGCAGCATGGACACGGAGGCCTGTCCCGTCTCCAGCACCACGTCCACGGCGGCGCTGAGCAGCTCGTCGTCGGGGCTCTCCCCGGCAGGCTCCGGCGCGCCGGCGGACTTGCCGCCGCCCTTTTCCTTCTCCTTCACCGCCTGCTCGATCTTGTCCATGACGTCCTGGGAATACTCCGCCTCGCCGCTCTGCTTCACGTAGTCCACCACCCGCTCGATCTCCTCCGGGGTGATGAAGCAGCCCTGGACCCGGGTGGGCTTCCCGGCCCCCAGCGGGGCGTACAGCATGTCGCCCTTGCCCACCAGCTTCTCCGCGCCGGTGGTGTCCAGGATGATGCGGGACTCCAGCGACGAGGCCACGGCGAAGGCAATGCGGCTGGGGATATTGGCCTTCATCAGGCCGGTGATCACGTCGGAGGAGGGCCGCTGGGTGGCGATGACCAGGTGCATCCCGGCGGCGCGGCCCATCTGGGCCACCCGGCAGATGGATTCCTCCACCTCCTTGGCGGCCACCAGCATCAGGTCCGCCAGCTCGTCGATGACCACCACCACGGTGGGCATTTTTTTCAGCTCCTGGCTGCGTCCGGCCAGGGCGTTGAACCCGGCCAGGTCCTTCACGCCGTTCTCCGAGAACAGCTTATAGCGCTTCATCATCTCATACACCGCCCACTGCAGGGCCCCGGCGGCCTTTTTGGGGTCCGTCACCACGGGGATCAGCAGGTGCGGGATGCCGTTGTAGGGGGCCAGCTCCACCATCTTCGGGTCCACCATGATGAAGCGGACCTCCTCCGGCGTGGACTTGTACAGCAGACTCACGATCAGTGAGTTGGTGCATACGGATTTACCGGAGCCGGTGGTACCGGCGATCAGCACATGGGGCAGCTTGGCAATATCCCCCACGATGCAGTTGCCGCCGATGTCCTTGCCCACGGCGAAGGCCACCCGGGACCGGTGCTCGGCAAAGGCCCGGGAGTCGATGACGTCCCGGATGCGCACCGCCGTCACCACCCGGTTGGGCACCTCGATGCCCACCACGGAGCTTTTGTTGGGGATGGGCGCAATGCGCACGCCGCCGCTGCCCAGGGCCAGGGCGATGTCGTCGGCCAGGTTGGTGAGCTTGGACAGCTTCACCCCCTGGTCCAGGGTAAATTCGTACCGGGTGACGCTGGGCCCGTGGACCACGTCCCCGGGCTTGGCGTCCACGCCGAAGCTGGTGATGGTCTGGGCCAGGCGGCGGGAGTTGTTCCGCAGCTCCGCCCCCACCTCGGTATAGTTGTCGTCGTTGTTCTGGTCCAACAGGGTCACCGGGGGATACTGATACGCCTCCTCTGGCTCCGCCAGCTCCTCCTCGATGGCCTGGCTCACCTCCTGGGCGTGCTGCTCCACCTCCCGGGCGGCGGATTCCTGGCTCCGGCGAGACTTTTTCTCCGGCTGGGGGGCAGGCTCCGGTTCCGGCTGGGCCGCAGGCGGCACCTCCGGCGCAGGCTCCGGCTCCTGGGGCCGCAGCACCTGGTCCGGGGTCATCACGTCCTCCCCTCTGCGAGAGAAGAAGCCCTTCCCCTTCTTCCGGGGCAGAGGTTCATCGGGAATCTCCTGGGGCTCAGGTTTGGGCTCCGGCTTGGGTTCGGGCTTGGGCCGCACCGGCTCATCGTCCAGGGGCACGTCCACAGGCACACGCTGCCGCCGGGGCTTTTCCGGCCGGGCCGGGCGCTCCGGCTCCGGCTCATAGGGGACCCGGTCACGGGCCCGCTGCACCAGCTCCCGGGGGGACACCCGCAGCGCCGCGAATACCGCCGCCGCCAGCAGCAGAAGCAGCACGATCACGGACACCACCGTGCCCACCAGCCGCTTCATGCCCATGGCCAGTCCACCGGCCAGTGCGCCGCCGCTTTGCAGCAGCAGGCCGCTGGCCCACAGGCTCTTCATGGCCGGGGCCAGGCCGGTGACAGCCTCTCCCCTATACAAAAACAGGTGCAGGATGGCCCCCAGCAGCACCGGCAGCACCAGGGCGCAGACCGTCCGCAGCACCACCGGACGCCCCCGGTGGGCCATCAGGACCACCCCCGCCAGGGCCAGGGCCGGGGCCGCCAGCCAATAGCCGTAGCCCGCCAGGCCCTTCAGCAGGTTCCCCAGCAGGTTCAGCACAATGGCGTCCGCCTGGAAATAGCTGACCACCACGCACAAGGCCAGCAGCAGGCACACGCCGCCGCCTACCTCCCGCCGGATCGGCGGGAGGGCGGATTTCTGCGGAGCCGTCTTTTTGGTTGTGGTTTTTTTCTTCTGTCCGGACGCCATAGTGGTTCCTTTCTCTTATTTAATGAGCTGCACCACGATGGTCAGCAGACCCACGGCCCAGCAGTAATAGGCAAACGCGCCGAATTTTCCCTTGTTGGCAATGCGCCGCAGCAGGCCGATGCACAGATACCCGGACACCGCCGCCGTGGCCACGCCGATCAGATACACCGGCACCTGGCTCCAGTCGACTCCTGCCTCCACGGCGTCCTTCAGGCTCAGGATGTTGGCCCCCAGCACCGCCGGAATGGACAGCAGGAAGGAAAACCGCACCGCAAACTTCCGGTCGAAGCCCACGAAGCACCCGGAGGTGATGGTCATGCCGGACCGGGAGATGCCCGGCACCGTGGCGACGGCCTGGCTCACACCCACCGCCACCGCATCCAGCAGCGACGCCGTCCGCTCGTTCTTCCTCCCTTTCTTCACCCGGTCGCTGGCGAATAACAGGAAGCCCGTGACGATCAATGCCCCGCCGATGAACAGCATGTTATTGCTCAGGCCCAGGACCTTGTCCTTGATGGGCAGCACCGCAAACAGCGGCAGGGTGCCCAGGATGATCAGCAGAATCAGTCTCCGGGCCGGCGGCAGGGGCTTGGGGGTGGACCGGTGGGCCAGGTCCCCGATGCCCCGGAAGAACTCGGCGATCATGTCCTTGATGTCCTTCCAATAGGCCACGAACACCGCCCCTAAGGTGCCCAGGTGCAGCAGCACGTCAAAAAATTCCGGCACCTCCGCGTCGATGTGCAGCAGGTTCTGCGCGATGGACAGATGTCCGGAGCTGGAAATGGGCAAAAACTCCGCCACGCCCTGCACCAGGCCCAGCAGGAAGGAAGAAAAAGCGTTCATATTACATATTCTCCTGTCTTTTCAGATTACAATTTGTTTATTTTTGTCGGATTATTCCGATCTGTATTCGTTTCAAAAATACGGATACATCTGTACTATAGCACACTCCGGGAGAAATTACCAGTGTAATTTGCGCCCCGGGGAAATCTTTTCCCCGGGGCGCAAAAAAAGGGCGGACGCCGGCGTCCGCCCCGATTTTTATCCGAACAATAGGATGCACCACCAGATGGCGCCGATGACAGATATGACCAGCCCCAGCAGGAGCATGATGCCCCGGGCCAGGTCCGTGGCCTGGAGCTTTTCCGAGTTGTCATAGAAAAAGCCCAGCAGGAATTTGTCCAGGGCGATGGCGGGCTTCAGCAGCAGGGGGAGCACCAGGCCCAGCAGCAGGAACAGCCCCGCCGTGAGAAATTCCCCGGACCGCCCGGCAATGCGGGTCTGGTGATTGCCCAGGGCCATGCTGTACAGCGCGTTATCGGTCAGGCCCGGGCTGAACCCGGCCTTCTCCTGGACCAGGGTGCTGATGGACCAGCTGTCGCCCGCTGTCATGAACGCTCCGGTGGCGGTGTTGTAGGTGATGCTGCGAACCACGCCGTCCATGGCTATTTCCGCCGCCCGATAGGAGCCGTTTTCCGCCAGGGACAGGGTAAACTCCGCCGTCTGACCTGTGGGGGAGTGAATGCGCAGGCGGTTGTCCTCCGTCACCTCCACCGTGGAGCAGCCCGGGCGGGTATAGGTCCTGCTCTGTTCCCCGGCGGTCATGCGGTAAAAGCCGCCGTAGTTCCACACGCCGGGGCGCAGGCCCCACACCAGGGCTGAGACCGCCAGGAGCACTGCGGCGGCCAGTTCGATTTTCCAGATGATGCTTTTCATGATGGATTCCCTCACCTTTCCAGCGAATTTCCGTCTGTTGCAGCTGTGATTCTCTGTACAGTTATGGTACTATATTTATGCAGAATTGTCAACGAAAAAAAATGTTTTCGATTTAATATTTATTATTCTTTATGGCCGCCGATCTCCCGGTGAATGGCTTCCCGGGAAAGTCTGCCGGGGTTGAAATAAACCTTGGAGGCGATCACGACCTTATCCCGGCTGACATTCTTTTTAGGGCCTTGCCAAAGCTCATGCAGCCCACGCAGACCTTGAAAATTTCCATATCGGTCCTGCCTAATTTCGTGTATTCCATGCGTCAGCGCTCCTCTTTCTCACTTTCCGCTGAACACCGGGAAGAAGCTGAACTCGCCGCAGTCCTTGATGGGCGCGGTGTGCATCAATTGCATTACGTCAGCGTCATCACCTTTTTCCAAAAAAATTTCGGTGTCACCCTTTACCGGGCGGCACCGTGTTTTTTACTCCGTTGCGATTTTTCAGGAGGCGTGGTAAAATGTATTTTGCAGGGCTGTGAGCATTTATTTTTCCTTGCAGTCAATGCCGCCTTGCTGGACACCACGCCGCTTATTACCCACCCCTTCCCACTGAGCGAGATTGAGGAGGCTTACCGCATCTTTGAAAACCGTCTGGACGGCGTCATCAAGGCGGCCATCACGGCGCATCCCTCAAAAACATAACACGGAGAGAAAACCATGGCTTTTGACTTCAAGAAAGAATACAAAGAATTCTATATGCCGAAGAACCGGCCGGAGATCGTAACCGTGCCGAAGGCAAACTATATCGCTGTCAGAGGAATCGGCGACCCCAACGAGGCGGGCGGAGCCTATCAGCAGGCCATCGGCGTGCTGTATGCGGTTGCGTACACGCTGAAAATGAGCTGCAAGACCGATTACAAAATGGAGGGCTCCTTTGAATATGTCGTTCCGCCATTGGAGGGCTTCTGGTGGCAGGACGGGAAAGACGGCATTGATTATGCCGACAAATCGGAATTTGTTTTATGGAAAGTGAATTTGAATTGACTCAACTATGGGAAACTGATATGATCGTCCAGTTTCCAAAGATATCAGCAATCTATTACGGGTTACTACAGGCTGGGTATGACTTTTATATCCCGGAACGTTCTGCTGAACACATCCGGCATATTATGAAGTATAGGAACCGGAAACATCAGGATACTTTCTTTTCCGGAGCCAAGCAGGACACCTGCGACGTATATCCTTACTGGCCACGTGCGTTCATGATGGAATCGGCGTCTTTTTTTCTCAACGACAACAATACCGGCTTTCAGGATTTTGAAACGCTACGCCGGAAGATCCTGACTGCGGGAAACATCTCGGAAAGCGAACGTGGCGAATCCCTTTGGTGCTGGCTGGAAGGTTTTCCCCGGGCGATTGTTGCGGTTCTATCAGGCAACTCTTTTGCAGGATACCTGGAATGGGAGGGAGAATGGATCGCTGGACAGGAAAAGATTTACCGGGAAGAGATGCACTTGATTCAGGAATGTCTAGAAATCTGTACCAGCCGGTATCATTCCCCGGTACGGGAGATCCGGATCTGCCTCAATCCTGTTAAATGCGTTTATGCATCGGACTACCATCTGACGGAAGACTGCTTTGTTTTCTCCTCCGGGGCATTCCGGACAGATTCCGTTATCCATGAATTCCTGCATCATGTGGTACATCCGACTGTGGCGGAACAGAAGGATATGATTCTAAAGCATCGGCAGGTCAACGACCAACTGGATCAATCGTACTATTTGGCAGGAAGCGATTCCGGAGTACTCAATGCTTTTGAGGAAACAGTTGTCAGATCACTGACTAAAGAGATTATGAATCATAAATTCCCCGACGATCTCTCCGTTTATATCGAACACTTTTTGAAACAGCAATGAACCGAAAAAACGGAAGTTAATCAGACAAATTCCAGTTTAACGAACAGGAGATGATGATCGCATGAAAATCCTATATGAACTATCTTGGCTATGGGAAACGCTGGGCATTGCACTTGTGGCTGCGGCTGTCTGCGTGGCTTGCGCCGCGCTGATCTGCAAGGCAGCGAAGAAGAAACTCAGCATAAGGGTGTTGGCAGTCATAGGGGCTGCGGCATTTGTGGGCGCGATTCTGGCGGTTATTCTGATCGCCCGGACGCCGATGCCGCTTTGATAGGACGGAGCGTTTGCAGGAAGCGTATGCGTTTGGGAAAAGAATTTACTAAACAAATCGGGATTTATGGAGGTATGAATATATGGCAGATGCGTATTACAAACCTTGCAAGGAATTTGACATTTGCAATGAGCTGATTGAAAAATATTGGGAATCAAAACAATATGACAAATGCTTTGAAGGTCATTTGGTATTGGCAGAGCAGGGCTATCCCCTTGCTGAATGTCAAATAGGCTATTTCTATTACGAGGGACTTGGTGTTGAAAAGGACTTGGAAAAAGCACTATATTGGACTCGCCGTGCCGCAGAGCATGGTGATAGAGATGGACAATACAATTTGGCAGAGTTTTATGAAGATGCAATCGGAGTGGAACGGGATATCGAACAGGCTAAGCATTGGTATCGACTTGCTGCACTGCAAAACAATGATTTGGCAATCGAGAAATGCAAAGAACTTGGAATTGCATTGTAATTACGCATCGCAATATAATCAGCAGTTCGTCAACTTCCAGTTTGGCGGAGAAGAAATGGAAAATATCAAAACCCGCTGCCGGTGGTGCAGGCTGGGTGGCACAGCTTCCGTTGCAAGTACACCATGTCCACCAGCTGCACTCCGGCCTCGTAGATGGGGTGGTCATAGTGGTCGGTGAAGAAATTGGGAATGCGGTGCCAGCGGACAAAGCCGCACTTCTCATAAAACGGCACGGTCAGCGGGCTGTCGCCGGTGCCCACCTGTAAAAGGGCATAGCAACCAGCATATTGACGCACAAGAAAGTCAATCAGCGCCTTGCCGTAGCCCTTTCTCTGCGCCTCCGGTTCCACGGCGAGGTTCTTGAGCTCCAGAATCCCGCCGCCCTCGTCGGTGACGACGCATTCCGCCTTCACGCCGCCGTCCTCCAGCACATACATGGTGCCCCGCTCCAGATAGCGGTCGATCATGTTCTCCTGCTCATCCGCCAACAGCAGAAGCGGGAGGAATTGCTTTTTATTTTCGTGGATTTCTCGAATATTCATAAGCTGCTCCGATAAGCCGGAAGTTACAAAAGTGATATCTCGATTCCGACTACACCATATTTATTTTGCTTTTCTCTGGAATAATACATTTCCATATCTTCAGGCGAGGCGGTATTTATGTTATCCTCATTATAACCGCAGTTCAATAATGGCAAATTATCATATAACTCGGCAAATGAAGAAAACAAAAATAAATCTACAACTTTCACACGCAGGGTATCATTTGAATCCTCCGTGTTTATAAACTTTATAGTATCTCCGACAGAAATTTGTTTTCTTTTTTCATCATTCAGACGTAATTCTATTGTTTTATTTCCGGTTCTTATTTCCTGCATCGGTGCAGGAGTTAAATTCATGACGTGTTCTTTCATTCAAGAATTTCCCTTTCAAATTGCAATTTTTCAGTGCTTCTTCACCTTTCGCTTTCCCCCTGCGGCGCAAAATAATGCGTCTGGGCATAGGCAAACTGCTCGTTAAACCGCCGGGCGGCTTCCTTACTCAGGGGCGTGTCCGGCTGCATCATGTCAAAGGCGTGCATATCGGAGTGGTACACGTCCACGCTGGCGGGAATCCCGCATTTCTTCAGGTTCTCGATATACCGCACCGTCTCGGCATAGAATGGCTCGCCGTCCCCCACGATCTGATCGACCCGAATGCCCAGCCCGGCGGCGTGGGACTTCATGTACAGCAGCGCCGCATAACAGTCGTCCAGCGCCGCCGGATAGGGCGCGGCCAAGGCCAGCCGGTATCCCGGCGACACCACCGCTTAGACAGGTGCTCTGATAATTCTCGCATAGGCATATTTTCATCTTAACAGATAACCGGCGCCTAATCAATAGAAAAAGTCCACCGCAGCTTATGGGTGAGGAAATGTGCCATATTCATCTGTCATAGCCGACAGACTTAATGCCTTTGGGAGACGCAGAAATGGAACGACAGGCGATGAAATAGTGGAATTGTAAAAATGCCTGCTTCAAGCTGTAATTGCGTAAAAAGCTATATTCGGCGGGCCTCCTTTGCTTGCGCGAAGGAGGTCCTTTCGCATTATTAGACGAGGCGGCTCTCTGTTTTTGAGAACAGACAAGGCAGGCTCTCACATTGAATAAGCGAATATTCGCCGAAAATTCACAAGCTCCGGTTGACAGAGCGAATTTTATGAGTATAATATAATTAGAATTCGTATGAGGAGGCGTCTCCATGAACTTTGAAACCGAAAATATAGAATTCGAGGCTCAGTTTACTGAGGTAATTTATAAAGAAGTGATCGCTTTCGCAAATACGGACGGCGGCGTGGTGTTCGTCGGCATTGACAACAATGGAAATGCCGTCGGACTGGCAGATGTGGATCAGGAGTATACCCGCATCACCAACGGCATCCGCGATGCTATTGTGCCGGACGTTACAATGTTCGTGCGCTTTTCGATCCAGGATAACAGGGTGGTGCGTATTGCCGTCAGTGAGGGAAGCAACAAGCCCTACTACCTCAAAGGAAAAGGTCTGAAGCCCAACGGTGTTTATGTACGCCAGGGCACCTCCAGCGTGCCAGCATCCCCTGCGCAGATTCGCCAGATGATTAAGGAAAGCGATGGCGATGCGTTCGAAGAAATGCGCTCCATGGAGCAGAACCTGTCCTTTGAGGTTGCGGCAAACGCTTTCGAAAAATATGGAGTGCCGTTCGGCAAGGAAAAGTACCGTGCCCTTGGGATCACACAGAAGAATGATGAGCTTTTTACCAACCTTGCACTTATCATCTCCGATCAATGTGCGCATACGACGAAGGTAGCAGTTTTCGGTGATGATTCCAATACCACCTTCAAGGATAACAAGGAGTTCGGAGGCTCCATCTTTGCGCAGCTGGAGGACACCTTTGATTACCTGATGCTCTGTAACAGAACCAAGGCGTCATTTAAGGGCTTGGAGCGTATTGAAAAGCAGGATTACCCCGAGGAGGCTCTTCGCGAGGCACTTTTGAATGCCATTGTACACCGGGATTACAGCTACAGCGGTAGCATTATCATCAATGTGAACGACGAGCGGATAGAGTTCATCTCTATCGGCGGCCTCCTCCCCGGTCTCTCCACCGATGATATCCGTATCGGTATTTCACAACCCCGCAACAAGAATCTTGCCGAGATGTTCCATCGCCTGCGTTTGATCGAAAGCTATGGCACCGGTATCCGCAGAATCTATAAGCTTTATGAAAACTGCCCCGTACAACCGGTCATCGAAGCAACCACCAATGCCTTCAAGATGGTGCTGCCCAATATGAACGCCATGACCGCCGCCGCGCCGAATCAGGCTTCGCCGGTGACCGCGCAGATGCAGAAGGTTCTTGACTATACCTCCGAGCACGGCCATATCACGGATGAAGAAGTCCAATCCTTGCTTGGAATCAAGAAGACCCGCGCTTTTGAGCTTATGAAACAGATGCGGAATATGGGGCTTGTGCAGAGGGTAGGCCGCGGGGCTGAAAAGAAATACTTGCTGAATTAGCACTCAGCCAGTGTTTGCTACAAATAATTAATTGAATGCGGCCATCGGTGACAGAGACTTATTCAGGAAGCAGGAAATGCATGAAAGCATCCATTAAAAACATAGAACAGACCATCGCCTCGGAGCAGTATCGTCCTGCTTTGAGCGAGGAATACCAAGAGCTGTTTCAGCGACTTACTCGGCGCTTAGAAGACACGTTACCCATGAACAGAGCTCGAATTATCAGCGATGAGCTTCGGCGTGTTTCTGAAACTGCACGAGAAGCCGACCTTGACTGCCAAAAATATATGGCGGCCCTAAGCGTATTGGTTGATCTTTCCCTTCAAGGCTGGATTTTTGACTTTCAGGATCATCAGTTTACCTTGAGAATGGAAAACGATAACATTGATGATAAAGAGAAAATACGCTATAGACTTAGCGCAGAGCGCAATGCGCAATTTAAAAGCGAAAGCGTCGCACGCTTCATTATGTATATGGAGACCGAGCGAAATTATAACGGTACTCCAGTATCGGTTAAGTGCTTGATTGGAAATAGACAAGCTGTTTCTGCCCTCGTCTGATGACAAGAAACAGTTACACATTTGGACTACGCATAGATACGGCCTCAGCCAGGAGGCAGCGGTTGCTATATCTAGTAAATCTGTTGATTCAAGCGAGCTTGAGATAAAAATGCCTCGTCCGGCAGATTGGCTGCAGGGTATGGAAGCAACGGTGTACAAGGGGCTACAAGCGATAAAAAGAAACAAGTGGTTTGATAGAGTGGAAAAAGTATCAGATTTTCCACTCTATTTTTACATAGTCGCTGGTTGCGCTGATTGATGAAATCAGGCTGTCAGCGGCTTTCCGCTTGTCCTCAAAGCTGATATGCTCCCAATCGTCCAGATACCCGGACAGTAATTCAATCTGCTGGGAGGACAGCGTTTCAACGGACAGGTCTGCAATCGCCTTGGACAGTGTTTTGCGGCGGTTGTCCAAATCCTCGATTTTTTTGTTGGCGTAGGCAAGCAAGGTGGCGTTGGCCCCGGTCAGCGTATCAAGCAGTTTTTCAATCTCGGCTTCTACCTGTGCAAGCTCCACCTGATAGGCGGTAATCTTGGGATTGACTTTTCCCTCGCCGCCCCGAAGCAGTTTGAACTCCCGGAACTTTTCTCCCATAGCGGTGAAAATGAACTGTTCAAACTCATTCTTGCGGAGTGTGCCGCACCCCGGACAGCCCTTGTGGTCGGCCCGCTTGGAACAGCGGAGGTATTCATAGCCAGAGGGGTTATGGGTCGTTTTAAGTGCGTACCCGCATTTTTCACATTTGATTTTCCCGGCCAGCCAAGTGTTGCGGGCCTTGCGCCCATTCTGGAAAGTGATGTTTGTCATCAGCTTCTTGCGGCATCTCAGCCAAATGTCGGAGGATAAGCGATCATGAAGAAAATCCCGACGCTCTTTGATGGGGAGAATGACAAGTTCCATCTGCTCAGTCGCCTGATTTGAAATCGGGCGACTTTTACATGAATGGTGAAAGCCTGTGCAGACACGCATAATTGCTGCCCATATAGGCTAAAATACAAGTGCATCGTATTTTAGCCTAAAATCTATTGATTTTTCCTCTCACGTAGGCTATAATAAAGGTGCATCGTATTTTGGCCTAAAGGAGGCAGGGCAATGTATATTGAGAGACAGCTTGAAAAGAAGTTTATAGCGGTAAGCGAGGAGTATGCTTGTGTGCTGCTGACCGGCCCGCGTCAGGTCGGAAAATCCACCATGCTGCGGCATCTGATGGAGGGGACGGCACGAGCCGAGGTTTCTCTGGA
>ERZ773146.2605-NODE-2605-length-12141-cov-6.111286_pt1 | contig 12141 bp, 9 predicted proteins | sample MGYA00580847_ERZ773146 | MGnify/ENA primary metagenome ERZ773146 (study PRJEB29015, sample SAMEA2737830) | human gut metagenome | biome: human gut; feature: human-associated habitat; material: faeces | place: China | collected 2012 ...
ATAATTGATTGTATTCTTCGGTTTGATCCTTTTGAGATTGAGGAATCACAATATAATCAATTGTCGGATCCGCCTTCTTATCATTGTGATAGAAAATATCAAAGAGTTTTTTATGTCCTCTAAGAGACGGCGTATAGGCTCCCTCAGCTAGGACTGAAGCATCCTCTGGCAAACTTCCTAAAGTCTTTTGGATTTCATCAAACATGTCTTTATTTTGACGGTAATAGCCAATATTAAAGGACCAATTATGGGTAAAGTGGTGTAGAAGACTACCAGAAAAAATAATTCCTACTATCACGATAGCTACCGCCATTTTTTCCTGTAGGATGTTAGTTTCCTTAAGATCCTCTAATGCTAGAAGCGTCATGATGAAAACTAAAGCACCATTTCCATAGCTATATTGGAAACCAATATCATACTGATAGGGCCAATTAGGCAATAGGTTAATCACTATCAGTGGAATCAAGAGGAAATAAGTCGACCAACGACGTTGGAGCAAGCCTAAGAAGCACACCGGAGCAAACATTAAGAATAAATACCCTAATCTTTTGGCAGTCAGTAGCGTACTAATGACATATTCTGGATGGAAGAATAGATTCTTAATCACCATTAACATCCCGCTTTCTCCATTAAGCAAGAATGCGTCGAATCGTGATACCATTCCCCCCTCACCATAGGCGCTCAGAAGGTACATGGCAAAAATGAAATAAGCGATAGGCAAAACAATCTCTGTAAAGAGAAGCCATCTTTTTGTCTGTTTGGATAAATCAAATCGTTTTTGGAAAAGGAAGTACAAGCCCATGCTCAGCACATAAATGAAGGCATCCTCTTTTACCAACAATAGCAAGATGGTAGCTAGTAGGATCTTCCATTTTTGTTCCGAAATAATGAAATAAAATATCCAAAAGACCAGTGGGACTAAAAAGCAATTTTCATGCAGATGGAATCCCCCTGCCGTTGTCATCACCGGCAACAACACAAACCATAGGAGGGTCAAGGTATTTGTAAGAGCAGAAAACTTCAATTTGCGAAGGATCAATCTCAAAGGGATAATCCCTGAAAAGACTACGATCAGTTGTAAAATTTCTAAAGTCTCCACATATGGGAAAAGCTTATAGAATGGCAACATTAGATAAAAAATCGGTGAAATATGGACAGCAAAATGCGAGAGTACTCTATCTCTTTCTAAAGTCGTTATCGGAGTCAAATCGTGATTCATCCGTTCAAACATTTGAGAAAAGATCCCAATATCAAACGATGACAGCTCGTTTGTCTTCACTTTGTAAACCACTACAACAGAAAGGTGAAGGACGTAGACCAGAATAAGCGAAAACACGATTGTTCGAACGATTTTTTTATGTCCCTCCAAATAGTTATATATCGGAAATTTGAAATAAAGAATAATAAACGCAACTGAGATAATGGAGGCAATAGCAACCGGCCAGATGATTGAAAGAAATCGGGTGCTGGAAAGATCAATAGCATGAAAGCCAAGTGCTTGATCTTGAAAATTCGAGCTTCCTAAGGTTAGTAAACGCGGTGTGGCTAGCAAGATGACCGATACATACAAATAGGATGACTTTTCTTTATTAAACATCCCCCCTATAAACAAAATTAGAGCCAAAAGAATCAAGCCCAGCGATAAAAAGAAGGACATACTCTTATAAATAGCTACGAGGAGAGTCACACAAGAAAGAATGATGGTGATACTACGTATATCTGACTTCGTCAACTTGTCATGTAAACAAATTAAGGAACCTCCCACAATAAAAAAGATTCCCATTTTTAATACGGACAAGGGGGCGAGTGTCAAAAACAGATCCTGTGAGGTCGCACTCAACAAGTCTACCAATAACATTGTCAAATAGGCACTGATACCGCACATGATAGCATATTCCGTTTTCGCAAACAAATCGCTAAAAACTTTTTTCATCATAAAATTCCTCCAAATGATATTTTATCATAATTTTATACTTCAAACCTAGTTTGGACTAATATTTTTGTAGCCTCTCTAACCATTTGATGCCTTATGTTTTCAACCCCTATCAATTTTCAGTTTCGTCTTTGCAAACAAAAACCGTTAGCCGAAAAGCTAACGGTTTACGTTAATCTATCACCTCAGTGATCAATCCTGTATCGACATCATAGACAGCTCCTGAGATAATGACATCGTCTGGAATCAGTGGCGATGCTTTTAAGAGATCGACATCCTCCCGGACGCTCTCGTAGATATCTTGAAAGGGTAGGAAGTCTTGGTCTCCAACATCAACTCCCAGTTCCTTCTTCAGATGTTGACGGAAGCCTTCATTCTCAAAGGTTTGCGCTCCACAGTCTGTGTGGTGCAAGACCACGATTTCTCGAGTCCCCATCTGTTGCTGTGAGATGACCAAGGAACGAATCATGTCCTCTGTCACGCGCCCTCCTGCATTCCGCAAAATATGGGCATCCCCCAGAGCAAGCCCCAGTGCTGGTGCCACGTGAAGACGAGAGTCCATACAGGTCACAATGGCCACTTGCGTTTTCGGTTTGATCGGAAGATGGAGGTCGCCGTGCAATTCAACATAGGCTTGATTGGCTTTTAAAAAATTCTCAAAGTAGGACATTAGGAACTTCCTTTCTGGTTGGTAAAATAGTTTGAATGCCAAATTATTTACACTCTATCTTACCATCTTTTTCCCAGATTGTCAGTTGTCAGCCTACATGAAAAAGGAGAGTAAAAGCAAACCGACTTCTACACTCCTTTCTTATCTTATGATCGTCTTGGTAAATAGCGATTCAGCAAGCCAGCAAAGGTTTGAAGATTGAGACTTTGAACATAAATCTCACCAGTCCCTCTAAAGGTATTGACAACTCCCTCTCCTGTTCCGATGGATTGCCAGAAACCATTTTCCAAATGAATACGATAATCCAAAGACTGGCTCCAAGCAACGACATGGGCATTATCGATGGTGATTTCTTGATTGTTTAGCTCGATTTTTTTAATAGAGCCGTAAGCATTCACCAAGAGAGTCCCTTGCCCTTGGGTCGTCATGACGAAGAATCCGCCCTGGCCACCAAAAAGAGCCTTACCGATTGATTGGAACTCCATAGTATAGAAGGCTGTGCCATCAAGGGCTAGAAATGCACCGTCGTTCAAGCGATACTGCTTTTCGCCCAAGTAGAGTGGTACCACCTGACCTGGTGAGTCGGGTGCCAATGCTAGGTAAGCATTATTAGACTGGGCAAATACCTGAGTAATAAAGGTGCTTTCACCCGAAACCATTGACCGCCCAACTGCTTTCACAAAGCGTCCCACACCAGAGCCACTTGCATTTAATTTGGTGTTGAGGGTCACATTAGGCGTATGGTAGACCATACTCCCTCGTTGAATATAGACAGTTTCACCTTGATTGAGAGACAGCTCGACCAAAGGGAACTGCACATTGTTATCTGTAAAAAATTGCAAAATAAGTAACCCCCTATGTTTAGTAAGTATAGAAAAAGTATAGCACAGGAAAAACCTTTTTGCAAACGATTCCAAGATCTAGTTAAGAAAAGACTTTTTTCAAAACTTCCCCTACCGTGGAGACTGCTATTACTTGAATACCGTCTGGGATCGCGATCCCTTGGAGAGAATTTTTAGGTGCATAAATCTTAGTGAAACCAAGTTTCGCCGCTTCATTGATTCGTTGTTCGATCCGAGTCACTCGGCGAATCTCGCCAGTCAAGCCAATCTCACCGATAAAGGCCTCTTGCGGATTGGTTGGAAGCTCCTTGTAGCTGGAAGCAATAGCCACCGCTACAGATAGGTCAATGGCCGGTTCGTCCAGTTTGACACCACCGGCCGACTTGAGATAGGCATCCTGATTTTGAAGAAGGAGCCCACAACGTTTCTCTAACACAGCCATAATGAGGCTAACCCGATTAAAGTCAAGACCCGTTGTCGTCCGCTTGGCATTTCCAAATACAGTCGGTGTCACCAAGGCCTGAACTTCCGCCAGGATTGGTCTGCTACCTTCCATGGTGACGACAATGGCAGAGCCAGTCGCCCCATCCAGGCGTTCTTCTAGAAAGACCTGACTGGGATTGAGGACCTCAACCAGGCCGCCTGACTGCATCTCGAAAATCCCGATTTCATTAGTGGAACCAAAGCGGTTCTTGACCGCTCTCAGGATCCGGAAGGTGTGGTGGCGTTCCCCCTCAAAATAAAGTACCGTATCCACCATGTGCTCCAACATCCGAGGTCCTGCCAAGGTCCCTTCCTTGGTCACATGCCCTACGATAAAGATGGCAATGTTATTAGTCTTAGCCAGCTGCATAAGTTCAGCTGTCACCTCACGCACCTGAGAAACTGACCCTTGAACTCCTGAAATCTCAGGAGACATAATAGTCTGGATAGAGTCGATGATAAGGAAGTTAGGCTGGATGCGCTCCACTTCTGCTCGCACGCTTTGCATATTGGTCTCAGCATAGAGATAAAACTCACTGTCAATATCCCCCAAGCGCTCTGCCCGAAGTTTGATCTGCTGGGCTGACTCCTCTCCACTAACGTAGAGGACCGTTCCCACTTGGGACAACTGGGTCGATACCTGAAGGAGCAAGGTCGATTTCCCAATACCTGGATCGCCACCAATCAGAACCAGACTTCCTGGGACGACACCGCCTCCAAGGACGCGGTTGAATTCTTCCATCTCGGTCTTGGTTCGATGCACATTGATGGAGGTCACATCCGCCAGTTTCATGGGTTTGGTCTTTTCACCGGTCAAGGATACCCGGGCATTCTTGACCTCTGCGACCTCGACCTCCTCGACAAAAGAAGACCAAAAGCCACAGTTAGGACAGCGCCCTAGATACTTGGGTGAGTTATAAGCACAATTTTGACAAATAAATGTCGTTTTTTTCTTAGCGATACGATACCTCTTTCTAAATCTCTATCTCACACTCAATTACTTGGCAAAAATCGATCGTTTCATTCGGTACAAATTGGCGGATGAGCATGCGATGCGTGACCACTACAACCTTCTGATAGTCGCTGTACTTAGCCATAGATTCGATAAAACGAGCTCTCATCTCCTCAGCTGTTTCATATTGAATCGGGCAATGTGGAAGGAGCTTTCCATTATTTTCTAGAAAGAGAGTCCGAGCTTTTTCAAAATTCTCTACTCCACTTTCTAAGACCTGCCATTCGTGCAATAAAGGCTCTACTCTTAAAGGTAGACCAGTAGCACAAGATACATAAAAAGCCGTTTCTAATGCTCGCGTCACTGCAGAAGACACCAGTATACCAGCTGAGCCAAGCAAAGGATTTTGACAAAGTTCCTGAGCTTGTTGTCTTCCTTTCTCAGATAAGGGTGCCAAATCCATTCCGAATCCAGTATAGAAGCGTTCCTCTAACTCGCGATAATCTGGCTCTCCATGACGCACAAAGATAATCTTCATCCTAGTGCCCTGTACTTCCAAATCCGCCAGTCCGCACGCCGTCTGCTTCATCTCCATCTGCGATTAAAAATGGTGCAAAGACAGCCTGAACCACGCGTTCGCCGACTTCAAGAACGACGTCCTGGTCGGTAATGTTTTTCATCTGAGCAAAGATATGGCCTTCATTTCCCGGATTGCCATAGTAGTCACCATCAATGACACCAACCGAGTTGATCAAGACTAGACCCTTCTTACGAGGGTTTGAAGAACGATCATAGAGGTAGAGAACCTCTGTCGGTTGCATATAAGCCTTGACTCCTGTTGGCACGAGGACGATCTCTCCTGGCGCAATCACTGTGCGTTCTGCTACCTTTAAATCGTAGCCAGCTGCGTGGGCTGTCTCCCGTTTTGGAAGCAAGTCTTGATTAGTATAGATTGATACAAGTTCAAATCCACGAATTTTTGCCATCATAATTCCTCTTTCATTCTAAATAGTTTCCATCTCTTCTATTATACCATCACTTTGGCCTAGCGTCTCCCCTATACTACTATTCGTATTTTTTCTGACAAAGACACAAAAGCCCCCTCAAACGAGGAGACTTTTGCAGGAGATTATATGAAAAAAGTAAACTGTATCAAACAAAGTTAGGAGGTCTTTGTTGATGAGACTAGTTTACCTCTTTCTCCTTAAAAAAATCCTAAAGAGTTTACAATTCTTGTAAAAGATAGCGGAAGAGTTCGAGATTGCCTTTTTCTTCTTTGACCAGGAACTCTGGATGCCATTGCAAGCCGATGATGCGATGCCCATCCACCGCTTCGATGGCTTCAATGGTCTGATCTCGTGGATCAATAGCTGTCACTCGAAAGTTAGGCGCCAAATCTTTGATACTTTGGCGATGAACAGAATTGATCTGGCTGGCTTGCCCAAAGAGTCGCTCAACCACACTGCCTTTTTTGGTCTCAATTGAATGAGATGTGCCAAAAGGAAGCCCCTGCCAGTGCCCTTCCACTTCTTGATGGAGAGTCCCACCGAAGGCAACATTGACCAACTGAACCCCTCGGCAGATAGCTAGGACGGGCTTGTTTTGACGGACCGCTTCTTTTAACAAGGCCAATTCAAACTGATCACGCTCGAGATTGTAGTCATCACTCTCGATGGTGATCTCTTCTCCATAAAAGCTAGGATGGACATTTTGCCCTCCACTGAGGATGAGCTTGTCCACTGTTTCGATATAATCTTTGGCAAAAGAAGGATCTCCCACTGGGATGACCATAGGAAGGCCACCTACTTGCTTAATGGTTTCCGCAAATTTACAAGATACAGACGAATGGATATTTTTCCCATCTGGATCCACTGCACATAGATTGGCAGAGACTCCAACAATCGTTCTACACATGGCCTTCCCTCCTTTGATATTTCTATTCCCTATTTTATCATCCCACCCTTAGAGCGTCTAATATGTATTTTTTAAGGGCCTGATAAATATTTTTTATCACCCAAATCAAAAAAACAGGCTTGTCTAGCAAGGCTAGAACAAAACCTGTTTTAGAGATTAATTCTCACGTTTTTTGTAAACCAAGGCACTTCCAGCAACCGCCAATGCGAGTCCTGTAGCCACTAGTCCCTCGCTCACTGTTTCACCTGTAGAAGGAAGAGTATGTTCCTTCTCTTCTTTTGGTTGACTTCCAGAAGGCTTATCACCTTTTGGTTTATCTGTTGATGGGGTAGTTGGTGGAGTAGTTGGTGGAGTCGGAGGTGTCGGAGGAGTTAGTTCATTAACTACATTTCCTTTATCTACAACCAAGTCTGTAGCTTGTACATAGTCTTCCGCTGTGACAGTGATTGGATTCGTTGATAGTTGGTAACCAGCTGGAGCAGTCAATTCTTTCACTACATAATCCTTAGCCTCAAAGCCTACAAAGCTTACAAGACCATTAGCATCGGATGTCGCTGTCGCTTGACCTTCGCCATATGGGTTGGCAACTGGAGTGCTACCATCCGCTTCAAAGAGTCCAAAGACAGCTCCCGCTAAAGCTCGACCTTCACCATTCACCTTGTGAAGCTGAATGGTATAAAGCTTCAATTCTGGTTTCTCAACTACCGGTGGAGTTGGTGGAATAGCAGTGAATGGTTTATTGACAACTTTACCTTGATCAAGTACTTGATTGGTTGAGGCAATCAATTGATTAGATGAAACAGTAATCGCTTCTTCAGAAAGTTGGTATCCTTCTGGAGCAGTGATTTCTTTCACTACATAATCCTTGGCTTCAAGCCCTGTAAAGGTAACGAGACCATTGGCATCTGATGTCGCTGTCGCTTGACCTTCACCATATGGATTAGCTACTGGTGTCACACCATCTGCTTCAAAGAGTCCAAAGACTGCTCCTGCCAAGGCTTTGCCTTCATTGTTAACTTTGTGCAATTGAATGCTGTAGAGAGTCAATTCTGGTTTCTCAACAACTGGCGGAGTTGGTGGGATTTCAGTAAACGGTTGGTTCACCACATTTCCTTTATCCACTACCAAATCTGACGCAGCGCTCAATTCTGTTGCAGAGACAGCGATTGAAGCTGTTGAAAGTTGGTAACCTTCTGGTGCTGTCAATTCTTTCACTACATAATCCTTAGCCTCAAAGCCTACAAAGCTTACAAGACCATTAGCATCGGATGTCGCTGTCGCTTGACCTTCGCCATATGGGTTGGCAACTGGAGTGCTACCATCCGCTTCAAAGAGTCCAAAGACAGCTCCCGCTAAAGCTCGACCTTCACCATTCACCTTGTGAAGCTGAATCGTATAAAGCTTAGCTTCTGGTTTTTCAACGACTGGTGGAGTTGGTGGGATTTCACTTGTGACAAAGGTATTGGTGAAGGATGTCTTCGCACCATACGCCACTGTAGCCTTGATGGTATTGCTTGCATCATCTTTCGTAACAGTTACTGTCACTTCGATGCTCGCTTGATCGTAGGTCATTCCTTTTTCTTGAGATTGAGGGATTACTTCCTTAATCGTGTAGTGGAAAGTTTTTCCTGCATCTTCTTGTGAATAAGAAATTTCGTCAAATGCTACAGAACCATCTGCTGCATTTTGTTTTGTTTGAAGAACTTCTCCAGCTTCATCCAACAAGTTAAAACTGAATTCGCCATCTTTTAGATCACGACCTTCTAAAATCTTGCTGGCTGAAATCTGAGCTTTTGCTGGACTTGGAGCTGAGTAAGTATTTGCAAAGACCTTGCTTTCTGGATAGACAACTGTTGTTTTAAGGTTGTCTCCATCTTTTGTTACCTGAACGGTTACTTGTTTTTCGGCTGTATCGTATGTGATACCTGGTACGTTCCCCTTGACTTCCTTCACAGTGTAAGTGTGTTCACCTTCTTCTGTGTAAGAGATTGATTCAAAGGTTACTTTGCCAGATTTGTTGGTAACAGTTTGAAGTTTGTTTGCACCTTCGTACAATTCAAAGCTAAACTCACCGTCTACCAAGTCACGACCTGTCAACTCTTTAGACAACTCAATTGTTGCAGTTGTTGCGTTTGGTGTGAAGGCATTGGTAAATGTTTTGTTTTCTGGATAGACGACTTCTGCCTTCAAGGCATTTCCATCACGAGTAACTTTAACAGTCACTTGTTTTTCAGCTGTGTCGTAAGCAATAGTGGCATTATCGCCTTTGACCTCTTTCACAGTGTAAGTGTGTTCACCTTCTGCTGTGTAAGAGATAGCATCAAAGGTTACTTTGCCAGATTTGTTGGTAACAGTTTGAAGTTTATTAGTACCTTCGTACAATTCAAAACTAAACTCACCGTCTACCAAGTCACGACCTGTCAACTCTTTCGTCAACTCAATTGTTGCAGTCGTTGCGTTTGGTGTGAAGGCATTGGTAAATGTTTTGCTTTCTGGATAGACGACTTCTGCCTTCAAGGCATCTCCGTCACGAGTGACTTTAACAGTCACTTGTTTTTCAGAAGCATCGTAAGCAATCGTAGCATTATCCCCTTTAACCTCTTTCACAGTATAAGTGTGTTCACCTTCTGCTGTGTAAGAAATAGATTCAAAGGTTACTTTGCCAGATTTGTTGGTAACAGTTTGAAGTTTGTTTGCACCTTCGTACAATTCAAAGCTAAACTCACCGTCTACCAAGTCACGACCTGTAAGGGCCTTATCTAATTCAATGACCGCACTGGTTGGTGTCGGTTCTTTGACAATTTTCTTATTTGTAACTGTTTTAAGGGCTGTTTTTGTTGTTCCAAAATCTTCTGATTTGACATCAATTGGAGTGGCATCCAATTCATATCCTTCTGGAGCTTTTGTTTCAACTAATTGGTAGGCTGTGTTCAACAAACCACCAATACTTGCTTCTCCTTTTGCATTGGTTGTCAACTTACCGACAACGGCACCTGTTGCAACACGGATCACATTAAATTCAGCACCTGCTAAAGCAGTGTTTTCATCCTGGCCATCAACTTTCTTGAGGTTAATGGAGAAGGTATAACCTTGGGCCTTCCCACCTTCAGTTTGATAAACGAAGGGGTTGCTCTTTGTTTCAACAACTTTTTTTGCATTCAAGGTTACATTGTTGAAGAACTTTTCATCATTTGCAGGGGTATAAGGAATCTTCACCTTATAGACAATCGAGTAACCTTCGCCTTGAGCTACATTTCCCAAGCTGACTTTGAAACTCTTCTTATCTGCTCCAAACTCAACTGGCAAAGAGACAACTTGCCCATTTTTCAATTCTAATTTATGCGAACTGTTAACGGCCCAATTCCCTTTTTTAATCACAAAGGAATCTTCCACATAGCTCATTCCTTCTGTTTGCAATTGGTCAGTCACAACTGCTTCTGTTAACGGCTCTTTCGTTGCATTGACACGTACCTCATATTGACGTGTAATACCGCCATCTTCTAAGTGTTTTGTGTCCCAGCTAACCTTGTCCAAGACCTTTTCAGCATTCCCTGGGTCAACTACAAAGTCAACTTTTCCTACAGGGACTGGATTGTTGTCCACATTCAAGGTGATTGGTACCTTGCTTGGAGATGCAGTTGCAGGCTCTACCCGAACTGCAAAGAACATGCTTCCTGAAATATTTGATTTACCTTTCACATAATCTTGATAGGTCAAGGTGATGGTTTTATTTGCAGCATTAATGACTGCTTTTGATACTAATTCACCATTAGGACTTCGTACCTCAAATTCTGCATCCTTGATAAATTTTAGATTCGGAGGGAGGGTAATAACCGCTTGATCTCCAGGTTCGACCCCGTTCGGAACATTGAAAGTTAGATCAACTTTAATGTCCGTGTACTGGTCCACGGGTGACTTAGTAGGTGTGATCGTTTTACTTGTAATTTGGATCTTTCCTGGTTTGCCATTGTTGTGTTTCCTCCTTGAATCACGTACTCAGTTGTTTCTGTAAGCCGCTGGGTACGGTCGAGAATCGCTGTACGCTAAGCCGTGCGTATCACTCCGCACCATGAAAAAAGACCGACGTTGTCGGCCTGTTCACTGCGGCGATATACGCCGTATCGTGATCCTCAGCCGCCCGATGACCGGACATACTCCGCAGAAGTTACCGTCCAGGACGCAATCTCCTGCATCATCGCATTGACACGCACGGTCACGTTGTTTCCGCTCCCTACGCGCGCCTTTATATACTACAATAAATCCCTCTTGCTGTCAAGAGGGATTTGAAATATTTTTTAGTAATTTTGCAAGAATCTGACCTGCAATTTTCGTCACTTCGCAGAATTTTCATCCGCTTCCGAAATGACCGCCTCCATGGCTCTGCACCGGCCGCAGAGGTGGACTGCGCGATTCATTTCTTTTTCCGGACGATCAGGAATACGACCAGCGCCACCGCCGCCGCGCCGAAGACCGCCCACGGCCAGACCGGCCCGGAGACAAACACCCTCGTCGGCCCGTCTGCGCCGCCGATGACGCCGATACTGCTCATTCTGCGTCCTCCCCGGCTTCTGTGCTGTCTTCGGCCTCGTCCTTCGGATCTTCGGGGCGCGGCTGCTTCGTCACGACCACGGCCTCCACCCGGTTGATCGGCGTGCCGAGGCCGTAGAACTTCTCCTCATAGCCTGTCATGATCCCAACAGGGCCGTTGGCGTGCAGATCGTGCGTGACGTTATGCAGTTCGAGGAAGCAGCTCTCCATCTCGGGCAGCGACCAGTCGAAGAGCTTGGCGTTGTCGGTCTTGAAGTGGATCTGGCCGCCGAGCTTCAGCACCTTTTTATATTTTTCGAGGAACGTGTGGTACGTCAGCCGCCGCTTTGCGTTCTTTTTGCGGGGCCACGGATCGCAGAAGTTGATGTAGAGCAGGTCGATCTCGTCGTCGGCGAAGAACGCGTCGATGTTCGCGGCGTCGAGCGAGACGAAAAAGACGTTTTTCAGGCCCATGCGGATCGCGGACTCCATCGCGAGCACCAGTGCATCTGGCACGCGCTCGATCGCGATGAGCAGCACGTCCGGCTCCGCCGCAGCCGTCTCGACGGTGAATTTGCCCTTGCCGCAGCCGACCTCGACGCGCAGCTCGCGGCAGCCCGGCATCAGGCTCCGCCAGTTTCCCCGCAGCGCCTCCGGCTCATGGATCCAGACCGGCTCACACGCGGCCATGCGCGGGGCTAAGTTGTTGCGTCTTCTCATTCTCATCGCGTGTTCCTCGCTTGTTTTTCTATTTTAAAGCATACCACAAATTTATGAAAAAAACAACCTCTGCCCTTCCTCATTTTTCCCTTGCAATTTA
>ERZ773146.2613-NODE-2613-length-12119-cov-7.145640_pt1 | contig 12119 bp, 11 predicted proteins | sample MGYA00580847_ERZ773146 | MGnify/ENA primary metagenome ERZ773146 (study PRJEB29015, sample SAMEA2737830) | human gut metagenome | biome: human gut; feature: human-associated habitat; material: faeces | place: China | collected 2012 ...
CCATGACCAGAAAAGACAGCATACACTTTGCAATGCAATGTGATTTTAAAGATGGAGAAAATTATCTGTGGTAATAAAGAGAAGCTGGTTTCTAATTGCGAAACCAGCTTCTCTTTTTTCACTATTAAATTGCCCCGGTATTCTGTATCCGGACATCTCTCCTAGAATTTTCCGCCACCGCCTCCGGCAGTGCTTCCGGAAGATGTTGTATGCGTACTGCTTCCGCCGCCACCACTGGAAGAATCATTTTTCTCTTTTTTTGTTTTTGTCATTGTATTATACAGGAATATGTCTCTGCTCTCAGTAAGATTCATACTTCCAGCTTTCACATAATTATTAGCTGCTACCTGGAAACGTACTGTTTTCAGCTTTGATTTCATAGTGCCAACAACAATCAATGAAAGTACGATACCAGCTACTAATGAAATCGGAATCCAGAACCATGACATTGGTTTTTGTGGTTCATTATCGATATCATAAGGTTCTCCGGTTTTTGCCTGCGTAATAAAATCATCACACTCGTCAGCAAATGTATCAAATGCTGCCGCAAAATCACCATCAGACAAATCACCCGTCATCTCTTCTCCTATGTACTGGATACCTGCATCCGTAAATGCTGTAATAGCATATCCGTAGGTTGCCATATACCAATCATGATCTTCCATGCTGATCAGAAGTATTGTTCCATCCTTGTCCGGTCCATAACCATAATTATGAAACTCGTAGAATCGTTCCGCATAATCAGATACCGTCAGTCCATCCAGTGTATCGGTTGTGGCAACCGTCACATCTACCTTCTGTCGCGTACTGATCTCATCTAACTTACTGGTTAACAGCTCCCTCTCATCTGCAGACAGAAGCTCAGCATTGTCGATGACACGAGGATATTCATTCGCGAATCCTTCTGTTTCCTCCGCAAAAGCCGGAACTGCAAGGCCTAGACAGAGGATGAGGATCGTCATAAACGATAAAATTCTTTTCTTCATTTCCCCACCTCCCTAAAACAGCCCGATCAGGTGCAAAAGCCATGCAGCACCATACGTTACAACTGAGAATACAGCTGCCAGCATCACTGTCCAGCGTGCTGCTGCACCTTTATCTACCGGCAGATCACCGACAAACTTTCCTGTCTGTCCATTCATTGCAAAGGTGTATTTATTTCCGTTCCATGTCGTATTCAGAAGCCATACCGGATACAGTGCATACTTTGCTTTTCCGCCATGAAATTGTACACTGCTATTGTCTGTTGTTACTGTAGCATAACCTTTTACTGTCTCAGCAAAAGCTTCCTCTGTAGAATGTTTTACACGTTTATTAGCACGTTCAATACTTTGTTCAGCAGTTACGTCATACTTATCTGCCAGATATCCTGCGAGATAAGCAGTCTGGAAATCCACCGCACCTGAAATATTGAATGGCTCGATAGATTCCATCAGATCATCTGCCATCTTTGTGGATCCATCTACCGGAACATTCTCAAAACCAATACTTCCACCCCGGTGAACCATAAAATGACTTGTCTCAGTATAATCATAATCGCTGTCACTCCACATTCGTACCTTTGTTGCCCGGTAGCGGACTGTGGCATCTACATTTGTATCAAAAAGCCAGAATGGAACGTAAATACCTTTGATCTCATCAATATGATTCTGATCCTTGAAAATCTTTGGCAGAAGACGTTTTCCGGTCAGATGCTTCTTCAATCCTTCTTTTGCTGCCTTTTTATCTAATTTGAACGGAATGACCAGATCCGGTTTTAATGCTCCCGAAAATTGTCCCATCATTACGATCGGATTATCACAGAATGGGCAGGTTGTTGCTGCCATGTTGGCATCTCCGACAATCTCGCCTCCACAGGACTTACACACATACGTGCGTAAACCATCTGTTTCACCTTCCTGCCACTCACTGCCTGCGGAAGTATCCCACTCCATGTCATCTGCCTGTTCATTCTGCAGCTCTGCATCATAACCTTTGAGTTCATCCATCTCGAACTCAGTATCACAGTACGGACACTTCATCTTCTGAATCTTACTGTCAAAGGCGATTGCACCGCCACAGCAAGGACATTTATATTCCTGCAAGCCTGCCATAACTCATTCTCCTTTCTTTCGTGCCAGGTTTCCGGCAGTTATTTTCTAACCGCTGGTCATCCGTTACTGTCTGTCGTTCTCGTCAAAGATATCTCCACACTCCGGACAGAATCTTGGCGGATTCTTCGGATCTTCCGGTTCCCATCCGCACTTATCACAACGGTAAAGCGGTGCGCCTGCCGGCTTCTTCGCTCCACAGTTCGTACAGAATTTGCCTTTGTTTACTGCGCCACAAGAACATGTCCAGCCTTCGTCCTCTGCCGGTCTCTTTGCTCCACAGTTTGGACAGAAATTACCTGTTACTGTGGTGCCACATGCACATTTCCATCCATCTGCTGCTGGACTTATCTGCGGTGCCGACTGCTGCTGTGCTGCCTGCTGAACCTGCTGTTGCTGTCCCATAGCGAAAAGATTCTGTGCATTCATTCCGCCACCTGCTGCATTCATTGCCATACCCATGCCCATGAATCCTGTCATAGCCCCTGCCTCGTTGCCCGCTGCAGTCTTCATCGCATCTGCCTGAGCACCGACAAGTGTAGCTGCTGCCATTGTAGGGTCACGCATGATAGCTGTACGCTGTGCCTGTTTGATCAGTTCTGCATCCTCGTCCGGAAGAATAACTGATCCAAGAGCAATACTGACAACCTTCAGTCCACGAAGAGCTCCCCATTTCTCTGAAAGTGCAGTATTCATGGCATTTTCAAGATCTGTATTGTGTGTTACGATCTGATTTGGACGAAGTTCCATCTCTGACAGACGGCCAAATGCCGGCTGCAGGGCTGAGATAAATTCTGTCTTAAGAGTACTGTCAAGTTCTTCACGGGAATATTCCTGTTCTACATTTCCACATACATTTGAATAGAACAACAGTGGATCAACAATCTTATAAGAATATACACCTGAACAACGGATTGATACGTCAATATCCAATCCAATCTTGGAGTCTACTACACGGAACGGAATCGGATTCGCTGTACCAAAACGGTTTTCCAGAATTTCCTTTGTATTAAAGTAATAAATTCTCTGATCCTTACCTGTATCTCCGCCATAAGTAAAACGCTTGGCTACGGTTTTAAATGTCTCTTTAATGCTCTCACCGAGATTGCCCGAGAAAATGGATGGTTCTGTTGAGGTATCATATGTAAATTCACCAGGCTCTGCACAAACTTCTACAACCTTACCCTGTTCTACAATGATCATACACTGTCCATCAGCTACGGCAATACCAGAACCGTTAGAAATGATATTGTCATTTCCTTTTGTATTAGAAGAACGACCTGTCGTTCTCTTCTGACCCTTTGTAACAAGCACTTCTTTCGGCATAGATTCGCAATAGAAAAACTCCTTCCATTGATCCGCTAATGTTCCACCAAGTGCACCCATACCTGCTTTAATAAGTCCCATACTGACTCCTCCTTTTGCGATATATCCGATGTGTTCATTTTATCTATAATTTTATTATAACAGAACAAAAAAAATCTGTCTCTCTCAAAAAAATTGTATTCCTGCTGCTTTTTACACAAAAAGCAGCTAGTCTATCTTCCAGACTAACTGCTCCTGTTGAATTCCGAACTTTGTAAAAGGTTTTTTGTATTCCACGCCTAACAAAAAATCGATTGATCTAAAAGAAGCACTTACGTATCCGCACATCGTTTTCTCTAAGCGAAGCGGTTTAAGACATGTAATTGACAAGTTATTTGAAAAATATGGCGGATACCCTCAGATTGCTTACTCAATGGAAGAAGATCAGGGGGTTGCCGGATTAGTCAGTGCCGGATTCGGCATCGCAGTTGTGCCGCGAATGCCGATTCTTTTCTCCTTGCCGGTTTCAATCATAGAGATTGCCACTCCGTCCTGGGAGAGGCTCTTCTACATGGCAACTTTGAAGAATGTTTATCAGGCACCTGTTATTACGAATTTTAAGAATTATGTATTGGAACATGCTGAAATATAGAATGATACATTTCTTCTACTTTACAGCATCGGTACGATCATATTTACCCAGAACCAGCTCACCGGCATCACAAGCACCATGGCCGGGATCATGTCTGCGACTGGAAAATCGTGAATCTTTGCGATCCGGAATCCAGTTGCAAGAAGCAGGAAGCCTCCGCATGCCTTGAAGTCGGCAATCATATCCGGCGTGGTCAGCGGAAAGATAAGTTTTGCTGCTGCAAATATGATCAGAAAAATCACGCACTGCGGAATCGCAACTGCTACAATCACCATACCTAATGTTCCTCCAAAAATCATTGCAGTAAAGAAATCCAGAATCGACTTCGAAATCAAAATTGTATGATCTCCACTCATTCCGGAATCCAGTGAACCGTAAATTCCTGTCCCACTGGCACAAAACAATACGATGATCGTCACGAGCATTGACATATACTCTTCTCTGGACATAGATTTGTTCTTATTTGGGAAGAGTTTTCCCACTGGTTTCTCCATGCAGGTCGCTCCGTTATTAATCATTCCGCCCAGATTGACTGCCAGACCAATGGCAGTTCCAATGATTACTGCGAAAATAACAGCAGACATATTTTTCATAAGCCCAATGGAACTGACACCCATTCCCATTGCGCAGACACCAAAAATCTTAGTAAGCTCTGCATTAAACTTCACGGGCAATTTGTGCCCGAATAATGCCCCGATTACACCGCCGGCTGCAACCGACAAGGCATTGATAATAACTCCTATTGGCATATTCATTCCTCTACTTTCTAAAACACAGATGCGGTGTAAGAAATCTCCTACACCGCAAATTTTCAATTTGATATTCAGTTTATCATAATACTTTTTATAATGTAAAGCTTTTATTTTCCGAGACATCTTTTGTTTGACTTAACTGTTTGTAAACATCACGTCCATTGAAAGTCCTCTATAATTCAAAAACCTGATTGTCCACCAGCGTGTAATTACCGCCGTCCATATTTTTACGAACGAACGGAACGCCTTTTCTTACATAGAAAGTATTATCTTTGATCAGTGCATCCGGGTTCTCTGCCGGGCTGATCGTTCCCCCAAGGTCATCAAAACTCACATTATTGCGGAACGTATTATGAATTGCTTCCTGCAGGCAGAACATCACGCATCCACCTTCATTCTGTCTGCTGTAATTATATTCATAAACGGTTCCATCACCGGAATCTGCATCATATGCCATGCCGTCCTGATTTAGTCTTGTGTCAACACTCTCATTATACCGGAACAGTGCATCCTTACACTTCCAAGGCCAGATAGCCGCTGCCACCTTACCCAATCGATTACCCGGCTCACAGTAAATACGATCATTTATCTCACAGGCAATCGAATCTGTCATATTATGTTCCACCAGTGGACGAAGTGCATACATGGCTGTAATACCGTCACCACCTGCTGCCTTTACATAATTATCGCAGATTCGTATCTTCTCATGTCCATACTTCAAGAAGATCTCCTCGTCCAGTTCTGCTCCCTGGAACTTCTCATGTGCATAAGTGTAACCGACAGCAATTCCCCAACGGCTCACCTGATACACAAAGCATCCTTCAACCGTGACATCTTTATAATGGGCAACTCCTGTAATCTCTTCATCTTCCGGCTGAAGTGCTGTCATATAGATACCACCGTTATTCATATGCTTATCGTACACATTACCATTCACATCATGGATCAGAAGATTACGCAATGTGATTCCATGTCGCACCCCTTTATCCTTTGCAACAACAGCAACACCTGTACGGTTCATCTTGTCTCCAAGGGAATAGTACTCGCCGATAATTTTGTCTGCTTCATTTGTAATCTCCAGATCTTCTACGATGATATATTCTGCATCATACAGCAGAACTGCGGAAGATACATACCCGCGATATACATGAGTTGGTGAATCTAATGGGGCTCCATAATTCTGATACCAGATTCCCTGCCCACAAGCCTCAATACGCGGCGCATCGCCTTCTCCATAAGCTCCGATCACGATTGGTGCATCTTCTCTCCCACTGTCTGTCACTTGAAGATACTGTCCGTAAAAGACGCTCCCACGCTCAAGTAATACATGATCTCCCGGCTGCAGACTTCTCTGATTGATTGCAAAAAGACTTGCGAATGCACTTTCGCCTGTCAGTCCATCGTTCGAATCATTTCCTGTCTTCGAACTCACGTAATACGTCTTCGATAAGCTTGTCATATGCATCCTCCCGTAATCTTTTTTCAATAATCTGTTCTACCTCTTCATAAGTAAAGAGATCTCCGAAATATCGACCGAATAAATCCATATTTTTTTCGTAAAATTCTTTCTTCTCCTGCTCTGTGACATCCGGACACAGACCTGTGCTTCGAACCGCCTCACTTGGCTGGACAAAATCCAGTTTCAGTCTTGTCAGCTCATACTGCAAATACGCCGGTGCTGAAAAATAACGTGGTCCATAGAACAGCTTCTCCTCCTGCTCCATCATCTTCAGCTTTTCATTATGATTCTGTCTTCTTGCTTCAAGTCCCTCCATAGAAGGATCCTCAAGCAATCCCATTTTATGTGCTAAAAGGAAGGCACCTTGCGCCTTCCTTAAACATTCCTGTTTTATACAATACTTTTGCTGCATTATTTTACCGCTCCTGTAATTCCGTTTGCAAAGCTCTTCTGTAAGCACAGGAAGATGATTGCAGTCGGAAGTGTACAAATCAATACACCAAGCATCAGCATACCATAGTCAACACTATAACCACTCTTCAGGTTCGCTACAAGCATCGGCATAGTGATTGCTTTGCTGTCCTGTAAAATGATCGTTGGCCATAAGTAGTTATTCCATGCACTCATGAATGTTACAGTCATAGCTGCTCCATAAGTAGATTTCATAACCGGGATAAACATCTTAAAGAAGATCTGAAATTCGTTTAATCCCTCAAGTCTTGCTGCTTCGATAATATCATGCGGGAAAGAACGGGCTGCCTGTCTGAACAGCATGATCATAAACGGAGTGGAAATTGTCGGAAGCGCAAGTGCGATCCATGTATTAACCAGTCCCCATGAAGTAAACATCTTAAACAGCGGAATCATAATGGCTACGAAAGGAAGCATCATTGCAAGAAGAAGAATACTCATTAAAGTATCTTTTCCTTTGTCATGATAAATCTCGAATCCATATCCGGCGATTGAACACACAAGCAGTGCTACAACTGTAATGATGATCGCATTTCGGAATGAGTTATACATTGCAAGCCCAAGATTCTGCATACCTACCAGTGTCTTAAAGTTCTCTATCAAGTGAGTACCCGGATAGAGTTTACCTCTTACAACATCGATGCTTGAGTTTGTTGCTCCGCAAAGCATGTAATACAGTGGAAATGCAGACAGAAAGCTTGCAATAATCAACACTGCATAAGAAACTATTGATTTCAATTTAGTCACGTTTGTCACCTACTTTCATCTGAATTGCAGACAGAATTGCTACCATTATAAGAATACATACAGACAATGCTGCTGCATAATTAAATTTCGGTGTCTCTACAAAGGAAATATTGTAGATGTAGTGTGCCAATGTCATAGTTGACTTACCAGGTCCACCTGCTGTCAGGTTCATAGACTCATCAAACAACTGAAGTGTTCCTGAAGTTGACATAATTGCTGTCATAAGGATTGTTGGCTTCAGAAGCGGAATTGTAATCTTTATAAACTGCTTAAATGGTGTTGCTCCATCGATATAACTTGCTTCATATACGGAATAATCAATATTCTGTAATCCTGCAAGGTAGAATACCATATTGTAACCTGTCCATCTCCAGATCAAAGCTATAACAATTACCCAACGAGCCGGCCATGTACTCTGGAACCAGTCGACAGAGGATAATCCAATTCCTGTAAGAACTCTGTTCACAACTCCGTCCGGAGCAAACAAGGACTTGAAGATCATAGAGTAAGATACAAGTGATGTTGCACACGGAAGGAAGATCAATGTACGGAAAAGACCTTTACATCTGATCTTTGGACTATTCAAAAGCTGTGCCAGGATCAAGGCAAGAACAAGCATGATCGGCACCTGGATCAAAAAGTAAAAGAACGTATTGAACAAGCACTGTTGAAATGTTTTATCCTGGAAAACTCTGGTATAATTCGATAACCCGGTAAACACTCCCCCTGTTTTTCTAAAAGAAAGCAGGATTGCCTGTGCCATTGGATAAAAACAAAATACAAAAATTAAAATAGCTGCTGGAAGCAAAAACGCCCATCCGGTAAGATTATACTTTTTTTCTAATGTCAATTTTGTTTTCTTTTTTCCCATTTTTTTCTCCTAAAACAGAACCGGGAACGCAATACTGCACTCCCGGTACGTTCTGTTTCTAATCTTTGATGATTACTCACCAACATTAAATTCTACTGTATCCTGAGCGTTCTTGATCTCGCTGTCAATGTCAGCGCCATTCTGAACAACATTTGTGATTGCATCTGTTAATGCACTTCTAACATCTGAGTAGTATGCGCCATAATCGATTCCAGGAACCTTTCCAGCGAAGTCTACGATGTCTTTGTATACAGCCTGTCCAGCGTAGAAATCAGATGTCTCATTGTAAACTTCAGACTCAGCAGCCGGTAAGTAACTTGCGATTGCTCCAGCGTTTGGAAGAAGATCATCATATAACTCTACGCTTCCACCAAATGTTGTCTTAAGGAAGTCATATGCAAGGTCTGTGTTCTTGCAGTTAGAAGATACTGCCCAGCTTGCTCCACCACAGTTTGCGTAGTTTGTAGCACCCTCAACATCATCAAGTTTAGGCATGTTTACGATAGACCATTTTCCAGCCTGATCGTCAGCTGCCTGAATTGAAGACATGATCCAGCATCCCTGGATAACACCAGCTGCTGTTCCCTTGTTCATAGAAGCGATGTACTGATCCCAGTCAGTGTAATCAACCATGATTCCTTCGTCGATGAGCTGTTTGTATGTCTCGATTGCTTTCTTAAGAGCTTTGTTATTAACTAAGTCAACTTTTCCGTCTACCATCGGAGAAGCACCTGCAGACTGAAGCATCTCGATGATGATCTCAGATCCGCCTGAGCTTGTAAGCATTGGAACATTGTTTGTCTCAACTACTTTTTTAGCTTTTTCGATGAAGTCTGACCATGTTGTGTCTTTGAAGTCATCTACTGTAAGACCAGCTGCCTCAACCATGTCTTTACGGATTGCCATGATTGTAGCACCGTTATCAAATGGTACACCATAGTTCTTTCCATCTACTGTAGAGTCAGCTAACTTTCCTGCTGAGAAATTTGAAAAATCAATTCCTGAATCTGTCAGTTCTGTAAAGATTCCTGAATAGTTTGCAACGTTTTTGTGGAAAGAGTAATCCTGCATCAGGAAGATGTCCGGCAATGTGCTGTAATCATCAGCTTCAGCTGCTGTGATCAGAGCTGTCTCAATATCTGAATATACTTTTTCCTGAATATCCAGTTTGAAATCCGGGTGATCTTTCTGGTAGATTGCCTCTGCCTGTTTCATTGCATAAACGTTGAAGTTAGGATCCCAGCACCATACGCTCAGTGTGTTTTCCTGTGATGCATCATTCTTTGCATCAGTGTTGTTGTCAGCTTTGCTTCCGCATCCTGCAAGTACAGATACTGACATTGCTGCTACTAAAAGTGCGCTCAATACTTTCTTTTTCATAGTTTTTGTCCTCCTTATACATTTAAAAGTACTGCTTTATAAAATATGAAATGCATTCCTTGCGTTTCATAAGTTATCTTTATTCAACATCATCTACCCAACGCATCTCGCCTGGCTCTAAATCCAGTTCATATACACAGTTGCCATTGATATATACATCTGTGTGTCGCGCTTCTGATGAGTTATTAATAACTGCGATCTTCTTACTCTTCGGGAATACAGTTACTTCTGTATCAACATTTGTTACATAGTAATGCTTCATCTCTTTTTCCATGCCTGCTGCATAGTAAATAGCACGAAGAAGAATTCTACAGTTCTGTGGAGAATATGGAAGACCTGCAAAGTATACGCTATGTCCTTTTCCATATTCATTAACAACCATCTGGCTGTACTCTCCATCCATTGCAAGGATCTGGTAATTCTTGCCCTGTGCATAGACACGGCTTGTTCCCTCACCAAAATCTATTTTACCTTCAATATCCTCTAAAATAAAGTGGTTTGCATCTAATTCATTATACTTATCTGTATTAAGTGAGAAGCACATCTCACGATCTACGCCAAGTACATCTGACAGCTGGAAGAATCTTCCCTGATGCTGATATGCTGTCGGTTCACCAACTCCGATGAATCCGCCTCCCTCGTCAACAAAGCGACGAATATTTGTTACAACTTCTTCATCGATCCAGTTTTCAGCTCCACTAAATGCTGTATATGCATCACCTACATTGATGATTACTCCAATGTCTTCCGGAATACCTTTCTTCACGTCATTAAAGGAGATGAATTCAACTTCGAATGGCATACCACTTAAGCACTCAAGCACACCTTCTGCTGAATAAGTCTCTCTGTGCCAGATTGCGTGATGTACCTGATTGGACATCCACTTTCTCAGTCCTCCCCAACAGTTGAGGATTGCAACCTTAAATGGTGCTACATAGGAAGGTGTTCCCTGCATATTCTCATGAATCTGACGGAACTCTGTAACAACTTTCTGGATCTCATCAATGAATCCCGGCCAGTTACTGGCAAGTTTTAAGTATCCGCCGTATCCGATTCTGTCTAATGGTGAACGAAGAAGAGCACGTCTTGCTTTTCTCCAGTTGTCTCTTGCTTCTCCGATCGGATCTCCGCCTTCGCAGAATACATCCGGGAAGAAGTATGGTAAGAGACGTCCCTCTGTATAATCAACGCCTTTGATATCAGAAATCATACGAAGTGTCACACCACTTCCAACAGAACCTACAACTGCATCCAACCCGATGCTTGCAAAGTATTTACCATAAGGCTCTGTTCCGATCCAGTGATCTCCAAGGAACATCATAGCTTCTTTTCCATAAGAATGAACAATATCAACCAGCTCTTTCGCAAGTGCACAAACTTCAATCTGCTGGAATTCAATAAAATCACGGAACTCTTTGCTCGGTACGCGGAACATACTGTTGTGATATCCCTGATCTACGATAAATTCCGGACGGAATTTATATCCTGCCCATTTCTCAAACTTCTCTAAAATATATGGGCTTACACTTGCACTGTATCCGAACCACTCAACGTACTTCTCTCTCTTCTGATCATCAAAAGTTAATGTAAACTGATGGAAAAATGTTGTAAATCGAACAACATCTATATTCGGATTCTCTTCACACCATCTTTTCAGCTTTTCCTTTACATACTTCTGTGTCTTCGGCTGTCTTACATCATATGTCAACTGATGTGGTGTATCCTGCCAATCATTTGTAATGAAATTATACATATGTACCGGATCCCAGATAAGGAATGCCAGGAAACTTACTGTATACTCATGATACGGTTTTGTCTGAATCTCAACCTCTCCTGAAGCTTCATCAAACTCCCATTTATCTGTAGGAACAATCTCTCCTGTTGTACGGTCGATCACTTCCCACCAACGTTTTGGATCATCTAACGTATTTACTTTCAGCTGCTCTGTGTGAAATCCTTCCATTAAGCGAATACGAAGTGTTTCGCCTCTTGCTGTCACACGATTACTGATCAAATATTCCTGCTGGATCTCTTCCGGATTCGCGCTCGCCCACTCATTATCTTTTCTTGTTGTATAATAAGTTGCATATTTCTTAACCGGCTCTGACAGAAGTTCTTCTGGCATCTCTGTTCCGTCACAATCTCTCAACGCATCTGCTCCCAAGAGATTCTTTAATCGTAATGTCTCGTCAATAACATCTGCATCTGTCGGCAGCGTCAATCTTCCTGTCATCAATATGATTCCCCCCAAATAACTTTTATATTGTCTTCTATTTGATGGCTAAAGTATAACAATTTCGACAAACGCTATCAATTTCTTTGTTGCTCGGTTTGTTATATTTTTTGCTTTTTATTACTAAAATACTGTTTTTCCTTGATTTTTTATGTATAA
>ERZ773146.2619-NODE-2619-length-12107-cov-3.874129_pt1 | contig 12107 bp, 11 predicted proteins | sample MGYA00580847_ERZ773146 | MGnify/ENA primary metagenome ERZ773146 (study PRJEB29015, sample SAMEA2737830) | human gut metagenome | biome: human gut; feature: human-associated habitat; material: faeces | place: China | collected 2012 ...
GGAGGCGAAGCACGCCCAGCAGTATTTTCAGTTCACGCTACTGTCGACCTCGCCGCTGCGGGTGCGCATCATCAGCGAATACCTGTTCCGCCCAACCGATAATGAAGTGCTGCGCTGGCAGGTGCAGGCGGCCGGTGAACCCCTGTATCACGGCGACCTGACCCTGGCGCTGCCCCCTGAGGGCAGCGACGAGATAACGCTGCTCGATAGCCTGATCCTGCCTGAAGGCGCCCGCGCGGTGTGGCTGACGCTGGAGGTGACCCAGCCCCAGGCGACCGCCTGGTCAGAAGCGGAGCACCGCGTCGCCTGGCAACAGTTTCCCCTGCCCGCCCCGCTGGCGCTGCCGGCGCCCACCGGTGGCGCCAAGGCAGCCAGGCAAAACGGAGGAGAGGCATGTTACGCCTGGCTCTATCGTCATGACCGAAGCTGGCTGATGGCTGCAAATCAGGCCAGACCGCGCCGACAGGGCAACAACAGCCACATCGACTGGCGAGCGCGTGACATAAGGTTGGTGCGCCTGCTGATCCGGATTGGTAGAGGTAGCGAAGAAGACCTGGGCCTTCCGCGCAGGAGTCGCAACTGGTTCCTGCAGCAGCTACCCCATCGGGCATCAGTCGAGCACCGTCTCGATCAATTGCCTCTTTGCTGCACCTTCCTGGATCGCTATGCCGAGTCCGTCGGCGAGTATCAGATCCGTCGCCTGACTGCAGCAATGCTGGAGGATGTACAGACTGGCATAACGTCCAGGCGCTGGGAGCTGGAAAAGCGTTGTGGATTGGAAAAAAGCAGGGTGGCACCACTGACCACTGCGTTCATTCGATTGATAGGAAGATGGATTGAATAGGACAGTATTTCGTCAGATCCCGAACGGATCCAGGTTGCTGGCCGTTGGAAATTTTTTCAGGGCCAAGACTCCGGCGGCCCAGTGGCAGTTGGCGGCTCTCTTTGAGCGTAACGGTCAGCTGCAGCTGCAGCGGTTCGCACCGGAGATGTCGTGTGTCTTGGCCGTTGGTCGCGAGTTTCTTGGCGAAGAAGGGGCTCCTTATCGTCCCAGTGGTTTCAAGAAGACGGTGGTGCTTCCTGCAATAGATACCTGGCGGGAAAGGCAGTTGGGTGAGTGCCCACGTCTGGCCAGAAGGCTTGCTGCAAATCCTGAGATATCTGGACAGCGATGCTTTGTGTTCGAGGTCGATGGTCTGACCGTCTGGCTGCCGAAATTCGAGCTGGCACGAAAAATGTTCTTCCACGCAGCCTTCATCGTTCGTGCAGCCTTCGCACCGAATGGCTTGGACATGGCCTTCACGATCTACAGAGAGGGCGATGTTGTTCATATCCATACGCCCCCGAAGACAGGTGCGCCAAGTCAGCTTCTCAAAATCAAGGGATACAGAGACCATTTCAGTTGGCTGCTGCTGAATCAGGATGTGAGGCGATCCTTCGAGTCAATCTGGCAAAGCCTCAATCAAAGGCAAGAGCGGGTACTGCAAGAGTCGGCGTATGCCAGGTGGCAGTTCGACTTTCAGGCACCCACTTCCCTCGCGGGTACCACCATGGATGTGCGAGGCCCCTTTGATCTGGAAAGCAACGAATTGCTGGTCTGGGAGATCGAAAAGCTTCAGGGGCTCCGGTTTAGCCATCGCGGTGATATTTTTTTCCATCACCCTGCTCTCAAGTTACCCGTCAGGGGAGAGAACACAGGCTGTGTATCCGTGCCATCGGGAGCGAAAGAGTTGGAGGTGGATGCTGACGAAGAGCCGACTGCTGCCAAGGAGCAGAGGTTGATTCATCTGCCCGTTGAGGGAGTCACGTTTGATGCTCAGCTGCGCACCAAGATCGCCTACAACGGGGAGCGTGCCAACGGTCATGGCAAGAAGGTCGACGACGAGCAATGCCCGAGCAGAGAAAGCCAACTCTTCGGCGTGGCTGATCCTGTGAGCGAGGGCAGCATAGCGTCAGGAGAATTCCAACAATTGGGTGAGGGAGAGGGTGATGGGGACGAGCATGAACGGCTTGCAGATCGCTTCTCGCTGCTCCGAGAGATTCTTGAACAAATCACCCAAGAGTCTGGAGTTGCGCTGGTAGCACTGGAAGTGAGGCCTCTGCCGCCCGTTCCACGTTGCAGCTACCACATGATTGATCACGAAAAATCACGCTGCTATCTGCTGGTAAGGTTCAAGCTGCAAAACGGCGATCAACGCTACCTTCTAGAAATAGATACCTCAGACAACCGGAAGACCATGTCAACGCGGATCATGGGCTTCAAAGCAGGTGTTGAGGCAGGAAAATGCATAGACAGAATCTTGAGGGAGACAGTGAAAGGCTCGTTGCGTTGGCCAGGCACCATGGCGAAGTACTGTGAGCCTTTGCACTCTGTGCATCACCCGAAAGAAGGTCCGCCTGATGCCTATCAGGCCAGAGTATCTGGCTGGAAGCAGCGGATACGCGCGGCCCTAGGCTGATTGCAGAATACACCGCAGTTCGGCTGCGATACATCTTGTCGCGCACTGCGTGCAGCCTCCCCGAAACTGCCCGGAGCCGTGCCAAGGCGATATAGGCCCCTTGGGAGTCGGCAAGACGCATCTGGCCATCGCACTGCGCTATCGGGCGGCGCAGTGCGGCATCAAGACCCGCTTCATCACTGCGGCCGACCTTGGTGCTGCAACTGGGCGCGGACCAGCGTAACCGTCCGGGCATCCCGGCTGGCTTGACCCCGCCAAGCTAAGAGATCGTGGCAGTTCGTGGATGCCGTTTCCCGGGTGCACGCGATCCGAGACCACGCGATCAAGCAGGAAAACAAGCACCTGGGCTTGCCTGACTGACCGCAGGCCGGCGACGACAAGGTGGAAAAGTTCGGCGTGTGGCTCTGGCGGCAACGATCCCGCGAAGGGCGGACGGTGCTTGAGCTGTTGAACGTAAGCATGCGGGCAAACCATCTTGCGCGACTATGCCGGATGCCACCTATGCGGCAGCAGCTCTGCAATCTCACTCGCCCGCTGCGTCGGCAACCGTGTCAGCACATCCTTGAGATAGGCATACGGATCGTGCCCATTATTACGGGCCGACTGGATCAAACTCATGATCGCAGCAGCGCGCTTGAGCATGCGAACCCGCGCCGAGCATTTGAGAAGGCAACGGGATGAACGCTGGCTGGATAGCCGTGGTTTTCTGGGTAAGCAGGCGAATCCATTTGTGGACGAGGTTGGCATTGAGGCTGTAGCCCAAGGCGATGTTTGCGATGGAGGCACCGGGTTCAGAACACTCCTGAATGACCTGGGCCTTGAAAGATTTGCTGTAGGTACGGCGCTGAGGGCGCATGGAAAATCCGCTTGATGGGCCATGGCCTTCGGCGGCGGTGTCGGGAAGGTGTGTTGGCCGGACGGATACTGTTGAACTACGTTGTCTGGGGCAACGGAAGTGTTTCGGCCCGACTCTGGAACGCGATCCGCAGCGACGACTGGGCAATTCCGCACGTTGGCCTGAGCAGCCTCGGGGAAATCGTCGTCTGGGCGCGCCCAGACGAGTTTCCGCCAAGGAACATGCAGACGAGCAAGCGGCTGCGGGCACTCGGCTACAACGTGAGGATCGGTGTTTGATCGAGGCGCCTGTGGCACGCGCAGGCTGACGAGCCAGGCGCTGTCCATTGCCTGAGCAGTTGACCTGCATCAATGGGGCGGGAGAACGCTGCACATTGACTCTTGAAGTTATTCATAGTAGGTCTAATATTACAAAGTATTGCAAGGATTTCCTTGGCCGGAACCGCAAAGCGACGCGATTGGAGAGGGTGAGATGAAAGCGCACCTACAGGTGATTTTCACGCTCGATGAATTGGCTGCGTACTTGAAAGTCGGCAAGCGGACGCTTTATCGGCTCGCCGCACACGGGGAAATTCCGGCTTTCAAGGTGGGCGGGACGTGGCGACTTCGTCAAAGTGAAATCGATCAGTGCATCAATGATCAGACCCGAGCCGGAGCAAAGAAGGAGGTGATGCGCAAGCGTGAACAGCAGAAGTCATCCGAGCAGCCCGTGTCGCCTGGGCGCACTGCCCGTCGCAGCAGGCAAAGGGCTTGAGTAACTCGTTTTCCAATTTTTCTGGAGGTATGACATGGACATCGATTTCAAGAAGTTGGCTCCCTGGAACTGGTTCAAGAACGAGCAGCAAGAGCAGCAGACCGCCTCTTCCCTGCCGGTGCAGCGCAATGACCTGCCAGCGGCGAGCGGGCCAGTCAGCCCGATCCTGCAACTGCATCGGGAAATCGACCGGCTGTTCGATGACGCATTCCGGGGCTTCGGTTTTCCGGCGTTGAACATGCCGCAGTGGCCATCCGATTGGTCGGGCATGCTGAAGCCGGCCCTGGACATCCAGGAAACCGACAAGCAGTACAAGATTGCCCTGGAAGTGCCCGGTGTCGAGGAGAAGGACATCCAGATCACCCTCGACAACGACGTGCTGATGGTGCGTGGCGAGAAGCGCCAGGAACAGGAGAAGAAGGAAGGTGGCTTCCACCGTGTGGAGCGCTCCTACGGCAGCTTTCAGCGTGCCTTGAACCTGCCTGACGACGCCAACCAGGATTCGATCAAGGCATCGTTCAAGAACGGGGTGCTCACGGTCACGATCGACAAGCGCGAGGTCAGCGCGCCGAAGCAGGGACGCTCGATCCCGATCAACGGCTGACGTCGCCGGCTCGTTCGTCACAAGAAAAACCCGGCCCGAGACGAGGTGTCGCGGCTCGCGATGCCTCGTCGCCTCAACCTTTTCAACCTTCTAAGGAGCATCAGCATGGCCAGAAAACAATGCCAGGTCTGCGGCCAACCCGCTACCGTGCGGGTGGAAGCCAATCTCAACGGTCGTCACAGCACCATGCTGTTGTGCGACGACCATTACCGGCAATTAGTGCGCCAGCAAAAGCGCACCGTTTCGCCGCTGGAAGCCTTGTTCGGTTCGCGCAGCGGCCTGTTCGAGGACTTCCTCGGCAGTGACTTCTTCCGCATCGGCGACGACGCGACGCCAGTTGCCGCCGATACCGATGACGTGGTCGATGCCTCGTTTGGCGAGCCCGCCGCCGCAGGTTCGGGTGCGCCGCGCCGTCGCGGCAGTGGGCTGGCCAGCCGCATCAGCGAACAGTCGGAAGCCTTGCTGCAGGAGGCCGCCAAACACGCTGCCGAATTTGGCCGCTCCGAGGTGGATACCGAACATCTGCTGCTGGCGCTGGCCGACAGCGACGTGGTCAAGACCATCCTGGGTCAGTTCAAGATCAAGGTCGATGACCTCAAGCGGCAGATCGAGTCTGAGGCCAAGCGCGGGGACAAGCCCTTCGAGGGCGAGATCGGCGTGTCGCCGCGCGTGAAGGATGCGCTCAGCCGCGCCTTCGTGGCCTCCAATGAACTCGGCCATTCTTATGTCGGTCCAGAGCATTTCCTGATCGGTCTGGCCGAGGAAGGCGAAGGGCTGGCCGCCAACCTGCTGCGCCGCTACGGCCTGACGCCGCAGGCGCTGCGCCAACAGGTCAGCAAGGTGGTCGGCAAGGGCGCCGAGGATGGACGCGCTGAGACGCCGACCAACACGCCAGAACTCGACAAGTACTCGCGCGACCTGACCAAGATGGCGCGCGACGGCAAGCTCGACCCGGTGATCGGCCGCGCGCAGGAGATCGAAACCACCATCGAGGTGCTGGCCCGGCGCAAGAAGAACAACCCGGTGCTGATCGGCGAGCCGGGTGTGGGCAAGACCGCCATCGTCGAAGGGCTGGCGCAGCGCATGGTGGCGGGTGAAGTGCCCGAGACCTTGCGCGACAAGCGCCTGGTGGAACTCAACATCAACGCCATGGTGGCCGGCGCCAAATATCGCGGCGAGTTCGAGGAGCGCGTGCAGAAGGTGCTGAAGGAGGTGACCGAGCACCAGGGCGAGCTGATTTTGTTCATCGACGAGGTGCACACCATCGTCGGTGCCGGCCAGGGCGGTGGCGAAGGCGGGCTGGACGTGGCCAACGTGTTCAAACCGATGATGGCGCGCGGTGAACTCAACCTGATCGGCGCCACGACGCTGAACGAGTACCAGAAATACATCGAGAAGGATGCCGCACTGGAGCGGCGCTTCCAGCCGGTGACGGTGCCCGAGCCGACGGTGGCCCAGACCATCATGATTCTGCGCGGCCTGCGCGACACCTTCGAGGCGCACCACAAGGTCAGCATCTCCGAGGACGCGATCATCGCGGCGGCCGAGTTGTCCGACCGCTACATCACGGCGCGCTTCCTGCCGGACAAGGCGATCGACCTGCTCGACCAGGCGGCCGCGCGCGTGAAGCTGTCGGCCACGGCCCGGCCGGTGGCCGTGCAGGAGCTGGAGTCCGAACTGCACCAGCTGCGGCGTGAACAGGATTACGTGGCCGCGCGCAAGCAGTACGACCAGGCCGCCGAGCTCGGCAAGCGCATCGAAGCCAAGGAGGCCGAGCTCAAGAAGCTCGTCGAGGACTGGGAGCGGGAGCGGGCCTCCGGCAGTGCCGAGGTCAAGGCGGAACACGTGGCGCAGATCGTCTCGCGCCTGACCGGCATCCCGGTCAACGAGTTGACGGTGGAAGAGCGCGAAAAGCTGCTGCACTTGGAACAACGGCTGCACGAGCGCCTGGTGGGACAAGACGAGGCGGTCCGTGCCGTGGCCGATGCCGTGCGGCTGTCCCGCGCCGGCCTGCGCGAAGGCAGCAAACCGGTGGCTACCTTCCTGTTTCTGGGCCCGACCGGGGTGGGCAAGACCGAGCTCGCCAAGGCATTGGCCGAATCGATCTACGGCGATGAGCACGCCCTGTTGCGCATCGACATGTCGGAATATGGCGAACGCCATACCGTGGCGCGGCTGGTGGGCGCGCCTCCGGGCTATGTCGGTTACGACGAAGGCGGTCAGCTCACCGAGAAGGTGCGGCGCAAGCCCTACAGCGTGCTGCTGCTCGACGAGATCGAGAAGGCACACCCTGACGTCTACAACATCCTGCTGCAAGTGTTCGACGACGGTCGCCTCACCGACGGCAAGGGCCGGGTGGTGGATTTCACCAACACCATCATCATCGCCACGTCCAACCTGGGTTCGGACATCATCCAGCGACGGCTGAAGGCGCGTGAGGCGGCTGGCGAGGAGTACGAAAAGACCAAGGCCGAGGTCATGGACGTGCTGCGCGGCCACTTCCGGCCCGAGTTCCTCAACCGCATCGACGAGATCATCGTCTTCCATGCGCTGGGCAAGGAGGAGATCCGCCACATCGTCGGCCTGCAGCTCGATCGCGTGGCGCGCAGCGCCGCCAGCCAGGGCGTGACGCTCACTTTCGATCAGACGCTGATCGACCATTTCGCGGAAGAAGGCTACAAGCCCGAGTTCGGTGCGCGTGAACTCAAGCGCCTGATCCGCAGCGAGCTGGAAACTGCGCTGGCGCGCGAGATGCTCGGTGGCGGCATCGGCAAGGGCGATCACGCCAGCGCACGCTGGGACGACAAGGCCGAACGCGTGGTGTTCGAACGCAAAGAGCCACCGCAGACCCCGGCCGAGCCGGAGCAGCCGGATGTCGCGAAGGCGACCGAGACGCCGCACGGCGACGCTGGCAAAGACTCGAGCAAGAAGAAGTCGGCGAGCGACGCATCTTGATGGCGGGCGAGGCTGCCGTGTCCGACCCCAAGGGCCTGGCATGGGCAGCCTCCCTGGCCTCGATCGCGGTGGCGGTCGTGGCCGCGGGTCACGCGGTCGTCTACAAGCGTGATCCGCGGTCGGCCACGCCGTGGGGGCTGCTCATCAGCGGCGGCACTGCCCTCCCGCTCGCTGGCCATCCGTTTGCGTGACGGTGCGGCCCGTCTGTTCACCTGATCCTCTGGCAACTCGACTTTCGAGGAACACAGCCCATGGAAAAAAAGAATCAATGGAATACCGGCTACTGGATCGTTGCCCTCCTGCTGTTGCTGAGTTTGCAGAGCTACTGGCAGACGGCGAAAACCGTCGAGCCGGTGCCCTACAGCGAGTTCGAGAAGGCGCTGGCCGAGGGGCGCGTGGCCGAAGTGCTGGTGTCGGATCGTACGGTGACCGGGCGCCTGAAGTCGCCGGACAGCCGGGGCAAGACGACGATCGTGGCAACGAGGGTCGAACCCGATCTTGCCGATCGCCTGTCGAAGTACGACGTGCCCTATGCCCGCGTGTTGGAGAGCACCTGGCTGAGCGATGTGCTGTCGTGGATCCTGCCAGCGGTATCCTTCTTTGGCGTCTGGTTCTTCCTGTTCCGCCGCTTCGCCGAGAAGCAGGGCATGGGCGGGTTTCTCAACATCGGTAAGAGCCGCGCCAAGGTGTTCGTGGAAAAGAACACCGGTGTGACGTTCGCCGATGTCGCGGGGGGGGATGAGGCCAAGGCGGAGCTGGTCGAGATCGTCGATTTCCTGAAGAATCCGCAGGACTATGGCCGTCTCGGGGCGCGCATTCCCAAGGGCGTGTTGCTGGTCGGCCCACCGGGCACCGGCAAGACATTGCTGGCCAAGGCTGTTGCCGGCGAGGCGGCGGTGCCCTTCTTCTCCATCTCCGGATCAGAGTTTGTCGAGATGTTCGTCGGCGTGGGTGCGGGCCGCACGCGCGGCGTCGGCGGCCACGACGAGAGCGAGCAGACCCTCAACCAACTGCTCACGGAGATGGACGGCTTCGACAGCTCGGTCGGGCTGATCATCCTCACCGCCACCAACCGCCCCGAAATCCTCGACCAGGCGCTGCTGCGTGCCGGCCGCTTCGACCGCCAGGTGCTGGTGGACCGGCCCGACAAGAAGGGGCGGCTGGACATCCTGAAGGTTCATGTCAAGAAGGTGACGCTGGCCCAGGATGTAGACCTCGAACAGGTAGCAGCACTGACCACGGGCTTTTCCGGCGCGGACCTCGCCAATAGGGTCAACGAGGCGGCGCTGGCGGCGAGGAGACGCCGTGCGTCCGCCGTGGAATTGCAGGACTTCACCGCGACCATCGAGCGCATCGTGGCGGGCCTGGAAAAGAAGAGCCGCGTGCTCAATCCCAAGGAGCGGGAAACCGTGGCCTATCACGAGATGGGCCATGCGCTGGTGGCGCTGGCGCTGCCCGAAACCGACCCCGTACACAAGATCTCGATCATCCCGCGCGGCATCGGCGCGCTGGGCTACACCTTGCAGCGCCCCACCGAAGACCGCTTCCTGATGACGCGTACCGATCTCGAGCACAAGATCGCCGTACTGCTGGGCGGGCGTGCCGCCGAAAAGCTGGTGTTCGGCGAGTTGTCTACCGGGGCGGCGGACGATCTGGCGCGAGCCACCGACATCGCCCGCGACATGATCACCCGCTTTGGCATGGACGAGGGCCTGGGCTACATCGCCTTCGAGGCGCAGCGGCCCCGCTTTCTCGATACACCGGAACTGGCCCACGGCGGTTGCCGGGTGGCCGAATCGACCCAGGCGCGCATCGATCAGGCTATCCGCGACATCGTGATGGGCGTGTTCGAGCGCGCCTACCGGATTCTCGACATCAACCGCGCGGTGCTGGAGCGCTGCGCGCGCGAGCTGCTGGCGCGGGAAACGCTCGACGAAAGCGATATCCGTCAATTGACTCAAGGACTTGTTCGGAACTGAAAACAGTAGTAGGTGCCATTCAGAGTAAACCGACGGCTCTGTTCAGTGCGTCATCCAATTCGTCGGCATTGTTCAAGGAGAACCGATATGTCTGCATTGACTCCGTGGGACCCCTTCCGGGAACTGGATGAATTGCAAAACCGCCTGGCGACGATGTTCGGACGAATACCCCAGCGACAGGGCGCCCGTACCGGCAACGAAGCCATGACCACGGCGGACTGGGCACCAATGGCGGACATCAGCGAGGATGAGAACGCATTCCTCCTCAAGCTGGATCTGCCGGAGGTCCCCAAGGATGCCGTGCGCGTCAGCGCGGAAAACGGTGTGCTCACCATCAGCGGCGAGCGCAAACTGGAAAAAGAGGAGCAGGGCAAGAAGTTCCACCGCATCGAACGTGCGTATGGCCGCTTTGTGCGCAGCTTTGTCTTGCCTGACAACGTTGATCCGACCAAGGTGACGGCTTCCATGAAAGACGGCGTGCTGGAAGTGCGGCTTGTCAAGGCCGAGCAAGCCAAACCGAAACAGATTGAAATCTCAGTCAACTAACTTCAATCAAGAGCCCAAGATCATGAATATCAAACAGCCACAATACACCTTCTCCGCACTTGCCCTGGCGGTTGTCGTCGGACTGAGCGGACCGGCTCTGGCCCAATCGGCGGCAGGTTCTAGCCCAGGTGCTGCAGCACCCTCTGCCGCATCCAAGGCGGCACAGCCACAGGTAGATGACAAGGCCGCCCGGGAAGCCGATAAAAAGCGTGCCGAGCTCACTCAAGACGCCATCACGGCGCTCACCAAGACCCAGGAGGCTTTGACCCTCCTTGATGCAAATAAGACCAAGGAGGCGCTTGCTGCGCTGGAACTGGCCAGCGGAAAGCTGGAACTGGTATTGGCACGCGACGCCAAACTTGCTTTGGCGCCGGTCGATGTACGCGTCATCACCCACGATATCCACGCCAACGTGGAATCGGTAAAGAAAGCGGTCAAGTTGTCTCGGGAGTTGTTGGGTGATGGCGAGGTGCAAAAGGCCCGGCCCATCGTTGCCAATCTGGCCAGCGAAATCGTAATCCAAACCGACAACCTTCCGATGGCAACGTACCCGGCAGCGATCAAGTCGGCCGCACGGCTCATCGACAGCGGCAAGATCGACAACGCCAAAGCGGAACTCGCCCGAGCACTGAACACGCTGGTGGTGACCTCGGTCGCCTTTCCTCTGCCCGTGCTACGGGCCGAAGCCGCGATAGCAAAAGCTGAAAAGCTGGCCGAGACTGACAAGCGCGATGCCAAGCAGAACGAGGAGCTCAGCACCTTGCTGTCGTCCGTGCGCACGGAGATCGAGATGGCGCAGATCCTGGGTTATGGCAAGAAGGCGGACTTCAAACCCATCTTCGATCAGGTGAAGTCCATTGAGCAAAAGTCGGCTGGTGGCAAAAGCGGCAATGGATGGTTCGACGAGTTGAAGACGCGCATCCAAAAGCTGTTTTGAGGTGATGAAGGGGCTGACTGCTCTGTCGGTCAGTCTCGCGATGTTCGCATTCAGCCCCAATAGATTCGCCTATTTTCACTATCTCATACGAGGCATATCACCATGAATGAGCAAACACCGAATCCCAATGCGACGAACGAAGGAATAAACGAACAAGCCGCGGTAAGCAGCCTTCCTGTCAGTCCAGAGTCCAAGCCTGAAGTCGTCACGGAGGTACAGCCTGAGGTTCAGAAAGAAACGGACTCGCAGGCGGCAGACAAACGTAAACAAGTCCTCGATGAGGCAGTCTCGGCCTTGTCGCTGACCAAATCAGCGCTGGCCGCACTTGACGGCAAGGACACTGCACGCGCATTGGCAACGCTGGCCGAAGTGACGGGAAAGCTGGAGCTGATCGTCGCGCGCGAACCCACGCTCGCCCTGGCCGGCGTTGATGTGCGCACCATCGTGCACGACTTGTTCGCCAACACGGAAACCATTGAGGCGATGACCGACGAGGCGCTGGATGCCCTCAAACATGGCGAGGTGCAACAGGCTCGCCACGTGCTGGCTTTGCTGGCCAGTGAAATCGTGATCACGGTCACCAGCATCCCTTTGGCGTCCTATCCCGCAGCCGTGAAGGCAGTCGTGCCGCTGATCGATCAGGGCAAGATCGAAGAAGCCAAAGCCGCGCTGCAGTCAGCGCTCAGCACGCTGGTCGAGGAGCGCAGCGTGCTTCCGCTGCCCGTCCTGCGTGCGAAGCTGCTCCTGAAGCGCGCCGAGCCCCTGGTAGAAGATGGTCAGCGCAGCGAAGCATCCAATGAGCGCCTGGAGACATTGTTGAACGAAGCCCGGCAGCAGTTGGAAATGGCAGAACTGCTGGGCTATGGAAAAAGGAAGGACTTTGAGCCCCTGTACGCTGAACTCAAGAAAATCAAGGAAAAGACGGGAGGGGGAGGCTGCGGAAAAGGCTGGCTCGATGAAGTCAAGGCAAAACTGTCCAGGTTGTTCTGAAACCGCTGGAGAGGGGGCGCATAGCACC
>ERZ773146.2627-NODE-2627-length-12079-cov-17.027611_pt1 | contig 12079 bp, 9 predicted proteins | sample MGYA00580847_ERZ773146 | MGnify/ENA primary metagenome ERZ773146 (study PRJEB29015, sample SAMEA2737830) | human gut metagenome | biome: human gut; feature: human-associated habitat; material: faeces | place: China | collected 2012 ...
CACGCCCGCGCTGCTGAAGATCACGTCCGTCGCCAGCACCGTCTGCACCTCGGCCCCGGTCTCGATCTTTTCGCGCACGAGCTGCTCGCGCAGCACCAGCGCCGCGCTGTCGCACAGCTCGACCGTCTCCGTCTTCGCGGTCAGGTCGTAGGCCGTGCTGTAAAGGTCCGCCACACAGCAAACGCTTTTCACCTCGCGCACCGCTGTGAACGCGCTGATGTAGAGCCGCAGCGAGATGGCGCGGTTGTTGTCTGGCTCGCTCTCGCTGCCGACATGGATCTCCGCGCCTGTCAGGCGCAGCGACGCGCGCACCGTCGTCTCGCCCTCCTCTTCGGCAAGTCCGTCTAGGATCTGCGAAAACGGCAATTCACTGCTCATCGACGCAAGGTTCCCGCTCTCATCCAAGTAGATGGCATCCAGCCGCGCGACGCCCTTGAGCACGATCTTGTTGCCGATCGACTTGCAGTCAGTCACGCGCAGCGCGCACTTTGTGCGTAAAAGCTCCTGAATGGGCTCCTTCGTGCCCGAAAGCAGCACTTCATCGGAAAATGTGAAGTCCTTTTCCCGAATGGCGCGGATAATACCGATGTCCTTTTTCTCGCACAGCGTTTCGATCTTGTAGGCTTCCTGCTCCTTCACGCCGCTGCACACGCTCAGCGACGCGGGCACGTAGGGCGTAAGCGTCAGCTCCACGTTCACGCGCGTAAACACCTTGCGCGGGTTGAGCATGCGCACCTCGCACGAGCAGAGCCGGCCGTCGAGGCAGCTGTCCGCGCTGCCGCTCAGCGCGCGCCCCTCGATCGTCTCGTCGAGCGGCAGCGTGTATTCAAACGACTTCATCCCCTGCGCGTCCTCGGCCACGTACAAAAGCGTCATGCGGATCGTGCCCGACACCTGCGCTTTTCCGTCTGCGATCTCACGGCTGCGCAGGAAAAGGCACCCGCTCGCATCCACGATGCGGGCGATGTCCGGCAGATAGTCCGGCACGATGGTCTCCGTTGTCTCCTCGCGGTTCTCGCTGAGCTGCGGTAACGCCTGATAACAGGCAAACTGCTCCTTTTTCAATTCCAGTTCCATTGCAGTCCCTCTCCTTCGGCTAAGTGGTTACTGCACTCTATGCACTGTGGACGCGCGTTATGCTTCCTCCCTGACGCCAAATACGCGCCGCAGCAGCGACGAGAGGACCTTGGGTGACTTCCAAACGACAATTTTCATGCTTTTCCCCCTCCCAATATTCATACCCTTTTCAACCGATGTTAGAATCTGCGCAGGCAGCCGATGCCGCAGAAGATGAGAAGAAATGCGACCAGAAACATCAGCGCCCCCACCGGAAAAACAGCCGCGATGAAAATACCGAGCCCCAGCGCCAGCGCGCAAACACCCACGCAGCGCCACGGGCCGAACAGCGGCGGTCCCGGCGGGCGCGGCGGCGGATTCGAATACATGCTTTTCCCCTCCTCTCCCGGCGTTCGCCTGCTCCATTCTATACAAAAGCGGCCGCCGCGTTCCTGCTTTATCGTGACAAAGCGTCGAACTTCGTCATGTTGTCCTTTGTAATACTTGACATTCTCTCATCTTTATGTAATATTAAGAACAACTTCACTTGATCGCGGCTCTGCGAGCGTGTTCCGCACTGACCGCAATGGAAAGGACGGCACACCCATGCAGGAAATGAGCAGAAGAAACCAGCACTTTACCGACTCCGTCATTCGCAGAATGACGCGTATCTCCAACGAATGCGGCGCGATCAACTTAGCGCAGGGCTTCCCCGATTTTGACCCGCCCAAGGAGATGATGGACCGCCTCGAGGTCGTGAGCCACGAAGGCCCCCATCAGTACCCCATCACGATGGGTGCGCCGAATTTCCGCCAGGCCATCGCGCGCAAATGCGGTCACTTCATGGGCCGCACCATCGACCCCGAGACCGAGATCGTCGCGACCATCGGCTCGACCGAAGCGATGGTCGACACGCTCTTCGCCCTGACGAACCCGGGCGACCGCGTCGTGATGTTCTCCCCGTTCTTCGAAAACTACCGCGCACAGGTCATCATGGCCGACTGCGAGCCGGTCTTTGTCCCTCTGAATCCGCCGACGTTCTCCTTTGACCCGAACGTGCTCGAAGATGCGTTCCGCGGCGGTGCGAAGGCCATCATCATCTGCAATCCCTCGAACCCGAGCGGCAAGGTCTTCACCGAGGAAGAGCTCAAGACCATCGCCGGCCTCTGCATCCGCTACGACGTTTACGCCATCATGGACGAGGTGTATGAGCACATCATCTACGACGGCCGCAAGCACGTCTACATGAACAGCATCCCCGGCATGTGGGAGCGCACGGTCTCCTGCTCGTCGCTCTCCAAGACCTACTCCGTCACCGGCTGGAGACTCGGCTATGCCATCGCGCCGGAAAATATCATGGCGCGCATTCGCCAGTACCACGACTTCAACGCCGTCGGCTGCCCGTCGCCTCTGATGGAGGCCGCCGTCGTCGGCCTCAACATGCCGCTGAGCTACTATGACGAGTTCGGCGCGCACTACGCGCACATGAAAAAGATCTTCACCGAGGGCATGCGCGACATCGGCACCCCTTTCACCGATCCCGAGGGCACGTACTTCGTGCTGGCCGACATCTCCCCGTACCTCAAGAATGGCCAGAGCGACGTCGACTTCTGCGAGCAGCTGGCGAGAAAAGCCGGCGTCGGCGCCGTGCCGGGCAGCTCGTTCTTCAATGAACCGATCAACAATATTGTGCGTCTGCACTTTGCGAAGAAGGATGAGACGCTGTACGCTGCGCTGGATCGGCTGAATCATATCAAGGATATGATGTAAGGTTTTCCGCATAGCGGAAAGAGAAAAGCAGCACCGCGGGTGCTGCACGAAATAAAGGGGCCATTCTCTTTCGTAAAAGAGAATGGCCCCTTTGGAACCCCAAGAGAAAGACTTTCATTGCAAGCGAGCAGCTCGAAGAGCTGCAATGCTTGCCGATTGCACTTCTCTGCGCGCGGTGTTGCCGCGTCAGCATTGCAAGACGATTTGCCTCTGCTTCTACTATCCGCTACCGCTCTGCCCATCTTGTAGAAGTTCGCAGTAATCACCGTCTACCGCCAGTGTCATCAATGCGGCGAGCGCAGCAACGCCGCATTTGGCACACAGTCTGCCGCCGAGTAAACGTCACTCGCGCCTCACGGTAGTAAGGCGCGGTTGAGAGTGGTAACGAGGCGGTAGGGATTCATGGCAAAGCCATGTACACCGCACCTGATTGCGCAGCGCGTGCAGCTCTTCGAGCTACAAACTGCCAATGTAAAATTTCTCTCGGGGGATTGAAAGGGGGATACTCTCTTTTGAAAGAGAGTATCCCCCTTTAGTTGCCCGTTTCCGCACAGTGCGGAAAACCGCCGCTGCACGGTGCAGCAGCAGATCACAGCAGTGTATCAATGCCGATTTGCACTTCCGCAGAGTCAGCAGATTCGGGACCCCCGAACCGAGAGACAAATTCTTCCTCGGAAAGAATAGGAACCCCCAGTTCCTTTGCCTTTTTCGTCTTCGACGAATTCGATTCCCCGTCGTTGCTGACGAGGTACGTTGTCTTCCCCGAGACGCTGCCGGTCACGGCGCCGCCTTGCTGTTCGACGTAGGCTTTGAACGCGCTGCGGTTTTTGAAGAGGTGCACATCGCCCGTGATGACGAAGCTCAGACCTTTGCAGGTTCCGTCGGCCTCCTGCTTGGGGGCGACGTCCTCCAGTGTGAGCTCTGCCATCAGGCGGTCGAAGAGTTTTTTGTTTTCATCGTCAGCAAACCAGTTCAGGAGCGCGTTTGAACGCTCGACGCCGATGCCGTCCACGTCCTCGAAGCCCTCGCCGCTCTCGATGCGTGATAAAAAGCCCTTCGTGCCGAGCGCTGCGATGAGCTTCTTGCCCGCGTCCGCGCCGATGTTTGGGATGCAGAGGGCGAAGATCAGGTGGACGGGGTCGACTTTGCGGCTCTTTTCGATGGCCGCCAACAGGTTCGCGCAGGACTTTTCGCCAAAGCCTTCGAGCTTTACGATCTCGTCCGCGTGCGCGTCCAGATGATAGAGGTCGGCAAAATCGCGCAGATAGCCGCGGTTGACGAACTCGTGCAGCGTTTGCACGGAGAGGCCGTCGATATCAAGCCCGCCCTTGCTCGCAAAGCGGACAAAGCGCTTCAAGTGCTTGGCGGGACAGTTCGGATCGGTGCAGCGCAGCGTCTTCACGCCGCTGATGGGACTGATACGCACCTCGGTCGCCGCGCCGCAGACGGGACAGGCCGTCGGGACTTCATAGCTGCCCTCGGCCCTGACGACCGCGATGCACTTCGGGATGATCTTGTTGGCCTTGATGATGCGAAGCTCGGTCTTGCGGTCCTTGCCGATGCCGAGGCGCTCGAGCTCGCTGACGTTGCAGAGGCTTGCGCGCGTGACAGTCGTGCCCTCAAGCTGCACAGGGTCAAAGACCGCGACCGGCGTGATGGTCGAGGCTGCGCACGACCATTCGATGTGATCGAGCACCGTATCGGCGGAAACGTCCGCCCACTTGTAGGCAAGACCCGCGCGCGTCGCGTGATGGCCCGTCACGCTGCCGGTCGCGGCGTAGTCCGTGTCGTCGTAGGTGATGACAAGGCCGTCGACTGGAATGCCCATCTCGCCGGAATCGACCTTTTTCGTCCAGCGCGCGATGGCGTCGGGCAAGTCCTTCGCGCTCGTGCGCTCGCGCTCGACAGTTGTAAAGCCCATTTGGTCAAGATAGTCCATCCGCGCGCCCCAGGAGCGGATCACTTCATCCGTGTGGACGAGTGTGAACGGTGTGAATGTCACGTTTCGTTCTTTCACCTTGTCGAGATTCGTCTTGTCGAGCGCCAGCGTGCCGGCGGCGAGGTTGCGGGGGTTTGCGTAGCGGTCGTCCGCGTCCTCGAGCGTGTCGTTGATGGCCTCGAAATCTGCGTAGGAGATGGTCGCCTCGCCGCGCACGACGAGGTGGCCCTTGTCGCTGATTTTCGCGGGAATACCGCGGATGGCGGAGGCCATATAGGTGATGTTCGTGCCGACGGTGCCGTTGCCGCGCGTCAAAACGCGCGTGAGCGCGCCGCCGTCATACGTCGCCACAAGCGTCGAGCCGTCGAGCTTCCACGAGAGCCAAATGTCGCGCTCGCCCGCCCAGTCCTGCAATTCCTCGACCTTTTTCGTCTTGGCGAGCGAGAGCGCGGGGTACTCGTGCGCTTCCTTCTCCCCCTCGCCGTCCATTTCGTTTCCGGAATGGCTCGTCACCTGCGTGGGACTGTCGGGCCGGACATAGCCGGTCTCTTTTTCGAGTGCGGTCAGCTCGTCAAACAGAGCGTCCCACTCGTAGTTCGTCATCTGCTCCTCCTGCCCGCCGTAGTAAGCGTCGGAGGCGGCATTCAGCCGTGTTACGATCTCGTCGATCCGGATATTTTTGTCCATAGTGCGTTCCCTCTCTCCGGCGGTGCGCAAAAGGCAGTCAGCCGTTGTTCATGATGTAATCTTCCGCGTTCTGCTCCATGTCCTCGCCATTGCTGAAATAGGTGTAATTGTCCGGCACAGAGCCGACGATAACGGTCTCCGCCACGGAATAGGTGTTGCTGAATTTTGTCGTTGTGGAAAAGCCCGGCAGCAGAATGCTGACGTACACGTCCACCACAAGGTAAATCTGGTGCTTCGTCTGGTTGATGCCCGCCGACGTGAACGCATTTTCAAAATGCGCGCTCGACGAGCCGACCGACTGCATCCGCACGCGGATCAGCGGCCCGCGCCCCGCCAAAAACGGCGAGCCGAGCAGCGTGCCGACCGGCACGGAGAGTTCCTTCGTCGTCACCTCGGAGAGCTTTTCGAGTACCTCGTCGATGATGGCGGACTGCAAACGGTTGAACTCCGCCATGTTGCTCTTGACCGCCGTGATCGTTCCCTCGTTGTCCTTTTCAAAGGAGATGAGCTGGTCGTAATCTACGCCGCCGCTGTAGATCGTCTCGTTCACGGCGGCGGTCACGATGCCGTTGACCGTATTTGACACGCGCGCCGTTGCGAGCGACGTGAGCACGGGTTTTAGGTGCGTCATTGCCACGATGGCGAGCGCCAGCAGCGCCGCGAGCAAAAACAGCACAAGCAGCAGCGCCCGCTTCTTTCCTGAAAGTCTCCTGTGTCTCCATTTCGGCACAGAGCCTCACCCCGATTCCAGTGAAGCCTATGCCGCGCGGGCTTTTCCCTATTCGCCCAGCGCCATGACGAGCTTTTTGAACGCCTTGCCGCGCTCCATGAAGTTCGCGAACTGGTCGAACGCCGCGCATGCGGGCGAGAGCGTCACGACGTCGCCGCGCACTGCGCGCTCGTAGGCGGTCTTCACGCAGTCCTCCAGACTCTCGCAGCGCACGATCTCGGGGCTGCCGTGATAGCCCGGGCACTCGCGCACGGCCTTTTCGATGGCGTCCGCTGTCGCGCCGCACAAAATAAGCAGCTTGACGTGCTTTACCACCTCGGGTGCAAGGGGTGCAAAGGGAATATGCTTGTCATATCCGCCCGCGAGCAGAATGACCTTTTCGTTGAACGCGTTGAGCCCCGCGATGGTACGCGTCGGGCTCGACGCGATGGAATCGTTGTACCACTGCACGCCGCGGATCGTCCGCACCGGCTCGATGCGGTGCTCGACACCGACAAAGGTACGCGCAGTCTCGCGCATGACCTCGTAGGGCACCAAACCGTCGAGCGCCGTCACGGCGGCGAGGTAGTTTTCGACATTGTGCATCCCCGGCAGATGGATGTCAGAGATCTGCATGACCGCTTCCTCGCATCCGTCATGGCGCAGGACGATGGTATCTCCGCGAAGGAATGCGCCGTCCGCGACCTCTTCGCGGCGGCTGAAAAGCCGCGTCCGCGCGGATGCCTTTTTCGAAAGAGAGCGCGTGATGTCGTTATCCTCGTTGAAAATGGCGATGTCGTCCTCGCGCTGGTGGAGGTAGATATTCTCCTTCGCCGCGATGTACTCGTCCATATCCTTGTGCACATCCAGATGGTTCGGCGCAAGGTTCGTCATCACCGCGATGTGCGGCGAGCGCTTCATATCAAGCAGCTGGAACGACGAGAGCTCGACGACCGCGAAGTCTTCAGGCTGCATCTTCTCCGCGTCGCACAGCAACGGATGGCCGATGTTGCCGCCGAGATACACGGTCTTCCCCACCGCGCGCAGCATTTCTGCAATGATGCTCGTGGTGGTGGTCTTGCCGTCGCTGCCCGTCACACCGATGATCGTACAGGGGCAGACCTCGAAAAAGATCTCCATCTCCGACGTCACAACGCTGCCGCGAGATCTCGCATCGAGCAGCGCCGGAACGTCCGGCCGCATGCCCGGCGTGCGGAAAACGACGTCCGCGCGCAGATCATCGAGGTAGCCTTCGCCAAGCTGCAAGTGCGCGCCCAGCGCTTCCAGCTGCTTCGCGCGCTCGCCGAGGTCTTCGCGGCTCTTTTTGTCGCAGGCGATGACCTGCACACCGTTTCGGCACAAAAGCTCGATGAGCGGCGTGTTGCTCACGCCGATGCCGAGCACTGCCGCTGTTTTTCCCCGCAGGGAGGATAGATATTCCTGTATCGTCATAGACGTTCATCCTTTCGTCTGCACATACAAATTCAATATATAGTATAGCGCAGGAACGGCAAAATAGCAATGCATTTTCCGTTGACAAGCCCCGCGCCATGGGCTAAAATAGTTGTGCGAGTATGACAGACAGTCGCGCGGCGAGGCCGAAAGGCCCGCTGTGAGGAAAGTCCGGGCTCCACAGGGCAAGGATAACGGGTAACGCCCGCCCAGAGCGATCTGAGGAAAAGTGCAACAGAAATAGACCGCCCGAGGTATGCAAGTATCTCAGGTAAGGATGGAAAGGTGCGGTAAGAGCGCACCCGTCGGCTCGAGAGTGTCCGATGCTGTAAACTCTATCCGGAGCAACACCGGTATGGGAGCAATAGGGCGGCCCGTCCGCTCCCGAGGTGGCTGAAGCGCACCGGCAACGGCGCGCTTAGATAGATGACTGTCAAATACAGAACCCGGCTTACAGACTTGCTCGCGCACACCATATGGGCCCGCCGGCGGAGATCGCCTGGCGGGCCCCTTTTATGCCCGCAGCGAGGCGGAAGCCGACTTTTTTCGAGAATCTCTGTTAATCTATTGACAAACTATGGAAAAGGTGATTTAATTAACAATATCAAAACACAGAAAGAGGCGGACAGGCTATGGCGATACCGTTTGACTATACGTCGGAATACAAACGCAAGCTGCGCACTCCGGAGGAGGCTGCGCGGGTGGTCAAAAGCGGCGACTGGCTGGATATCTCCATGGGTGGGGCTTTCCCGTCCCTGATGGACGAGGCCATTGCCAAGCGGAAGGACGAGCTGCGGGGCGTGAAGATCCGGGGCTATCTGATCCAGCAGCCCATTCAGATGGTGGAGTGCGACCCCAGCCGGGAGCACTTTATCTATAACAGCTGGCACATGTCCGGCTATGAGCGCAAGCTCTGCGACCGGGGCCTGTGCAACTTCAACCCTATGGTGTTCCGGAATCTGGGGGCCTACTATGACCATTTCCTCACGGTAAACGTGGCTATCACCTGCGTGACCCCCATGAACGAGCACGGGTATTTCAATTTCTCCGTGTCCAACGCCTCCGCCCGGGCGGTGCTGGATAAGGCCGACGTGGTGATCCTGGAGGTCAACGAGAATCTGCCCTGGGTCTATGGCGGGCTGGACGAGTGCATCCACATCGACGATGTGGATATGATCGTGGAGGGCCCCCACGGCCCCCTGCCGGGCATCAAGACTCCCGCCGCCAGCGAGACGGAGATGAAGATCGCCGAGTATGTGGTGCAGAACATGGTGGACGGCTCCACCCTGCAGCTGGGCATCGGCTCCCTGCCCAACGCCGTGGGCCAGATGATCGCCCGCTCCGATCTGCGGGACCTGGGCATCCACACGGAGATGCTGTGCGACTCGTACCTGGATATGTACAAGGCCGGAAAGATCAACAACAAGAGAAAGACCCTGGACCGCTATAAGAGCGTGTTCGGCTTTGCCATTGGTTCGCCGGACCTGTACGACTGGATCCGGGAGAACCCCGGTGTGGTGACCTATCCCATCAGCTACTGCAACGATCCCTCTATCGTGGGGAAGATCGACAACTTTGTGTCCATCAACAACTGCATCTCCGTGGACCTGTACGGCCAGATATGCGCCGAGAGCGCCGGCACCCGGCAGATCAGCGGCACCGGCGGCCAGCTGGACTTCCTGGAGAGCGCCGCCGTGTCCAAGGGCGGCAAGGCCTTCATCTGTCTGACGTCCTCTTTTACCAACAAGGAGGGGGAGATGGTGTCCCGCATCAACCCGCTGCTGACTCCCGGCGATATCGTCACCGATCCCCGGAGTCTGGCCTACTACATCGTCACCGAATACGGCGGCGTGAACCTGGTGGGCTGCAGCACCTGGGAGCGGGCGGAGAAGGTCATCTCCATCGTGGGCGCGGAGATCTTGACAAACTCGATCGGCTCGACGCAGCTCGGCGCGCAGATCGTGTCGCCGATGGTGATGTCGCCGATGCCGGACATGGCGATGATGCTGCCGGCCTCCGCCTCCGTGACGGGCACGCGCTGCAGACCCTCGAACTCATACATGGACACGGCCTTGGCCTTCTTGGCCGGCGCATCCGGCTGGTGGTAGTTGCACACGGCGATCTCCTCGTTCTGGTGGATGACGCCGCGCTCGATGCGGCCGATGGCGATGCGGCCGACAAACTCGTTGTAGTCGATGGACGACACGAGCATCTGGAACGGCGCGTCGACATTCTGTTCCGGCGCGGGGATGTACTCCAGGATCGTCTCGAACAGCGGGCGCAGATCCTTGCCCGGCACATCCGGGGAGTAGGACGCGGTGCCCTGACGGCCGGAGCAGAAGAGCATGGGCGAGTCAAGCTGCTCGTCGGTGGCGTTGAGGTCCATGAGCAGCTCGAGCACCTCGTCGATGACCTCGTGGATGCGCTGGTCGGGGCGGTCGATCTTGTTGATGACGACGATGACGCGGTGGCCGAGCTCGAGCGCCTTGCTGAGCACGAAGCGCGTCTGCGGCATGGGGCCCTCGGCGGCGTCCACGAGCAGGATGACGCCATTGACCATCTTCAGGACACGCTCGACCTCGCCGCCGAAATCGGCGTGACCCGGCGTGTCGACAATGTTGATCTTCGTATCGCCGTAGCGCACGGCGGTGTTCTTGGCCAGGATCGTGATGCCGCGCTCGCGCTCCAGATCGTTGGAATCCATGACGCGCTCGACGACTTCCTGATGCTCGCGATATGCACCGCCCTGCTTGAGCATTTCGTCGACCAGCGTGGTCTTGCCGTGGTCAACGTGGGCGATGATGGCGATGTTTCTCAATTTCTCCATTTTGCACACTTCCTCAAAGAGAATCACATTTTTTAGATATTTCTGTTTGCACAAATCTGCATTTTAGCATGGAAAACCTGATATTGCAACACTTTTTCGTGTTTACATTCCCCGAACGGCATGATAAAATGTGCCCAGATTGTAAATTTTCCGTTTTGAGGGGAGCAAATGATGGATTCCAACTTCTTTGCGCTCATTTCGCGCATGCGCTATATCGCGCGCTGGGGCCTGATGCGCAACGCTCTGCCCGAGAACATTCAGGAGCACAGCCACATGGTGGCCGTGCTGGCGCACGCGCTCGGCGTCATCCGGCGCGACATATTCCACGAGCCGTGCGATGTCAACGCCCTCGCGACGGCGGCGCTGTATCACGACGCGTCGGAGATCCTCACGGGCGACCTGCCGACGCCGATCAAATACCACAACGCGGAGATCATGTCGGCCTACCACGCGGTGGAGGATCTGGCCGTGCAGAAGCTGCTCGGCATGCTGCCGCCGGAGCTGCGCGCGACCTACGCCGATGTGCTCGCCGAGGACAAGGGCGGCGACATTTATCCGCTCGTGAAGGCGGCCGACAAGCTCTCGGCCTACATCAAGTGCATCGAGGAGCGCAAGGCCGGCAACAACGAGTTTCTCTCCGCCGAGGCGCAGACGCGCGCGGCGCTCGAGGCATCGCCCCTGCCGGAGGTGCAGTATTTTCTGGAGCATTTCATTCCCGCGTTCGAGCGCGATCTCGACGAGCTCGGCGCGATCGGTCAATAAGGAGGACAATGTATGCGTGCAATCGTAACCGTGATCGGAAAAGACCGCGTCGGCATCATCGCTGACGTGACCGCCCTGCTGGCGCAGTACGGCGTGAACGTGCTGGACATCAGCCAGACGGTGCTGCAGGAATACTTCACGATGATCATGCTCGTGGACGCGTCGCAGTGCACCGTGCCGTTTGCAGACCTCGCCCGCACGCTCGACGAGGCCGGCACGCAGCGCGGCCTGCAGATCCGCGCCCAGCGGGAGGACATCTTCAACGCCATGCACCGCATCTGAGAGGACACAGCCATGATCAACCGCAGTGAAATTTTGCAGACGATCGCCATGATCGACCAGCAGCACCTCGACATCCGCACCATCACGATGGGCATCTCCCTGCTCGACTGCGCGGACACGGACATCGCGCGCAGCTGCACGAAGGTGTACGACAAGATCTGCCGCCTCGCGGGCGATCTTGTGCGCACGGGCGAGGACATCGAGGCCGAGTTCGGCATCCCGATCGTCAATAAGCGCGTATCCGTCACGCCGATCTCGCTCGTCGCGGCGGGCACGGGCGCGCAGTCCTATGTGCCGTATGCCCGGGCGCTCGACCGCGCCGCGCACGAGATCGGCGTCAACTTCCTCGGCGGCTTTTCCGCGCTCGTGCACAAGGGCATGACGGAAGCCGACCGCGTGCTCATTGCCTCCATCCCGGAGGCGCTGGCCGAGACGGAGCTGGTCTGCGCGAGCGTGAACGTCGGCTCCACGCGCGCCGGCATCAACATGGACGCCGTGGCCGAGATGGGCCGCACCGTCAAGCGCGCCGCCGCACTTACAGCCGATCAGGGCGGCATGGCCTGCGCCAAGCTCGTCGTCTTTGCCAACGCCGTGG
>ERZ773146.2649-NODE-2649-length-11981-cov-3.077394_pt1 | contig 11981 bp, 6 predicted proteins | sample MGYA00580847_ERZ773146 | MGnify/ENA primary metagenome ERZ773146 (study PRJEB29015, sample SAMEA2737830) | human gut metagenome | biome: human gut; feature: human-associated habitat; material: faeces | place: China | collected 2012 ...
GACTTTTTTCCCTTTTTTCTGTTTTTCCAACAGTTTTCGTTTCCGGCTGATATCACCGCCATAACATTTTGCCGTAACATCTTTACGCACTGGTTTGATCGTTTCTCTGGCTATAATTTTAGCCCCGATTGCGGCCTGAATAGCGATCTCGAATTGCTGGCGAGGAATAAGCTCTTTCAACTTTTCACACATTCTTCGTCCAAAAGTTACCGCATTGTCTACGTGCGTCAACGTCGACAAAGCATCCACCGACTCCCCGTTTAAAAGAATATCGAGTTTGACCAATTTAGACTCCCTGAAATCATGAATATGATAATCGAAAGAAGCATACCCTTTCGATATACTTTTAAGTTTATCATAGAAATCAATGACAATTTCTCCTAACGGCATATCGTAGATAATCTCTACTCTATTCCCCGATATATATTCCTGCTTGACCAGCTCTCCACGCTTCCCCAGACACAAAGTCATAATAGGTCCGATGTAGTCGGTCGAAGTAATGACCGATGCCCGTATATAAGGTTCTTCGATGTGATCTATCAACGTAGGATCTGGCAATCCAGAAGGATTATGAACCTCCACCATTGCACCTTTCTTATCGTAAACCTTATAAGAAACATTCGGAACCGTGGTAATAACGTCCATATTGAATTCTCTATCCAATCTTTCCTGAATAATTTCCATATGGAGCAGCCCCAAAAAGCCACATCGGAAACCAAAGCCCAAAGCCGCAGATGATTCAGGTTGAAAAGTCAAGGATGCATCGTTTAATTGCAGCTTTTCCAATGAAGCTCTCAGGTTCTCAAAATCTTCTGTTTCGATGGGATACACTCCGGCAAAGACCATAGGCTTAACTTCTTCGAATCCATCGATTGCCGAAGAACACGGTCGCTCTATATGGGTAATCGTATCTCCCACTTTCACCTCTCTGGACGTTTTTATTCCGGAAATAATGTATCCTACATCGCCGGCCGACAACTCTTTTCGAGGAACCATATCCAATTTCAAAACACCTATCTCATCGGCCTCATACTCTTTTCCGGTCGCAACGAATTTTACCTTATCGCCGGTTTTTATTCGTCCGTTACAAATTTTGAAATAAGCGATAATTCCTCTGAATGAGTTAAATACAGAATCGAAAATAAGGCACTGTAACGGTGCATCCACATCTCCCTGAGGAGGATTTACCCGTTCTATAATAGCCGAAAGAATATCTTCGACCCCCTGTCCTGTTTTTCCACTAGCACGTATAATTTCTTCCCGTTTACACCCCAGCAAATCAATAATTTGGTCTTCTACTTCATCGGGACGAGCGCTATCCAAATCTACTTTATTGACAACCGGTATGATTTCCAAGTCATGTTCAATCGCCATATACAGATTGGAAATAGTCTGTGCTTGTATTCCCTGAGAGGCATCGACGATAAGCAATGCACCTTCACATGCGGCAATAGACCGAGAAACTTCATAAGAGAAATCCACGTGCCCCGGAGTGTCTATAAGATTCAGAATATACTTCTCACCCTTGTAAATATATTCCATCTGTATTGCATGACTTTTGATCGTAATTCCCCGTTCTCGCTCCAAATCCATATTGTCGAGAACTTGATCCTGTAAATCTTTGTCTGCAATGGTTTTGGTATACTCCAACAAGCGATCGGCCAGGGTACTTTTTCCGTGGTCTATATGTGCAATAATACAAAAATTGCGTATATTTTTCATTGAAATTAATCTGATAGTGTGCGCAAAGATAACGATTTTTACAATAATGGGCAATAGACAAAAAGGGGTAGCTCACAAGATGAGCTACCCCTCTTACAAATATAAATACAATTTTATTTCTTGAAATAACGATTGTATAAACCTTCGAAGCCTTTACCGTGGCGAGCTTCGTCCTTAGCCATTTCATGTACAGTGTCATGTATAGCATCATAGCCAAGTTCTTTGGCACGTTTTGCAATACGCATTTTGTCTGCACAAGCTCCACTTTCAGCTTCCATACGAGCTTTTAGATTTTTCTCTGTATTCCAAACGATTTCTCCCAAAAGTTCTGCAAACTTAGATGCATGTTCAGCCTCTTCCCAAGCATAACGTTTAAAGGCTTCTGCCACTTCGGGATAACCTTCACGATCTGCCTGACGGCTCATGGCAAGGTACATACCTACTTCGGTACATTCACCCATGAAATGAGCTTTAAGACCCTCCATAACTTCGGCATCCTCTACTACACCGTCACCGATATGATGTTCCGTTACAAAATCAAGTTCATCTGATTCAACAACTTCTTTGAATTTTGAACGAGGTTGTTTACATTGCGGGCAAAATTCAGGAGCTTCATCACCTTCGTGTACATAACCACATACTGTGCAAATCCATTTCTTTTTCATCTTTGTCTTTTTTTATTGGTTGTATAATCTAAAACAGTTGTAACACTCGCTATTTGTTTTTTTACAAATGTAGGGAAACATTCTATAACAAGCCCTACAAAAACCCATAAATTTATTCTATCAGCTAATTGATAAAAACTATGATTTGCTCAAAATCCTTATTTCTTCAGCCACATATCCAACCACTCAAAGAATGTACGCTGCCAAAGCACGCCATTCTGAGGTTTCAACACCCAATGGTTTTCATCCGGATAGATCAACAGCTCGGCCGGAACACCTCGAAGGACAGCTGCATTAAACGCTGCCATACCTTGGTTGGCCAGAATACGATAATCCTTTTCACCGTGGATGCAAAGGATCGGGGTATCCCATTTATCGACAAACAGGTGCGGGGAATTGGCAAACGTACGTTGTGCCGTCGCATTCTGCTTTTCCCAGTAAGCGCCACCCATATCCCAGTTGGCAAACCACATTTCTTCTGTTTCCAGATACTGCATTTCCATATTGAAAATACCGTCGTGTGCAATAAAGGCTTTGAAACGTTTGTTGTGATGACCGGCCAACCAATAAACGGAGAAACCTCCGAAGCTCGCACCGACGCAACCCAGACGATCCTTATCGACAAACGGCTCTTTCGACATCTCGTCGATAGCAGTAAAATAGTCTTTCATGCACTGGCCTCCATAGTCGCCGCTGACCTGTTCGTTCCACTCCATACCGAAACCGGGAAGGCCGCGACGGTTCGGAGCCACCACGATATAGTCGTTAGCGGCCATAATCTGCATATTCCAACGGTAAGACCAGAATTGGCTCACCGGTTGTTGAGGTCCGCCTTGACAATAGAGGATAGCGGGGTATTTTTTAGAAGGGTCGAAATGGGGAGGATAAACGATCCACGTAAGCATCTTTTTGTTATCTGTCGTCTTTATCCAGCGTTCTTCGACTTTACCCATAGTGATTTGATCCAGAATATCTTTATTCTCAAAAGAGATTTCCTTTACTTCTTTGCTTTGCGGGTCGATACTATAAATTTCATCGGGCTGAGACAGAGAGTGACGCATGGCGATCAAACAGTTGTCGTTAACGGGAGCCAATGAGGCATAATCGTAATATCCGGTCGTGATTTGTTCGATTTTTTTATCGAGCCCTACTTTGAAAATGTGTATTTCTCCCTGATAGGCCGAACGGATATAAAGAGATTTTCCGTCGGGACTCCAAGCCAATTCATCGGTGCTGTAATCGAAGTCGGAGGTCAGGTCTTGTTTCTCTCCCGTTTCCATGTTCATGATGAAGAGTCGATTTTTGTCCGATTCGTAACCCTCGCGTTCCATGCTGCCCCATGCCAGATATTTCCCATCGGGCGAGAACGCCGGTGTAGTATCGTATCCCATCATACCCTCGGTAAGGTTTTTGGTTTCTTGGGTGGAGAGGTCATACAGATAAATATCTGAATTTGTCGATAAAGAATATTCCATACCGGTTTTCTTTCGGCTGGTATAAGCGACGGCTTTACTGTCGGGAGTCCATGCGAAAGATTCGATACCACCGAATGGCTTCATGGGAGATTCGTATGGCTCTCCTTCCATAATGTCGGTAATATCGGTTAACTGTTTACCGTCGAATGAAGCGATATAAGGGTGGGGTATCTCTTCCACCCACTCGTCCCAATGCTTGTACATTAAATCGTCGATCACACGTCCTGTCGCCTTATCGAGGTCGGGATAGAGGTCCGAGGCTTTCTCGCTGTATTTCACGTTGCCGATGAAAAGTATATGTTTCTCGTCGGGCGAGAATAAAAAACCGTGGACACCTTTCTCATGGTAGCTTATTTGTCGGGCATTGCTACCGTCGGCATTCATAATCCATAATTGTGAATCTCCGCTCTTTCCCGACAGGTATGCTATTTGTTTGCCTCCGTCGATCCATACGGCATTACCTTCCGATTCGGGAGTACAAGTGATTTGCTTTTTGTTTTGTCCGTCGATGTCCATGACGAAGAGCTCACGGTTGCTTTTGTTTTGTTCCAGATTTTCGTAAGAGACACCATACAAAATTTTACTCTTGTCAGGAGAAACTACGGGACCGCTTACTCTGCCGAATGCCATGAGCACTTCTGTGGTCATGATTCCATTCTCGACTTTTACGGGTTGTTTGCCGATTACGTCTCCGGTTTTTCCGGTCGGCTGACAGGCCGTTACCAATAAAGTTCCTGCCATCATCATACAATTTAGTTTGTTCATAAATAACGGTTTATAGTTTATTTATTGTTCGGTTTTTTCTTTTTTTGTCTACTCTTTGTCTCACCTACGATTCTTGTCGGTTTTCTCCACGGGGTGTTCCCATATAGTTTTTCCGCCAAATCGTTTCTGTGCATGCGTTTGAGTGAATTTTGTATGTCGTTTCTCTTTTCGGGGAGATACCAGAAGAAATATTTGCGTTGGTTTAACTTCTCTTCCGGTTTTCGGGCTGTGAATTCACGAACCCGCTCACCGGTGTAGGGGTGTATTCCTGTATAATAAATTTCGGTGGACAAAGTCATAGGAGTAGGCGTAAAATCCTGTACTTGTTCCAATTTGAAATTCATTTGTTTTGTCAAAGCCGCCAATTCTGCCATATCTTCCTCTGTACAGCCCGGGTGGCTCGATATGAAATAAGGGATAATTTGCTGGTTCAGACCTTTCTCCTTGTTTATTCGTTCGAAAATTAGTTTGAATTCTTCGAAGAGAGAGAACGAGGGTTTGCGCATGATGTTGAGAACTCTGTCCGAAGTGTGCTCCGGGGCTACTTTCAGTCGACCGGAGACGTGACGGGATATGAGCTCCTCTGTATAAAGCCGAGTACAATGGTTTAACTCATTATCTTTGTGGCGGTGGAGCAAAAGGTCGTACCGTACTCCGCTGCCGATAAACGATTTTTTTATGCCGGGTAGGGCATCGATGGCTTGGTATATATCCAATAAAGACGAATGGTCGGCATTGAGATTCGGGCAGATTTGAGGAGCCAAGCAGGAAGGCCGTTTACACTTTCGGCAAAGTTCTTCATTTGCCCCGTGCATTCGGTACATGTTTGCCGAGGGGCCTCCCAAATCGCTTAGATATCCTTTGAAGTCGGGCATATCGATGATTTGTTTTACCTCTTTGAGAATGGACTCTTTGGAACGGGAGGCAATGAATTTGCCCTGATGTGCCGAAATGGTGCAGAATGCACATCCGCCGAAGCACCCTCTATGCAGATTGACCGAAAACTTTATCATTTCATATGCTGGAATTGTTTTCCCTTTGTATTTGGGGTGGGGCATACGGGTATAAGGAAGGTCGAACGAGGCATCTATTTCCGTTTCGGTCATGGGCGGGTAAGGAGGATTGACCATAATTGCCCGCTCTCCCACGCTTTGCCAAAGTCGCTTAGCGTGGTATTTATTGGATTCTTCCTCGATGTGCTTGAAATTTTCCGATTGCTTCCGTTTGTGGAGTAGGCATTCTTCGTGTGATGCGAGGACGATATTCCCTTCGTCTTCCATAATGCGAGGCATATTCGAAAGAGGTTGTATGCTTGCTGTTTGTGGAATGTCGTCGAGCTGTTTTATGTTCTCACCCTGTTGTAACCGGCGGGCTATTTCGATAATGGGACGTTCCCCCATTCCGTAAATTAACAAATCGGCTGGGCAGTCAGCCAGAATGCCGGGCAATAGTTTATCTTGCCAGTAGTCGTAGTGAGTCAGGCGTCGCATAGAGGCTTCGATTCCCCCCACGATAATCGGAGTGTCCGGGAATAACCGTTTTAAAATACGGCTATAAACGATTGTAGGATAGTCGGGCCTCATGCCATGCCGGCCATTGGGAGTATAGGCATCGTCGCTCCTCAATCTCTTGTTTGCGGTATAATGGTTCACCATCGAGTCCATAGCTCCCGCCGAAATACCGAAGAATAACCGGGGGATACCCAATTTTTTGAAATCCCGCAAATCGTCTTGCCAGTTAGGTTGGGGAACGATAGCCACTCTCAATCCTTCGGCTTCGAGCGTGCGTCCGATCACGGCAGCCCCGAAAGAGGGGTGGTCCACATAAGCGTCTCCCGAGAATAGGATTACATCGACGTAATCCCAGCCTCGTAAATCCATCTCCTTACGGGTGGTCGGTAACCAATCTTGTAATCGGTATTCTTTCATTTTCTTGTTAATAGAGCCCTTCGATCTTTCCGTTTACTACTTTTATTTGATGTGCTTGCGGGTGCTTGGGGAGACCCGGCATGCGTAGCATCTCTCCGGCTATGGCTACGATAAAGCCAGCACCTGCATTTAATTCTATGTCGTTGATGGTAAATTGAAAATCTTTAACCAACCCGTATCGTTTCGGATCGGCTGAAAATGAATATTGGGTTTTGGCGATACAAACCGGTAAATGATTTAGGTTCCAGTTCTTAATTTGTTTCAACTTCTTCTCGGCTTTTTGACTGAATACGACTTCTCCCGCACCGTAGATAGTGTGTGCGATCTTTTCTATTTTTTCGGCCGGGGAATCGTTATCGTCATAGGTGAAACGTAACGGACGAGACGGATTGTTTTCTATTTCTTCGACAACGGCGTTTGCCAAATCGGCGGCCCCGATACCGCCGTCGGTGTAAGCGTTGTTCACGACGCATCTTATACCTTTTTGTTCGCAATGGCGCATGATGAGTTCTATTTCTTCATCAGTATCGCTGGTGAAACGGTTGAGAGCCACCAATACAGTTTGTCCGAAAGATTGCAGGTTTTCGATGTGTTTGTCGAGGTTGGCGAATCCTTGAACGATACCCTCTCTGTTCGGTTTCGTTATGTCTGCTTCGGGAACGCCTCCGTGCATTTTCAGCGATAATGTGGTCGCTACGAGGACTGTCAAATCGGGACGGAGTCCGCTTTGACGGCATTTGATATTGAAGAATTTTTCGGCCCCCAAGTCGGCTCCGAAGCCCGCTTCGGTTACGACATAGTCTCCGAAAGTAAGAGCCATGCGGGTGGCTATGGCCGAATTGCAGCCGTGAGCAATGTTGGCGAACGGCCCTCCGTGTACGAGTACGGGATTATGTTCGGTCGTTTGTACCAAATTAGGTTCTATCGCATCGCGTAACAGGGCGAGCACAGGGCCTGTGATACCCAAATCGTTTACCGTGAACGGCTCTCCATTATACCGATGTGCAACGACGATACGGCCGATGCGTTGTTCCATGTCCTCCATATCTTTCGAGAGACAAAGAATCGCCATGATTTCCGATGCAGGAGTAATGTCGAATCCTGCTTCCGTGGGAATCCCGTTGTTGAGTCCCCCCAATCCGGTCACAATCTGCCTTAGTGATCGGTCGTTCATGTCCATTACCCGCCTCCAAAGTATATTTTTCAGTCCACTGCCCTCGGCTCGGTTCTGGAAAATATAGTTGTCCAACTGTGCGGCGATTAAGTTGTGAGCCGACGTAATGGCATGGAAATCTCCGGTGAAGTGCAGATTGATTCTTTCGGGAGGTAGTACTTGTGCGTACCCGCCGCCGGTAGCTCCACCTTTAATCCCGAAACATGGACCCAGCGAAGGCTCTCGTAAAGCGATGATGGCTTTCTTACCGATATGGTTGAGTCCCATGCCTAATCCTATGCTCACGGTCGTTTTTCCCACACCGGCTTTGGTTGCGGTAATGGCAGTTACCAATATGAGGTGGCTCTTTTTCGCTTTATGGTCGTCGATAAGTTTGAGCGGTACTTTGGCTATATAAGGACCGTAGTGGAATAAGTTTTCGACAGGAATACTCGCTTTGCGGGCTATGGTATCTATTTCTTCTAAGACAGTGCTGTCGGCTATTTCAGTGTCACTTTTCATAAATTCAGGTAGTCGTGGTTGTTTTTTGATATAAATCTTCTAGTTTTATAAGCTCGTCCCGATATTGTGCCGCTTCGATGAAATCCATTTTTTTGGCCGCTTCGACCATCTGTTTGCGAGTACGTTCGATGGCCTTTTGCAACTGTTCTTTCGACATGTATTTGACGATAGGATCGGCGGCGACGTCTACATGTTCCCGATATTCGTCGCTGTACGCTTTTGTCGGTTTGTTCGCTTTGGACGGTTGCGCCTGTTGTTTTGTATCTGCATTCGATACGAGTACCGAGCTCTTCGACTTTTGTATCGCTTGGGGAGTGATATGGTTTTCTTCGTTGTAAGCCAACTGTTTCTCTCTCCTTCTATTGGTCTCGTCTATGGTTTTTTGCATGCTTTCGGTGATTCGGTCGGCATACATGATTACTCGTCCATTGAGGTTTCTTGCGGCTCGTCCTACGGTTTGTGTCAGCGAACGATGCGAGCGTAGGAAGCCTTCTTTATCGGCATCGAGTATGGCCACTAACGAGACTTCGGGTAAATCCAATCCTTCGCGTAAGAGGTTAACCCCGATAAGCACGTCGTAAACACCCGCTCGTAAATCGTCCAAAATTTTAATACGATCGAGAGTGTCGACATCGGAGTGTATATAATTACAGTTGATGTCGAGCTTGGCGAGATAAGCGTTCAGCTCTTCGGCCATACGTTTAGTTAGGGTCGTTACCAGAACTCGTTCGTCGCGTTCTATCCTTAGTTGTATCTCTTCTAATAAATCGTCGATTTGGTTCAGGCTGGGACGTACCTCTATGACAGGGTCGAGTAATCCCGTCGGACGGATAACTTGTTCGACGACGATACCTTCGCTCTTTTCCAGTTCATAATCGGCGGGAGTGGCGCTTACATAAATGATTTGCCGAGCCAATCCTTCGAATTCGTCGAATTTCAAAGGCCGGTTGTCTACGGCGGCAGGCAGTCGGAATCCGTATTCTACTAAATTCATTTTGCGGGATCGGTCGCCTCCGTACATCGCTCGGATTTGTGGTACGGTCACATGGCTCTCGTCGATGATCGTCAGGAAGTCTTTGGGAAAATAATCGAGCAGGCAGAAAGGTCTGGTTCCCGCTTCTCGGCCATCAAAATATCGGGAATAGTTTTCTATCCCCGAACAGTGGCCTATTTCCCGAATCATCTCCACATCGTAGGTCACCCGTTCGTAAAGCCGTTTGGCTTCTAAGTTTTTTCCGATAGATTTGAAAAATTCTACTTGTTTGCCGAGATCGATTTCTATTTCTCCGATAGCTTTGTCTATTCGCTCTTTGGTCGTGACGAATAGGTTAGCCGGAAAAATTTTGTAAGTATCGAATGTCCCCGTGCTGTTTCCCGTCGCAGGGTCTATGGTACGTATCGACTCGATTTCTTCGCCCCAGAACTCGATACGGACAATCACGTCGTCATAGGCGAGATAAATGTCTACCGTGTCGCCCTTCACTCTGAAATTACCCCGATTCAGTTCTATCTCGTTACGGGAGTACAGCGAATCGACGAAATGTCGCAATAGTCGGTTCCTTCCGATATTGTCGCCAACCTTTATGTCGATGACATTGCTGTGAAAGTCCTCGGGATTCCCTATACCGTATAGGCATGAAACCGAAGATACCACGATAACGTCCTTACGACCCGAAAGAAGGGCCGATGTGGTGGATAGACGCAACCGGTCTATCTCTTCGTTGATGGCTAAGTCCTTTTCAATATAAGTGTCGGTTGAGGGTATATAAGCCTCCGGTTGATAATAGTCGTAATATGAAACGAAATATTCTACTGCATTTTCGGGGAAAAAACTTTTGAACTCATTATATAATTGTGCGGCCAGAGTTTTGTTGTGGCTTAAAATGAGAGTCGGCTTCTGGACCCGCTCGATTACATTCGCCATAGTGAATGTCTTTCCTGACCCGGTTACACCCAATAGAGTCTGATAGGGAGTCCCGTCGAATATTCCCCGACTTAACTCGTCGATAGCCTCCGGTTGGTCCCCTGTCGGACGATAAGGTGAAATGAGTTTAAAGTCCATTGAAATCGATTCTTTAATAAGATTCCGGGATTACAAAACAAAGGACTAAATAAACCAGCGGGCTGAGGCCTATTGTCCCGAGCAGTACAAAGATGATACGGACCACGGTAGGGTCTATACCTAAATATTCACCTATACCTGCGCATACGCCGCCTAACATGCGGCCGTTGCGGGGACGGGTAAGTTTCTTTATCGTATTCATTTTATGTTTGATAATTTTTCAGATACAAAGATAGTGAAAGGTGAGAGCAGAGACAAACGGAAATCACATTTCCGATAGGGCTATGCCGAACCGCATCCTATTTTCGCTATTGTGCAAAGATAGTGCAAAGCGGAAGTAAAAACAAGATGTTTACTTATTGCTTACCGGATTGTGAAACGTCAATCGTCCTTTTGGTTAGTTATGTATTTCTTGATTGCATTGATAAATAACTGTCCATAGGCTTCGCATCTATGAGACCCTATGCCGGGAATTGCCAGAAATTCTTCTGTCGTGGTGGGCTTGTCAGTGGCCAGTCTGACAAGAACAGCATTATTTGCAATCATGTATACTGGAATATTGTTTTTTAGGGCAATTTTATATCTAAGGGAACGAAGTCGTGACAAAAGAGCCATATCGGTTATTATCTTTCCTTCAGGGTCGGTAACTACCATAAATCCGTCTTTCTCAATAAATTGTTCGGTATATTTGACGAGGTTTTCGGCCTTTCTTGGATATGCAGATGATGAATTCCTTTTCTTTACTTTTTCTACGGGTGTCATTTGTGGAGGAGTAGTGGTTTCCTTTATCTGGGGTGATTTTGAATAGGAGGGTTTGGTGGCAGAAATATCTTCTATTCCGAATTCGCTTTTTCCCCAAGCTTGATAGTGCTCCCGATTTAGCATTCGGCCACAACCCGATTTGTCATCTTTATAATTTGTGCAACCTAAAAAGTATCCTTTTTTCCCTCTCTTGACTATTAAGAAGCCATCTTCACACCAGTCGCATTTTTGGATAGATAAATCTCTTCCTCGACGGTCGTTAGTCATAAAACCGCATATTTCTTGGTCGTTGGTACATATCCATAATTTTAAGCCATAGTTCTTATTCCATCTTAATTTCATTGGGTAACCACAAATAGGGCATCTGTTTTGTACTGTAATAAGCTCATTCGAACTGACTTTTAATTCTCCTTTTAGAGTGACGTTAGGATAGCTTTGAGTGTCACTTAATAATTCTTTGATAAATTCAGACGGTCGCTTTTCGGGTGTAATAATGAATACTCGATTCTTTGTGCGAGTTAAAGCGACATAAAATAGCCGCCTTTCCTCGGCATAATTATACGATTGATCGTTGGATACGACAAGGTTCAATATAGGGTCATCATCTACTTTTGAAGGGAATCCATATATCTCATCTTTTGCGTTAATAATGATTACATTTTCTGCACTAAGACCTTTTGAACTATGTGCGGTTAAAAACTGAAGTTTGACTTGTTTATTATACTTTGTGGAGTATATTTTCCCTGTTTTCTCATCATAGGTGAAATTAGAAGATACACAAAGATGTCTAGCATCGAATCCATATCTTCCGATAAGAAGAATAGACGTTACTCTATGTTTGATTTCTTGATTGTTGTATTTGATGATATCTTCAATCGCTTTTTCAACTTCTGCAGCGAGGCTGTAGTACCGTCCACCTTTTTGCCT
>ERZ773146.2650-NODE-2650-length-11972-cov-4.588487_pt1 | contig 11972 bp, 8 predicted proteins | sample MGYA00580847_ERZ773146 | MGnify/ENA primary metagenome ERZ773146 (study PRJEB29015, sample SAMEA2737830) | human gut metagenome | biome: human gut; feature: human-associated habitat; material: faeces | place: China | collected 2012 ...
CTGGATTCAACAAGGAGCTGGGCTCCTTTTTTTCTTTCTCTTCTATAGAAGCCTCTTCGGTTACGAATTATATAAGTGGAGGTGATGACATGTTTATTGCGACAGATGCAAAGCAACAGCGTTGGAATTGTTTGGAGAAGATCCCGATGAAAAAGGAAGGTCCTTTTTTCTGTCTCCTGTGTGGAAAGGAAGTTCGCTTAAAGAAAGGGTCCGTGATGCGTCCTCATTTTGCTCACGTTAGCTTAGAGGCTTGCCCCTTCCATCATGAAACGGAGAGTCCAGAGCATTTGGAGTTAAAGCTGGCACTTTATCAATGGGCCAAGCAACACTCCAATGCTGAAGTAGAAAGTTCTCTGCAGGTTTTCCAACAGATTGCGGATATTCTCCTTCCAGATCAAAAGCTTGCCTTAGAAGTGCAATGTAGTTCCTTGTCCATGGAGCGTTTAAAAGAACGGAGCGATGCCTATCGCAAGCATGGTTATCAAGTTTACTGGTTGCTAGGGAAAAACTTATGGCTCAAGAAAAGCCTGTCAGCTCTGCAAGAAGGTTTTGTCTATTTTAGTCAAAATAGGGGCTTTCATCTCTGGGAGTTGGATCTAGAGCAACAGGAAGTTCGGCTCCACTATCTGATCCATCAAGACTTGCGAGGGCGTCTTCATTATCGGACTCAACATTTTCCTTTTTATGGAGGGAATTTGTTAGATGTTTTGCGGACCCCCTATGCCCAACAAGGCTTGCAACGAATGACGGTCTCTCTAGACAGACAGTTTAAGGACTATCTTCGTCAACAGCTGTATTACCGGCATCCTAAGTGGATGGCCCTCCAAGAACAACTCTATCTGAAAGGAAAGCATCTCCTGGAGTTGGACTTGGAAGCCTTTTATCCCCTGTGTCGGCCACTGAAGTCTAGGAATTTTATTCAGATTAGGGGAGACTGGCAAGCCTATTATCAGAACTTTATGACCTACTATCGTTCAACTGGAATGAAAGCGACGCAGACTCTTTATTCACCTCGTTTTTATCAGAACTGGAAAGCTTAAATTTCTGTCAATCAAATACCCCCAAATGGTAATATTGTGATAGAATAGAAGCATTGGAGGATTTTTGTAATGGTAAAACAACGAAATGAAATTGATGAAAAATACCAATGGGATTTGTCGACCATTTTTGCGACAGACCAAGCTTGGGAGGAAGAAGCAACTGCCTTAGCTGCAGCCATTAAAGATGCGGCTCATTTTGCAGGTTCTTTATTGTCTTCTCCAGCCAACCTATTAGAAACCACAGAAGTTTATTTGGACTTGAGCCGTCGTTTGGAGAAGGTCTATGTCTACGCCCATATGAAGAATGACCAGGACACACGCGTAGCCAAATACCAAGAATTCCAATCAAAAGCCATGTCCCTTTACAGCCTTTTAGGGGAGACCTTTGCCTTCTACGAACCAGAATTTATGGAGATCACCGAAGAGCAATATGCCAACTTCTTGAAAGAAGTCCCTGCCCTAGAAGCTTATGCTCATTACTTTGATAAATTACTCAAAACCAAAGAGCATGTCCTTTCTCAAAAAGAAGAAGAATTATTAGCAGGAGCGGGTGAAATCTTCGCTGCAGCGGGTGAAACTTTTGAGATTTTGGACAATGCAGACATCGTCTTCCCAATGGTGAAGGATGACCAAGGCCAAGAAGTGCAGTTGACGCATGGGAACTATATTTCTTTAGTAGAGTCTAAGGATCGCCAAGTCCGTAAGGAAGCTTACCAAGCCTTGTATGGTGTCTACGAACAGTACCAACACACCTATGCTAAGACTCTTCAGACCAACGTCAAGGTTCACAATTACAATGCCAAGGTTCGCAAATTCTCAAGTGCGCGTGAGGCAGCTCTTTCTGCTAACTTTATCCCAGAAAGCGTCTATGATAGTTTGGTAGAAGCGGTGAACAAGCACTTGCCACTCTTGCAACGCTACGTGAAACTCCGTTCAAAAATCTTGGGAATTGAAGACTTGAAGATGTATGATGTCTACACGCCACTGTCTTCTACTGATTACAAGTTCACCTATGAAGAAGCTCTTGCTAAATCTGAGCAGGCTTTGGCGGTGCTTGGCGATGACTACCTATCACGCGTGAAGCGGGCCTTCACTGAACGTTGGATCGACGTCCATGTCAACCAAGGAAAACGTTCAGGTGCCTATTCAGGTGGATCGTACGACACCAATGCCTTTATGTTGTTGAACTGGCAAGATACATTGGACAATCTCTTCACCTTGGTGCATGAGACCGGCCACAGTATGCACTCCAGCTATACCCGTGAAACCCAACCTTATGTTTATGGGGATTATTCTATTTTCCTTGCTGAGATTGCATCTACAACCAATGAAAATATCTTGACTGAGCAATTGCTAGCAGAAGTAGAAGATGATGAAACGCGTTTTGCCATTCTCAACCATTTCTTGGATGGCTTCCGTGGTACAGTCTTCCGTCAAACCCAGTTTGCGGAGTTTGAACATGCGATTCACAAGGCTGACCAAGAAGGACAAGTCTTGACCAGCGAATTCTTGAATGAGTTGTATGCAGACTTGAACGAGAAATACTATGGTCTTTCAAAAGAAGACAACCCAGAAATTCAATATGAATGGGCTCGTATTCCTCATTTCTACTATAACTACTATGTTTTCCAATATTCAACTGGTTTTGCAGCAGCCTCTGCCTTGGCTGAGAAGATTGTTCATGGAACACAGGAAGATAAGGACAAATACCTAGAGTATTTGAAGGCTGGAAATTCGGATTATCCACTCAACGTCATCCGCAAGGCGGGTGTCGATATGGAAAAAGAAGACTACCTCAATGCAGCCTTTGAAGTCTTTGAACGTCGTCTCAATGAATTTGAGGCCCTGGTTGAAAAATTAGGATTGGCCTAAGATGGTTGAGTCTTATAGTAAAAATGCTAACCACAATATGCGCAGACCAGTTGTGAAGGAGGAAATTGTCTCCTTTATGCGGGAGCGCCAAGCACCGGTAACCGATGCTTTAAAGGAGCTAGAAGAATTTGCTCGTCGGGAAAATATTCCCATTATCCCTCATGAAACGGTCGCTTTCTTTCGTCTCTTTTTGCAGACCATGCAGCCCAAGTCTATTTTAGAAATTGGGACAGCGATCGGCTTTTCGGCCCTCTTGATGGCGGAGCAAGTGCCGGATGCAAAGATTATGACCATTGATCGCAACGAGGAAATGATTGGTTTTGCCAAGGAAAACTTTGCTCGTTTTGATCAACGCAAGCAAATTACCCTCTTAGAGGGGGATGCGGTGGATCTGCTGGAGCATATTGAGCAACGCTTTGACTTGATTTTTATGGATTCGGCTAAGTCTAAGTACATCGTCTTTCTTCCAGAAGTTCTCAAACGATTGGAAGTTGGAGGAGTCGTGATTTTGGACGATATCTTCCAAGGAGGAGATGTGGCGCGTGATATCATGGAAGTTCGTCGTGGACAACGCACTATCTATCGAGGCTTGCAACGTCTCTTTGACGCCACTTTGGATCATCCTGGCTTGACAGCCAGTCTGATTCCCCTCGGTGACGGCATTCTTATGATTCGTAAAAATCAGGAAAAGGTTTCTTTGCCGACAGAAGAGTAGCTTTTAGACTTATTTAAGTTATTCTTTTGAATTTGTGGTAAAATAGTAGCAGTGAATTTTAGAATGGAGAAATAAACATGAAGAAAAAATTTGTAGCTGGAGCGGTGACCCTTTTATCAGTCGTAGCGCTAGCAGCTTGTGCAAAAAGTGGCAGTGATAAAGATATCGTCACCATGAAGGGAGATACCATTACTGTTGGTGACTTCTACGATGAAATCAAAAACAACCAAGGTGCACAACAATACCTTTTCCAAATGACGATTAACAAAGTCTTTGAAAAAGAATACGGCTCAAAAGTCTCAGACAAAGATGTTGAGAAAAAAGTTGATGAGCAGAAAAAACAATTGGGTGAAGCTTTCAATAGCTACCTCACACAACAAGGTTTAACAGAAGAAACCAACAAACAACAAATCCGTAGCAACCTTTTGTTAGAGTATGCGGTTGACCAAGCTATTTCAAAAGAGTTGACAGACGAAGCATACAAGAAAGCCTTTGAAACTTATACACCAGAAATCACTGCAAATGTGATTAAATTGGATTCAGAAGAAAAAGCCAATGAAGTTCTTGCAAGTGTAAAAGCTGAAGGAGCAGACTTTGCACAAATTGCCAAAGAAAACTCTACAGATGCTAGCACCAAGGATAAGGGTGGAGAAATTACCTTTGACTCTGGAACAACAACTGTTCCAACCCGTGTCAAGGAAGCAGCATCTAAGCTTGATGTAAATGGTATTTCTGATGTTGTCATTGTTCCTGCTAGTCAAAATAACGCTGGTAGCTACTATATCGTGAAAGTAACCAAGAAGGAAGAAAAAGGTTCTGATTGGAAGAAATACGAAAAACGCTTGAAAGAAATTCTAACGGCAGATCGTAAAAATGATGCCAACTTTATCCGTAGCATCATTGCCAAAGCAATGACAAATGCCAATATCAAGGTGAAAGATGATGCCTTCAAGGCAACCTTTAACCAATACATGCAAAATATCGGTGCAACAACAGAAGGTAGCTCATCTTCTAAATAAGGATATTAGTTGACGACCATTGTATTTATCTGTATAATGAGATAGTTGAGAATAAATCATTTAGAATCGGATGCAGAGAAGTGGCGGGGGTGCGAGCCATGGAAGAGGAATGATTTTGCTACTCAATAGAAAAATTACATAATCGAATGAAGAATGACAAGTTCATTGAATGAAGGTGGTACCGCGGTTTTTCGCCCTTCGTTAGTGAGCTTGTCTTTTTTTCAGCATTTCTACCGGAGATTCTTTCTAGTATCAGAAAGACCTTCAAATGGATTTGCAGGAGGAAACTGATGAAAACGTATCTAGTCAAACAAAAGTTTCGACTTGGAGGGGAACGCTTTGATATCAAAAATGATCTGGGAATGGTAGAATACCAGGTAGAAGGTTCATTTTTGAAAATTCCCAAGACCTTTACGGTATTTGATGTGGAAGGCCAGAAGGTCAGCCATATCACGAAGAAGCCTTTTAGCCTCTTACCTCAATTCACTGTAGAATTAGCGGATGGCTCCAGTTTTTTCATCCGTAAAAAACTGACCTTACTCCGTGATAAGTACGATATTTCTAATTTAGGACTACGCATCGAAGGCAATATCTGGGATTTGGATTTCAAATTATTGGATGATCGCGACCAGCTGGTTGCAGAGATTAGCAAACAAGTCTTTACCTTGACGTCGACTTATCAGGTTTCCGTCTATGAAGAGGAATATGCCAATCTGGTGATTTCCTTGTGTCTTGCCATTGACTATGTAGAAATGATGGAAAATGGCTCTTAAGCCGACCAATAGAAAACATGAAATAGAGGAGAAAACATGAAACAATTATCTAGTGCGCAAGTCCGCCAAATGTGGCTTGATTTCTGGGCGACCAAAGGTCACTCAGTAGAACCATCTGTTAGCTTGGTTCCAGTAAACGATCCAACCCTATTGTGGATTAACTCAGGGGTCGCAACCCTTAAGAAATACTTTGATGGGACTATTATTCCTGAGAACCCACGGATTACTAATGCGCAAAAGGCAATTCGTACCAACGACATTGAAAACGTAGGGAAGACTGCGCGTCACCATACCATGTTTGAAATGTTGGGGAACTTCTCAATCGGAGATTACTTCCGTGATGAAGCCATTACCTGGGCTTATGAACTTTTGACAAGTCCTGAATGGTTTGACTTCCCCAAAGAAAAACTCTATATGACCTACTATCCAGCCGACACAGATTCGTACAACCGTTGGATTGAAGTGGGTGTAGATCCAAGTCACTTGATCCCAATTGAAGACAACTTCTGGGAAATCGGTGCTGGACCTTCTGGACCAGATACAGAAATCTTCTTCGACCGTGGGGAAGCCTTTGATCCAGAAAACATCGGTATTCGCCTTCTTGCAGAAGATATCGAAAACGACCGTTACATCGAAATTTGGAACATCGTCTTGTCACAATTTAACGCAGATCCATCTGTACCTCGTAGTGAATACAAGGAATTGCCACACAAGAACATTGATACGGGTGCTGGTTTAGAGCGTTTGGTAGCCGTTATCCAAGGTGCTAAGACTAACTTTGAAACTGACCTCTTCATGCCAATCATCCGTGAAGTTGAGAAATTGTCTGGTAAGGTCTACGACCAAGATGGCGACAACATGAGCTTCAAGGTTATTGCGGACCACATCCGTTCTCTTTCATTTGCCATCGGTGATGGTGCCCTTCCTGGAAATGAAGGTCGTGGTTATGTCCTTCGTCGTCTTCTCCGTCGTGCTTCTATGCATGGTCAAAAATTGGGTATCAATGAGCCTTTCCTTTTCAAACTGGTTCCAACTGTTGGAAAAATCATGGAAAGCTACTACCCAGAAGTGCTTGAAAAACGTGATTTTATCGAAAAAATCGTGAAGAGCGAAGAAGAGTCATTTGCCCGCACTCTTCACTCAGGTCAACACTTTGCAGAAACAATCGTAGCAGACTTGAAAGAAAAAGGACAATCTGTCATTGCTGGTCAAGATGTCTTCAAACTCTATGATACATACGGATTCCCAGTAGAATTGACAGAAGAAATTGCTGAAGAAGCTGGTATGACGGTTGACCGTGATGGTTTTGAAGTAGCCATGAAGGAACAACAAGAACGTGCGCGTGCGTCAGCTGTCAAAGGCGGATCTATGGGGATGCAAAATGAAACCCTTCAAAACATCACTGTTGAGAGCGTCTTTAACTACAATGCTAGCCAATTGTCCTCTAAGTTAGTGGCTATCGTAGCTGATAATGCAGAAGTAGAAGCTGTTTCAGAAGGCACTGCATCACTGATCTTTGCAGAAACTCCTTTCTACGCTGAAATGGGTGGACAGGTAGCTGACCACGGACAAATCTTGGATGCTACAGGAAATGTCGTAGCGACAGTGACAGATGTTCAAAAAGCACCAAATGGACAACCACTTCATACTGTTGAAGTCCTCGCTCCACTTACTTTGAACCAAGAATACACCTTGGCAATCGATACGAACCGTCGTCATCGTGTCATGAAAAACCACACAGCGACTCACTTGCTCCATGCAGCTCTTCACAATATCCTTGGCCACCATGCTACTCAAGCAGGATCTCTTAACGAAGTAGAATTCCTACGTTTTGACTTCACTCATTTCCAAGCGGTAACTCCTGAAGAATTGCGTGCCATTGAACAACAAGTCAATGAAAAGATTTGGGAAGCCATCGCTGTAGAAACAGTTGAGACAGATATTGATACAGCTAAAGAAATGGGAGCTATGGCCCTCTTTGGTGAGAAATATGGTAAAGAAGTCCGCGTTGTGACCATTGGTGACTACTCAGTCGAGCTTTGTGGTGGTACCCACGTTGGCAATACTTCTGAAATCGGTCTCTTCAAGATTGTCAAAGAAGAAGGGATTGGATCAGGAACTCGTCGTATCCTGGCAGTGACTGGTAAAGAGGCCTTCGAAGCTTATCGTGAACAAGAAGATGCACTGAAGGCAGTCGCAGCAACCTTGAAAGCACCTCAACTCAAAGAAGTTCCTCACAAGGTGGAAGGCCTTCAAGAACAACTCCGTCAATTGCAAAAAGAAAATGCTGAATTGAAGGAAAAAGCAACAGCAGCGGCAGCAGGCGATGTCTTCAAGGATGTTCAAGAAGCAAACGGCCACCGTTACATTGCCAGCCAAGTTTCTGTATCAGATGCAGGTGCCCTTCGTACCTTTGCGGATAACTGGAAACAAAAAGACTACTCTGATGTGCTTGTTCTTGTCGCAGCCATCGGTGACAAGGTGAATGTCCTTGTAGCCAGCAAGACAAAAGACATCCACGCAGGTAACTTGGTTAAAGAATTGGCTCCAATCGTTGATGGACGTGGTGGTGGAAAACCAGACATGGCCATGGCAGGAGGAAGCAACCAAGCCAAGATTCAAGACTTGTTGGATGCCGTAGCAAGTAAATTGTAAGAATCGAAGAGGTTGGATGTTTGTCCAACCTCTTATTTTAAAAAAGAAGCGGATCCAATCAGAAAAAGATTGCAACAAAAAACCTTTCCGTCTGGAAAGGTTTTTGTCTTATAGTCCGTAATTGTAATCGTCATCCTGCATGGCTTCTACTTCACCGAGAAGATAACCATTTCCGACTTGAGAGAAGAAGTCGTGGTTGGATGTACCGGTTGAAATCCCATTCATGACAATTGGGTTGACATCGTCCGCTGAGTCTGGGAAGAGTGGATCTTGTCCCAAGTTCATGAGGGCTTTATTGGCGTTGTAACGAAGGAAAGTCTTGACTTCCTCGGTCCAGCCCACACCATCATAGAGACTCTCTGTATAGCCTTCTTCGTTTTCATAGAGGGTGTAGAGCAGGTCATACATCCACTCTTTGAGTTTTTCTTGTTCTTCTTCTGGTAATTCGTTAAATCCAAGTTGGAACTTGTAGCCGATATAGGTTCCGTGAACAGATTCGTCCCGAATGATCAACTTGATGATCTCAGCTACGTTGGCCAATTTGTTGTTTCCAAGATAGTAGAGGGGTGTGAAGAAACCAGAGTAGAAGAGGAAGGTTTCAAGGAAGACGCTGGCAACTTTCTTTTCAAGGGGAGTCCCATTGAGGTAGATTTCATTGATGATCTCTGCCTTCTTTTGAAGGAAAGGATTGGTATTGGTCCATTCGAAAATCTCTTCGATTTCTGACTTGGTATTCAAGGTCGAAAAGATAGAAGAGTAAGACTTAGCATGGACAGATTCCATGAATTGGATGTTGTTAAAGACAGCTTCTTCATGAGGAGTACGAATATCTGCACGAAGAGCTTGCACACCCGTTTCGGATTGCATGGTATCCAAGAGTGTCAATCCACCAAAGACTTTACCAACCAAGTCTTTTTCTTTGAGAGATAACTTTCTCCAGTCATCCAAGTCGTTTGACAAAGGAATACGTGTATCCAACCAGAATTGTTCGGTTAGCTTTTCCCAAGTAGATTTATCGATGACATCCTCGATGGCATTCCAGTTAATGGCTTTGTAGTAAGTTTCCATTTGAAATCTCTTTCTTTTTCTAATTCATTCGATCATACAATCATTGTTATTCTAACACAATTGTTAGCATACCGCACAAAAAGTCGGCGGACCGACTTTTGGTAGCAGTGGATCAGAGTGTCTTAGATGACACAGCTTTCACATTGGTTCGCGCCAACTTCTCCACCATCATCAGTAAAGGTACGGACGTAGTAGATAGACTTGATTCCCTTATTAAAGGCGTAGTTGCGAAGGATAGACAAGTCACGAGTGGTTTGTTTGTTTTCAGTTTTCCATTCGTAAAGCCCTTTTGGAATATCACTGCGCATGAAGAGGGTGAGTGAAAGACCTTGGTCTACGTGCTCAGTTGCGGCAGCATAGACATCGATGACTTTACGCATATCCATGTCGTAGGCAGAAGTGTAGTAAGGAATGGTTTCCGTCGACAATCCTGCTGCAGGATAGTAGATCTTCCCGATTTTCTTCTCTTGACGTTCTTCAATCCGTTGTGTAATTGGGTGGATAGAAGCAGATACATCGTTGATGTAGCTGATAGAACCATTTGGTGCTACAGCTAAACGGTTTTGGTGGTAAAGACCATCTGCTTTCACTTTATCACGAAGTTCAGCCCAATCTTCTGCACTAGGGATGAAGATGTCTTTAAAGAGTTCTTTGACACGCTCTGATTTTGGAACAAACTCTCCAGTCGTGTACTTATCAAAGTAAGTACCGTTGGCATAGTCTGATTTTTCAAAGTTGTGGAAGGTAACGCCACGTTCACGCGCGATGTTGTTGGATTCTACGAGGGTCCAGTAGTTCATGAGCATGAAGTAGATGCTGGTGAACTCAACAGACTCAGGCGATCCGTATTCGATCAATTGTTGGGCAAGATAGCTGTGAAGCCCCATAGCTCCAAGTCCGAATGTGTGTGCCTGGCTGTTTCCGTGGTCGATAGTAGGAACAGCTACGATGTGAGAACTATCAGTAACGAAGGTCAAGGCACGTACCATAGCTCGGATTGAGCGACCAAAATCAGGTGAGGTCATCATGTTAACCACGTTGGTTGAACCAAGGTTACATGAGACGTCTGTCCCCATTTTAATGAATTCTTGAGCATCGTTGATCAAGCTTGGCTCTTGAACCTGGAGGATCTCTGAACACAAGTTACTCATGATGATTTTGCCATCAACAGGGTTGGCCCGGTTAGCAGTATCGATGTTAACTACATATGGATAACCAGATTCTTGTTGCAATTTAGAAATTTCAGTTTCCAAATCACGGGCCTTAATTTTTGTCTTGCGGATGTTTGGATTAGCAACTAACTCATCGTATTTTTCAGTGATGTCGATATAGTTGAATGGCACTCCGTATTCACGCTCTACAGAATAAGGGCTGAAGAGGTACATTTCTTCATTCTTACGAGCCAACTCGTAGAACTTGTCTGGCACGACGACACCAAGTGAAAGGGTCTTAACCCGAACTTTTTCATCGGCATTTTCTTTTTTAGTAGAAAGGAAGGCAATGATATCAGGGTGGAAGACGTTGAGGTAAACAGCCCCGGCTCCTTGGCGTTGTCCCAATTGGTTAGAGTATGAGAAACTATCTTCAAAGAGTTTCATAACTGGAACGACCCCAGAAGCGGCTCCTTCATAGCCTTTGATGGGTGCTCCAGCTTCGCGAAGGTTGCTGAGGGAGATTCCAACCCCACCACCGATACGAGAAAGTTGGAGGGCTGAGTTGATGGAACGACCGATCGCATTCATGTCGTCGGTTACCTGGATCAAGAAACATGAAACCAGTTCACCACGGCGGGCACGTCCAGCATTTAAGAAAGAAGGAGTAGCTGGTTGGTAGCGTTGGTGAATGATTTCATTTGCGATGTCTTTAGCAATTTCTTCATTTCCATCCGCAAAGTAGAGAGCATTGAAGAAGACGCGGTCTTCCATGCTTTCGAGATAGTACTCTCCATCATTTGTTTTCAGAGCGTACTGGTTATAGAATTTATAGGCAGCCATGAAGGACTTGAATTGGAAGTTTTGATCTTTGATAAATTGGGCCAATTCTTCCAAAAATTCAGGACGGTACTTCTGAATGAAGGCTGTTTCGATATAGTTGTGTTCAATAAGGTAATTGATTTTATCCGTTATTGAATCAAAGGCCATGGTATTTGGCACAACATTTTCTTTGAAGAAAGCATCCAAGGCTTCTTTATCTTTATGAAGCATGATTTGACCGTTAACTGGACGGTTGATTTCATTATTAAGACGGAAGTAGGTTACGTCTTCAAGTGATTTTAATCCCATAATGTTCCTTTTTCTAATTCGAAAACAAAGGGGAGGCAAGCTCCCCTGTACAAGTAAAAGGGCCAGGGGAACACCGTAGTCGAGAACTACAGTAATCCATTCCCTAGACCAATCAGATCCTGTTTGATAGTTTTAAGATAATTTCTTGAGCTTAGCTGGTTGGAAGCCAGAAAAGACTTCATCTGCCGTTTGGATAACTGGTGCAGCATTGAAACCAAGGTTTTTCACATGGTCTACAAACTCAGGTTGCTCATCTAGATTAATTTCACGGTATTCAACGTGATTGGTATCTAAAAAACGTTTGGTCATTTTACATTGAACGCAATTATTTTTTGAATAAATTGTCACCATAATGTGATCTAACTCCTTTAAATTCATAAATCTGTATCTAGTATAAACAAAAGGTTTTTCCTTGTCAAGAGTTTTAACTAAATATTGTGCACAAAAATTAACTATACCGGAAGATACCACAATATGTAGTATTGTAAGAATTAGTGAAAATTGAGGAAAACGTGATAAAATATAGGTTTTTAAGTCAAAGGAATTCC